>Ga0187833_10000142_pt1 | contig 78829 bp, 77 predicted proteins | sample ETNtaG_37_FD_167968 | JGI IMG/M metagenome (GOLD analysis project Ga0187833, IMG submission 167968) | Marine microbial and viral communities from oxygen minimum zone, Eastern Pacific Ocean - ETNP2014_SV_400_PacBio MetaG (Illumina Assembly) | ecosystem: Environmental > Aquatic > Marine > Hypoxic... | reverse complement strand
GGCCACGAAAGCTTCCACTGCAAACAGCCATTCCCGTTCCAAAACGGTATCGCCGTGCAGGAACAACAGCCATTCGCCGCCCGCCGCCACGGCGCCACGCTGCAACTGCCCGCCTCGTCCAGGCGGTCCCTTCAATACTTGGGCGCCGACCTCTTCCGCGATTTCCTTCGTGCTGTCGGTGGAGCCGCCGTCACTGATGACGATCTCCTCAATCAGGCCCGATTCCTGGCCTGAGCGAAGCGCCGCCAGCGTGGCGGATAGACTGGGCGCTGCGTTGAGCGTGGGAATGATGACGGAAATCATGGCGAGCATCATAGCGCATTTTTGTCATCATATAATGTTCTTGATTTGTTCCTAAAAATCCATAGAGTCCTCCGGCTATGGATGACAGCAGCACACACCGCATGCACCCGGCCAGCAGCCGGGGCCGGGGGGCCATCTCCAACCGGTCGGGCCGGTACGAGGTGCACGAAAGGGAGTGGTGCGATGATGGCTGGGGCAGCCTGGACGCGGCCCCGCCGGTTCTGAGCACGGCCTTGAGCAAGGATAGCAGCCGCAAGGTGATCAGCTATAACACCTCGCCGGATATTGGCTTCGATCGTTCCATCAATCCCTATCGTGGCTGCGAGCATGGCTGCATCTATTGTTTCGCCCGGCCCACCCATGCCTGGCTGGGTTTGTCGCCAGGCTTGGATTTCGAAAGCAAACTTTCGTTCAAGCCCGATGCCCCGGCGGTGCTGGAGCGGGAGCTGTGGCGTAAGGGCTATAAATGCCAAACCATTGCCATGGGTACGAACACGGACCCCTATCAGCCGGTGGAGCGCCGCCTGACCGTGACGCGGGAGCTGTTGAAGGTGCTGTACCGCTTCAACCATCCGGTTTCCATTGTCACGAAATCCAATCTGATTTGCCGCGATATTGATATTTTAAAGGCCATGGCGGCGCGACGTCTGGTCAAGGTGGCGTTGTCCGTCACCACTCTGGAGCGGCATCTGGCCCGGCGCATGGAGCCGCGCGCGGCTACGCCGGAGCGGCGTCTGGGCGCCATTGCCGCCTTGGCCAAGGCAGGCATTCCCACCGCCATCATGGTGGCGCCGATGATCCCGGCCCTGACGGATATGGAGATGGAGGCGATTTTGGGCCGGGCCGCCGCCGCAGGAGCCCAGGGCGCAGGTTATATCCTGTTGCGTCTTCCTTTGGAGATAAAGGCCCTGTGGCGAGACTGGCTGGCGGAGCATTACCCCGACCGGGCCGAACGCATCATGCGCCATATCCGTGAGACCCGGTCCGGCAAGGACTATGACAGTCAGTTCCACCAGCGCATGGTGGGATCTGGGCCTTATGCCGAGTTGACCGCACAACGTTTTGAGCTGGCCTGCCGCCGCCTGGAGTTGAGCCCCGATGCCCGCGGCGGCTGGGAAGAACAGCTATTGGATTGCAGCCAGTTCCGCCTGCCCCTGGACCAGGACGATCAGATGTCGCTACTGTGATGGTATAGAGCCGTCATATGAGGAGTATTGCCATGCTTAACGTCGAGACGCCGCAGGATTTGAAACAGCATGTGGGCGAGGAAATGGGTGTCAGTGACTGGGTCACCATTGATCAGGCGCGGATCGATAAATTCGCCGAGGCGACGGGCGATCACCAATGGATCCATACGGATCCGGAACGGGCGGCCCGGGAGCTGCCCATCGGCAGCACCATCGCGCATGGTTATTTAACCTTGTCCCTGGTCTCGGAACTATCGACACAGAATTTGCAGATCGTGAAAAAGCGCACGGGTCTGAATTACGGCTCCAACAAGGTGCGCTTTACAGGCATGGTGCCGGCGGGCAGCCGGGTGCGCCTGCGCTCTGTTCTGAAGGCTGCTGAGGATGTCAAGGATAACGGCGTGCGCGTTATTTCCACGGTCACCATGGAGCGCGAGGGCGCGGAACGGCCAGTGATGGTGGCCGAAACCATCTCCATCGCCTATGCCTGAATAGCGCGTTTATACGTTGAAACGGAAGAGCAACAGATCGCCGTCCTGAACCCGGTAGTCGCGGCCTTCAGAGCGCATGCGCCCGGCATCTTTGGCACCCTGTTCGCCGTTGCATGACAGAAAGTCGTCATAGGCGATGGTCTCGGCCCTGATGAAGCCGCGCTCGAAATCACCATGGATGACGCCCGCGGCGCCCGGTGCCAGGGTGCCGTCGGTAATGGTCCAGGCGCGGACCTCCTCGGGGCCGGCGGTGAAATAGGTCAACAGATCTAGCAGCTCGTAGCCGGCTCGGATAACCTGATCCAGGCCAGCTTCCGCTAAACCTAGATCTTCGAGGAAAGCACTCTTTTCCTCGGCGTCATACAATTGCGCGATTTCCGCCTCGATATTGGCGGAGATCACAACTACGCCGGCCTTTTGCCGGGCCGCCATTTCCGTGACTATTTGGCTGTATTCGTTGCCGGTGCCGGCGGCCTCTTCATCCACGTTGCAGACATAAAGCACCGGCTTGGAGGTCAGCAATTGCAGCCGTTGAAAGGCCTTGGCCTCGTCCTTGGAGATCTCCACGTCACGGGCCGGGCGGCCATCCTGCAGCGCCGCGATGATATGTTCCATCAACTCCAGCTGCGCCGTGGCCTCATTGTCGCCGCCGCGTTGACGCTTGATGGCGCCCTGGGTGCGTTTCTCCAGGCTTTCCAGGTCGGACAGCATCAATTCCGTATCCACGGTTTCGGCGTCGCCAATGGGGTCGATGCGGCCATCCACGTGGGTGACGTTCTCGTCCTCGAAACAGCGCAGCACATGCAGGATGGCATCGACCTCGCGGATATTGCCCAGGAACTGGTTGCCCAGGCCTTCGCCCTTCGAGGCGCCGCGCACCAGACCGGCGATGTCGACAAAGGCCAGAAGAGTAGGGACGATCTTTTTCGGCTGTGCGATATCGGCGATTAGTTGCAGGCGCGGGTCTGGCACGGGAACCTGGCCCACATTGGGTTCGATGGTGCAAAAGGGATAGTTCTCCGCTGCCGCGGCGGCGGTCTTGGTCAAGGCATTGAATAGGGTTGACTTGCCCACATTGGGCAGCCCGACGATACCGCATTTGAAACCCATTCCATGCTCCGCTACTTCACTTGCGCCCATCCAGGCGAGAATTATGGGAGAGGGCGGGGCATACCGCTCAGGCCGTGATTTGTCCAGCCCTGCTTGCGAAGCCCCAGCGAATGGCAATGCGCCGCTGTTTGATCTGTTGATTCTGGATGCTTTTTCCTCGGACGCCATTCCCCTGCATCTGGTTGCCCGTGAAGGTATGGCGGTCTATCTCTATCGCTTGGCGCCCGGCGGCCTGATAATGTTTTATCTTTCCAACCGGCATATAAACCTGCGTCCGGTGCTGGCCGATCTGGCAGCCGAAGCGGGCATCGCGGCCTATGTTTAGCGCAATCATGCGAAGAGCCGGGAAAAGTATCATTATGGCTCTTCCTGGGCCGCCATGGCGCGGACGGCAAAGGATCTAGCGCCGATACTGGCATTGGCTCCGAAAACCAGCCCCTGGCGCCCACTCAAGGCCAAGGTCGGCCGGCGGGTTTTGACCGACGACTATGGCAATCTGATCATCACACACACCTGGCTCCGCTGGTAGGGTGATCAATCCGTGGATTGAGGTTCCTTGGCGGATACCGGTTTATGCACCGGCGGTTTCAGGATCAGCGCGACCTTGGAGGCGAAGGCGGCATCATCCTTGCCGCACAACAGCGGCGCGGCTTCGGCCATGGCATCCAACAAAGGGTCCAGCCATTTATCATCGGCCTTGGGAAAGTCGCGCAGGACATAGGCCATGACCTTGTTCTTGTCGCCCGGATGGCCAATGCCCAGACGCACGCGGCGAAAGTCCTTGCCAATGTGCGCCGCCATACTCTTTAGGCCGTTGTGTCCGGCCAGCCCGCCGCCATTCTTGACACGCAGCTTGCCCGGTTCCAGATCCAGCTCGTCATGAAAGACAATGATCTGGTCCGGTGTGAGCTTGAAGAACCGCGCGGCTTCACCGACGCTGCGCCCGGATTCGTTCATAAAGGTTTGCGGTTTTAGCGTCAGAATTTTCTGTCCGGCCAGGGTGCCTTCACTAACCAGGCCCTGAAAACGGCGGCGTTCAGGGGCAAAGCCATGGCGGCGGACGATTTCGTCCACCGCCATGAAGCCGATATTGTGGCGGTTGTCGGCATACTTGTTTCCGGGATTGCCCAACCCCACCAATAACAACATGGTGTTTGCTCCCAGAGTTTGCAGCCTGAGGTAGGCGGATTATTCTTCCTCGTCGCCCTCGGCGCTTTCCTCCGCGCCCTCTTCGCCCTCGACGCCTTCCATGCCCTCTTCGCCTTCCTCGTCTTCGCCAAGTTCTTCCTCGACGGCCTGAATGGTCGGCGCAGCCAGGGTGACGATGGTGAAATCACGGTCGGTAATGGTCGGTACGACGCCCGCCGGCAGGGGAACGGCAGAGATATGGATGGAATCGCCGATTTCCGAGCCAGCCAGATCAACCTCGATGGAAGAGGGGATGGCGGAGGCCAAACAACGTACTTCGATCTGATGGCGAACGATATTCAGCACGGCGCCTTGGCGAAGGGCCTCTGACTCTTCTTCGTTCACGAACACCACGGGAATGGAGATGGTAATCTCCGTCGTGTTCGAAAGGCGTAGAAAATCGACGTGCAATGGCACGTCAGTGACCACATCCAGCTGCACATCGCGGGGCAACACCTGCTGCTTCCGATCACCGGCATGCAATTCGAACAGGGTGTTGAACAGCCCAGGGTTCTGCAGCAGCTTGTCCATCTGTTTGCGGTCGACCGTAATCGGCTGGGGCGGCTTCTTGTCACCATAGACCACGCCGGGCACCACACCCGTACGCCTTGCCGCCCGGGCGGCCCCCTTGCCGACCCGGTCACGTATTTCAACTGTAATCGTGTTATCTGACATTTCTATTCGCTCCGATAAAATATGGCGTCCGCGGAGTGGCTTTCAGCTTCGGAATAAAACCCGCAGCCTCCAGGGGTGCTGCGATGAATTCATCAAAAATCCGGCGCCAATGCCGTGCGTGCCGTTGGAAGCCGCCCATATAAGCGGATTTATGTGAAAACTCAAACCCTTTGACGCCCGGCGGCGGCAGATTATTCAAACATTATTCAAATAGGGACGAGACCGAGGTTTCCTCGCTGATCCGCCGGATCGCTTCACCCAATAGTGACGCGATGGGGATGGAGCGGATATTGCGGGCATGATGCATGGCATCGGTGGCGGCTATGGAATCTGTCACGGAAAGATGCTCCAACGCTGATGAGGTTACCCGCGCCACGGCGCCCCCTGATAGCACACCGTGGGTGACGTAGGCTGATACCTTTTTTGCGCCCACATTCATCAAGGCTTCCGCCGCATTACACAAAGTACCAGCGGAATCAACAATATCATCCACCAGCACGCAACTGCGCCCGTCCACATCACCAATAATGTTCATGACTTCGGACATTCCGGCCTTTTCTCGCCGTTTATCGACGATCGCCAGATCCGCGTTCAGCCGTTTGGCCAGGGCCCGCGTGCGGACCACGCCGCCCACATCGGGAGAGACCATGACCAGTTTTTCATCGCCTTTTTCCGCCGCGATTTGCCGCGTGAACACCGGGCCGGCGAATAGATTATCGGTTGGAATATCGAAAAAGCCCTGGATCTGGCCGGCATGCAAATCCATGGTCAAAACCCGGTTGGCCCCGGCGGTGGCGATCAGATTGGCCACCAGTTTGGCGGAAATCGGCGTCCGGGGGCCTGGCTTGCGGTCCTGACGGGCATAGCCGAAATAGGGCAAAACAGCTGTGATGCGCCGGGCTGAGGCGCGGCGCAGAGCATCGATGCAGACCAGCAGCTCCATCAGATTGTCATTCGCCGGCGACGAGGTGGACTGGACGATAAACACATCCTCGCCACGGACGTTTTCATGGATCTCCACGAAAACTTCCATATCGGAAAAGCGCCGCACATCCGCGTTGGTCAGCGGTGTTTCCAGATAGGCCGCGATGGCTTCTGCCAAGGGCCGATTACTGTTTCCTGCAAGTAGCTTCATGGCGCCTGGCGGCCTCCCCAAACGAACGCTTCACCGAATTGAAAACTCAACGGCAATCTCATGGAGTCATAATCAATCGTCGCACAGCGTGCAATCGGTCAGATTCTGGTGCGTTCTGAGTTACCCTCAACGGTGTTTGAACTGTGCGGTTCGCTTTTCCAGGAAGGCGGCCATGCCCTCTGCCTTGTCCTCGGTCGAAAAGGCGGAATGGAACATTCGCCGCTCGAATCGGACACCCTCTGCCAGGGTTGTTTCATAGGCGCGATTGACGCATTCCTTGGCGATCATCACCATGGGCTGGGATAACTTGCAAATTTTTTCGGCCACGCCCACGGCTTCATCCATCAGATCGTCCAACGGCACGACGCGGGAGGCCAGACCGGCCCGCTCCGCCTCTTCCGCCGTCATCATGCGGCCGGTCAATACCATTTCCATGGCCTTTGACTTGCCCACGAAACGGGTCAGGCGCTGGGTTCCGCCGGCGCCGGGCAAGATGCCCAGATTAATCTCCGGCTGGCCGAACTTGGCATTGTCGGCTGCGATGATGAAATCGCACATCATCGCCATCTCACAACCGCCACCCAGGGCGAAGCCGGCCACGGCGGCGATAATTGGCTTGCGCGTCTGGCTGACCCGTTCCCAGCCGGCGGTGACGAAATCTTCTCGATAAACGTCCATATAGCTCTTTGGCGCCATTTCTGAGATATCGGCGCCGGCGGCAAAAGCCTTGGAACTGCCCGTCAGCACAATGCAGCCGATGTTGTCGTCGCCCTCGAAGCCGTCCAGGGCCTGGCCCACATCCGAGATCAACGCTGCGTTCAGGGCGTTCAATGCGTCCGGCCGGTCCAAGGTGATGATGCCGACACTGCCCTTGGTCTCCACCAGGATATTTTCGTATGCCATGAGCCTAGTCTCCTACTTGTTTATGTCCATGACCGGGCGCCCGCCGGCCCGCCATGCAGGCAATTCAATTCCAGGGCCGTCGTCCTACTCGGTTCCCGGCGCAATAGCAAAGCGAACGGTCAGGATGGAGCCATTTTTTTTCGCGCTGATACGCAGTCCTTCGCCGTCCCTGACGAAGTATCCCTGTCTCACGCGCCGCCAGCCCAGTTGCGGCAGGGTCTCGTCATAAAACCGCCACAGCGACTCGAGACCAATCACAGGACCGTTCGTCGAACCGTTCTCACTCACCGCTACCGCCTGGACTAGGCGGCCATGGGTTTTGTCGAAAATCATCGTCGCTTCGGAAATTTCCCGTAGTCCCGGCATCAACGGCAGATCCGCGACCCCGGCCAGAAACGCGTCATCCGCCGCCTTTACGCCGGTCCCCGCGATTGCTGCGGTCAATAGCAGCCAAGGCGCCAAGAATACCGCCGCGAAAATCTTTTTGCTTATCATGGCCGCAATCTAGCACAATGGCGCAGCGTCGGAAGACAGTGGAAATGGGGCGTTTGCTTTTGCGATATTATAGGGTGCTGTCATCGATATTGCTTTTGGCCGTTGTCCTGTGGAGCCATGCCGGACCCGCGGGTGCTGATCTATTGGGTTCCGACCCCCTGATCGACGCGGTGGAGCGCGGCAATTTCCGCGCCGTGCAAAAAGCCTTGCTGGAGGGTTCCTCGGCCAATGTCCGTGGCGAACAAAGCCGTTCCGCATTGATGCTGGCGGCCAATTTGGGCGCGGTGGATATTGTTGAACTGCTATTGAGCCATGGTGCCATTGTTGATTTGGCCGAAGCGGAAGGCAACACCGCGCTGATTTATGCTGCCGTGAATAATTTTGATGACGTGATCGCCGTATTGTTGGCGGTGGGGGCGGCAATAGATCATGGCAACAGGCAGGGCGAAACCGCCTTGATGCGGGCCGCGCGGACAGGCAGCGGCAGCGCCGTTAGTGCCCTTTTGGCGGCCGGCGCCGATCCCAGCCTAACCGACTTCACCGGCCGTACCGCGCTTGATCTGGCCCGTGAAAACCGCCGCAACCGGGTTATCCAGATCTTTCGCAAAGCCGGTGTTGACCGCTAAAGCGCTCTATCTGAACAACGCGATCAGAATACATGGCTAGCGCGTTTCCCTGGCATTCGCGAATATTGCCGCGGCACAGACCAATGACACGGCGAGAAAACCAAAGACCCAGCGATATGCGATCTCTGGGCTCTGTCCGCCATCGTTGCTGAAGCTGCCTATAATCAGGCCTGACGCCGATTGTATTGACGCTATACCCAGAAACACAGCTAGATTTTGGAATGTCAGGCCGCGTCCGATCAGATGATCCGGCAAAACCGCACGGGCAAAAGCATGGTTCACCATGACATAGCTGCCGACAGCGGCAAACAGTAGTAACAGGACTGTAGCCGTCCAGAAGTCAGGTTTTTCAAGCGCCGCCAGTAAGGCCAGAATGGCGGCGGTTGCAAGAGCGCCCGCCACAATCAGCCATTTGCGCTGGCCGATATGATGGTCCAGTCTGCCGTAGAGTGAAACGCCGACAAGTACGGCAATGTTCAATGCCAGCAAGACATTGCCGCGCGCCACGCCGTCCAGCCCATGGACATCTGCCAGATACGGCCCACCCCAAAGCCCAACCACGGTCAGAACCGTCGCATAGCAGATAAACTGGATCGCCGAGACCAGCCAGAGCTCGCGATTGGCGAGAACCGACCGCAGGCCACTTAGAACCTCACCCCAGCTCTCACCCCGATCGCCGGTCCCGGCATGTTCCGGCGGCGCGTCACGGACAATGAAAAACAGCAGCAAGGCAAAGATGCCCGTCAACCCGGCCATAGCCAGGAAGGCGCCCCGCCAGCCGATCACTTCCACCGCCCAGGCAAGCGGCGTCGTCGCCAGAAGGGTGCCACCACCGCCAACCACGAACAGCATGGCGGTGAGCGCGGCAAAGCGTTCCTCGGGATACCAACGCGCGATCACCACCATGGAGCCCATCAACCCGGCGGCACAGCCAATCCCCAGCAGAATCCGCCCAATGGCCAAAACAGCACCACCCTCTGCGGTCGCGAAGGTAATGGCGCCCACCACCGCGACCGCGAAAAGCCACGTCATGGTTCGTCTTGCGCCATATCGGTCCAGCAGAACACCGGTCGGTATTTGTGCCGCGCCAAAGGCAAGAAAGAAAAGTCCGGTAATGCCGCCCATCGCTTCGGCGGAAAGCTCAAGTTCGGCCATCAACTCAGGCGCGATGGCGGCGTTAGCGACCCTGTAGAACTGGCTGGCAACATAAGTGCTGCAGAGCACGAGATAGATTTGCAGGGCTTGCCGCCGCTTCGGATCGGTCATCGCGACATGCCGATTGCTCAAACCTGTCCTGCTGAGACGCCGCCGTCGACCATATAAACCCCGCCGGTGCAAAAGGAGCCGTCATCGCTACCAAGGAATAGCATCAGCCGCGCCACTTCCTCCGGCTCGCCATAGCGCTGCAACGGTATGTTTCGCGCCATGGGCCGGTTCGCGCGGTCGCCGGCCGGCAGGCCCCGTTGGGTCTCGATTGAAGTCATCATGCGGGTGTCGATGGGTGCCGGATTGACCGTGTTGACGCGGATATTCTGCTCCGCGCCTTCCAGCGCGGCGGTCCGCATCAAGCCGATCACCGCATGTTTGGATGTAACATAGGCGGACATGCCGCCGGTTGCGCGAATCCCCGCCGTTGACGAGGTGATGACGATACTGCCGCCACCACGGGCGTTAATCGCGGGCATGATATATTTCAATCCGAGGAAGACGCCGCGCACATTGACGGCGAGGACCTTGTCGAACATGTCCTCGGTATATTCGCTGATCGGCTTGACCGTGCCTTCGATGCCTGCATTCAACAGCGCGATATCGACACCGCCAAAGCGTTCCACCGCCGCTGCGACATAAGCCTGCGTCTGGGCCGTGTCCGTTACGTCGGCAACGACGGCCACCGCCCGGTCCGAGCCGATCTCCGCCACCGCGTCTTGCAGCGCGTGGTCATCAAGATCAACCAAAATGATCCGCGCGCCTTCCGCCGCGAATAGCGTGGCCGCCGCCCGTCCGATGCCACCCGATCCGCCGGTTATGATCGCGACCTTGCTGTCCAACTTGCCGCTCAACTCAACCATGGCCAACTCCTTTGCGTTATGAATTAAAGCTCCCGCCGGACGATACCCTTCTCGACCAGCGCCTCGATCGCCGGTGCGTCAAAGCCGAGGTCATGAAGAATGCGGTCGGCCTCGCTGCCAAAAGCAGGAGTCGGCGCGCTCGGCTGAAAACCCTCGCCGTCAAGTTCCACCGGCGGTCCGAGCATGCGCACGGTTCCGGCGGCGGGATGCTCCATGTCATGGAATATCTGATTGGCATGAGCGTGTGGATCATCAAATAGCTCGATTGGGAAGCGCACCGCCGCGACTGGGATGCCGGCCTCGTTCAGGCGCGCGATCCATGTTTCCGCCGAGGTTTGCCGCATCATATCCTCGACCTGCTGTTTGAGTTCAGCGTAGTACGCCTCCCAGTGCGGCTCTTGCAATGATGTTTCCACCAGGCCCAAATCCTCGATACCAAGCACTTCGGCGAATTTCAGGCGCAGGGAGTGGCTGCCGCACGCCACCGCGATTGTGCGGTCGGTGGTCTCGAAAGTGCGGAAATATATTGCGGCCATGGACGGAAAGCGTGGGTTCGGAATTGCCGCGGCCTGTTCTTCGTAGGTTGCCTTCGCGGCCCGCTGCCCGTCCAGGCGGGCCAGCGCCTCGTCGTGCGCCGGGCGGTCGTCGTCCTCGGATCGAATGAGCTGGTTGTTGGCGAGGACCATTCCGGCATGCATCAATGAAACATCAACGATGCCGCCCTTGCCGCTGCGCTCGCGGCGCAATAGGGCCGAGGCGACGCCGAAAGACAGGCACATGGCGCTCATATAATCAGCGCTGACCGGATCGCCCGATGCCGGGCGACCATCGGCCATGCGTCCGTTGGCGGCCATCAAACCGGTGCGTGCCTGCACGACGATATCCATGCCGGCCAGGCCGGCGTCCGGGCCATGCTTGCCAAAGGCGGTTACCGAGGCGATGACCAGCCGCGGATTTTCAGCCAGCAAATCTTCTGGGCTCAAACCAAGCTCTTTCTCGAGGCCAGGGCGGAAGTTCATCAGCACCACGTCGGCCCAGGCCAGAATGCGCTCGATGACCGGGCGCGCGGCCGGATTGCTAAGATGCAGGGGAAGCGAGTGTTTGCCCCGGTTGCGGGAGAGAAAAATGCGGGATTCGCCTGGTGCAAGGGGATTGAACCTGCGCGTTGGGTCCCCGTCCGGTGCCTCGATCTTGAGCACCTCGGCCCCGCCGTCGGCCAGCATTTGTCCGCAAAAAGGTACTGCGATGAATTGTCCGAACTCGGCCACCCGTATGCCGTCGAAAGGCCTTGATGCGCTCATTGGGGCTCGTTCATTGTGTTAATCGCCGTGGACGAAGATACATACGTCATGCCGTCAATAGGTCGTCTCTCGCTGTAGTCTGATCCAATTCGGTAAAATCGTACGAGGCGTGCATTTGCCTGTCAAATACCTCGGACACGCTCCAGGACCGATACTCCGCCTATTCACCGTGCGCTGATCTAAAAGGGTCACTATCAAAGTCTCTTGGCATGAGGCAGGATAACCGCAACAAGGAGTGAGATATGAGCGATACGCCGTCGGAGCACGAACCATACGCGGGCAAGGACCTTGGTGAGATCCCGTTTATCTGCACACCAACCATGGTGGAGCATTATTGCGAAGGGCTGGCCGTCGATCAGGCGCGCTATCTCAGCCCTATGTTTTGGGAAAGACCAGCGGCACCCGCGATGATCGTCGGCGAAGTCGATGGTGGCTTTGACGGCGCACGGTTTGACAATGCGTTTGGCAATTTGTGGATGCGCCAGGAGTGGGCTTTCCATGCCCCGATTTTTCCGAACCGCGAATATCGCCGTACTTCCAGCGTGGCCGACGTCTATGAATGGCGCGGCCGCTCGGTGGTCAAGCAGGAGGTGAACCTGTATGAAGGCGAGGCGCTAGTCGTTCGCGGTATTCACCATCAAAGCTATCTGTTGGGTCAAAGTTCGGGGAAGGTTGCCTTGCGCGACCCGAAGAAAAAGGAAGGCGTCCGCAAGTTCGAGGTGCCTGATGGGGAAGCCATTGCAAGCGTCGCCCGCAACATCGATCTGGAAATGTGCGGCGTGTTTTTTCATGGCAACCGGAGCTACCACACCGACAAGGCGGCATCCGAGGAGCTCGGCTTCGAGGAAGTCGTGGTCGGCGGCAAAATGACCATGTCACTAATTGGCGAGATGCTGGAGCAGCGCTTTGGCCGTGGCTTTTACGAAGGCGGAACATTGGATGTTAAGTTCACCAATATCGTCTGGCCCGATGACCGCGTTACGGCGAAGGGCGTGATCACGTGCCAACAGGATGGACAGGCATTCATCAGCGTGTGGATGGAAAAGGATGATGGCACGGTGGTTATCGTCGGTTCCGCCTCGGCGGCCAGCTAGCGGATTTATGCGCCGGGAGATTTGATGTTGACTGGCGGATTGTGCCAAGCTTGACATTAAACAAACCGCAGCACCATTTCAGCTTCGAGGAAACACCTCCCAATGACTGAAAATATGATCGATAATGTGTCCGACTTTAGCTTCCTGCAAGGTGTCAAGGTAATCGATTTCACTCAGTTCGAGGCGGGTCCCTCTTGCACTGAAGCCCTGGCCTGGCTGGGCGCCGACGTGGTCAAGATCGAAAATCCGAAAATGGGCGATCCCGGCCGCCGACTGCGCCCCGGTAACCCGGACAACGATCCGTATTATTTCCACATGTTCAACGCCAATAAGAAATCGGTCGCCCTCAATCTGAAGTCGCCTGAAGGCCTGGAGCTGGCAAAGGACATGATCGGCAAGGCGGATGTCATGATGGAAAACTTCGCCCCCGGCGCGATTGAGCGGTTGGGCTTGTCCTACGACGTGGTAAAGGAGATCAACCCCGGCATCATCTATGCCCAGGTCAAGGGATTTGGCGAAGGCAGCCCGTTCGAGAAAAACCTTGCCTTCGATATGATCGCGCAGGCCTGCGGCGGCACCTTTAGCGTTACCGGAGACGCTGATGGTCCGCCGACTCGACCCGGTATCTCGCTGGGTGATACGGGCACCGGCATGTTGATGGCGATTACCATCCTGGGTGCGTTGTACAAGCGGCGGGAGACCGGCGAAGGTCACCACATGCAGGTCGCCATGCAGGACGCGATGCTGCACTACATGCGCATTGGCTTATCCACCCAGGGCTTGACCGGCAAGGCGGCGGAGCGCGGCGGTAGCAAGGTGCCGGGCATCGTCAACGCGCCCATGGGCCTGTATCCTTGCGCGCCGGGTGGGCCGAACGATTATGTCTATATCATGACCAGCCGGGCCAACCCGGATCATTGGGACCGTTTGCTAACCTTGGTCGGGCGTGAGGATTTGATCGGCGACGAGCGTTACCTGACCCCTGGTGACCGCGTGGAGCACGAGGCGGAAGTGGATGAAGTGATCACCGCTTGGACCCGTGGGCGGTCCAAGTACGATGCGATGACCGAGGTGGGCGAGGCCGGGATCCCCGCCGGCGCTGTCCTGGATACAGATGAGTTGAACAATGATGTCACCTTCGAGGAGCGCGGCGTCATGCAGACCATGGTCCATCCGGTACATCGCCCGTTCAAGATGCCGGGCTGGCCGGTCCGGGTGGACGGCCAGGCTACGCGGCTGAAATCATCACCAATGCTGGGCGAACATACGGACGAGGTGATTAGCGACTGGCTGGGGCTTAACGCCGCCGCGATCGATGCTTTGAAAACGGATGGAGCCGTGGGTTAGCTGTTTAGCCGCTGGGAGGCACGGATCTTTTTGCTGGCGGATTTCAATTGTCCGCAGGCAGCCATGATGTCACGTCCCCGTGGCGCCCGGATAGGGGCTGAATAGCCCGCATCGTTGAGGATTGAGGCAAAGCGGCGAATGCGATTGTTGGAGCTGCATTGATACGGTGCGCCGGGCCAGGGATTGAATGGGATCAGGTTGATCTTAGCCGGCAGGCCGCGCAACAGGCGTACCAGTTCGTTGGCATCTTCCAGGCTGTCGTTGACCTCCTGCAGCATGACATATTCAAAGGTGATGCGGCGGGAGTTGTTGGCGGATGGGTAGTCGCGGCAGGCCTGGATCAATTCCTTGATGGGATGCTTGCGGTTCAGGGGCACCAATTGATCACGAACCTTGTCATTCACCGCATGTAGCGATACCGCCAAATTAACCCGTAAGTCCCGCCCGCAGCGTTCCATGGCCGGAACCAGGCCAGCAGTGGACAGGGTGATGGAGCGGCGCGAGAGGGCGATGCCATCGCTATCCATGATGATATTCAAGGCCTGGGAGACATTGTCGTAGTTGAGCAGCGGCTCGCCCATGCCCATCATGACAATGGTGGAGATCTTGCGGTGCCCATGGGGGTTGGGCCAATCATCCAGGCAATCCCGCGCCAGCATGAATTGCCCCAGAATCTCGCCGGCGCTCAAATTCCGCACCAGCGGCATGGTCCCGGTATGGCAGAAATCGCAATTCAAGGTGCAGCCAACCTGGCTGGAAATGCATAGCGCGCCATGATCCAGATCCGGGATATAGACCATTTCAATTTCGTTGCCGTCGGCCAGCCGCAGCAGCCATTTGATCGTGCCATCGGCGGAATTCAGGGTCGTGGTGATGCTTGGGCGCTCGATATTGCAGCCTTCGTTCAGCTGTTGCCGCAATTCCTTGCCCAGGTCGCTCATCTGATCGAAGCTGGTGACGCCGCGATTGTACATCCAGCGCCAAAGCTGACTGACCCGCATCTTGCATTGCTGCGCAGGTACGCCAAGTCCGGCCACCGTCTCCAACAGCCCCGCGCGCGGCAGACCAATCAGGTTCAATCCGTACGCCGCCTTGGCCGTGTCCACCGGGTTTGGAGCAGTCAAGGTTGGTTCAGCCAGGGTGGGCATTGGCCGCCTACTTTACCTTGCAGGCCCTGTTGATCGCTTTGAGGGCGCGGGTGAAGCCTTTCAGGGAATAGCGGTCGGTGGTCTTGGTGCTGCGTTTGGACGTGCCGCGAATAACCATTTTCTTACCGGCCCGCATGGCCTTTACCAATCTCGCTTCGATCTTGGGATTTTCAACCCAGGCGGTGTCATCGACGGTGTAGAGTTTGAATGTCTTGCCGTCCACATTGATGGTTACATTGCTGCCGGGCTTGATGGGATAGCCCACATAGACCCCGACCTCGCCCTTGATTTTCTTATAGGGGCGATGGGTGATCAGGACCCAGATCGGACCGCGCTTGACCCCGGTCGGTTTGCTGTCGTTCGGCTGCCCCGCCATATAACAGGCCTTGCCCTTGCCTTCCTTTAGCGCAAAGGCGCCCCAAATACCCGGATTGCGCAGCAATGACTTCGGCGATTTGGATTTTGCCTGTGCCGTCACGGCGGCACCGAGCAGAACCGCGACCACGGTCAGACTGGTCAAAATGGTCATAAAATTTTTCATGGCGTCAACATAATGGTGCTTTGTGGCTTTTGCCAGATCAACCTCTGCTTAATCTTGTTTGGTGCGAAATTTTTGCGCGCCTTGAACATGGGGCGTCGTCGGCTCGCCGGCATTGCGGCTAAAGGTCGCCCGCTGGCCAAACCGTCCCAGGCTGACCGTGCGGTCATAAAGCACGATTGCCCCCGCCGTCGCCACATTGATGCAAAAGGCGGTGGGGATCTTGATCACATGGTCGCAATGGGCCAGCATTTCAGGCGACAGGCTGCCTCGTTCCGGTCCCAGGACATAGGCCGCGCGGACCGGATGCTTAAAGGTTGGCAGGTTGACCGCGCCATCGATCAGCTCGATGCCTACAAGCTGACAGCGTTCCGGCAGGACCATTGAGGCCACATCGTCGAATTCGTAGTAGGGCAATTGATGGGTTGAACGCGAGGTGTCGGACGAGGCTTGCCGCTGGCGGTAGCTGCCCTCCACCGTGAACAGAAAACCCGCCCCGAAGGCCTGGGCCGAGCGGAACAGATTGCCCGCGTTCATGGGCTTGCTCAAACGTTCCACCCCAATGCCAAAGTACCCGCGCATGATGTCCCTTCCAATGACCCGGAACCGAGAATAACGCCGATAGGCGACAAAGGCCCATGCTTTGTGTTAAGCCCAATTCAGAAATATTCTGGCTTGAAAGCGTAAGGAAAGACACTGATGAAAGCGATGTTGTGCAAGGAAAACGGCCCCATTGAAAGCTTGGTGCTGGAGGATTTTGAACTGCCACCACTGGGTGAAGGTGAGGTGCGGGTGCGCGTACGCAGCGCCGGGGTCAATTTTCCAGACATCTTGATCACGCAGGGGATCTATCAATTCAAGCCGGCGCATCCGTTTTCCCCAGGTTCCGAATGCGCCGGTGATGTGCTTTCGGTCGGTCCCGGTGTCACCAATTTCAAGGCCGGTGACCGGGTCATCGCCATGACTGGCCACGGCGCCTTCGCCGAGGAGGTCAATACCCTGGCCAGCAACTGCGTGCATCTGCCGGACGATATCAGCTACGAACTTGGTTCGGCCTTTGTTCTGACCTACGGCACCTCGATTTACGCTTTGTTGCAGATGGGCAAGCTGCAGAAAGATGAATGGCTGCTGGTACATGGCGCCGCGGGCGGAGTTGGCCTCTCGGCGGTGGAGATCGGCAAGGCCATGGGTGCCAAGGTGATCGGTACCGCCAGCAGTGATGAAAAGCTGAAAATAGTCACGGAACATGGCGCTGACGAGGTGATCAATTACAGTGACGGCCCTTTCAAGGATAAGGTCAAGGAAGTCTGCGGCAGCGCCGGGGCAGACGTCATCTATGATCCCGTCGGCGGTGACGTTTTCGATCAATCCCTGCGTTGCATTAATTGGGACGGTCGTTTGCTGGTCATCGGCTTTGCCTCCGGCCGTATTCCGGAGGCGCCGGCCAACCTGGCGCTGTTGAAGAATTGCTTCATCGTCGGTGTCTTCTGGGGTGCTTGGAACAAGCGCAATCCGGAAGGGCACGCCAAGAATATGGATATTTTGTTTCAGTGGCTGCGCGAGGGCAAGTTACGGCCCAATATCTCGCACCGCTTCCCCTTGGCCGAAGTGCCGGCTGCCCTGCAGGTCTTGGTCGACCGCAAGGTGGTGGGCAAGGCCGTGATCACGATTGATTAGTGGCCGACGGCGACGCAAAGGTTCGGGCCCAGTACGAGGCCTACCCCTATCCGGACCGAGAACCCGGTGATGAGGCCCATCGCCTGATCACCGGCTCACCCAGCCATTTGTTGGAGATCGAGCATTTCGTGTTAGCCGGTGGTCGATCCGATAACCTGCGGGCCCTGGTTGCGGGCGGCGGAACCGGCGACGGCGCCATCATGCTGGCGCAACAGCTGGCCGATCGGGGATCAGGCTCAGTAACTTATTTGGATATGTCCACCGCTTCCCTGGCAATCGCCAAGAGCCGGGCGGAGGTGCGCGGCCTGGCCAACATCTCGTTCTATCATGGGTCCCTTCTGGACCTGCCGAATATGGATTGGGAGCCGTTCGATTACATCGATTGCTGCGGTGTGCTGCATCATCTTGCCGCGCCCGGCGAGGGCCTGGCCGCCTTGACCTCCGTCCTGGTGGAACAGGGTGGTTTGGGTCTGATGCTGTATGGCGAACTGGGCCGCACCGGGGTTTATCCGGCGCAACGGGCCATAGCCCGTTTGGTTGCTTCTGATCCAGCCGATGAAAGCCTCGATCTGGCCCGACGGCTGGTGGCGGCCATGCCAGCGGGTAATTGGCTGAAGCGCAACGAGCATCTGTCGGATCATCTGGCGGGCGACGATGCCGGCTTTCACGATCTGCTGCTGCACAGCCGTGACCGTGCCTATCTGGTTGATGAAATAGCCAAATTGATGGCCAGCGCCGGTCTGCGCATTACCGGCTTCCTGCCCCCGGGCGCCTATGATCCCGGCCAGTACCTCGATGACCCGGAACTGCGGGCCCGGGCGGCGGACTTGCCGTTGTTGGAGCGCTGGGCTCTGGCCGAGGAATTATCGGGTGCGATGAAAACGCACGTCTTCTATGCCGTGCGCCAAGGCAACGAGACTGGCGGCGTGGCAACAGGCTTTGCTCCCTCGATGGTGCCCGTGCTGCGCGAGATGACGCCTGAACGCTTGGCCGCCAGCTTGGAGAAATCGCCCGGTCTAAGTGCCAAACTTGGTGGGCAGGAGCGGCAATTCGAATTGCCAGAAGGCGCGGCGGCCATTGTTGCCCTGATCGATGGCCGGCGCAGCTTGCGGCAAATTCATGGCCGTTTGCGTGCCGGCGGCGCGAAGCTGAGCTGGCCGGATTTCGAAGCCAAATTCGCAGCGATTTTCGATGTCCTCCATGCCCTCACCCTGCTGCTCTTCGCAGGCGGCAAGGCGGCCTAAAGATGCATACCGATGGTCTATTTGAAATAGCTCTGCTGGCAGCCGGCGCGCTGATCCTTGGCCTGGTGCTGCAGCGACTGCGCCAGCCGGCGATCGTCGGTTATATCGTCGCGGGCGTCGTTCTTGGCCCATCCGGGTTCGATTTGTTTCCCAACCGGGCGCCGATCGAAACCTTGGCCGAGTTGGGCGTGTTGCTGTTGCTGTTCGTGATCGGCATGGAGCTCTCGTTGCGTGCCTTTCGACGGGTGCTGCGACTGGCTGTGTTGGGCGCCGGGGCTCAGATTATCCTGTCTATCGCCGCCATGCTGGTGGTGGCCCAGGTGTTTCACTACTCCGTCGAGACAGCCGTTGTTATGGGTTTTGTCGTGGCCTTGTCTTCCACCGCCGTGGCGATCAAGCTGTTGGAGGATATTGGCGAATTGCGCACCGCGATCGGGCGGACCGCGATCGCGGTGCTGATTGCGCAGGATCTGGCCATCGTGCCCATGTTGTTGATTGTCGATGGACTGGCGGGCGGTGGCGGTATCCCGGTGGTGGGCTATGTAAAACTGTTTGCCGCTGTGGGCCTGTTGGCCGCCATGATCGCCTTGTTGACACGACGCTCCCGCGTCGGCGTGCCGTTTGCCCGCACCATGCGTGGCAACGTGGAACTGGCGGCGATCACGGCGTTGGCCTATTGCTTCGGCGCCGCGCTGGTCTCAGCCCTGATGGGGCTGTCGCCGGCCTATGGTGCCTTTCTGGCCGGTCTCTGGATCGGCAACTCTACCGCCCGCGCGCCGCTGCTGGCAGCGGCCCGGCCCATTCAGAGCGTCTTGCTGATGGTCTTTTTCGTTTCCATCGGGTTGCTGCTGGATCTGGATTTCATTTGGGATCATCTGGCCGAGGTCTCAAGCATCCTGTTGGTAGTGACGGTACTGAAAACCATCATGAACGTGACTGTGTTGCGCCTGTTGCGGGAGCCTTGGCCACGGGCCTGGATCGTGGGCGTTTCTATTGGTCAGATCGGCGAATTCTCGTTCGTGCTGGTGGCAGCTGCCGTCGGCTCCGGCTTGATCCTGGATGACAATGGCCGGATCGCCGTTTCCGTCATCGCTTTGAGTTTGATGCTCTCTCCACTGTGGCTGATTTTCAGCCGGCGGCTGGAACGCCTCGTGGGCAGCAATGTACAGACCTTGCGCGAGTATCTGCATGACCTGTTCGCACCGGAAACAAAGGCCGTGGCCACCATGGCCCATCGTCCCATTGGTTTTTCCATGCACCTGGGCGCGGGCGGGCGTCGCGCGGTGGAGGATATGAACGCCGGCGAGACCGATGAAGATGATACCCGCCTTGATGCCGATGATGACAGCAATGGCAAAAACGAAGCTTGAAGCAGATTATACTTTTGAGGCCGCCGCCGGCGCGCGCGGCCTGGGCCCCGTCTGCGGTATTGATGAGGCGGGACGGGGGCCTTGGGCCGGACCGGTGATCGCGGCGGCGGTGATCCTGCGGTCTGACGATATCCCGCCTGGCTTGGCCGATTCCAAAACCTTGAGCAAGGCCCGCCGAGAAGCGTTGTTGGCCCGGCTGAACGAGGTTGCGGTGATCGGCGTGGGCCGGGCCGAGGTGGAGGAGATCGACCGCCTCAACATTCTGGCCGCCACCATGTTGGCCATGGCCCGTGCGGTCGCCGATTTGGCGCTGGCGCCGGGTCACGCGCTGGTGGACGGCAACCGCGCCCCGGAACTGCCCTGCGGCCTTGAGACCTTGGTCAAGGGCGATGGCCGCTGTCTTTCCATTGCCGCCGCCTCCATCGTCGCCAAGGTGACCCGTGATCGGGAGATGGCGGCCCTGGCCGAGCGCTTTCCCGGCTTTGGTTGGGAGCGTAATGCTGGTTATGGCACCGCTGAACACCAAGTGGGCCTGGCACGTTTGGGGCCCAACGAGATGCACCGGCGTAGCTTCGCACCTATTCGGAAACTTTTAGACTCTGGTCTAAGCGCCTGACTCCAATGAAAAAATCAGTTGACTGGCGATTCGCTCTCGACCAGTATGCGCCGCCGTTATGAGCAAGAAACAAAAAATACAGCGCAACAGCATTCACTTGGGCGATACCGTCGAGGTGATGTCCGGCTTGCCAGATGCTTCCGTTGATCTGGTTTTTGCCGATCCGCCCTATAATTTGCAACTGTGTGGAGAGTTGCATCGTCCGAATAACAGCAGGGTCGCCGGTGTTGAAGACGAATGGGACCGTTTCGATACCTTTGACAGCTATGATGAATTTACCCGTGCCTGGTTGAACGAGGCCCGCCGTATCCTCAAGCCAAAGGGAGGTTTGTGGGTCATCGGCAGCTATCACAATATTTTCCGCGTTGGCGCGATTTTGCAGGATCTGGGCTTTTGGATCCTCAATGACGTGGTCTGGCGCAAGACCAATCCTATGCCGAATTTTCGCGGCAAGCGCTTCACCAACGCCCATGAAACCTTGATCTGGTGCACCCCCTCGCCGAACGGCAAAGGCTATACCTTCAACTACGAGGCCATGAAGGCGCTGAACGAGGATTTGCAGATGCGCAGCGACTGGCTGCTGCCGATCTGCTCGGGCGGGGAACGTTTGAAAACGAATGGGCAAAAGGCCCATCCGACGCAAAAGCCCGAGGCTTTGTTGCACCGGGTGCTCCTAGCCTCTTCAAATCCCGGCGATTTGGTGCTCGATCCATTCTTTGGTACCGGCACCACGGGCGCGGTGGCGAAACACCTGGGCCGGGACTATGTCGGCATCGACGCCGATCCCAGCTATGTGGACTTGGCCCGCCAGCGCATCGATGCCGTGGTCCCGCTTGGGGAACAGGATCTGGACGTAACGCCTTCGAAACGGTCCCTGCCGCGTATTCCGTTCGGCTGGCTGGTAGAACGCGGCATGTTGCGTCCCGGCGCGACGCTGTATGATTCCCGGCGGCGTTATGCGGCCCGTGTGCGAGCCGATGGCTCCGTGGTGGCGAACCGCTCCCGCGGCTCGATCCATCAGGTGGGCGCCGCCGTACAAGGCGCGCCGGCCTGCAATGGCTGGACCTTCTGGTGCTTCGAGGAAAGGGGCCAACTGGTTCCCATCGATCTGTTGCGGCAGAAACTACGGTCCGAGTTGCATTAAAGTTTCAGCCCGTGCCTTAGTACCTTTTTCATCACGGTCGGTAGTGCAAGCTCGCCTAGATCCTCTGGCGCTTGCCAGATTTCACCACCTTTGGTTTTCCTATCTCCCGCCCCAGTATGCACCGTCAGCTCCAGACGGAAATGTGTGAAGACGTGAACCACGGTTCCGGGTACGGCTTGCCAATCGGTGGTCACTGGCGCGTATTGGGCCACGTCCTCCGCTTGCCATGCCTCCTCCCGCCAGGGCGTTGAGGGAACCTCCATCATGCCGCCCAAAAGGCCTTTTTCGGGCCGCCGCTGCAGCAGCAACCGGCCTCCGTCATCGAATAGACAAAAGGCGATGCCGTAACGGGTCGGGCGCGCCGCCTTGGATTGGCGGCGGGGCAGGCTGGCGGCTATGTCCTGCTTCCGACCTTCGCAAGCTTCGGATAGGGGGCAGCACCCGCATAAGGGCGCGCGGGGTAGACAGATCGTCGCGCCCAGATCCATCAGGGCCTGGGCGTAATCACCGGCCCGCCGCTCCGGCGTCAGGCCGGCTGCCAGACGGCGCAGTTCCGGCTTAATGCCGGGTAGGGGTTTTGTCACCGCGTACAGGCGCGCGACCGCCCGTTCGATGTTGCCGTCCACGGGAGACGCTTTGCGGCCAAAGGCGATGGCCGCGACCGCTGCCGCCGTGTACGGACCGATGCCCGGTAGTGTGCGCAGGCCGTCTTCCGTATCGGGAAAAACACCGTCAAGCTCGTTTGCCACTACCTGGGCGCATTTATGCAGGTTGCGCGCGCGCGCGTAATAGCCCAGGCCCTGCCAGGCGTGCAGTACCTCGTCCAACTCGGCCGCAGCCAGGCTCTCTACCGCTGGCCAGCGTTGCAGGAAGTGTTGGAAGTAGGGGATCACCGTTTTGACCACGGTCTGCTGCAGCATGATCTCGGACAGCCAGACGTGATAGGGCGCGGCCAGCTCGCCCGGCGGCGCGCGCCAAGGCAGCTTGCGGTGCTGGCTATCGTACCAGGAGAGCAGGTTAGTGCTGACGAACCTAATCTGAATTCACCAAAATTTTATTGTGCCCCATGCGCTTGCAGGATGACTCTGTAGGCATTCTCCCACAAGATGGGGGCCATGAATGAACGCAACGAACGCCGCCATAAGAAGAACCCCGTGACCGCCGGCTCTATCCTGCGCCGGGCCACGGCGGCGGCGCTGCGCCGGCGCGGTTTTGCCGAGGGTGATGTGATCGCCCGCTGGCCGGATATAGTCGGTCCCGAGTTGGCCGCGCTGACGGCGCCGGAAAAACTGCAACAGCGGCGCGGCGATGTGGCGGGCGCGGTGTTGCATATCCGCGTCGCCGGCGCGGCGGCGGTGGAATTGCAGCATAAGGCGCCCATGGTGATCGAACGGATAAACGGCTTTTACGGCTACCGCGCCGTGGACCGGATAAAATTACTGCAGGGCCCCTTGCCGGAGCCGGAAAAGCCACGCGAAGTGGCATCCAGGCCGCTGACGGGGGCCGAATCGGCTAAACTAACGGCGCGAACGGAAGCGACAAAAAGCTCCGATCTGCGCCGGGCTCTGGAGCGTTTGGGCACCTCGGTCATGGGCCGGCGGGCGCCGCCGGCAAAGAGCGAATAGAACTTAATTAGGCGGGGTCTTGATAGTCACCTCTTCGCCCCAATGTGTTGTCAAATTAGCATTGAGGGGCTTGTGAGTCTGAACCGGCAAGCCTATAATTATTACCACATATTGTGGGTAGGAGATGGAATGACCCAAGTTAGAGTGTTTGTGCCTGTCATGGCTTTGCTTTGTGCGCTTGTGCTTTTTGCCACGCCCTCCCGGGCCGAAGCACCGCCCTACGCGGTGGGTGATATGATTCTGGGCGCCGGGAATGCACCGGTGACGGTGATCGAATACGCCTCCATGACCTGTCCACACTGTGCCAACTTCCATATGGGCACATTCAAGGAGCTAAAGGCCAAGTATATCGATACCGGCAAGGTGCGCTTGATTTTTCGGGAATTCCCGTTTGATCCGTTAGCCTTGCAGGCTTCCATGCTGGCGCGTTGCGCCGGCGAGAAACGCTATTTCGGCATGCTGAACGTATTATTCAAAAGCCAGATGAAATGGGCCAAGGCGGCCAACCCGCAAAAGGCCCTGTTCTCGATTGCCCGTTTGGGCGGCTTTACCGAGGCGCGTTTTCAGACCTGTATGAAGGACCAACGGTTGGCCGACATGATTTTGCAGACTCGTCTGGATGGCAACAAGAAGTTTGAAGTCGACTCGACGCCAAGCTTTATCGTCAACGGCGAGAAGACTTCCGGCCATATGACCATCGACAAATGGGATGAACTATTGGCCGGACTGTTGAAATAGTGCCTGTTGAAACAGGCAAGATAATGGCCAAGACAATGACAATTCGTACCGAAATGAGGACGCAACTAGGTGCATTTTACAAAACTACGGCTTAGCGGCTTTAAATCCTTCGTCGATCCTATGGAAATGGCGATCGAAGCCGGTCTGACTGGCGTGGTCGGGCCGAATGGCTGCGGCAAATCCAATCTGGTGGAAGCGCTGCGTTGGGTAATGGGGGAAAACTCGGCCAAGCGCATGCGCGGCGGCGCCATGGATGATGTAATCTTCAACGGCTCGCAAAACCGCGGTAGCCGCAATCTCGCGGAAGTTTCCCTGGTCATCGATAACAAGGACCGTACTGCGCCCGCCACCCTGAACCATTCGAATGATCTGGAAGTAACCCGCGCCATTGAGCGGGAGCGGGGCTCGGCCTATCGGGTCAACGGCAATGAAATGCGGGCCCGCGATGTGCAACTACTGTTCGCCGATGCCGCTTCCGGTGCTCATTCCCCGTCGCTGGTCTCTCAGGGCCGTATTGCCGAGATCACCAGTTCCAAGCCGGCTGACCGCCGGGCCTTGCTGGAGGAAGCCGCCGGCATTACCGGCCTGCACTCGCGCCGGCATGAGGCTGAGTTGCGTCTACGGGCGGCGGAAAACAATATGGAACGCCTGGATGACGTTATGCAGTCGCTGGAGGCGCAGCTTCAGAACATGAGGCGTCAGGCCCGGCAGGCCAGGCGCTTTCGCAAGATCGGCGAACAAGTCCGCCATTTCGAATCTATCCAATTGCATCTGTTGTTTCAGCACGCCGAACAGCAATTGCAGAGCGCTGGCGAAGAGTTGGCCAAGGCCAACGGCCAGGTTGCCAAATTGACCCAGGAGGCAGCGCAAGCCACCACCGCGCACACCGAAGGCGCCAACGGTCTGCCGGACATGCGTCAGGCGGAGGCCGTGGCGGCGGCGGTGCTGCACCGCCTTGCCGTGGCCCGCGATGGCCTGGACCAGGAAGAACAGCGCATCACGGAGGCGTCGTCGCAATTGCAGGCCCGCCTGCGCCAGATCGAGATTGATCAGGAACGTGAAAGCGGCTTGGGCGAAGAGGCCGCCGCCACCATCTCCCGCCTTGGCGCCGAGGCGGAACAGCTGCGCGGCCAACAGGCCGGCGAAGCCGCGGCGGGAGCCGAGGCCGAGAGCCGGGTCGCAGCGGCGGCGTCGGTCTTGGGGGACGGCGAAAGTGAGCTGCAGGCCCTGACCGATCAGGTCGCCGAAGGCGCGGCCCAATCGGAAGCCCTGAGCCGCGCTCTGGTGACGGCTGAACAGCGCTTGCAGCGCCTGTCCCAGCGCCAGGCCGAGGCAAAGGCCATCCATGAGCGCTTAACAGCGGAAACCCAAGGCGATGAACGTCTGGCGGAAGCAAATCAGGCCTTGGTCGAGGCGACACAGTCAGCGGAAGAGGCAGCTGCCGGGTTGGAGCAAAGCGAAGCCGCCCATGGCGCCGCAGAGGAAACCCTTGCCCAGGCCCGCGAGGCTGGCCAGCAGTTGGAAGGCCAGGATGCCCAACTGGCGGCGGAGGAAAAGGCCCTGGCGGAATTGCTGCGGCAGACGGATGCGGACCTGTGGCCCGCGGTGATCGATGCGGTATCGGTGGAGTCCGGCTATGAGGCCGCCCTGGGCGCGGCCCTGGGCGATGATCTTGATGTTCCCACTGACGAGGCCGCACCCGTACACTGGCGCACCCTGGCACCCAGGGACGATGCGCCTGCCCTGCCAGCGGGCGCCACGCCGTTGTCCAATTACGTCAAGGCGCCGGCGGCGTTGGCACGACGCATATCACAAGTAGGCGTGGTCGATGAGGAGGACGCGGCGCGTTTGATGGGCGAATTAGCCTACGGCCAACGCCTGGTTTCCATCTCCGGAGCCTTGTGGCGTTGGGATGGCTTTACTGTGACCGCTGGAGCCGAAACAGCCGCTGCCGTACGCCTGGCCCAAGGCAACCGCCTGGCTGAGCTGGGCCGCTTTCGCGCCGAATTGGCGCCTGGATTGGAGAAATCCCGCGATGGCTTGGTGGCGGCGCGGGACAATTTGGAAGCTGCCGCCCGGGCGCGGGCGACGGCGCGGGAAACCGCCCGTCTGGGCCGCGAGGCCCTGGACCGGGGGCGCAATGCCCAGGCCAGGGCGGAAAAGGCCGCCGCCGCGCGTTCCGCCCGCATGACAACGGTACAGGAAAGCTTGGCCCAGATCGAAGCCGATTTGGAAGAAAGCAAGATGGCGGTGGGCGTGACCCAGGAACAATTGGCCGCTCTGCCGCCCCTGGACGATCTGCGCCAGCGCCTTGAGGCTTTGCGTGCGCAGGTTTCGGGACAACGGACGGATCTGGTCGAGGCACGGGGCCTACGCGACCGTTTGCAGCGCGAGGCCAAGCTACGGGCCGACCGGGTCGCGGCCATTGCGGGCGAGCAAGAGGGTTGGCGCCGCAGGGCTGCGGGTGCGGAAGAACAATTGGCGGCCTTGGTGGAACGGGCCACGGCGGGCCGGGAAGAGTTGAAGGTCTTGCAGGGCAAGCCAACTGAGATCGCCGAGCAACGCAAAGCCTTACTGGAGCAAATTGAAGGTGCGGAGGCGACCCGCAACAAAGCCGCCGACGACCTGGCCCAGGCCGAGGCCACGGTGGGTGAACTGGCGGTTGGCCAACGCCGGGCCGAGAGCGCCCTGGCGGCTGCCCGGGAAGAGCGGGTGCGCGGCCAGGCCGGCGTTGAACACTGCGAGGAGCGCCGCGCCGAGATAACCCGGCGGATCATGGAGACCCTAGATTGCCGACCCAGCGCCATTCTGGCCAAAGCGGAGATCGAGGCCGATGCGGAGCTTCCCCCCTTGGATGAGGCGGAGCGTAAGTTGGAGCGTTTGAAGCGCGAACGCGACAACATGGGCGCCGTCAATCTGCGCGCCGAACAGGAAGCGGTAGAGCTGGAAGAACAGCTTGAAGGCATGGTCACGGAACGGGCCGATCTGGAAGCTGCCATCGCGCGCCTGCGTCAAGGTATCTACAGCCTGAACAAGGAGGCGCGGGAGCGCCTGTTGGGCGCCTTCAAAACCGTCGATGGTCATTTCCAAGATCTGTTCGCGCGTCTGTTCGGCGGCGGTAAGGCTCATTTGAGCCTGACGGAATCGGATGATCCGTTGGAGGCGGGCCTGGAAATCATGGCCTCACCGCCCGGCAAGCGGCTGCAAAACCTGTCCCTGCTGTCAGGTGGTGAGCAGACCTTGACCGCGCTGGCCCTGTTGTTCGCGGTCTTTCTGACCAATCCCGCCCCTGTTTGTGTGCTAGACGAGGTCGATGCCCCACTGGATGACGCCAATGTAGAGCGGTTTACCAATTTGGTGAGTGAAATTGCCCGCATTACCGGTACTCGGTTTTTAATTGTCACCCATCACCCCTATACCATGGCCCGGATGGACCGCCTGTTCGGCGTTACCATGTCGGAACGCGGCGTCTCGCAACTGGTCTCGGTTGACCTTGCGCGGGCCGAGCGTATTCGGGCGACCGGGTAGCCGGATGGGACGGCGGTGAGCTAAATTGTCACATCGGTAGATTGTATAGGAAAATCAGATAGTTAAGGTGCCGGCATTGGCCCTTGACAGGCTACGGGTCAATTCGTATCGTGCGCCCGCTTCCGGCCAGTCGTGGCCGGGTGCTTGCTAATGTCTTGCCGGGGCTGGATTCTGCACCAGAATCATCAGGTTTCGTCATGATAAATGGCCGCCGGACCAGCGACCGGTACCTGGCTGATCGAGTACCCATCCACGGCGCAGCTTTCGAGCGACATGACTAATCCGAAACACCCTCCCCCCTTGGAAAAGCCCTCCCTGGATGAATTGGGTGGCCGAATCTTTGAGGCCCGCCGTGATGCGGGGTTGGAGAAAACGGTGGCGGAACTGAATGCCTTGGAACAGGGTGCGGGGGCGGATCTTGGTGCGGCGTGGCGAATTTCTATTGAAATTGTCGTCGCACTTGTGGTTTGTACCGCCATCGGCTGGGCCCTGGACTATTGGTTCGGGACCAAACCGTGGTTGATGCTGCTGTTCTTGTTTCTTGGCGGCACGGCGGGCATAAATAACGCAGTGCGAACCGCGATGCGGATGGACGCCAGAGCCATGGAGGCCCTGGAAGCCCAAAAGCGGACTGGGTCGCTGACGGATACGACAGGTACGACGAGTACGGTAGAGAAAGATAAGGGAGAGCGGCGTGAGCGCTGAACGCCACATTGATCATAGTAGCCCGATGCACCAGTTTGTTATCGGCCGGCTGAATGATTGGCAGTTGGGCGGCTTGGATGTGTCATTTTCCAAGGCGGCAGCTTTCATGTTTGGCGCCGTTATCGTGGCCACGCTGTTTCTGGTCCTGACCACTTTCAAGCGTTCCATGGTGCCGGGGCGCTGGCAGTCCGTGGCGGAGCTTTGGTACGAATTCATCGCCGACATGATCAAGGAAACTATTGGCAGCGAGGGGCGGAAATACTTCCCCTTCGTGTTCTCCCTGTTCAGCTTCATCGTCATGTGTAACCTGCTGGGCATGCTGCCCTACAGCTATACCGTGACCTCCCACATTGCCGTGACGATTACGTTGGCCCTGTCGGTCTTCGTGCTGACCACATTCATCGGTATCATCAGGCACGGGACGCATTTTCTGTTGTTCTTCGTGCCCAAGGGGGTGCCCCTGGTGATGTTGTTCCTCGTCGTTCCGATTGAGGTTCTGTCCTATTTCATGCGGCCGATTAGCCACTCGGTTCGCCTGTTCGCCAACATGACCGCTGGCCACACCATGTTGAAGGTGTTTGGCGCGTTTGTTGTGCAGATGGGCGTGTTCGGTGTTTTACCGTTCGCCCTGATCGTCGCCCTGACCGGCCTGGAAGTCGCCATCGCGGTGCTACAGGCATATGTCTTCACCATTCTGACCTGCCTTTACCTCAATGATGCCATTCATCTGGAGCATTGATCCAAGGAAGCGTCCGATATATTACCCATTCCCATCCACTCTCTTGAAAACGAAGGAATTTTAATCATGGATCCAGCAGCAGCGAAGCTGATCGGTGCCGGTCTTGCCGCAATCGCCATGGGTGGCGCAGGTATTGGTATTGGCCTGATTTTCGGTAACTACGTTGCCGGCGCCATGCGCAACCCAGGTGCGGCTCAGGCCGTGTTTGGCCGGGTTATTTTGGGCTTTGCCCTGACCGAGGCCATCGCCCTGTTCGCGCTTGTTGTCGCGCTGATCATCCTGTTCGTCTTCTAATCCGTCGCCGGGCCCAGGGCATTTGGGCCCGGCGGTGATATCTGCTCCAGCGCGCCTATCTTGATACATGGTGCCGTTGGGGTGGTCGGAAATTAGAACGGAGCGAGAGCATGCCTCAATTTTGGATGGAGGATTTCGCGCCACAAATGGTGTGGCTGGTGATCTCCTTTATCGCGCTTTATCTGTTGATGGCCCGGGTGGCTTTGCCGCGCGTGGCCAACGTTCTGGAAGCAAGGCACGGCAGGATCGCCGATGACCTGGACCAGGCCGCGCAGCTGAAGACGCAAGCCGAAACCGTGATCAGCGAATACGAAGCGGCCCTGGCGGCGGCCCGCGCCCAGGCGCAGGAAACCATTGCCAAGGCCGGTGCGGAAGCTGTCGCGGCATCGGAAAAACGTAGTGCGGAGGTCTCGGAAGCCTTGGCGGCGGAAGCCGCCGCCGCCGCCGAACGTGTCGCCGCTGCCCAGAACAATGCCTTGACGGAATTGCGCGGTGTCGCCACCGAGCTGGCCCAGGCCGCCGCCGAACGTTTGATCGACGGCTCGGTTCCGGCAACGGATGTCGAAGCAGCAGTGGATGCGGCGATACAGCAGAATGCTAGTGGGAGTTAGCTGATGGACGCGACATTTTGGGTCGGCGCGGCCTTTTTACTCTTCATAGCTATCCTGTTCTATTTCAAGGTACCGGCCATGTTGACCGGTGCCTTGGATGACCGTTCGGCCAAGATCGCCGAAGACCTGGAACAGGCCCGGCAGTTGCGTGAAGAAGCCCAGGCGCTGCTGGCAACTTACGAGCGCAAGCAGCGTGACGCGCTGTCGGAGGCCGAGGAAATCATTGCCCACGCCAAGGAAGAGGCTCAGCGCGAGGCCGAGATCGCGGCCAAGAAGGTGGACGAGGCCATCGCGAGGCGGCAGCAATCAGCTTTGGACAAGATCGCCATGGCCGAAGCGCAGGCCGAAAAGGAAGTCCGTGACGCGGCTATTGAGATCGCTATCACGGCGGCAACGGCGGTGGTCGCACAGCAGGCCAAGGGCGATCGCGCCGACGACCTGATCGCCACGGCCACAGCCGATTTGGGCCGGCACCTGAATTGATCCCGCCCCCATAAGACGCAAAAGAAACCTCGCCCTCGGGCGGTTTTTTGTTTGGGCAGATACTGCGTATTCAAGCGGTATGTTCGTAGAGATACTTAGCCATGCGGGTGAGGGTCAACGCCCAGCCCTGACCAACTGCTTCGCGGCCCGCGTCCGAGATTGCCTCATGGACAAGGCAAACTTTTATATAGTCACCCACAGCTGTGAAGGTAACTGAAACGCGGGATTCTGGTGACCGCTTGACGGTGCCGTCCCACCGTTCAACCACACAGCACCAGGAAAATACCAGGCTTTGTTGCGCGACGATCTCCAGGTATCGCCCTTCGACGGTATTCCGCAGATGCTTATCGCTGGCGTATTCCAACAAAATCCGCCCACCAACATAAAGATCGGCTTGAAGATCAATCAGTGCATCTTCGGTGGGGCCAATCCATACTCTCATTTCAGTGGGGAGGGTCCAGGCATCGTAGACCCGCGCGATCGGTGCCTTGAGGGTTTCTTCGATGGCCAGCGCATTGCCTTCGAGCACCGCTGCCGTGGGAGGTAGGCTCATTCGTCTGAGTCGCCCTCAAGGTAAACACAGAGATGTCTGATGGCCCGCCATTTGTTGCCGGCGATAGGTAGTCGGTTGCCGATATTATCGGCATGGCCCCGTTAATGGCCTGCGAATTTGCAGGCGTCGAACTGCCCGACAATCTGTTGAACGTCAAGAACTGGGAAGCAACCGTTAAACGGAGGCCAACTTGACCCACGATGCCCAATTAGACAAAGGTTGGCCAATCTCCAAGCACCTGCGATGGTCGCGTCAATAGCAGCACTGGTTCAGCCAACGCCAAAATCCGTTAGGATATCCGCCAAGGAGATGACCATGGCGAGTGACTATCCACGTGATCTGGTCGGCTACGGGGCCGCGCCGCCAGATCCGCAATGGCCCAAGGCGGCGCGCCTGGCGGTTAATTTCGTCATCAATTACGAGGAAGGCTCGGAATACTCCGTCCCGGATGGCGATGGTTTTTCCGAGGCCTCGTTGACCGAGATGCCGCAATCCGCCACGGACCATGGGGAGCGGGACCTGGCGGCGGAGAGCATGTTCGAATACGGCAGCCGGGTCGGATTCTGGCGGCTATTGCGGCTGTTCCAGGAGCGCGACATGCCGGTGACTATATTTGCTTGCGCCCTGGCTCTGGAACGAAATCCGGATGCCGCCGCTGCCATTCGTGATGCGGGCTATGATATCTGCTGTCACGGCTGGCGCTGGGTCGAACATTTCAAATTGTCCGAGGATGAGGAGCGCGAGCATATCGCCCGTGCCGTGACCTCGCTGACGGGGATGTTCAGAGCGCCGCCCAGCGGCTGGTGCTGCCGCACCGGACCCAGTATTAATACACGGCGGCTGTTGGTGGAACATGGTGGCTTTCTCTATGACAGCGACGCCTATAACGATGAATTACCCTATTGGCAAACGATAGATGGACAGCCCCATCTCGTCCTGCCCTATAGTTTGACCCATAACGACAGCAAGTTCGGGCGCGGCTATTTTGCCCATGGCGATGACTTTTTTAGCTTCGTCAAGGATGGCTTCGACATGCTATACGCCGAGGGGCAAACCCGGCCAAAGATGATGTCCATCGGTCTGCATATGCGTCTGATGGGCCATCCTGCCCGCGCCGCCGGCCTGGCAAGGCTGTTGGATTATATCGCCGCATACGATGATGTCTGGATCACCGGGCGCCAGGCCATTGCCGAACATTGGCGCCGGGTGCATCCCTACGCGGGCGAGGGGACGTAGCGGCTAAGCGTTGCGGTCGGACAGCGCGGCCACCAGGCCAACAAACAACTTTGCGCGCGGCACCAGGGAGGAGACCAGCAGGTGCTCTTGCTTGGTATGGGCGCCGGCGCCGACCACGCCAAGACCGTCCAGGGTAGGCACGCCCAGGGCGCCGGTGAAGTTGCCGTCGCTGCCGCCGCCAAACTGGCCATGGTCCAGATTCAGGCCCACATCACAGGCCACTGGCTGGGCCACACTCAACAAATCCATGGTGCCGTCGTGGGCCTGGAACAGGGGCCGAACGGGGCCGACTTCAACCTCGATCTGGACGCCGGGGTCTGGCGAAGAAATGGCGCTCATGCGCGCTTGAACCTCCGCGAAGGCCGCTGCCGTTGGGGCGACGCAGAGCACTTCGGCATGGCAGGCGGCTGGGATCGTATTGACAAAGCCGCCGCCCCGGATATTGCCGACACGGTAGGTGATTTCACGTTCGATGTCAGAATAGCCTTCGACTTCCGTGATCAGTCGCGCCATGACGCTGATGGCGCTGCGGCCTACGCTGACGGCATGACCGGCGTGCGCGGGCTTGCCGTGGGCGTGCAGCTTATAACGCAGGAAGGCATGCCGCCCGGAGGTGAAGTGCGTATCGCGCCCTGGCTCGGGTACCAGAACATATTTGTGAGCCTTGGCCGTCTCCTCGATCAGCGCCCGTGTACTGGGGCTGCCGACTTCCTCGTCCGGGATGAACATGAATGTGACCGGCAGGTTCAGGCGGGTCCGCAGGGCCAGCAGTTTTTCCACCGCATGGCAGGCCAAATACATACCACCCTTCATGTCCAGAACGCCGGGCCCGAACAATTGATCGCCATCCCGACGCACTGGCAGTTCATCAGCCAAGGTGCCGACCGGATGCACGGTGTCCAGGTGACCCAGAACCAAAATTCCCGGCGTGCCGGTCGGATGATCAAAGCTGAAGCGGCCTATCAGGACGTCGCCATAGCCGTCCCGACCAGGTGTTCGTTCGATCCGCGCGCCCATCGCCGTCATGGTTTCTTTGGCTAGGTCCATCATCCGGTTGACGGCGGCGGGGTCTGTGCTTGGGCTTTCCAAGCCGACCCATTTTGAGATGGTGGCGGCTATTTCCTCGGCATCGAACTTCAGAGTTTCAATAACCATTATGTTCCTGTTCTCGGCTAAGGCCGGCCATAGGCGTCCCGGCCCTGCCTTGCCAGGGCGTCCGCCGCCTCGTTGCCGGGATCGCCGGCGTGGCCCTTGACCCAGTGCCAGTTGATTTCGTGGCGGGCAATTGCTTCTTCCAGGCGCAGCCACAGATCGACGTTCTTGACTGGTTTCTTGGCGGCGGTTTTCCAGCCGTTGCGTTTCCATTTAACGATCCATTTGGTGATGCCATCGCGCAAATAGGTGCTGTCGGTATGTAGATTGACCATACAGGGCCGTTTCAATGCCTCAAGCGCTTCGATGGCCGCCAACAATTCCATGCGGTTGTTGGTGGTCGATGTCTCTCCGCCCTTCAGTTCCTTCTCGTGCTCGCCGAACTGCATCAGCACGCCCCAGCCGCCCGAGCCGGGATTGCCAGAACAGGCGCCGTCGGTATAGATCACCACTTCATCCATCGGTATTAATCCAAGCCATAGGAGCCGGGACCGCTGATACGGCGGTGAAAGCGCATTTTGTGCAGATATTCCAGCGGATCCTTGGGCTTCACCATGGCGCCATCGATCTGGTTTAGCCAATCGTACAGGCGCGTTAGCAGAAACCGCAGGGCGGAGCCGCGGGCCAGCAGGGGCAGGGCGTCCAGCTCTGCTTCCGAGACCTCGCGCACGTCCCGATAGGCAGACAGCAGACGCCGGGCCTTGGTAATATTGAATTCTGCACCGCGCTCGAAACACCAGGCGTTCAAACAAATCGCCAGGTCGTAGGCCAGGGCATCGGTGCAGGCGAAGTAGAAATCGATCAGGCCGGTTAACTCTTCGCCCATGAAAAAGACGTTGTCGGGAAACAGGTCTGCATGAATTACCCCGGTCGGCAGATCAAGGGGCCAGTGGCTGGAAATATCTTCATATTCCCGGGAGATTTCCGCACCCAGTCCTGGCGCGACCTCGTCGGCCCGGGACGCGGTCTCTTCAACCAGCTGGGCCCAGCCGTCCAGGGACAGGGAATTATGCCTTGTTTGGTGGAAATCCAGCCCCGCGCTATGCATTCGCGCCAGGGCCGCGCCGACCTCGGCGCAATGCACCGCTCTTGGATGTTTCGGCCAGATCCCTTGCAAAAAAGTAACGATGGCGGCCGGTTTGCCGGCAATTTCCCGCAACGCCTTGCCGTCGCGGCCATGCAGGGTCGGCGGGCAGGGCACGCCGCGGCTGGCCAGATGGTCCAGCAGGCCCAGAAAAAAAGGCAGATCGGCTGGGTCCACCCGCTTTTCATAGATTGTCAGGATATAACTGTCCTGGTCGGTTTGTAGCAGATAATTGGTGTTCTCCACCCCCTCCGCGATGCCTTTCAGGCCAGTGACCGTGCCGATGTCGTACTCGGCCACGAAGGCACGTAGTTCCTCGTCATAAATGTCCGTGTAGACTGCCATGATCGCTTCCGTCCCGCCGCCGCCTCGTCAGACTGGTTCCGGCGCGCGTATTTCGGCCGGCAATTTGAACGCCATATCCTCGTTCGTCACGGCGACTTGTTCAATGGTCACGCTAAAACGTTGGTGGAAGGCGTCCAGGACCTCTTCTACCAATACTTCAGGCGCTGAGGCTCCGGCGGAGATGCCGATACAATTTTGCCCCGCCAGATCCGCCCAGACAATGTCCCCCGCGCGCTGGATCAATTGGCTGTAGCCGCAGCCGGCGCTGTCCGCGACCTCTACCAGGCGCTTGGAGTTGGAGGAATTCGGCGCGCCAATCACGAACAGGCCATCGCAGCGCCCGGCAATGGCCTTGACCGCTGCCTGGCGGTTGGTGGTGGCATAGCAAATGTCGCCCTTGCGCGGGCCCGCGAGGTCTGGAAACCGCTCACCCAGAACCTTGATGGCGGCGGCGGTATCATCCACGGACAAGGTGGTCTGGGTGATATAGGCGACTTGAGCATCATCCGGCGGTATGAAGGCCGCGGCTTCGTCCGCCGATTGCAGCAGGGTGATTTCGCCGGGCGCCAATTGCCCCATGGTGCCGACGGCCTCCGGGTGGCCGGCATGGCCCAGCATCACCACATGGCGGCCCTTGGCATGATGATTCTCTGCCTCGCTGTGTACCTTGGCCACCAACGGACAGGTCGCATCCAAAAACGACAGGCCGCGGCGGCGGGCGTCCTCGGGCACGGACTTGGCCACGCCGTGGGCGGAAAAGATCACCATGCCGTCGTCGGGAACCTGATCCAGTTCATCGACGAAGACCGCGCCACGCCGCTCTAGGCCTTCAACCACATAGCGGTTATGTACGATCTCGTGGCGCACATAGATTGGCTTGCCATAGCGTTGCAAAGCCAATTCAACGATTTGAATGGCCCGGTCCACGCCGGCGCAAAAGCCGCGCGGTGCTGCCAGCAGGATGGTGACCGGTTGTTTACTTATCTCGTTCATGCTGTCTTTTAGCCGTATGGCACCGTTATGGAATGGCCCCAAGAATCGATTGACCCTATATACTCCGAATAGGCTCTGGTACAAATTGGCATGGAAAAAATGAAAAAAACTCGCGGCCTCGGTGGTGCCATGACATTGATGTGTCTCGGCGCGGTACTGTTGTCGGCTTGCAGCATGTTCCAGCCCAATAATCCAAAGCTCTGTCCGCGGGTTGCCTTGCTCAATGACGCCGCCAAGATGACCCGGTACCGCGATGGCCAGGGCCGTGACTTGACCGATGTACTGTACGAGGCACGTGTCCAGGACGTTAAATCGGGCTGCAAGTATGCCGATGGCCGTGTCCGAGTTGAGGCCATGATCGATATCGTCGCTCAGCGCGGTCCGGCGTTTGACGGCGCCAACGCGCAAGTGCCGTTTTTCGTAGCCGTGATCGATGAGGCACAGAACATCATCGCCAAGAAGAATTTTGACAGCGAGGTTGAATTCCGCGACGGGCGCCGGCGCGCCGGCGTGCGGGAGGAGATTGATCAGACCGTCTTTCTGAAAGAGGGTGAACATGGGCCGGAGTATGAAATTATCGTCGGCCTGCAGGTGAGCGAACAGCAATTGCAACAGAATCGAGGCGGGCGCTAATAATTCACGATCCATTGGCCAACCTCGTGGCGTGCCAATCAGCGCAATCCTGCATTATTCCTGGCTTTGCCCCAAGCCTGGCAATGGATCGTTGACTCTGCGCCGCCTCCGCCTATCATTCCGGCACCGTTCGTTGCCGGTTTGTGGTGCCGGTAGGAGCGGCCAGACAGGTGAACCTCGCGGGAGAGCCCGGCCGATCGAGCAAGCCGGCGCCGAAGGAGCAAGCACCCCGCAAACTCTCAGGCCCATGGACCGCGAGGGGATGTCACTCTGGAAAGCAGGCGCGACCACGGATGTGTTCAAGGCGGATTGGCCCACACACTGATAACGCGCTTCACCGAAGGGGCTAAGTTCCGCCGATTAAGTCATGGCGGGAGGAACTCTCTCAGGTCCGACGACAGATTGGGGGCGGTGGAATCCACACAAGTCTTCTTGGTGGATGCCGCTCCGAAGTTTGTTGGAGGACCGGATGAATAGTCCGTCGACTGCCGAAGAAGCGCTCAAGACGACCCCCTTGCATGCCTTGCAGGTGGAATTGGAAGGCAAAATGGTGCCCTTCGCCGGCTTTGAGATGGCGGTTAATTTCCCCTTGGGCGTGCTTGGCGAACATAAATATACCCGCGCCGCCGCCGGCCTGTTTGATGTTTCGCACATGGGGCAGGTGCGCCTGCATGGCGCGGGCCGTGCCGAGGCTTTGGAAAGTCTTCTGCCGGCCGATGTCGCCAATCTGGCGCCCGGCGCCATGCGCTACAGCCAGCTGACCAATGATCAGGGCGGCATCATTGATGATCTGATGGTGACCAATGCCGGCGACTATCTGTATCTGGTGGTCAACGGCGCCAACAAGGATGGTGACTTGGCCCATATGCAGGCCGCCTTGCCTGGTGGCGTCACGGTGGAACATCGGACCGGGGATGCCCTGCTGGCCCTGCAAGGACCCGCCGCGGCAGCCGTCATGGCCCGTCTGGCGCCTGGTGCTGAAACGCTGGTGTTCATGACTTCCATGGCAGTTAAGGTCGGCGGCGCGGATTGTCATGTCGCGCGCTCCGGCTATACGGGTGAGGACGGCTTTGAAATTTCCCTGCCTGGCGCGTGTGCCGAGGAATTGGCCCGCCTGCTGCTGGACCAGGACGAGGTCGCCTCAATTGGCCTGGGCGCCCGCGACAGCCTGCGTCTGGAAGCCGGGCTGTGTCTGCATGGCCATGATATAGATACCGCCACAACGCCCATTGAGGCCGGCCTGAACTGGTCGATCCAAAAGCGCCGCCGTCAGATGGGCGGCTTCCCTGGCGCCGCCGTCATTCAGGCCCAGTTTCGCGATGGGCCCGCCCGCAAGCGCGTCGGTATTCTGCCCGAAGGCCGGGCCCCGGCACGTGAAGGCACCGTTATCGTCGACAGCGTAGGCAATGACATCGGTGTCGTGACCTCGGGTGGATTCGGGCCAAGCCTCGGCAGCCCCCTCGCCATGGGCTATGTCACCGCCGCCCACGCCTCCGCTGGCACGCCGCTTGGGCTGGTGGTGCGCGGCAAGACCCTGCCGGCTCAAGTGGCAAAAATGCCTTTTGTTCCGGCCAACTATTTTCGCGGCTAGGCCGTCCTACATATTTCACGAGGAGAACCAAATCATGAGCAATGTTTACTTTACCGAAGATCACGAATGGATCCTGGTTGAAGGTGATATCGGCACCTGCGGCATTACTGAATTTGCTCAGGAGCAATTGGGCGATATCGTCTATGTGGAATTGCCCGAGGCGGGCCGGGAGGTGACCCAGAATGACGAAATCGCAATCGTCGAATCGGTCAAGGCGGCTTCCGAGCTCTATGCCCCTGTTAGTGGCGCGGTCACCGAAAGTAATGACGAATTGGCTGACGACCCGGCCAAGGTGAACGCTGACGCCATGGGCGACGGCTGGTTCTTCAAAATCCGTATCAGCTCGGCTAGCGAATTGGAGAATCTGATGGACAAGGCGGCCTATGATGCCCTGGTCGTGGGGCAGAGTTAATGCGTTATCTGCCGCACACTCCGGTGGACCGTCAGGCCTTGTTGGCGGCCATTGGCGCTGAAGACATCGATGATCTGTTCATTGATGTGCCCAACCAGGCCTTGTTGAAAGAGCCTCTGGACTTGCCGATACATGCCAGCGAAATGGCGGTCGAGAGCGCTTTGACCGCCATGGCGGACCGTAGCGTGCCCATGGGATCGATGGCGTCCTTCCTTGGTGCGGGCGCCTACCGCCATCATGTGCCGGCGGCGGTGGATCATTTGATCCAGCGCTCTGAGTTCCTAACTGCCTATACGCCCTACCAGCCGGAAGTCAGCCAGGGCACCTTGCACTACCTGTTCGAATTCCAGACCCAGGTGGCGATGTTGACGGGCATGGATGTTGCCAATGCTTCCATGTATGACGGTGCCACCGCCTGCGCCGAAGCGGTCCTGATGGCCCACCGGGTGACCAAGCGCGACAAGGCGATCCTTTGCGGCGGGCTGCATCCCCATTATCGAGAGGCGACGGAGACCGCTGTCCAGTTCATTCAATTTGAGATTGATGCCCGTTCGACCAATTCGGATGAGGCAGAGGACATGGCGGGCCTGATCGATGGGGATACCGCCTGTATCGTAGTTCAAACGCCGGATCTTTTTGGCCGCTTGCATGATCTCCGCGCCCTGGCGGATGCGGCGCACGACAAGGGCGCCTTGCTTGTCGTCGTGGTAACGGAGGTGGTGTCCCTGGGCGCGGTGACACCGCCCGGCGAAATGGGTGCGGACATCGTGGTGGCCGAGGGGCAGTCCATCGGCAACGCCTTGAACTTTGGCGGGCCATATCTGGGTCTGTTCGCGACGCGGCAAAAATACGTCCGCCAGATGCCGGGCCGTCTGTGCGGCGAGACAGTGGATCAGGAAGGGCGGCGCGGCTATGTGCTGACCCTATCAACGCGGGAGCAACATATCCGGCGGGAGAAGGCAACGTCGAATATCTGCACCAATTCGGGCCTTTGCGCCCTGGCCTTCTGTATCCATCTGTCCTTGTTGGGTGAAACGGGGCTGCGCCAGTTGGCCCAGGTGAATCACGGCCGCGCCGTGGCCCTGGCGGACCATCTGGCGGATTTGGACGGCGTTGAAGTCCTGAACAGCAGCTTCTTCAACGAATTCACACTGCGCCTGCCCAGGCCGGCGGCGGAGGTGGTGGAGGAACTGGTGGGCCGGAACATTCTGGCCGGCGTTCCTCTCAGCCGGCTTTATCCCAGCAATCCCGCGATGGCGGATTTGTTATTGGTCGCGACCACCGAAACCAATACCGATGAAGACGCCGCTGCCCTGGTCAACGCCTTGCGGGAGGTGCTGTAATGGCTGGCCCTGAGACAGTTACGACCAACAGCGGCCATAGCGGCCTGGACCTTGCCGAACCGCTGATCTTCGAACTTGATAGCCCCGGCCGTTGCGGCGTTGATCTGCCCGAGCCGCCCGATGCGCCAAACCGCCTGGGCGGTTTGGAACGCAGCGCGCCCATCGGTCTGCCCGGCCTTTCGGAACCGCAAGTCGTGCGCCACTTTGTACGTCTGTCGCGCAATAATTTTGCCATTGATGCGGGGCTCTACCCCTTGGGCTCCTGCACCATGAAGCACAATCCGCGCCTGAACGAGAAAGTGGCGCGGCTGCCGGGTTTCGCCGACCTGCATCCTCTGCAACCGGTGGAAACCGTGCAAGGCGCCCTGGAACTGATCGATACCTTGGCGGAATGGCTGATAAAATTGACCGGCATGCCGGCGGTTGCCATGTCGCCTGCCGCCGGCGCCCATGGTGAACTCTGCGGTTTGATGACCATTCGGGCCGCGTTGGAGGCTAAGGGCGACCCGCGCGAGGTGGTGCTGGTGCCCACATCGGCGCATGGGACCAATCCCGCCACTGCGGCCATCTGCGGCTATCGCATCGAACAGATCCCCGCCGATGACCGTGGCCGGGTAGATGTGGCGGCGTTGAAGGAAAAACTGGCGCCAAATGTAGCCGCGATCATGCTGACCAACCCCAACACCTGTGGCCTGTTCGAGAATCAGATTATCGAGATTGCCGAGGCGGTGCATAGTATCGGCGCCTATTTCTATTGTGACGGCGCCAATTTCAACGCGATTGTGGGCAAAGTGCGGCCTGGCGACCTGGGCATCGATTGCATGCACCTGAACCTGCACAAGACGTTTTCGACCCCCCACGGCGGTGGCGGTCCGGGCAGCGGCCCCGTGGTCCTGGCCGAGGCACTGGCGCCATTTGCACCCATACCTATGGTTGTCCGTGATGGCGATGGCCTGAACCTGGTGGAAAGGAAAGCGGATGATCTGGGTACCGCCGAAAGTTTGGGCCGCCTGAAGGGATTTCATGGCCAAATGGGCATGTTTGTCCGTGCTCTGGCGTTTATCCTTAGCCACGGGGCGGATGGGTTGCGCCAGGCCTCGGAAGACGCGGTGCTGAACGCCAATTATATCCTGGCCCGATTGCAGGGTATGTTCTCGGCATCGTTTCCCGGCCCCTGCATGCACGAGGCTCTGTTCGATGACAGCTTCCTCAAGGATACGGGCGTCTCGACCCTAGATTTAGCCAAGGCGATGATCGATGAAGGCTTCCACCCCATGACCATGTATTTCCCTCTTGTGGTCTCGGGTGCGATGTTGATGGAGCCGACTGAATCCGAATCCAAAACCAGTCTGGATCAGTTCATCGCTTCCATGCGGCATCTCGGCGAACGTGCCCTGGCTGGGGACAGCGAATTTTTCGCCGGCGCGCCCTATCTGACGCCCTATCGGCGGCTGGATGAAACCCAGGCCGCGCGCAAGCCGGTGCTGCGCTGGCAGCCGCCGGTGGTGGAGGCGGCTGAGTAGGCGGAGCATGTCTGAAAATTATTTCTCGCGACAACCCGCGCCGGTGGAAATCGAGGCGCGGATGGCGGAGTCGGGCGCCTGGTTCGAGATCGATCTGGATGACATCGCGTTCAATTTGCGGACTGTCCGGGAGCGGGTTGGTCCGGGGGTCGAGATCATGCCGGTGGTCAAGAACGACGCCTATGGCCACGGCTTGCTGCCTATCGTGGCGGCACTGGCCGGAGACGGCATCAATTGGTTCATGGTGGCGCGCACCGCTGAAGCGCTGGCTATCAGAGCTTCGGGCGTCCCCTGCGGCGTGATGAACATGGATGCGCTGTATACGGACGGGCAATATCAACGGATCGTCGAGCAGGAAATCAGTCAGGTAGTCTATCCCCCGGCGGCGGCAGAAAAACTGAATGCGGCGGCGCAAGCGGTTGGGCGGAAAGCCGGCGTCTTCGTCAAGATCGATACCGGGCTGCGCCGCGTTGGCGTGCCCCATGACGAGGCCGTGACCTTCATGGAAAAGATCGCAGCGCTGCCTCATCTGGAAATTCTCGGCATGTTCTCCACCTTCATGCTGCACCCGGCGCAGGATGCTGATGTTCTGGCGCGTTTTCGCGCCATCATGGACGCGTTGGCGGAAAAGGGTATTGACCCCGGCCTATGCAGTCTTGCCGCCAGCCATGGGATTTTTCATCGGCCCGATGCCTGACTTGACATGGTCCGTCCGGCCATAGCGCTATTCGGGGTCTATCTTGATGACGAAGACCGGGCGGGCGGTTTACCGCTGCGTCAGGCGCTGTGCTTCAAGGCGCGCATAGAGCATCTGAAATGGATCGAAGCAGGCGATTCTGTAACCTATTTTGGCCGCTTCACGGCGCCTCAGCGGATGCGCGTGGGAACATTGCATGTTGGCTTCTATGATGCGGTTCCGCGCGAGCTTTCCAACAAGGGCAAAATTCGGGTGGATGGCGTCGTCCGGCCCTGTATCGGTTCGGTTTCGCTCAACCATTATCTGTTCGACGCGACTGATTTGAATGTCGAGGAAGGCGATGTGGTCGAAGTTTACAGCCGCGAGGGTGAAAACAACGTTGCCGGGGTCTCGGAAACAGCAGGCTGGATGCCTTATAGTTTGCTAAATCACCTAAATCCCTTCATTCCCCAAATTTATTATCGCGGAAAGACCCCTGTCGCCATTTTGCAGCGTGATGTCACCGATTAGCCGCGGCATTCTCTAGCCGGTGATAACTGCCACGTGGCTGTCATCTCCCAGCAGAACCTGCTCCGTCATGCCGCAAAACAGGCCGTGTTCGACCACGCCGGGCCAGGTGGATAGAGTTTGCGCCAAATCGGCTGGACCGGCCATTGATGGGCCAAAGGCGCAATCCAGGACCCAATGGTTTTCATCAGTCCGAAATGGTTTGCCGTCCTCTGCCTGGCGAAGCGTTACCACGGCGCCCAGCCTCTCCAGGCGGCCGCTCAGGGGCTGCTTGGCCATGGGAATGATTTCCACCGGCAGAGGAAACGCCCCCAACACTGCGACTTGCTTGGAAGTGTCGGCGATGACGACGAAACGCTTCGCCGCGCCAGCAACAATTTTTTCCCGCAATAGCGCGCCGCCGCCGCCCTTGATCAGATTAAGTGCTCCGTCGAACTCATCGGCACCGTCCACGGCTAGGTCGAGGACCGGTGTCTCATCCAAATTCGTCAGCCCGATACCCAATTGCCGGCATAATTCGGCGCTGCGTTCAGAGGTTGCGACACCGGACACGGACAATCCGTCACGCACCCGTTGACCAAGCAACTGGATAAAATACTCCGCTGTGGAGCCGGTGCCGATGCCAAGGCGCATTCCGTCTTCAACCAAATCCACCGCCGCACCGGCGGCAAGCTGTTTTGCTTTATCACTCATGCGGGCAACCTTTTTTCATATCCGTCATCAGTTTCGTTTCAGTTCACCACAATCCAGGCTATATGTTCGCCATGTCAAATTCCGCAAGTGCCGCCGCCCCCAATCCGCTTCTCAAGCTCGCCTTGGAAATCGGCCCTCTGGCCCTGTTTTTTCTGACCAACGCAAAGGCTGGGATATTCTGGGCGACTGCCGTCTTCATGGTAGCGATCCTGGTTTCGCTGACAATTAACTGGCTGTTGGAACGGCGGGTGCCAACTCTGCCGCTGGTAACCGGTATTTTCGTCCTGGTTTTTGGTGGCTTGACCTTGATTTTACAGGACGAGCTATTCATTAAGCTGAAACCGACCATCGTCAATACTTTGTTCGCGGTCATACTTTTCGGCGGCCTTTTCTGGGGAAAATCTTTCTTGAAAAGTTTGATGGGCAGCATGTTCCGGATGACGGACCTGGGATGGCGGATGTTGACGATTCGGTGGGCTCTATTTTTTGTCCTGCTGGCGGTCTTGAACGAAATTGTTTGGCGCAACACGTCCACGGACACCTGGGTAAGTTTCAAGGTTTTTGGCATCATGCCCCTGACCATCCTGTTTTCCTTGTCGCAGCTGCCGGCGATGAACCGCCACCAACTGCCGAATGACGAGCCGGGTAAAGAGGATGCAGCCTGATGTTCCAAGGGTGGGATATCGCTTGCGACCGGGGAGAACGGCGGATTTTCTCCAGTCTTGATTTCCAGATCTCACCTGGCCAGGCGTTGGTCCTGCGCGGCCCCAATGGTTGCGGCAAGACAACCTTGCTGCGGACGGCGGCGACATTGCTGAAAGTGGCGGCGGGAAAGCTGATCTGGAATGGTGCCGATATCGCCGAAGACCCCGAGGAACACCGCGCCAGACTGCATTTCATCGGCCATCAGGATGCTGTCAAGGGCGCCTTGAGCGTACGGGAGAATATCGCCATTTGGACCAAGATACGTGGCGCCGCCGAGGATCGGGTCGAGGCCGCGATGTCTGCCTTTGATATTGCCCACCTAGCCGATACCCCGGCGCAATATCTTTCCGCCGGACAGCACAGGCGCACGGCGTTGGCCCGCTTGGTCGCCTCGCCCACCGCGCTGTGGCTACTAGATGAACCCACGGTGTCCCTGGATGCTGCCGGCACCGCGTGCCTGCAAAGGGCGATTGCTGCGCATCGGGCGGACAATGGCATGGTCATGGCGGCGACCCACATCGAACTGGGACTGGACGACGCCGAAATTTTGCAACTGAAGCCGCAATGAAGGTATTTAGCGCCATAATCGCTCGCGACCTGCTCCTTGCCGTGCGCCAGGGCGGGGCTACATTTCTAGCCTTGGTCTTCTTTTTGCTGACGGTCACGCTATTCCCCCTCGGTATCGGACCGGAGCCGGCGATCCTGGCCCGCGTTGCACCGGGCGTGCTTTGGGTAGCCGCCCTGTTGGCGGCCATGTTGTCACTCGACCGCCTGTTCCAGGCCGATTTCGAAGATGGCAGCTTGGAACAATTGACTCTGTCCGGCTTACCCGTGAGTTTGATCGTTCTGGCCAAGATCGTCACCCACTGGCTCACGACCGGGCTACCCTTGTTGCTGGCGGCGCCGGTGTTGGCGGTCTTGCTGAATATGAACAGCGAAGGTTTCACGGCCCTGCTGCTAACAATGTTGATAGGTACCCCGGCGTTAAGCCTGATCGGTGCCATCGGCGCCGCCTTGACCCTAACGGTCCGTCGAGGCGGTGTTTTGTTGTCCTTGTTGGTCCTGCCGCTATACATTCCGGTGTTGATTTTCGGCGTATCGGCCATTGATGCTGCGGTGCATGGATTGAACGCCAAGCCGCATCTTCTGCTTCTGGCGGCCTTGACCATGGCGGCGATCCCGCTTTGCCCCTGGGCCGCCGCGGCGGCGGTAAAGCTGTCGCTGGAATAGTGAAGAAGCACCGTAACATACCGCGACAATTTGTTACCTTTCTGGTGCTTGCGCCCATGGCTGGAGGGGGCTAAACCTCCACCCATGTCGATGCATTATTTTGCAAATCCAGCGCGCTTTACGCGCCTTGCCGCGCGTATCCAGCCGTGGGCCGGCGGGCTGGCCGCGGTCTTGCTGCTGGTTGGGCTATATCTGGCTCTCGTCGTCGTGCCGGCGGACTATCAACAGGGCGACACGGTACGCATCATGTTCGTGCATGTTCCCTCCGCATGGATGGCCATGTTTTGCTATACCTTCCTGGCGGTGGCCAGTGCTGTCGGCTTGATATGGAAGCACCCGTTGGCTGACCTGGCGGCCAAGGCATCCGCGCCCATTGGCGCTGGTTTTACATTTCTGGCGCTTGTAACCGGGTCATTGTGGGGTAAGCCCATGTGGGGCGCCTGGTGGGTTTGGGACGCGCGGCTGACCTCGGTTCTGATCCTGCTTTTTCTTTACCTGGGCTATATGGCGTTGTGGCAGGCGATTGAGGATAGCCAGAAAGCGGGCAAGACGGCGGCGGTTCTGGCCCTGGTCGGGGCGGTCAATGTGCCGATCATTAAGTTTTCGGTGGACTGGTGGAATACCCTGCATCAGCCAGCCAGTGTTCTGCGTATGGATGGGCCGGCGATCCATCCCACCATGCTGTGGCCACTATTGATCATGGCCTTGGCATTCAAGGCATATTTCGTGACCTTGCTGCTGACACGTATGCGTATGGAATTGAACCTGCGGCGCATCCGTGCGCTGCGTCTGGCGGAACGGACAAGTTAGGATCCTTGAGAATGGACGGCATGGGAGCGTTTTTCGCCATGGGGGGCTATGCTGGCTATGTCTGGCCGGCCTTTGGGATTGTCCTGGCGGTCATGGCCTTGCTCTGGATCAGCAGTATTCGGGGTTGGCATAAATCTGAAAAATCCTTGACCGCGCTGCGGAACCATCGCCGGCAACGCGAAGGTGTCGAGGAATGACCCGGAAGCGGCGGCGTCTCTATATCGTGGGTGGTTTCATGTTGATCTTCGCGGCCGCGGCCGCGTTGGTCTTGATGGCGTTCGAGGAAAATATCGTATTCTTCTATTCGCCGACTGAGCTGGCGCGAAAAATGGAACAGCAACCGATTCCGCCGGAACGCCGGTTGCGCATCGGCGGTTTGGTCGAGGAAGGCTCGCAGGGGCGCGATAAGGATGGCATTACCGTCACTTTTCGCATAACCGACACCGTCGAAGTCGTGCCGGTACGGTTCCGTGGCTTGTTGCCGGATCTTTTCCGGGAAGGCCAGGGCGTTGTCGCCGAAGGCAGCATGGCTGCGGATGGGACATTCGTCGCTACCGAGGTGCTGGCAAAACATGATGAAACCTATATGCCGAAAGAAGTTGCCGACGCCTTGAAGGATGCCGGCCAGTGGCAGGGGGATCATGAATGAGTGAAGGCGCGAATGGCGGGAAACCATGTGTTTTGCTGATCGATCCGATACCAAGTTGGATCGTTGACCGTGCGCGGGGCGAATTTGATTTGATCGTGCTGCCCCATGAGGACGAAAGACCGGCTGAGTTCCTGGACAATGCCGATCGTATTCTCGGTATCGCCATGCCTGGCTTTGCCAGGGTCGACGTGGCGATGATGGCATTGATGCCAAACTTGGAAATAGCTGCCTGCTTTGGTGTTGGCTATGATGGCATTGATGTTTCACATGCCAAGAAACACGGCATTGCCGTCACCAATACACCAGAGGTCTTGACCGATTGCGTCGCCGATCTCGGCATGGCCCTGACCCTGGCCACTTTGCGGAAAGTCATTGAGGGGGACCGGTATGTCAGGGCGGGGCGGTGGCGGAGCGAGGGGATATTGGAGTTGTCCCATTCGCCGCGTGGCCGCTGTCTCGGTATCGTTGGCCTGGGCCGCATCGGCATGGAACTGGCGAAACGGGCCGAGGCGTTTGGCATGTCCATCGCTTATCACAACCGCACGAAACGGGATGATGTCTCCTATCCCTACCATGGCAGTGCCGCCGCCCTGGCCGAAGCCTGTGATGTCCTGGCTTTGACATGTCCCGGCGGCGAGACGACGTTGAATTTGATCGATGCCAAAGTGCTTGAGGCCTTGGGACCAAAAGGCTATCTGATAAATATCGCGCGTGGCAGCGTGGTTGACGAGGTGGCCTTGGTGCAGGCCCTGTCAAGGCAAGGCATCGCGGGGGCCGGCCTGGATGTATTCGCGGACGAACCCAATGTACCCGAGGCGTTGTTCTCGTTTGAAAATGTCGTTCTCCAACCCCATCAGGCCAGTGCCACGGTGGAAACAAGGACCGCCATGGGAAATCTGACGATCGATAATCTGCTGGCGCATTTTCAGGGCCTGCCACTGCCGAACAAGGTGGCGTGAAGTCATGATAGCCGAATTGGGACATTACGCGTTGGTGCTGGCGTTGTCGGTTGCCCTGGTACAGTCGACCGTGCCTATGGTCGGCGCCTGGCGTGGTATCCCTGGTTGGATTGGTATGGCGCAGCCGGCCGCCATTGTGCAGTGTTTGTTGGTGGTCGTGGCTTTCGGAGCTTTGACCCATGCCTACGTGACCTCTGATTTTTCAGTGCTTAACGTGGCCTCGAACTCTCATTCGGCCAAGCCGATGCTGTACAAGATTTCCGGCGTCTGGGGCAACCACGAGGGCTCGTTGCTGTTGTGGTTGCTGATATTGGTGCTGTTTGGCGGCGCCGTGGCGCTATTTGGCGGCAATTTGCCGGCGCCGTTCCGGGCCCGGGTGCTGGCAGTACAGGCCATGATAGCGGTTGGCTTTACCTCCTTTGTGCTTTTTACCTCGAACCCGTTCGAACGGTTGCTGCCGGCGCCCATGGATGGGCGCGGATTGAATCCCTTGCTGCAAGATCCGGGCCTGGCCTTTCATCCGCCGTTTCTTTATCTCGGCTATGTCGGCTTCTCCATGGCATTTTCATTTGCCGTCGCCGCATTGATCGAAGGCCGCGTCGATGCCGCCTGGGCGCGATGGGTTCGGCCCTGGACCTTGGCAGCCTGGTGTTTTTTGACCCTGGGCATCGGGCTGGGGTCGTGGTGGGCCTATTACGAACTGGGTTGGGGCGGCTGGTGGTTTTGGGATCCTGTCGAGAATGCCTCTTTCATGCCATGGCTGGCCGGCACGGCGCTGCTGCACTCCGCGATTGTCGTGGAAAAGCGGGATAGCCTGAAGAACTGGACCGTGTTGCTGGCTATCTTGACCTTCTCCTTGAGTTTGCTGGGCACATTCCTGGTCCGTTCGGGGGTTTTGACTTCCGTTCATGCCTTCGCCACCGACCCGGCGCGGGGTGTCTTTATTCTGGCTTTCCTTGTCGCGGTCATCGCGGGCTCGTTAACGCTCTATGCCATCCGCGCGCCCGCGATGAAGGGCGGCGGCTTGTTCGCGCCCGTGAGCAGGGAAGGCGGCCTGGTCTTGAATAACCTGCTGCTGTCCACCGCCTGCGCGACGGTACTTTTGGGCACGCTGTACCCTCTATTTCTGGATGCTGTGACGGGTGAAAAAATTACCGTCGGACCACCTTATTTCAATATGACATTCGGCCCTCTGATGGTGCCGGTATTCATCGCCATGGCCGTGGGGCCAATGCTGCCGTGGAAGCGCGGCGATCTACTTGGTGCCGTGCAACGGTTGAAGTTCGCCGTTTTCGCAACCGTGATTGGCTTGCTTGTCACTTTGGTTCTGGCCTCCGATGGCCCGTGGTTGGCGATTCCGGGCATCGGCTTGGGCGTTTGGATGATTGCCGCGTCGTTAGAGGAGGGGGCCTATCGATTGCGCCTGTTCCGCGCGCCAATCAGCGAAAGTTTGCGGCGCCTGGGGCGTTCCACACGGTCGGCCTGGGGCACTACATTCGCCCATGCTGGCGCCGGCATGGTGATCATTGGTATCGTTGCTTCTTCCGCCTGGCAGGTAGAGAAATTGCAGGTTATGCGTCCGGGCGAGATCCAGGCAGTTGGCCCCTATCAGTTCAAGTTCGTAGGCGCGGTGCCGCTAGATGGACCGAATTATACCGCTGTCCGTGGTACATTTCGTGTTAGCCGTGACGGAAGCGAAGTGGCGGTGATGCAGCCTGAATCCCGCAGCTATCAAAACCCGCCCATGGCAACAACCGAGGCCGCGATCCGAACGGGCTGGGGCGGTGATTTATATGCCGTGGTCGGTGACCCAACAGGCGACGGTGCCTGGTCAACGCGGTTTTACAACAAGCCAATGATCAATTGGATCTGGATCGGATCGCTGATCATGGTGCTTGGCGGGTTGATATCTTTGACGGACCGCCGTTTTCGGGTCGGCGCGCCGTCTCGGCCCGGCGGCGCTGCAAGGACAGCAAGGGCGGCTGCGTCGTTGGCAGGCAAATAGGATTTGAAGATTTGAGCGAGCCAACTTTAGAACCAAGTTCGGAGGGCCGGCCCCGCAGTGTCTGGCTGCGTTTCGTGCCGCTTGCGGTGGCATTAATCATCGGTGCTTTCCTGCTCGTCGGATTGGGCTTGCGGCCGAAGGAAATCCCCTCGGCGATGATCGGCAAGGCAGTTCCTGTATTTGATCTGCCGGCTTTGCCGGGGCGACCGAAAGGTTTGAAGACCGCCGATCTGAAAGGTCAGGTTTCGCTGGTCAATGTCTTCGCCTCGTGGTGCGTTTCATGCCGGGCCGAGCATCCCTTGTTCATGAAGTTGAAGGGCGAAGGCATTCTGCCCGTACACGGCGTTAATTATAAGGACGAAGGGCCGGCTGCCGTGGAATGGCTAAGGCGCCATGGCGATCCTTATGACCGCATTGGTTCCGATCTGAAAGGCCGGGTCGGTATCGATTGGGGTGTTTATGGCGTGCCCGAGACATTCCTGATCAACGCCGAGGGGCGGATCGTCTGCAAACATATCGGCCCGGTCATGGAGGCGGATCTTCGCGATAAATTGCTGCCGGCGATCAAGTCATTGCGGCAGGCGCGCGCGGCACAATGTTGATGCCTGTATTGCGCCGCCTGGTTTTTGTCCTCTGTATTTTTGGTCCGATTGCGCCGGCCTGGGCTGTTGCCGTGGATACGCCTCTGGACGATCCGCTGTTGGAAGCCCGTGCCCGCGCCATTCACAAGCAACTGCGATGTCTGGTCTGCCAGAACCAGTCGATTGAGGATTCGAATGCTGGGCTGGCGCGGGACCTGCGGATCTTGGTGCGCGACCGGATCTCTGCCGGTGATAGCGATGCGGCGGCAATCGGCTATATCGTCGAACGATATGGCGATTGGGTGTTGTTGCAGCCTCCCGTGAAAGGCCGGACAGTTCTGCTTTGGTTGGGACCAATGCTTTTTCTGCTATTGGCGGTGGTCTTGATATTGCGTTGGTATCGGCGGCGAAGCGGCGTGACCGCCACGGCCGCCGCCGCGCCCTTAAGTGTGGATGAGCAAGCCCGCTTGAAGGCTCTCTTGGACGATAGGGAGCAATCATGAGTGTCTGGTTGGCAATCGGCGCACTGACACTGGTGGCGGTTCTGCCGATCCTATGGCCCTTGCTGCGTCCATCTGGTGCCGTCAGCAAGCGCCTGGATCACGATCTAGAGGTCTATCGGGATCAATTGCGTGAGGTCGAGTCGGAATTGGCGGCCAATTCGCTGACCGAACGGGAAGCGGAAGAAGCCAAACGGGAAATTGAACGGCGGATACTGAGGGCCGCCGATCAGGTGGAAAGCCATAGCAGCCCGGTGGCTCCGTCGGCCCTCACCGCGGTTTTGATCGCCCTTTTACTACCCGCGTTAACACTATTGTTGTACAGCCAGTTAGGCCAGCCCGGCCAACCGGACCGACCACTGGCGGAGCGCGAGGCGCCGGCGCCGGAAACACAAGGGCTGAGCGAGGATCAGAGCGCCCAGGTCAACGACATGGTCGCGCGTTTGGAAAAGCGGTTGCAGGCACAGCCGGATGATCTCGATGGCTGGATTCTTCTGGGGCGCTCGCAGGCCGCGGTTGGCGATTTTGATAGCGCCGCCAAGGCGTTGCGCCGGGCTGTCGCGTTATCCGGGGATGACGTTGAATTGCAGGTGGTGCTCGGTGATATCCTGACAAGGGGCGCAAGAGGCACGGTCACGCCGGAGGCCCTTGCCGCGTTTCGGAAGGCCGAGAAATTGGCGCCGGGGCATTTGGCGGCAAGGTACTTTCTAGCGCTTGCCGAACTGCAGTCCGGCCAGCCCAGAAAAGCCTACGATGCCTGGCTGGCGCTGTTTCGGGATTTGCCCGGGAACAGTGAAAACAGGCAGGCCTTGGCGGCGCAAATTCGTCAAGTGGCGAAAGAGCTTGGTATCGACCCGGAAAAGGAATTATCGATTGGCGGAGCGCCGGACACACCTGTTCCCACGTTGGCGCCCGATCGTGCGTCAATGACGGAGGCCGCTAATATGCCGGCCTCCGAACGTCAGGAATTTATTGCATCCATGGTGCAACGCCTGGCGGATCGTTTAGCGGATGCGCCTGACGATTTCGATGGCTGGATGCGGCTGGGGAAAGCGTACAGCGTGTTGCACAAGGCGGCCGAGGCGGAGCAAGCTTATGGCCGTGCAGCGGCCCTCCGGCCTGGCGACCCGGCGCCTTTGCAAGGGCAGGTTACGGCCTTGATCCAGGGTGCGGCACCCGAACAGACGCTGCCCGAAGCCACGCTTGCTGTACTGCGGGAGTTGGAGGCGCTACAGCCCGACAACCCGCGTGTACTCTGGTTCCTCGGCAAGGCGGATGCCGGTGCCGGCCGGACGAAAGAAGCGATAACGCGCTGGCAGAGGCTGTATGCACAATTGCCCGAAAACAGCAAGGAACGAGACGGTCTCAAGGCTGCGATCGACCGTCTGCGGACCGCTAAATAGGGCTACTGGAGCATCAGTTCACGGTTCCTTAACTGGATTGTCCATATCCTAAAGGCGAATTAGGGGAAACGGGTACCCATCGCGGTATATTTCCGTGAGGGCAATTCAAAAAGGGCAAACCGCCGGTGAGGGCGGGGCGCAAAGCCACCAGCCTGGATTGACCAGATAGCGGGGCCGCCGAAATGAGCCGAATTTATGTTGACCGATATGTTAGTAGCGCTGCGGGCGCTGATCGTGGATAACTCCCGCGCCCTTTCTCCGGCCTAACGTTCCTCGTCCTCGCATTCGTGTATTTTTAACGGATTGTGGCGCATCATATCTCCGCAAATGGCGCAAAATAATTCCGGATGCTTCTGAAAATAATGCCAACCAAAGTCCTCGATATCTGCGCTGTAAGAGGGTCGCCAGCCCATTTCCCACCAAAGCCAATCCTCCATCTCAAACCCTACGTCATCAAAATATTCTCGCAGGCTTTCAGGGCTGTATTCACCCATCAACAAGCGTTGCCGGCCTGTCTCCTCTGGATTGGTGCAATAGATTTCCCATGCGGTGCCACGTTGAATGCGTTTCACCCAATACTCTGTGCACCAAGACAGACCCGGTCCCGCGGAATAGTCGTGGTTTCTAGATAAAAAACCCGCTTTCGGGGTATTTCCGGAATGACGCGTATAGCCTTGTCGACCGGAAGCTCAATGATCTTTGCGGACATAAGAAACCCTCCTACGGTTACCTGCGGAGGGCTAACGCTCGATATTGCTCATTTGAGCCACATCTCCCTATTTGGGAAACCACCTTGCACGAGCTGCAGGTTGGCGGGGCGCGTCAGCCCTCTCTTGATGTCGTCCCAGATATATGATGCTTCAGCACGGGGACTGCAAGTTAAAATCTTACTGAAGGTTCATAGATCAGACTTAGCCAAAACCGCCTGTCTAATGCCATGAAACTCCTTTTGGATTTCACCGACTTTCAAATCTCTGACCCATGATAACTGTTCATCTGGCTGCACCGGTTCTTCAATCGCCAAGGCAAATCGTTTTGGTGATATGATCGGTTCTTCCGGTAGTGGTGCTAACGTCACCTTTGGCAGCGGTGGTGGTATCAATTCTAGAAGCCCAAATACCAGCATGTCTTGGTAGGGAATTGGCTGGCCACCCAGGTCGGGAGGCCTTTGTTTCACGGGTCCCGATTGGGCTTTGATTAGGGGAATCTCGGTCAATTTATCACCTGTTGGATCAGCCCAATTCATTGCTGGCCAAATAGCCACGGCAATTGCTGGAAGGACTGTGAAGACCGTTAGGATGGCGTACCAGTGACGCATAGCCATATCAAATCACGGTGGCCCCCCTACTTGATTTCCTTTAGTAATATTAGAACTCCAGATTTGGATAGCGTTCAGGCAGTGCAGTCTTGAATGCGTCCACGTCCTTAAGGTTCTAGCTAGAATAGACTCTATAGAGCCGTAGTGGAGCCATACAAGGCGAAATGAGGTGTAGATGGTGTTTTTCTATAATGACGGCAGCAGTTTCTAAAACCTCAATAAATTTTTGCAATTTAGGGCCAATAGATTTCTAGTATCTTAAAAACCTGTTTATAGTTATATTTAACCGGTTCAGAATGAAAATAGAATTATAAGGAAATTAACGCCGTGAATGATAAATCCCTCACCAAAGGCCAGCTACGCAAACTGAACGCACTTCGAAATTCACTTGGCAAAGGCATAGCCAACAAGGCCTTCAAGGAATGGCTTAAACAGCAAGAGAAGCTGTCCCCTGCAGAGAAACCCGATCCGGTAGCTGAGAAGCTTCTTGCCGCTATGAAAGGGCTCGAGAAGGATAAATTGATCAATTTGGGCCGGAAGGGCTATGTGATCAAACGTGCTAAAGGCCGTGGAGTTAAATCGGGCTTTACGGTGGCTAAGATCACCAACTGATGGAATAGTCCGGTGAGCAGGAAATTAGATGCTGTTCACTGGTTCCATCCGCTAGTCCTGCATTTTCAGATGGATTGCCTGTTCGATAAGAGCGGGCTCTACATTAAACGGTAGAAAATACGACGATTGGCACTAATTAAGGCAGAAGTTCCTTAAAATTTATCGGTTTGATCAAAGTGTCGTCGAACTGGCGCCATTTTGTGCTGACATTCTGTTTTCCTCACAGGATGCGTTGGACCTTGTTGCGTTCAACTGGTCTAAAATTGGAGAGTCAGCATGAATCCATCAATGCCGAAGAAGCTTTTCGCAATAGCTGTATCACTTCTATCGCTTACTTCAATCACCGGAAACGCCCAATCAGCAACGCTTAAGGAGCTTTCCGGCGCTCTGGCGCTTCAGGGTTATGTTGTTGATGTCGTTAAACCCGGAAGGGCAGTCAAGAGAGCAATCAAGATTGAGAAAGATGGCCTCCAAGCAATCATCGTCGCACGGCAAACCAGAATAAAAGCTCAAACCGTTAAAACCTTTTGTGGTGTGGCAATTTTCCCGGAAAAAACCAAGCTGGATCTCAAACAACTAGCAATTATGGAAGCCGTGAACGGGAAAATGCATTTTATAAAATGGTATGCGGATACCGACGGTGACTGGGTCTTTGAGCGTTGTGAAATGGGTCATGGCCGAGATGCGCAGGAACTTGCAGCCGCATTCGATACATCTTTCAATGAAATTGAAAACGCTGCCAAAAGTATAGCGAAGATTGAGCGGTCCATAAGGCAGGCGAACATCGAAAAATCTGTTGAGAACCCAGAGTCCGCACCAGTGCGAGAGAGCCGTAAAGGCCCGGGCGGGAGGCCTGATGCGCCCTCAAGAAGTGCATGCGTGGCGGAAGAGCAGAAGTTCAGGTTCGATGGCGAGGACTACAGAATATACGTCGATGAAGATGGCGACTCGTACGCAATTTTCGTCGAAAATAAAACCATCGTATTCTCAACCAAACCGTTCTACTGGTTCGACGAAGTCTTCCGAGACGTCCACAATGACAAGGAAGTGAATGCGTGCCTCGGCTTGAGTAGCGTCGGTCGAGGGACGGATTGTCGGAAGCAGAAGGCGACGCACCATATCGCCAATAATGGTAAGATTAGGGGGATCGGTGTCTCGTTCGAAGACAACCCTTTTCTCGTCCATGCCTTCAGGGACTACCTTAACCGAGACCATGACATGCAGGTGTCAATCGATAACGGTAAGCTGTACACAGGGGTGACGATCAATAAAAATAATTGTCTCAAGTAATCTACAATCAGGGCGATGGGGTGCTTTGAGACGGAGGACGTCATAGATGTTTGAAAATGTTAGGCACAAAACCCAATACTCCTAAGAGCCGATCGGGAGTTTGTGCTGGCGGCGGTCAAACAGCACGGTCAGGTGCTTCAATACGCCAGCGAAGAGCTAAGAGCTGATCAGGAGATAAGTCCGCTCGACAATGCGCACTTCCCTGATCGTATCGATACGCGCCATGCCTTGCCCGATAAGAATATCAATCTGTCGCAACTTCGTGACAATCTCTTCAGGCTTGTGTCGCTTTTTTGCCATCTGTAGTCCTCCATTTCCCAATAGTAACGGTTGACCAATTCATTGGGAGAAGACCACTTTGGCTTTAATCAGGTTCTCGGAAGGCATCCTCGAACGCGCGGGTGATAGGAAATGTGAAGTAAGTAATTAGATTACGTTCGCCAGCTAGAATATCGGCACTTGCCAACATCCCTTGGGTAAGCTGGAATTCCGGCGGCAGCTTTTGTAATTGATTCGATAAAATTTCAATCCGGCCCCGGTAGAAAGCTCCTTTTTCTCCGCTTAAAGATTCAGTAAAGGTGTCCTGAGAAAGAAACGCAAGACTACCCTTAAGATCACCATATTTTTGGAAGGGTAAAGCATCCAATTTGACTGAAACGAACATCCCTACCTTAGTATCACTAACGTCTCGAGGGTCGATATCTACTTCAAGAGATAGCGGCTGATTTATTTGCACGAGAGTTAGGATCTCATCACCCTCTCGAACAATTGAGCCTTCAGAAACCTTCGGTAGGTCTAGTATAATTCCTGTGGTAGGTGCGCGCACCTCTACATTTTTAACCTGCTGACGCGCCATAACATTTTCCTGAATTAGTTCCAAACGCGACTCTTCATCAGCCGCTATCTTTTCTGCTAGACTTGATGCCCATTGAGCTACAAATGCTTTTTCATCGGCCCTTATTGAGTTCAGTTCCGACTTAAATGTTTTTAAACTATTGCGCACGACTAGTGCGCTTTGTCTAGCGCTTAAAGTTGCATCCATAGCCGTCAAATATTTGAGTAGAGATCCAATCTTTCGTTCATAAAGTCCCTTTTGTACATCTTCAAGCTTTGCTTTAAGAGATTTTTTCTCCTCAACAATTTCCACTGTTTTCCTGTTTGACTTTATTTCCTGCTTCAGTTTATTTTTTTTTGATGAAAAAGATCGTATTCTTGATCGATATTCTAAAAGCCTTTTTGTAAGAATGTCGTGATTCAACGCATCAAGATTAATATTATCAGCTAAAGACCCGCCCTGGTTAAGGATCTTGTTCTCCCAACGAATTCTGGCAAGCCGTCCCTCTACAACCTTTAATTTTTCTTTGTTTCTTTTAAGATTTGTTTTTGGGATGGTATCATCCAGTAATGCTATGATTTGGCCCGCCTTAATTAGCTGACCACGTTCAATGAAAAGCGCCTTGACAACAGAATTTGCAGTGGCCTGAACCGATACATTTGGTGTTTTGGTCGTAAATTTTCCACGAGCTGAAACTGTCGTGTCAATATGAGTGAAATAAGAAAAAAGAAGAGATCCAATAAATAATAAAAATACTAAAACTGAGATATACATAACTAACTGAGAGGGCGGTCTGTCGTAAATCGCATCAGTATCCTCAATTTCACTATCACTATATCGTTCACCAGAACTATCTGTATCTTGGAGCGTGGTCTCTATTTCGAGGTTATGATTCACATGTGCGAGTTCATTATTTGCAGTCCTTAATTGCCCGGCTAACGTTTTCATTAGCCGCAATGCCGCATCAGTGTTGTTGCGGATATACTCATCAAATGTATCTGAGCGTATTTCGTTAACGCTACTGTCTACTTTTGCTCGGGCGCCGGCACTACGAGGGTTTCCGTCAATTAATGCCATTTCTCCAAAAAGGCTTCCAGCTTCCAATTCAGCAAGGATCATTTCTCCATCTATACCTGACTTCACAATTTCAATTGTACCGGTTTTTACAACGTAACCATAGTCGGCACTCTCACCTTCTCTAAAAAGGTACTCTCCGCCAGTTAAGGTCCGGTCGTCCGACATTATGTAGATCTCGGTTTTTTGTTATGTGGCGCATCGACCATTTTAGTTTGGCTTAGTGATAGGTCTAAATTCCATAATTGTTTATAAAGCGGGCAATTTACTAGTAATTCATCATGCTTTCCCTGCCCCATAAGCATACCGTTTTCCAAAACGATTATGGTGTCGAACTCTGCCGTAAAGCGCAGATCATGTGTAGCCATAATTAAAGTCTTTCCACGCGAAACTTCGTCAAGTTTATCGAGAATCCAAACCTGTGACGATTTATCCAAAGTAGTCAACGCCTCATCCAACAACAGTACGCGTGGTTGCGAAATAAGGCACCTCGCAATGGCAAGACAAGTGCGGGTACCTTGGGAGAGGGGTGCTCCATTTTGGCTAATTTCAGTGCTTAGTCCGTCTGGTAGGTCCTTAAGCATCGGAGAAAGCCCGGAAAGGTACAAGGCTTCCTCCAGTTCACGATCACTTACATTTGGCTTTACAGCCCGTAAATTTTCCTCAATGGAACAGGTAAAAAAGACTGAGTTTGAATCAACCGTGGCTACCTGATTACGATAATTATTTATATCCAGACTTCGAAAATTCCGACCGTCGACTTCCATGACGCCAGTATTAGGATACAGCAATCCCTGGATCATTCGAAGCATCGTGGTTTTACCAGCGGCAGAGGGTCCGATAATTGCCACTTTACCACGCGCTGGAATCGTTAATGTCAGCTCATCAAGGGCCTTTTTGTTATTAAAATTAACGGTCACGTCCCGGAAAGCGAATTCGCCTCTAATTACATGTTGAGAACCGGTTGTGCCGCGTTCGGATGAACCATTCCAAGTTTTAGCAACCAGTTCTAAATTACGGCGAAATCCCTCGAGGTCAGCAAAAAATGTAATTAATTGTCGCATGGGGGCAGTGATCCGCCCCCCAAGCATGTTACAAGATATAATTGCGCCAGCAGAAAGATTTCCTTCCATAACTAAAATAACGCCAACAAATACCAGGCAAATAGTCATGGATTGCTGCAATGTCGAATTAATACTTCCAATAATATTATTTAAAATTGATCTTTTTATATTTTTATTGATTGTTTTAGAAGAAATCTGCCTCCAATCTCTGCGCTGAACATTCTCAAGTGAAAATATCTTAATAGTTTCAATGCCAGTGATACTTTCCCGCATTGTACGTATTCTAGCACCTTCTGCTTGATTAATATCTCTGCCCAGATCACGTTCTCTCATTTTTCCATAAAGAGATAAGAGACCGCTCAATACGGCAAAACTAATCGCAACGAGCGCCAGGATCGGGCTGTAGCCGATCAGTATTGGTGTAAAGATCAGGATACCGATAGCGTCAAAAAGATTGGTGAGAATTTGGCGAGATACGAATACTCGAAAGCCTGAAGCAGCTTGCATCGTACTTTCAAGTTCGTTGGCGGGCGTTGTCTGAAATATTTGAGCTGGAAGGGCAACTATCTTGTCAAATAAATCACCTGAAAGTCGCGCCTCCACCGATGTAGAAATAAAATTAATCGTGTAATCTCTTGAATAATTTAATATTCCACCAAAAAGTATCGCCAAAATTACTGCAGCTGTCAAAATATACAATGTAGATGTTGCACTATATCCCAAGACTTTATCTAGTGATATTTGTATAAATACAATCGGAGCAAGACCTATTAAATGAATTATTATAGAAATTAATGTAGTTATGAGTAGAAGCCACCTGTATCTGAATAATTCAGGTAGAAACCAATGCCAGTCGAAAAATCGGTCTTGGGCTTGCTGACCGGTACGTTTGGAGACCAGGAATACAAGTCCCGACCAAGCCGCTAGAAATTCGTTTTCACTTATTGTTTCAGCGGTGGAACTAGGATCCAACGGATCAATACAAATGAACGCCGGTAACTGGTCTTTACCCGTTGTGTGATTTGTAACAATTCTGGAAGTGCCGTCCTTAAACAAGGCCACGCAAGGATAATAATAGGACTTATTTTGAAGATCTTTTGGATTTATACGTCTGAGCTGTGTTGCCATGCCTAAAGCGGATAGAGCATTTTCGAGTTGGTTTGGGTTTTTGAGGGTGCCTCGTTCAATTGCGCTATCGATGGTATCCGCAGTAATACGGACGCCGAATTGGCGCGCAATCGCAATAATGCCGAGTGCAGCGGACCTTAATGCACGAGCATCCATATCGCCACCAGCCCTTTACGTATTTTTTGGGCACCATCGAAAGCGAATTGTCACACTACAGTAATAATTGTCAACGGCGGAGTAAAAATAGTCTTGTCCATCATCAAAACATTTTGGACTGTTTAGCCTGTTTCCTAATGGAGGATCTGCCTCATTTTTGTTCGTTGTTATGGGGTAAGGTGATCGATCACCCTAAAATCCCTGCTCAAATTGGCTCCGCCGGAGCATCGCGAACATCACGAAACCCTAGCCGGCCTCGCTGCCGTAGATTAGACCAGTGCTCCGCATGAAGCGCCGGGCCTGACCGGGCCATTTATGATGGTCACTGCATCGCGATTAGCGGCTGCAATTGCTCGACCAAAGCGGCTTTCGTATTCACAGGCCAGTTGCAGATCTTTTTCTTGCAGACATAGGCGGTCGGCAGATTGTCGATCTGTGGCCGCTCGGCCAACAACGACCATTTCTTCCGCTTAAGGGATGCAGGACCCGGAGGTATCAGGGCGACGACACTGCCGCGAACCAGGCGTTTTCTGATTTCGGCTAACAAAATGCGTGTTTCCGGATGCTTCGGCGATCCGATAATGACAATCTCATGGGCCTGATCTGGATCATACGCCAAGACGTTGAGCATCCCGGCCGTGAATGGTGCCGCGTTCAACAGAGGCCCGTTCAGCTGTTGCAAGATTTTCTGGCCGGAACCTGCAAAGCCAGCGTCTGGAGCAAACAGGCTGAGCCGCAAGATCGCCGACATCGCCATTGCATTACTGGATGGTGTGGTGTTTTCCGCCAGCGGCACGTACGTGGGCAGGCCCGTCGACGCCTCGACCGCCGTTGATTGAAACAGTGAACCCGGCGCTGGTTGGTACATTTCGATCATCATCACGATTAGTTGACGCGCCCGATCGAGCCATTTGATTTGAAAATCGGCTTCATAAAGATCCAGCATCGCATCTGACAGGAAAGCAAAATCTTCCAGAAAGACTATTCCAGACGTGGCCTGGTTCAACCGGCTGTGGACTAAGGGGTTTGATGCCAGGTCGGAAAAATTCAGACCCGACCAGATGCTGCGCGCAATGTCTAAATAGCGCACGTCGGCAAAGGCTTGTGCGGCATGCGCATAGGCGCTTATGGCGATAGCGTTCCAAGAGGTTATAATCTTTTCGTCCCGTTTTGGCGATACACGAAGGTTTCGCGCCTGGGCTAAGAGTTGGAAATTCCGACCATGGCGTTTTAGTGATTTGCTCAGATTGTCGGTGCCGCTGAGATGGCGAAGTACGCTTCGGCCGGCGACCAAGCCATGGCGACTGTCGAGGAAGGCGGCAATGAAAGCATCCGCTTCGGGTGCCGGCAGAAGCGTGCGAATTTCTTCCGCCGACCAAGTGTAGTAGGCCCCCTCGACACCGTTGGTCATAGAGTCGAGACTGGTGGCGAAGGCGCCGTTCGCAAGCCGGAGGCGATCTGCCAAAGCATCCAGAATACCCCGTGCAATCAGGTTGTAGCGTTCCTTGCGCGCACCGTCCGGCGCCGCCCGCCAAGCGTCTACATACAGTTTTGCAAGAAGTGCGTTTTCATTGAGCATGATCTCAAAATGCGGTACCTGCCAATAGCGATCGATGCTGTAGCGATGAAAGGCACCGCCAACGTGATCTCGCAGCCCCCCTGCCGCCATGCTGTCCAGGTTCAGAAAGACCATTTGCATGAGTTCTCTGTCGCCGCGCCAGCTGGCTTGCCGCAATAGAAACGACAATACGTTCGTGCTGGGAAACTTCGGTGCATGGCCAAAACCGCCATATTGCCGATCAAACGCCTCTGTCCAGGCTGCCGTGGCTGCCTTTGCCGGATCTTGAAAATCTGAGGTGTTAGCTGGACTTGGCTGTTTCAGCATGTCGGCATAGAAAGACGACGCATTGGCGAGCAGAGCGTCGGCATTGGCAGACCAGTCGCGGGTGAATTTACGCAGGATATTCGCCAGGCCAGGCAACCCGCGATCGCGATTCGGTGGCAGGAAACCGGCAGCAAAGATTGGTGTTAAATCGGGTGCTAGGATAAAATTTGCCGGCGCACCGCTGGTCCCCGTCATCGTGCGCATCACCACCTCGTAATGGCGGTAAATGTCTGGTCGTTCCTCCTGATCGACCAGTACCGGGACAAAGTCGCGGTTCAAAGTCTTGATCACGTTGGCATCTGAGAATGTTTCACGGGCCATCACATGGCACCAATGGCAAGCGGAAAACCCGATGGACAGAAACACTGGTTTCTCGGATCGCTTTACATGGGCCAATGTTTGCGTATTCCACGGTCGCCATTTGATTGCATCGTTCTGATGGGCGCGAAGATAGGAACTGCTGGCGCCGGCTAGAAACCCGCCCGTCGCATTGGCATCAAAGGGCTGGCCTGCAACAATTAGAAGAAGGTAAAATAGTGGGTTCAGGTGGCGGACCATATTCAACCGTTGCCTAAGTATCCACACGGAAAGGCAAAATCCGAATTGATTTAGGGTCAGTGACACAGGCTTGCCTGCAAAGCCCGCAGCCAACGCAATACTTGACGTCTATGGTCGGTTTATCACCAGCCCATTTTAGCGCCCCTTCGACGGGGCAGCTATCGGCGCAGGCGCCACATTCAGGCCCCAAATAAGGTATACAGGCGGCAACATCGACCGCCGCTGTCGCCATGGGCCGAAGGGGAATATCCTGATTGCTATCTGCGCCGTCATCAGCCGCAGCCGGGATTCGCAGCGCCCGTGGTTTGCAGACCTGAACGCAATGCCAGTCCTCACACAGCGAGCAGGCCTTGTTCAGTAGATCCATCACCGGTGTACCGCTGGCCCGGCTTCCGTATTTCTCGGGCAACGGAATAATCACGCCCGTTAGACAAACGCGTAGACAATCGCCGCAACGGCTGCATTGATCCAGGAAGCTCAGTTCGTCGATGGCAAACGGCGGGCGAAACCAAAGTCGGGACAACTCAAGCGATCGACGATCGGAAGCCTCGGTTGCACTTTTAATGCCTTTCCGGAAGAAGTCGCGCCGGTTTAGGGTTCCTTTTTTATCGCTCGACATCCAGGCCTCCAACTACAAGCGCATGGCCATCGGCTGCATCAGTAGCCATAGGTGGAAGGCGGTGACTAAAAACGAGAAGGCCGAGATCTGCATCACCATAGCGCGCCGTTGCCAAGGGCTATCGGTCGCCAAAGAATAGGACCGTCGCTGAATGACCCGATTGGCAACAACCACGCCTGTGATCAACAGCAGTGCCTGGATTGCATGCAACGTCCCCGGTGAAACAATCATCTCCATCATTCGCATATGTTTTTCAGCCATGCTGGCCGGCAATGTTCCAATGCCTAATGGATTCTGCAAAACCGTCCAAAGGCCGCTACCTTCTCTCAGCAAATGGTTCAGGTTATGGGCAAGATGATAAGCAAACGCGAGCGGCAAGGCGACAAAAGCAAAACGGCAGAATAGAGTTCGATAGTTTTCCTTGGCAGGGCCGATGCGCCAAACAAACCAAACAAAGATCCCATAGACCAATGCCGGCAGCGCTAACGCGGCGATCAGGCTGCCGGTGAAACTTACCAGTAAATGCTCGCCGGTGCCCAACGCCCGGGCAACTTCGACCAGGGCCGCTTGCCAGTCTGAGAGCATGGTGAGGCCATGAAATCCCGTTAGCGCCAAGAGGGCAATTATGAACCAAGCTTCATCCCAATGGGGCCGGGCATCTTGGATTGCCTCAGCGCTCGGACTGCGTAGCCGCCATGCGACGTTTTGATCGTGGCATGAGCGAGCACAATTGCCACATGAGGTGCAGTAGGTATTTTGCTTCAGACGGCCCATCACGAGCCGAGTTGGACAGGGATCGACATCAGAGGAACCGTTATAGCATTCAAGAGTGGTGCAGCGGGCGCAGATCCCCGGATCGATCGGCCGTAGCTCAATCGGTGCCAATTGCGCGTAGAAACCCACAGTGCGGCCAACCGGACAAAAATAATTGCAAAAGCCATTGCGTTCAAAGATTGCCAACGAGGCTGTGGCAAGGACCACCATCATCAGCGCCAATATGGCAGTCGCAAACGGATCGGTAGTCACGCCGGCGCCGAGTTCCAGCCAGGTTAGTGCGATAAGCAGAAACAGTGCAGGCCAGACAGTGCGTAGCGATTTTGGAAGCCGCAGGTTCAAGCTGCTGTTCGAACCGGCACGTCGCCACAGCTTCCGTTTGACCAGCCAATTCGCCAAGGTATTCCATGGGCAAATGCTACACCAGGCTGAGCCAGTGAGGACCACCAGCAGCACCAAGCCGGTCCACCATAAATTCCACGTCAAAATCGTTGCTGCATTACGCTCCGGGAACGGCGTTCCATACAGCCCAGCCGCAATGATAACCAGAAATATCGTGACGAATATAAGCTTCGTCACCACTAAAAATGCTGGCCGGACGGACGTATAGCGGATCAGTGATCCCAGGACCGGCATCCGGGCAATCGCTAGATGGCCAGTTGGTGTCGGCTGTACGCTAGGTCTGATAATCATCCAAAAATACAACAGCCCCATGACGGTCCAGACCAGATAAGCCCATTCCCATGGTAATCCGGGGTGGGTCATAGGCATCGCTCCGGGATGGTCTGCATGGCTGGTCATTATTATTCGTTGTGTTGGTGCGTATCGCGAATTTTTCCAGTCAGCACGCGCCGCCGTTGCATGACCGTCACTCCGACCAAGACGACGACCAAAATGGCGACGGTAATGCTAATCGGACCCCAGGGCGAGGGTGCGCCGACGCGCAACGGAAAATCAATGATGTAGGTCTCGTCACCGGCGATAAATGCCGCGCTGATGACAAAGTTACCCTGGCGCCAGAATTGGAAGTTCTGGTGATAGACAAACCCGTCAATCCGCTGGACACCCAGTTGCTCTTCCTCTGGGTCGACCCCCAGCCAATTGAACCAATGGTCGTTGCGAACCGTGAAGGTGACTTTGCCGTCAAAGGTTTTGCCTGTACCCGCATGTTTTACGTAGAGATTTATCCGTCCGGGCGCGCCCGGCTTGGGGAAGGCTGGGAAGACCATGTAATTGATATCGTAGTCACCGATAATAGTTTCAATCTCTAGCGCCGGCGGTGTGTTTGAATCTTCTCCCAATGCATAGGATGGCCGTCCCAGCACATGGTGCGCGTGTGCTGGGGATAGAAAGATCGCCCCCGCCAAACTCACCAGCACAGCCCTTATAGCGCATGACCGCCACATCGTTAGCCAACCGAACCTTTCTCCGAGCCCCGCTTTTCTGTCTGCCACTCGACAATCCAGATCGGTCGTATGGGGTGCGGGTACTCGGCACTGAACAGGATACAGCCGATGAATGCGGCCGCAAAAGCAGCATTATTTTTCAAGGCACCGGTCGGGCGCAGGTATTTATGTTCGGGAGGCTGAACCATCAGCGCGAACATGTGCGTGGCGGTACATTGCGATCTGCTAAAGGCGAACAAACCGACGCTAGTGGCGATGTTCTTGTTGACGCCGCGTCGGTTCACCTCTCCACGCCTCCGGCCTCTTGGCCTCTAAGATGCGGTCGGCCCAGATGGCCGGGCCCTTGATAGGCTAGATCGGATAGGCGCAAGTTAAAAGTCATGGCATCGGACGGGCAGATCGCCACGCAGGCGGCGCAATTGTTACATTCCTGGCCAAAGTTGTCGCGCAACGGGTCTAGCCCGAATTCACAGGCCACGTTGCACTTTGCACAATTGTTGCAGTTTTCGGCGATGCGGCGGATTCGTAAGATGCGAAAGCGGCCGATCAGAGAATAGAGCGCTCCACCGGGGCAGAGATAGCGGCAGAACGCCCGCCGTGCCACCAACACGTCCAACAGCAAGGTTGCGAGAAAGAAGATCATGCCGACGCCAAAGCCCTGCAGCGCGACGAAGTAGAAGATCTCTCGGCCCAGAATAGCTGGAGGATATGCGCTGGCGATCAGCACGGATCCCGACATGGCAGACAGCAAAAGACCGACGGCCAGAACGACGTATTTCATTCGCTTGTCGAAGTACCGACGGCCGGCTCGAAAGCCGATGAACCTCAGCCAGGACGCTAAATTGGAATTCAATTCATAAATCAGCGTAGCCGGGCAAATCCAACCGCAAAAAAACCGTCCCAGTAGCGCCGTCAAGATGAATGGAAGGAGAGCAGTAAGGGCAAACGGCAAATTCAACGACAAGGACGCTGCCGCTTGTGCGGCAACGGCCAATGGATCAGACATTCTGAAGCCCCAGAAGGTGCCAGACCAGGTGTTACCCTTCACCGCGCTCAGATCTTCCGCCGGATCGCCCATGAGAGGTCGCGTCAAGGCCTCCATCGCGTCATAGATCCACTTTTCGTTGGGCGCCAAAAGATCGTAGGCATGGGCGGCAACATAGGTTTGGTAGAGATACAAATATGGCAACAGGACGAGCATCGAAAACACTGAGACTAGGCAGAGCCAGCGAAGTTTGTTCAAGTGCTGCCAAATAAACGGAGGCTTGGTTATACCCATCAATCACTATCCACGATTGGGCCTGATCCGGATCGCTTGCGGCAGTTGGATGCAAGAACGTTCACAAAGACCGCAGCCGACGCATTTCTCCAACACATGAGGCTGTTCCAGCATGCCGACCCGGATGGCGATGTCTGGTAGCGGACAGGCCCGATAACAGACACCGCAGGTTTTGCCTTGATAGGACAGGCAGAGCTGTTTATCAACTACCGCATGCCCCATCTGAACCTGTTCGACAATTGCCTTGAAGCTCCGCACGACCTCACCGATCGCACCAGTCGGGCAGACTTTGCCGCATTCCATACACAGGATACAGGCTTTTTCCCGGGGGATAATATAGGGCGTACCATGGGAGGCGATGCCGTTTTCACCATCAAAGAATTTGATGCAGCGATTGGGGCAAACCTCGGCACACTGGCTGCAATTGATGCAAGTTTTCAGGAAGTCATCTTCATTTAGAGAGCCAGGTGGACGCAGGTATCGTAATGAAGGCCGATTGCGCGCCGCTGCCGCAGCACGCGGGGCTAATGTCGCCATTGCGATGAGCGATGCAAGGAAATCTCTGCGGTCCATAGGCAAATATACCATAGACGCCTGGGCGGCATGAACCGCCGAGGCTGTTTATATTGTTGAGGCGGAGCCGAGCAGGTATCCTTACGGCTAGCTAGATTTTCTCGATCCTCGCTGCGCTCTTCTTAAAATCGACCTGACCAGAAACTGGATCCCAGACACGGCTGGTAACGCCGTTTGCCAGCCATTTGTTCTTTTTCGGATCGGCACTGTCAGCGACCGAAAGATTCCATGGTCCGAACATATAGCCGCGCGGGACGTTGTTGCGGCTCGGCTTGACCAATGAATTAGTACCGACCTGAGCCCGCGCCTCCAGCGAGCCGCGCCGGGTACTAACGCGCACTTTGTCGCCGTCCTTGATGCCCAGATCCTTGGCGTCGTCAGGATGCATTTCCACATACATCACCGGCACCAGGCGCCGGGTGGTCGGGCTGCGGTTAGATTTAGCGGTGTGGAAATGTTCGTAAACCACGCCAAGGCCAAACCAATAGGGATACTTGTCCTTGGGCACGTCCTTCCAATTCTTGCCACGATGCTCTTCATCAGGCATGTCCGGCGTCAAGGCGTTATCTCGCGCCGCCTGGATCAAATCCATGTGATCGATGGTGTAGAGCCCGTCCTCACGGCCGAACCTCATCAACTCCTTGGTCAACTCCTCCCGCTTGGAATAATCTTGCTTGCAAAGCTTCATGTGAACCTTGCCGTCACTGGTGCGGAAGTAACCATAGGGCTTGCTCTGCCAAGTCCCTTCCTGGGACATATACCGGCGTTTGGCGCCTCCGTTCTGGGCGATTTCGTAGGTAGGGGCCGGCCACTGGATGCCGCGTAATTCCTCCAATTGCTCATACAAGCCCAACTTGTCCAGTTTCTCCACTTCCAGCATGCCAGTCAGGTCGGTATCGGTCCCAGCTGAGGCCTTGACGACATCGCGAAACACCTCTTCTGCATCATAAAATCCATCCTCCTTGCGCTCGTACGGTAGGGCCTTCTTCATGTCTAGGCCAAGCAGCTCGCCGATCTCTTTCGCCTTGTCGATCACCATATCCATATCCGGGCGGCAACCCTCTGGTGGCTCAGCGGCTTTCTGGCAAAGATTGATGCGTCTTTCGGAGCTGATGTAGACACCTTCCACCTCGCCCCAAGTGGCCGCCGGAAAGATCACATCGGCGTATAGGTTGTTGGGCGCATGACGATAAATCTCTTGCACCACATTGAAGGTCTTGGTGATGGCCGGCCGTACCAGATTGTACTGGTCAGGCAAATCGATATGCGTGGCATAGACAAAGAAGAAAGCTTTCACTTCATCCTTTAGGGCCCGTTCCATCATACCCACGGCATAGCCCGGGTTCTTCGAATTCATCGCGTTGATTAAATTTTGCTCGGGCACGCCCCATTGCTTCGCCATATGCCTGCGGTGGACAGCGTTCTTTAGCGGTTGGTTGAAGGGCAGCCGCCCGGTCAAGCCACCGGTGAAGCGCTCGCCCATGGCGTTCGGCTGCCCCGTCATTGAAAATGGGCCGCAGCCGGGCTTTGCCAAATTGCCGGTCAGGGTCAGTAGGTTGATGATTGAAATGACGTTGTGCTGACCATGTACGTGCTGGTTATAACCGATGCCCCACATGATGATAACGCCGCCATAGCCGCCCTTTTGGGTGCCTCTGGCACGGGCCATGCGTTTCCGTGTCGCCTCGGCAAATTGCCCAGCGATTTTACGAATTAGCGCCGGTGATACATCATGGTTCGGCCCGCCCATGCGGTCCTGGACCTGTTCTGGGCTGTAGTCGGCCAGCACGCCATCGACATATTCCTTCCAGCCGGTGGCATGCATCTTGAGAAAATCCCAATCAATCACATCATCATGCTCTTTCAGCAGGACATGTGCGATCGCGTTCAGAAAGCTGATGTCGCCGTTCAGGATAGGCACGTGGGTCGAGTTTTTCGGATTGATATCCTCATAGCCCATCACCGTGCCGGTGCGCCGTGGATCGACCACCACGGTCGGGATGTCCTTTTTCTTTTTATAGTCGGCGGCACGCCAGTAGATGATCGGATGCGACTCACGGGCGTTGTGACCAAAATGCATGATCATGTCGGACATTTCGATATCGTCATAAGCTAGCGGCGGCGTGTCCGAACCCAGGGTAGCAAAATAGCCGGTCACCGCGGAGGTCATGCACATGCGGGCATTTGCTTCGATGGTGTTCGAGCCAAGTATCCCCTTCATAAACAGGTTTTCCAGATATTGCCCTTCCATAGTCAGCTGGCCGGAGCCGTACAGGCCGATGGAATTACCGCCGTAGGTCTTGGCCAGATGGGCGATCTTTCGCGCCACCATGTCGGAAGCATCGTGATAGGGCACGCGCACAAAATGTTCATCGTCGAAGGAGCCCTTGGTTTTCGAATGGTATTCCATGTCGCCATGGTTCGGCTTTTGCCATTCCGCCCAAACGTCCTTGCGCACGTAACAGTCGCCTTCCATGCGGTCGACATACATCGGCTCGGCCGCAGTCAGCCCCTTGATGCATTGCAGGCCGTAGTTGGTCGGGTGGTCCTTGTCCGGGCGCATAGAGACGATCTTACCATTCTCCGCCTGGATGATGGTGCCGCAGCCCACTCCACAATAAGGGCATTGAGCAATCGCCGTGGTGCGATCGTCCTCGGTCTGCTGGGCCTGAGCGCTGCCGATCAATTCAAGTTCGGGGTTGTCCCCGCTCATCAGCTTGGTGGAGGCAGCCGCGCCGGTTATGAAGGCCGAGGTCTTCACGAAATCGCGGCGGGAGAAATGTTTCTTGTTGCGTTTCATAACGAGATCCTCAGTTCTATTTTTTAGCCAAGCTGCGCAGATAGACAATAATGTCATCGATTTCTCGATCCGACAGATTCGCTAATCCGTCCGCGCCCTGGAACGGCAGCATACGGGTATTCGAGCGGCCCATTTTTATCGTGGTGCGGATAAAGCCGTCCGTGACTTTGTCCAGAAAGCCGGGCAAGCCGATCGCCGTACCGGTGCCTCCCGCTTCATAACCGTCGCCCGCCAAGCCATGGCAGGTGGAGCAAATATTATCGTACCATAGCTGACCTAGCCGAGGGTCGCCGTAGGCGTCGGGCTGAGCGTTTACTTGCTTGGCTATGTTCTTGCGCTTGGCGTGAGAGCGCAGATAGCTAACGATATCGCGGATGCTCTTGCGCCCCAGATGGGCGAACGGTGGCATGCCGGTATCTTCTCGGCCGTCGCGGATGGTTGCCATGAAGAACTTGTCCGAGGCGACGCTTAGAAGCTCGGGGTTTGTCAGGGACGGCGCCAGACCCGGCTCACCAATCGCATCCTCTTGGTGGCACATGACGCAATTGACGTTGAATTGCTTTTCGCCATTCTTGATTGCGACCGGGCCGATTTTCTTGGCCTCAGCTGGACCTCCGAGCAACAACCCCGCCAACGCAACTATGCTAAGCATCTTTAGTTTGTTCGCTATCATAAGATCCCTCCTAATCTACTGGACCGAATGCGCCCGATGAAAATCTACAAGATCAAACTCAATCCCATTTATCGCCGTCTTTTGCCGACGCCATACCTTTATGGCACGTCTTGCATTCAACCTTTTCTCTCTCGGCTCGTTCGTGCAGGGTGTCAATGAAGGCATCGGTGTCGTAATCGTTAGGCAGCGAATGGGCAATACCCTTATGGCAATCGATGCATGTCTCGCCCCACTTCGCGCCGAGTTTATGAAAAATACCCGCCTGGGTCTTCTGAGCGCCGAGGTTCATAAACGCCGCACCGTGGCAATTGCGACATTCCTGCGAATTGGTTTTCTTCATTGCGGACCAGACGTAGTTAGCCAGCTTCAACCGACGCGCCTCGAATTTTTCCCGCGTGTCGATAGTGCCGATGAACCAGTGAAGCAGTTCGTTCGAGGCGCCGATCTTGCGGATTACTTTGTGCCTCCATTCCTTGGGAACGTGGCAGTCGGGACAGGTTGCTCGTACCCCGGTACGATTGCTGTAGTGAATGGTTTTCTTGTATTCAACGAACACATTGCTCCTCATCACATGGCAGGAGATGCAGAATTCCTCGGTGTTGGCGAGCTCCAAACTCCAGTTGAAGCCACCCCAAAACAACACGCCGCAGACAAACATGGCGGTGACGGAAGCAAGTGGATACGCAAGAATTGATTTGCGGACGCTGCTCCTACGCAACGAAAGTCGCTCAGCCACCTGTAATATCCCCAACTTTAATCCCCAAACGCCGCTGCTTTAGATCCAATTCCAACCACTGATCGTCAGAGGTTTCCGTATCTCCAGCTACTTGTCTTCATAGCCGACCGCCATCGCAATACAATTGATTTATGTCAACCAATATGTCCCGGGGGCGCTGACGTCAGACATTCCCGCGGAATAATGGCAAATAAAGGTAAAAATAAACTACTTCCGATGTGACCGCTGTCACTGCTTTATGAACCGTACCTAATGCTAGTGTCTAACCCAATGCTAAACGATCGGAGGGATGAACTGGGCTCTTGAGCGAATGGATAATCTAGCACTTCTGCACATCCCATTGTGATTAACCTGCGCTGCTGAAAAACAGCAAAAAGACGAATTGACGATAGACCAAGACGCTCAGCACGAACCCCACCTCCACGCTGGCGAATTACATGATTGCCACAAAGAATATAATATAAGGTATGTTAAATTATGAGTAATATATAGGGAAGAGCCACCATACGTCACAGGATAGTCTAAGTCAGGTATGTTGTTCCATCGATGTGGCGGCTGAGTGTGTTAATTGAGGAGACGTCATACCGCCTTGAATATTTTTGGATTTCTTTCCAGTATTTTGCCGACTATTACTGGCAAGGCGACGCGGCCAAGTGCGTTTGATGACAGTCTCCAAAGGGGTGTAGGCATTTAGGTTCTGTACAAAATTGCGGTATCGGTGAAACAGCAAAATCTTAAACAAGAAAATCTTAGGAGACAGACATGAGCATGCAAGAAGATCAATCAGGTGAGGGCATGGGTGCAATGGATGCTATCGGTGGCGCAGCCTCCGCGGCGTGGGAGCAGGCTAATTCTGATGGGGTGCCTCCTGCGGATGCCTTTTCAATGGCTTGCGATGCAGCTCAATCGATGGCGCAAGAAATGGGCATTGCTCCAGAAATGTTCCAAGGTTGTATGGATGCAGCACAGACAGCTTTTGACGGAGCGATCACCGATGGTGCATCGGCTCAAGATGCATTTGACCTAGCCGGCGATGCTGCAGGCGATGCCGTTGATCCTGTGGGGTATGTTGAAGATGCCTGTGAAGGCGCATTCCAAGAAGCGATGGCCAATGAGGCATCACCCGAGGAGGCCTTTCAAGCAGCGTGTGATGCTGGGGAAGTGGCGGCGAGTGAATGTGGTGTGAGTTCCGAGGACTTTCACAACATCGCGGATCCAGCACAAACGGTATTTAACGAAACCATCGATGGCGGTGCCTCGGTTGAGGACGCGTTAGGTGCCGCGGTGGACACCGTTGACGGTGCGGTGGATGGCTTTGCCGATGCGTGTCCTGACGACTGGACTGGAATTGCCAGCGGAGAAGCCGGGCAAATGCCGGACCCCGAGCCAGAGCCCGAAGGCGATCTCGCGGAAGTCACTGACCCTGCGTTCGAGGATGCGGCCGCTGACGTCCTTGGAGGGGCAATTGGTGGAGAAGAGGCTCTCGATCATCCTGGTACGGGAGGCGCAACCGCCATGGCTGGCGATGGTGAGGGTGGCATGGCCGATTGGACTGGTGATGGTGCGGATGCCTTGGCCGGTGCGTTTGGTGCGGAAGGAATTGATCTCGCGGAAGGGGCTGCAGCAGGCACCGACCAGGATGCTTCGTTAACTGCGGCTCTGGATGAGGCCGCTAATCAGGGTGCTGGCGTTGCGTCATTTGATGCTCAGGATCTGACTGGAGCCATGGTTGCCGAGATTGAGGGTACGCCTGGTGAAGATGAAGAGGATGAAGCCGCTTCAGATGAAGTTGATGTAGCCTGAATCGCACTTCGCAAAATACCTCTTTGAGGCCACGTTCAACCCACCGCTGGAAAGTTAAGGATAGGGGGCTTTCGTTATGTTCAACCTCATCGCCAAAGTTTGCATATACGTCACCGACTTGAAAGAATTTTGTCAGGACAAATCTGGCGCCACCGCCTTGGAATACGCCCTGATAGCGGCTGGCATCGCCGTCGCCATCATCGTTGCCGTGTTTGCCCTGGGTGACGAAGTCAAAAGTTTATTTGGGGATGTCCAGACACAACTGGAAGGCGCGGGCAATTAGAAGATTCAACTTTTCTTCGTGACCAGTATGGTGTCTCTCTTAACCTTTGGGCTGAAAGACGTGAACAATCTAGGATAGGCGGTACTTGTGCGGCAGCTGAAGCTGAACTCCATGCTGACCGCCGCGCCTTTGATGCCTGCATCATGCTTTAGCTGAACGCGCATCCCGCGCCTGCTGCAGGTCCGTATCGCTGCGCCCTTTGCGGCGAGCGCGAACAAACAGGAAGCCCTCTGTTGCCCTTCATGGCCACGGGCGCCGGCCATTCCTGGCGGCATGTCGCCGGCAACAATGCATGGATGGAACGGCGCTGTGCCAAAGCCCAAAGGGCGTTGGCGGCGTCGAGTTTGCCGGCCAGCTTTGGCGGATAGTTGCCCTCAACGTCATGGACGTAGCGGCCTTGGGCGCGTTATCGTGTTTCCTAAATCCATGCATTCCTTGATATTGTCCGGGCAGCAAACCCGCGATCAGAACACTGTCTGGAAGACACGACTTCGCCGTACCTGATCCGCCGTCGCAATTGATCCAAATCAAGGCACCCTAATGTAGCTAACGATATGGTTAGTAAGATATTATTTATCTAAGAAGGGCGTCGTGTATGCTTGTATGGGATGAATGGTCTGATTTTAAATCTCGCTATATTTGTGTTATGGCCCTGACATTGCCAGCCACATCCGATGTGATGAATGCCTCCTTAGGCGGCGCGGTGCGATCCGCGCGTTTTTTCTCTTCCCGATACCAACCTGATACCAAACCCTCCCCTGAATAGGTATTTTCTCAATGTTTTGGCAAACCACGTTGACTATTGCGTTTTTTCGGCGACAGATTCGTTTTGTATCCCGATCGACGGGTAGCCAGTTCGCTGTCATGTTGGCGCTAATCTTGTCCCTGACATTTGCCATGGCGATACCGGATTCGGCGATGGCACAAAAAGCGTCTGATGGGAAAAGCGGCGCCGTTGCCCATGAGGATCTATTCCGCAACAAACAATTTCCTTCCGCCTTCGAATGCAAAGTCTGCCATCCGGTGCAGTTCCGGCAATGGTCGGTCTCGAACCACGCGTATAGCAACCTGAGCCCGATCTTCGTCTCGGTGGAGAATTCAGTCCTGGCGAAGACCAACGGCACCTCGGCCGACACCTGTTCGCGCTGTCATGCACCGCTGGCCGCAGTGTTGGACGTGATGAGTATTTCTAACATCAAGCGGGCCCAATTCGCCCGCGCGGGCGAGGACTTTCTGGGCCCGGTGGTGGAAGGCATCACCTGCGTGGTCTGCCATCGCTTCAACAAGAATTACGGCAAGCGTAGCGCCCGGGCAATGATCACCAAGGGCGATATCTTTGCGCCGATCTTCGGCCCGACCAACAACGATATCCAGGCCGAAACGGAAAAGAACAGCCGCCTGAACCTAGTAACCGAGCGCGGCAAGAAGGGTCGGGCGATCCATAAGGTGGTGGAGCCCTATCCCTATATCCGAACCTCTAGATTCTGCGGCAATTGCCACTCTTCCCGCCTACCGCCCGGCGTTCATAACGAGGAGACCTTCGACGAATACCGCACCTCACCGTCGGCACGCGACGGCGTGACCTGCCAGGATTGTCACATGGGCAAGGTGCCGGGCGAGAACAAGGGCTTTGACTTCGCCCCGGCCGCGGTGATCGGCAAAACCGAGACTAAGCCGCGTCGGCTGTCGAACCATTATTTTGCCGGCCCGGATTTTCCGGTGCTGCACCCAGGCATCTTCCCGCACAACCCGGATGCGGTGGCGCTCGCCAACTACCAGCAATGGCAGCAGTTCGATCACAAGAAGGGCTGGGGCACGGACAAGTTCGAGGACAATGTCGCGGACGACTATAAGTTCCCAGAATTCTGGCAGGACCAGGACATGCGTTACGAAGCGCGCGAAATCCTGGATGCCCAGTTCGACTTGATGAAATGGGCCAAGGGCCAACGCGATGCCGTTATGAAAGCCGGTTACAAGGTCGAAGATATGGTGATGGACACGGCTAATATGAGCGACGGTCTAAAGTTCAAAATCAAGCTGCGCAACGCAGTGCTAGGCCACAACGCGCCGTCCGGCTTCATCCATGAACGCATGGTATTCTTCCAAATTACGGTGAAGGACAGTCAGGGCAAGGCGGTCTTCAAATCCGGCGACCGCGACCCGAACGGCGACCTGCGCGAGCGTTACTCCCGATATGTGCGCAGCGGCGAAGTGAAATTCGACAAGCAAGTTTTCAATCTGGAGAGCCATTTTATGGCCCGGACCTTCTGGGGCGGTGAGCGCACGCAGCTCCGGTTTATACCATTTTCAGCCACGACATTGCCGTTCATCCGGCCGCCCACTAATCCAACGGCGATCCACATGCGGCCGGAAATCTCGCGCTCATTCAAGAACAGCATCGAGCCGGGCGGGTTTCGTTGGGCGCATTATTCGGTCGATCCCAGCCTGTTGAAGCCGGGCGAGACTTACACGGTAGAGATGAAGTTGATTGCCCAGGCAATGCCGGCTTTCTTTATCCACGTCAACGCTGGGGTAGGGCTCGACTATAACTTTTCCTTACGCGAGCTGGCGAAACGCATCGTCGATCTAAGCATGACCCTGTGGGAAACCACGGAAACCGTAACAATTGCTAGGCAGGGTGGCTGACATGCTTAGAAATCTGTTCATCATAGGCGCCATTGCTGTCGTCGCCACGACCGGTTCCGTGGTAGGCTTGTCAAGTGACGCTGTGGCTGGCAAAAAAAACCCCGGTTACTCGGATGCCAGCGAAAGCAGTGCGCGTTACTCCGACAAGGTGCTTGGCCTAAAGGAACTTAAGGACCTGCCTGTGCGCCCGACGCCACTGTTCGAGCTGTGGCAGGCCTATGTCGAGGGCGGGGAGTACGACTATGAGTTCGAGCTGCCCACCGGTATGGTCGTCTCACCCGGTCTGGTGTTGTTCGGTAATATCAATACCGGACTGGAGATTACCGATGACGGCGTCAACGATACCGATGCACGCATCGTCACGAACTTAAGCCTATTCCTCAATCTGACCCTCAGCGGCACGGAACGGATTCTGCTGGGCGTGTCGCCGCTGCGGCAGGAGAACGGCGCGACGTCGCACTATCAATTTGAGCCGACATCAGGCTGGCGAAACGAGGGCAATGCACGGCTATCCACGGCGTTTTTCGAAGGCGAATTGTCGGAAATGTTTCCCAAGATAGACATGGGTGGCCGGTTGCCCCTTGACTACGAAATAGCCTTTGGCCGCCAACCCGTGGTCAGTCAGGGCGGTATCCTGATCGCCGACACTATGGACTCGGTTGCCCTAACGAGGAGCACCGTGCCGCTGCCAGGCACCAACTTCGCCCGCATTGGTGGCCTGTTCGCCTGGAACAACGTGCAGCGCAGCAACCAAATCGACGATGACGAAGGCGAATTGTATGCCATCTTCACCGCCGTCGAAGCGCATCATTCGACGTTCGAACTAGACTTGGCCTATATCGATTCGACCCGCGCCATCGGTGATCAGCTCAATATCGGAGCCTCTCTGATTAGACCCTTCATTATCCTCGAGCATGCCGTTGATGCCACCATCCGCCTTGCCCATTCGCACACGCCGGAAGACAGCACGGCCCAGGCTAGCGACGGCACCCTGCTTTACGCCAGCTTTGGCTTCGCACCGAAGCAGACCGACAATATCGTCTACATCAACGGCTTCGCGGCATCGAATAGTTACGCACCGGCGGCGCGGAGCGCTGGCGGACCGCTTGGCATAACCGGGCTCTTATTTGCGCCTAATGGTCTGGCCGGCCCTGGGATTCCCAACAGGGCCGACGACACTGTGGGCGGCGCGATCGGTTATCAAATGTTTTTCTCACCGAAGCTGCGGCGCAACCTGATCTTTGAGATCGGCGGCAAGGTCGAGGACGCGCCGAACGGGGTTGATCGCTTCGGCGTGGCGGCGCGCTATTCCCAGGCATTTGGCCAACATCTCTTTTTCGAGCTCGGCGGTTTCGCCGTATCACAGGAGTCGCTTGATGAAGCCTTCGGACTGCGCACCAAGGTAAACGTCGCCTTCTAGGACAGAATTAGGCGATACCGTGTGTGGCCGAAATCGCCGACAAACACGGTATAGCCTAATTGCGTCTTGCCGTCCAGTTGGGTACACTGTCCATAAGCCGTTATGGCAATAATAACAAACGCTTGCACAAGGGAGATAGTGGTGCTCACATCTATCAAACGCGCGGCTTTGCTAACAATTTTGCCGTTGATGACGATGCTTGTGAACTTCGCGGGAGCGCACCGGGCAATCGCAGAACCCTATGTGCAGGGCCCTACCTTCTGCGAGGAGTGTCATAAGGAAGAGGCCAAGGTTTGGGCTACGACCAAACATTACGAGACCTACCGCACGATGCATAAATCCAAGGACGCAAAAAAGATCGTCAAGGCGGTGGGCGGCAAGAAGAGTATGAAGCGCAACAAGAATTGCAATGTCTGCCACTATTCGAAGGAGCAGAAAAAGCCGAAATCCAAATCCAAGGTGAAATACGGCCCATCCTGCGAAAGCTGTCATGGCCCCTCGTCCGAATGGGAGACGATACACGCTGACTATGGCGGCAAGAACGTCAAGCGGGAGGATGAGGCGCCGGCCCATAAGATCAAGCGGGTCGCCGATTCCACCGCCGCTGGCCTGATCTGGGCCAGAATGACTTATGACATCGCGGCCAACTGCATGAAGTGCCACGGCCTTGCCCGCTCGGAAATAAGTGGCAAGGCCTTTGGCGCGATGCTGAAGGGCGGGCATCCGATCAACCAATCGTTTGAAATCGTCATGTTTTCCCAGGGCAAGATGCGCCACTGGCTCAAGCCGCGCTCGCCTGCCCAACTGGCAAAACTGTTTGTCGCCGGCCAGGCAGCTAAGCTGGTTTCCGCCGCCGAGATGGCCGGAAAGTCCAAGAACAAGAAGTATAAGGCCGCGCAGATGCAACGTGTGACGGACGCCAAGGCAGCTCTGCAGGGTGTGCCCGGAGCTGCGGCCTTGATCAATTCACCGAGCGATGCCGCCGCCCGCGCCATGATGAAGGCGATTGGCGATCAGGACATTTCCGGATTGGTCGGCGCGCGGATACCCTGTGCCGGTTCGGACAAGGAAAATTTGCGGCAGTGTTGAGCCATCCCTGAAATTTGCCGGTCCCCTGGTACCGCCGGTTAGCCTCGCGATACAATGACTACGAGGTATAAGAGCTTGCAACGAGTGCGCGTGGGTAGCGCAATCTCGAAGAGGTCTGCCGTCAGATCATCTGTCGTCTATCTATGATAGACCTCGGCTATTGAGGACTATTTTGGGGACTTTTTCGCCGCATTCTTGAACATGTCCTTGGTATGGGCGACGACCGGCTGAAAAACGCCAAGGTGATAGTTATGGCAGGTCAGACAGTTATCACCCGCCTTGGCGGCGGTATGGCATTCGGCACAGACAGCGCGCGGCAAAGGCTTGAAATTGCGGTTGAATTTGGCTGGATCCCTTTGCTTGAACGCAGCGGCATAATCAGCCTTTGAACTCCGTTCGTGACAGGTTAGACAGCCCCTTTCATCCAACAGGCTGAAATGGTGAGAACGGCGGTGACAAATTAGTCCATGGGAGCGGCTGGATTTAGCCAGCTGTGGACGGAGTAAAACTCTGCCGCTTGTAACCGTCGGTCCTTTTTTAGCGCCTGCCTTGATTCTGTAGGCGGACAAGACCGCATCTGGACTTGCAACCTGGCGTGCTGCAACCTCTGAAAATACTCCCCCTTTACACCCCAATTTGGGGTTTACGTTTTGCTTCGAAATTGGGAAAAAATAAAAACCATGCCTAATCAATAGGAGCCACCTGTGCCCCAGTGGCCGTTGACGGTTAGGTGAAGGCTACGAAGGTGGCCACCCACTTTGGCGTTGTGCACAGGCGACCGGCAGGCGCTGGTGAGGTATATTGGTGCGTCCAGTTCGAC
>Ga0187833_10000140_pt1 | contig 80173 bp, 70 predicted proteins | sample ETNtaG_37_FD_167968 | JGI IMG/M metagenome (GOLD analysis project Ga0187833, IMG submission 167968) | Marine microbial and viral communities from oxygen minimum zone, Eastern Pacific Ocean - ETNP2014_SV_400_PacBio MetaG (Illumina Assembly) | ecosystem: Environmental > Aquatic > Marine > Hypoxic... | reverse complement strand
GAATCCTTCAACAGGGGAATGGAACGTCTTGTCGATTTTTGTATTGCCGGACTTGAACAGGCAGATTTAGGGAAGCAACATGATTAGGCGGTTTTTATTACCTATCGTTATCATAATAGGCGGATTTGGCCTGGCGGCTGTCATTATTTCAACCGGACCGAAGCTTGAACCACAGGCGGCCCGTTCAACTGCACCCCTGGTCAGAACCTGGCAGGCCTCGGCAAGAACAGTTCAGATGACAACAATCACGCATGGTACGGTTCTTCCCCGGACCGAGAGTGACCTGATCCCCGAAGTGTCTGGCCGCGTCACGGCGATATCACCGGCAATGGTTTCCGGTGGATTTTTCAAGAAAGGGGATATGTTGCTGGAAATTGATCCATTGGATTACGAGGTGGCCCTGGAGCAGGCGATGGCGGCCCTGGCCTCTGCCCGGAGCGAGTTAACCAATGCCAAAAGGGCACATGAGCGCCAGCAGGATCTTGCCAGGAAGCAGTCAACCAGTGAATCCCTGCGGGATGATGCTCTCAATCGTCTTCACTTTGCTCAGGCTTCCATTCGTGAAGCGAGAGCCAGACTGTCTCGTGCACAGAGAGACCTGGCGCGGACAAAAGTGACGGCACCCTATGAAGGGCGAGTGCGCTCAGAGAGAGTTGATGTCGGTCAGTTTGTTAATCGTGGTGCATCAATCGCCAGCCTGTACTCTACCGACTTCGCTGAGGTGCGCCTGCCTGTTCACGATGAAGAACTGGCTTACCTGCAACTCCCGCTTACCGGGGTCGCCGGCGATAATACTGTGAAGCCTAAAGTAACCCTGCGGGCTAGATTCGCGGGAAAAGAACATGTCTGGGAAGGCATCATTGTCAGGACCGAGGGAGAGCTTGACCCGCAAACGCGAATGATCAATGTCATCGCACAGGTTGAAGCACCCTATAAACAAAAGGATGACCGTCCGCCGCTTGCGGTGGGATTATTCGTCGAGGCGGAGATTCTTGGTAACCAGGTTGATAGTGTCTATATCGTGCCGCGCTCGGCATTACAGGCCAACAACCAGGTCTATATCATTGATGGCGAGAACAGGCTGGTCTTTAGGGAAGTCGACATCCTGCGCATTGTCGATGAAAAGGTATATATCCGCGGTGGTTTTGGTAGCGGTGAGACCGTTTGTCTGTCGACGCTCAATAATGCGATTCAGGGCATGGTTGTACAACCGGTTAGTCAGCCGGGGGTGGCCGCTTCATGAAGCCGATAATAGCCTGGTTCGCTGAAAATCACGTAGCGGCTAATCTGTTGATGGGCGTCATTGTACTTGGCGGGCTTGTTGCCGTGCCGCAGATACCAATGAAGGCCTTTCCTGATATCGAAATACCAGCGATCAGCATCTCGGTGCCCTACCTTGGGGCTGCACCGGAAGAAGTCGAAGAGGGTGTCTGTGTCCGTATCGAGGAAGAGCTGGAAGGGATTGAAGGCGTCAAGCACATCACCTCAAATGCCAATGAAGGTTTATGTAGCGTAACGGTAGAGTTGTTTGAGGATGCGGATGAGATGAAGGCCCTGGATGAGGTCAAGAATCGAGTGGATTCAATTGACACCTTCCCGGAAGAAACCGAGAAGCCCATCACCAACCTGATAACCCGCGTTTACAATGTTCTGGATATCGCCATAACGGGACCGGAGGACGAGCGCACACTAAAGGAGATCGCACAGCAGGTCCGGGATGATATCACCCAGCTACCGGGGGTTACCCAGTCTACGGTTGCAAATACGCGGCCCTATGAAATCTCAATCGAAGTATCAGAGATTTCACTGCGCCGAAATGGACTCACCTTTGATGAGGTGGCGCGGGCAGTCAGAAGCGGCAGTCTGGATCTGCCGGGCGGCTCAATCAAAACTGGTGCTGGGGAAATACTGCTGCGAACCATCGGTCAGGCCTACTGGGGACATGAATTTGAAGACCTGGTGGTTATGACCAGGCCAGATGGAACGAGGCTCTACCTCAAAGACGTGGCAACAGTTGTAGATGGCTTCGCGGAAACTGATCAGGTTTTAAGGTTCAACGGCAAGAAAGCTGCACTTATCAGAGTTGACCGGATGGGCGAACAGGACTTGCAGCACATCAGCGGAACCGTAAAGCAATACATCAAGGATGTTGGACCAAGGCTGCCGGAAGGTGTTGAACTTACTATCTGGAACGATGGCTCGACCATGTTGAGAGATCGGCTGGATACGCTGCTGAACAGCGGAAGGCAGGGTTTCCTGATGGTACTGATTCTACTGGCACTGTTCCTGCGTCCGCGGATTGCTTTCTGGGTAAGCGTGGGTGTGCCAGTGGCATTCCTCGGAGCGCTTTTGCTGACCAGGGTGATCGGCAATTCTATTGATGCGATTTCCCTTTTTGGATTCATCCTGGTTCTGGGTATTCTGGTGGACGATGCTATCGTCGTTGGCGAGAGCGTGCATGCGCGGCATCAGGAAGGTATCAGTCAGCTGGCTGGGGCGATTGAAGGGACCCAACGCGTTACTATACCAGTCACCTTTGGTGTACTGACGACAGTTGCGGCCTTTATGCCTCTGCTATTTGGTGTCGGCTTTATGGGCCAGGTTCAGGCAGTCATAGCCACTACTGTGATGTGTTGCCTTGCTTTCTCGCTAATTGAATCACAAATGGTGTTGCCAGCTCATCTCGGTCACAGCCGGGTGAAAACCCCATCCGGTGAGGTTGGTCTGATGCTGGTACCCATCGTTGCAATTCTGCTGCTTGGCTTTGCCTGGGATACCCGTTCCTATATTGCGCTTGCCATCGGCGTTACTTCTCTTCTGTTTGCCGCTCACTTCGCCGGGTTCTTTGCGCCGGTTGCGGAGCGAATTCTCAATTTCCAGGGCAGGTTTGCCAGTGGACTTGAGCACTTGATCAATGGTCCCTTTCGCCAGGCAGCAGTCGCCTGCCTGCGTGTGCGATATGTGACGCTTGCCTGTGCCTTCGTAGCGCTGTTGTCGGCTATTGGCATAGTTGCCAGCGGCCGTCTGCCGTTCTCGTTTTTCCCGCCGCTTGCATCGGACCAGGTTGTTGCCAAACTCACTATGCCTCTTGGCACCAGTGCAGTTGTAACCAACCGTGCGGTCACGGCGCTTGAAGAGTCCGCCAGGAAGGTGAAAGCAAAGTTGAATGCCCAGTATGCAGCAGCCCCGCCGGCAACTCATATTATGGCGGCCGTAGGTGATCAACCCAGCGGTGGTATTGGTCCACCTGGAATCTCTGGAGGCTCGGGACGTCTTGCCGGTAACGGTCATCTGGGGGAGGTTACATTGCAGCTAACACCCAGCCAGACAAGAGAACTGAGAACTCAGGAGGTTGCTGACATCTGGCGGGAGATGCATGGACCGATAACCGATGCGGTAGAGTTGAAATTCGCTACATCACTGTTCTCTTCTGGAAACGACATCGATATTCAACTGGAAGGAGACAATGTTGATGAATTGCGAATGGTTGCTGAAAAGCTCCGATTCAAACTGGCTGAGTACCCGGGGGTTGTTGATATAACCGATTCCTTCAGGTCAGGTAAGCAGGAGTTGAAACTGTCCATTCTGCCATCTGGAGAGTCCCTTGGCCTGACGCTGGCTGGTCTGGGTAGGCAGGTCAGGCAGGCCTTCTATGGTGAGGAAGCGCAACGTATTCAGCGGGGGCGGGACGATGTCCGTGTGATGGTTCGCTACACGGAAGAAGAGCGCAGGTCGCTCGGATCGTTGGGTACCATGCGCATACGCACACCAGGTGGCTCTGAGGTACCGTTCGCGACCGTCGCCAGTGGCGAACTGGGTCGTGGATTCTCTACGATTCGCCGTGTTGACCGCAGACGAGTTGTAAATGTCGTGGCAGATGTCGACCGAACCCAGATTACCGCCAACGCAGTGATAGCGGATTTAAGCAAAGGTACCATCCAGGATTTGATGGCACATTACCCGCGCGTAACCTATCGCCTTGAGGGCCAGCAGGCCGATCAGGCGGAAGCCATCGCTGGCCTTGTCCCTATGTTTGCAATGGCACTGTTTATTATTTTTGCTTTATTGGCCGTTCCCCTCAAGTCCTATTTTCAACCGCTCATTATCATGAGTGTGATTCCCTTTGCCTTCGTTGGTGCAATATGGGGACACCTCATTATGAAGAACCTGGGATTTATAACAGGGCTCGCGATGATGTCGGTGTTGGGCTTTATTGCGGCCTCCGGTGTGGTCGTTAATTCCAGCCTGGTACTGGTACACAGTGTTAATTTCAGGCGCTCAATGGGTGACTCCATCAGTGAAGCCGTAATCCATGCTGCTGTATCCCGATGCCGCCCAATTCTGCTGACGTCCCTGACCACTTTTGTGGGTTTGTCACCCTTGATGCTAAACAAGAGTGTACAGGCGCAATTCCTGGTGCCTATGGCGATTTCGCTGGCGTTTGGTGTGCTGTTCGCAACTGCCGTTACGTTACTGGTAGTCCCATCGGCCTACCTGGTATTACATGACATGGCAAAACTGATAACACGCACGGGTGAATCGGTTGGCGTAACGGATCAATCGGCAGGCTCTGCCACAGGGTCACAATAGGGCGAGAGAATTAGTGTAGGTCAGCGGCTTTCGTAAACAATATCAAGAGTTCTGACCGGGAAGGAATCGATTTTCCTGTCTGCGAAGTAGTATTCCAGGGTTTGGGTGATAACTGGAAAGGCGAGTTCATCCCAGGGTATTTCTGATTCGTCAAATAGACGTGCTTCGATTGTCTCGTCGCCGGCAGTGTAATTCAGGTCGGTCAGCCGGGCGCGAAAAAACATATATACCTGGGAGATATGGGGCAGGCTGAACACGGTATAAAGGTCAAGGATTTCAACATTGGCGTTGGCTTCCTCGGCAGTTTCTCTCAAAGCTCCCTGCGAAATAGTTTCATTGTTTTCCATGAATCCGGCGGGGATCGTCCACATACCAGCTCTGGGGTTAATTGCACGCTTGCAAAGAAGCACCTTGTCTTCATGAATAGGCAGACATCCGGCAATAATTCGCGGGTTCTGGTAATGGATCCGATCACATACATCGCACACATATCTGGGCTTGGTATCGCCCTCTGGTATACGCTGGCTAACGGTTTCACCACATCGGCTGCAAAATTTCATATTGTTGAGTATAAACGCTAAGCTCTAGCTTAATCACCCACTATCAGCTTGCAGCACTGACATGATCGAAGATTTGAAGCAGCGGTTAATGGCCCCCGCCGAGGATATATCTGTAGAGGGTCAGCAGAATCGGGAGAAAGCTGCCGTCCTGCTTGCGATACAGGTTCAACCGGAACCGGCACTTGTATTAACGCAACGTGCATCAACTTTGAACAGCCACGGCGGCGAAGTTGCATGGCCGGGTGGTAAGCATGACCCTCTTGATGGTTCCCTGGAAACGACCGTCCTGAGAGAAACCTGGGAAGAAATCGGGCTGCCTCCGGAAAAAGTTAATATTGTTGCCGAGCTTCGCCCTTTTATTTCCAAGTTTGGCCTGGTGGTGACACCTTACGTTGGCTTTGTCGATGAACCTGTCAGGCTGAAAGCAAATCCCGAGGAGCTTGAATCCATATTCATGGTGCCGTTGGCCTGGCTTAAAAACGATCCCAGGTCACAAACTGATGTCATCACTCGGTATGGAGAAACGCATCACATACCGGTTTACCACTATGAAGAGAACAAAATCTGGGGTTTGACAGCCATGATTCTGTGGGAGTTCATGGTAAGGGGTATGGCCGTAGATTCGAGCAAGAGCGCCTATGGTAAGCTTCAAAACACTTTACTTACAAATAGTGTCAACAGTAGTTGGGAGAAGGAATGATCTATCGTCTCGGTGAACGGGTACCGGAATTTCGCGGGGAAGACTATTGGGTTGCCGATAATGCAACGATTATCGGCTCGGTGATTCTTGAAAACAATGTTGGCATCTGGTTCAACGCGGTTCTTCGAGGGGACAATGAAATCATCAGGGTTGGTGAGAACTCCAACGTCCAGGATGGCGTTGTTATACATACGGACAAAGACGGTCTGGATGTCAATATAGGCAAAGGCGTCACAATCGGGCATAAGGCTATGTTGCATGGATGTGATATTGGCGACAATTCCCTCGTGGGTATTAACGCCGTTATTCTGGATGGCGCGAAAATTGGCAGGAACTGCCTGATCGGCGCCAACTCGCTGATTACAGCGGGAAAGGAAATCCCCGATGGATCATTGGTGATGGGCTCCCCGGGAAAGGTGGTGAGGGAGCTTAGCCCGGAGCAGATCGCTGAACTGGAAAGGAGTGCGTCGGATTATGTCGCCAACTTCAAACGTTACAGGGCGGGTCTCAGTACCTGATTCCAGGTGGAAACAAGAGACGATTCTCCAAAGTGAGGATTAACCTCACTGATTCTAACGGTAGTGTTACGTCGTCCTGCCCTCAGACCGGGGCTAATTCGCTGCTCCGAACTTGGCATCTGCAGTAGAGCGCGCTATAGTTCCTAATTCACTGTAACTTTATTCGATTACACAGGCATGAAATTATCGACATCCGTTAATTCCATCAACAGCAACTTTAGGTTGCTGATGCCTGCTATTGCCCTCTCTGATCTAGACCTACGACTGCCGTTGTAGGCGGCCCGTCTAAATTCCTGCACCGTTCACTCTATTCCGAACCCAATCCCGGATAGTCTTAGGGAGCCGTTCCATCAAACTCAAGTGGCAAGAAAATGAAGGCAGAAGATCAGTCAACAAATAGGGAAAATGCATCTCCCAGGAAGATGCCGTTTCACAAGTACAAGGCGTTTGAACCGATTCCTTTACCGGATCGTACCTGGCCAGACAAAACCATTACTGCTGCGCCGAGATGGTGCAGTGTGGATCTGCGAGACGGGAACCAGGCGCTCATCGAACCCATGACGCCTGCGGAAAAACAAAAAATGTATGACCTGCTCCTTGAATTGGGGTTCAAGGAAATAGAGGTAGGCTTTCCTGCAGCGTCACAAACTGATTTCGATTTCGTCAGAAGCATTATTGAAGAGGGTCTGATTCCGGATGACGTTACCATCCAGGTACTTTGCCAGGCTCGCGCGGAACTGATTGCCAGAACCTGTGAGGCTGTATCTGGTGCCCGCAATGTTATTTTTCATCTCTACAACTCCACGTCGGCCCTGCAACGGAAAGTTGTGTTCAACATGAGCCGTGAAGAGGTGATAAAACTTGCGACAGATGCGACGGAAGTTGTAAAGACACATGTCGCGGAACTTGAAGCAGTTGGAGCTAATGTAACGCTTGAGTATTCGCCCGAAAGTTACACTGCAACGGAAATGGATTTTGCTGTGGAGATTTGTGCCGCGGTGATGAAGGTGTGGCAACCCACGGTTGAAAAGAAGATTATCCTCAATCTTCCTTCGACTGTGGAAATGGCAACACCGAATGTGTATGCGGATCAGCTTGAATGGTTCATCCGCAATTTGCCGGACCGTGAATGCGCCGCCATCAGTCTGCATACTCACAACGACAGGGGTACCGGAGTTGCAGCGTCGGAGCTTGGTTTAATGGCAGGCGCTGACCGGATTGAGGGAACTCTGTTTGGTAATGGCGAGCGAACCGGGAACTGCGATGTTATTACCATGGCGATGAACATGTTCTCCCAGGGAATTGACCCGGAACTGTATCTTTCTGACATGCAGAAAATTGTGGCAGTTGCTGAAGAGTGTACGAAACTCAATATCCATGTACGCCAACCCTATGCGGGAGAGCTGGTCTTTACAGCCTTCTCCGGCTCGCACCAGGACGCGATAAGAAAAGGCATGTCATTTGTTGAATCGGGTGGAGATGAGGCATGGGAGGTTCCTTACCTGCCCATCGATCCGGCGGATGTGGGTGGCTCTTATCGCGAAACTGTCAGGGTAAATAGCCAGTCCGGAAAAGGGGGCGTTGCTTTTATTCTCGAGAACTATTTTGGTGTGTCTTTGCCACGAAATATTCTGCTTGAATTCAGCCCAATCGTGCAGAGGCTTTCGGAGGCAGATGGCGGTGAGTTGAAACCTGAGCAGATCTGGGATGCCTTCGTATCGGAGTACATCGACGTGGAAGGTCCCTACCAACTGATTGACTATCGAGTCAGTTCCATGGGAGATGAAAAGGAAGCCTGTGATGCCAAAATAAAGGTTGCTGAGAGCGAAATCGATACTCACGGAGAAGGCTCAGGGCCGATTGACGCGTTCATTGAGGGTCTTGTAAAAACGCTGAATGAACCCCTGAGCGTCGTCGACTATCAGGAATATGCGCTCACGGCGGGTAGTGAGGCGCAGGCTATCTGTATCCTTTCTATCAGTGATGACAAGCAGAACAGGTACTACGGGGTTGGTATCAGTCAGAACACCACGACCGCAGCGTTCAAGTCGATCATCGCTGCCATTAACAGGAAGTGGTTATAGGTTCGTGGCTTGCCCGTAGGGCAAACACGAACCCGGTAGGGTCCTAAATCGGACACACGACCATTGAACGGTAGCAACTAGCCTTCCGGCTCCACTGGCTGCAAAATCCGCGCAGTGCGAATCATATTGTCCTGAATCTGCACTATCTCTATTCGATAGTCGCCGATCACCATGCAGACGTTGGAGTCGGGAATATTTTCCAGGTATTCGGTAATAAGCCCGTTCAGGGTTTTGGGACCGTCCTGGGGAAGATCCCAGCCGAGTGACCGATTGATCAGGCGGATGTGTGCGCCTCCATCCACAAGGTAGCTGCCGTCATCCTGGTGATGAATATCAACACTGATCGCGGCAAGGTCGGTGGTAAATTCTCCTACGATCTCTTCAAGGATGTCCTCGATAGTGACGATTCCTTCAATGTCACCATACTCATCCACCACCAGCCCAATCCTTTCCTTCCGCTGCTGGAAATTGTAGAGCTGAGTTTGCAGCGGCGTGTTTTCTGGTACGAAGTAAGGGTCTTCAAGCTCCTGCAACATTGCTGCCTTGGACAGATTCCCCGCAGTCATGAATTTCGCCGTATTTCGCAGGTGCAGCATGCCAATAATCTTGTCAACATCCTCCTTGAACACAGGCATTCGAGTGTGCTGTGCTGAGCGGATCTGGGCAATGATATCTTCCAGGTCATCGTCAATATCGATACCGTCTATATCTGGGCGCGTAACCATGATGTCTTCAACAGTCACCTTATCCAGGTCTAAAATACCCAGCATCATATTCTGTGGGCGATCGGCTATCTTTGATCCTTCAAATACGAGTGTTCGAAGTTCATCCTTGGTCAGGTGGTCATCTGAAGCACCCTCATATTTGATGCCGAACAGCCAGAGTAGGCCGTTGGAGACTCCATTCACCATCCACACCAGTGGATAGAATATCCACAACAAAAGTTGAAGGATGTGTGATGATGGTAGTGCCACTTTCTCAGGGTATGCCGCGGCAATTGTCTTTGGAGCGACTTCTGAGAAGATCAGAAATATCAGGGTACAGGCGATTGGTGCAATAGCCACACCACTTTCTCCCAGCAATCGCAGGGCAATTAGTGTTGCGATAGATGCGGCGGAGAAGTTGACAAAGTTGTTGCCGATCAGGATAACACCGAGCAGTCTATCGGGCCGTTCAAGAAGTCGGCTCGCACGTTTGGCGCCGCTATTCCCCTTGTTTGCGAGGTGCTTCAACCGATAGCGGTTGAGAGCCATCATCGCAGTCTCGGAACCTGAAAAATAAGCTGAAAGTACTATCAGCAATATCATGGAGCCAAATAGGGCGCCAAGTGAGGGATCGTCCAAAAACGGCAGGCCTCGTATTAGTAAACAGAAGCCACTTGTATCGAATAAGGCTTGTTTGTGTCAAGTATCTTTGTGACTGGGATAAAAATCAGGAAGCTGCAAAATGGATGTGAGTGATGGCGATAGCGGTATGCAGACCCTCAAGCTCACCGCTCCGGGGTGTCAAACTCTGCCAAGAATAATTTCGAGCACCAGTTTACTGCCGAAATATCCCAGTGCCAGTAGTACGAATCCAGTTAGGACCCACCGGGATGCAATTGCGCCACGCCAGCCCAGTTTGTAGCGTCCCCACAGCAATACCGCGAATACCAGCCACGCGGCAAGGGTGATTACCGTATGGTGCATTAAACCGGGACCCTCGATGTTCTCGAGGAATATGAAACCTGAAGCTATCGACAGGCTAAGAAAGGTCAGCCCCACCCAGAGGGTTTCGAATAGCAGTGCTTCCATGGTCTGGAGCGGTGGCAGTCGTTTCAACACGCCCAGGTTTCGATGCTTCATTTCGTAGTCACCGAAAGAAAGCAGCGCCGCCTGTAATGCCGCGATAGCCAGAAGGCTGTAAGCAACCACTGACAGTACGATATGGGAGAGTATGCCGGGGGTAATATCTGACCTTGGCAGGTAGGAATCTTTCATAAAAAGCTCAAGGAGCAGGCTGATTGCGCCTATAGGAAATATGACAATGAACAAATTTTCCAATGGCCGCCGAAAACTGCTGACCAGTACGATGGCCGAAATTGAGACAGCCATCAGGGATAGCATTGGGTAGATGCCAAGTTTGATCCCGGCCTCCCCATACAGGTCAAGATAGACCGTAGAACCGTGGAGAAGGACGGCCGCGGAAGCCAGGCTGTTGACGACTAATTTGGCGCGGGGAATATCCCTGCTGAGGCTTTGGAACTGAATGCCGCTGCTCACCAGGTAAAGAACACTGGCGATGATGCCTGGTATTTCCGGGTTCATGGTTAACGTTCTCAGCTGATTGTTCTGATGCGTTATAATAACAGGTTCCATCAATGCGAATCGGGAGAAGGGGTGTTTGATTCATTAACCAAGCGGTTGGGCGCTACTCTAAGCAGCCTTACCGGCAAGGCAAAACTTGACGAAGAAAATATCCAGGAGGCTCTGCGGGAAGTTCGCATGGCGCTGTTGGAGGCAGATGTCGCACTACCGGTTGTAAAGGATTTTATCGGCCAGGTGCGGACCCGTGCCGTAGGGCACGAAGTCTCCGCCAGTCTTTCACCTGGCCAGGTTTTTGTGAAGATCGTCAACGAGGAATTGGTTCGCATAATGGGGGAGGGGGCTCACGGCCTCAATCTGACCACACAGCCACCCGCCATTATCCTGCTGGCTGGATTACAGGGGGCGGGTAAAACTACTTCTGCCGCAAAGCTCGCTAACTGGCTGAAGACCAGGGAAAAGAAATCGGTAATGGTTGCGAGTACGGATGTCTATAGGCCGGCAGCCATCAATCAATTGCGTATCCTCGCGGAGGAAGGCGATATCGCTTTTTGCGAGAGTTCGCCTGATCAGAAACCTGTCGATATAGCCCGGCAGGCTATTGATCTTGCGAGAAAACAGTTTGTTGAAGTGCTTATTGTTGATACCGCGGGCCGCCTCCATGTGGATAGCGACATGATGGATGAAATCAAGGTGCTGCATGACACCTTGTCACCCATTGAAACACTGTTCGTTGTGGATGCCATGACGGGGCAGGATGCAGCCAACAGTGCCCAGGCATTCAATGAGATATTGCCGTTGACGGGGGTCATTCTTACCAAGGTGGATGGTGATGCCCGTGGTGGCGCGGCGCTATCCGTCAGGTCAATTACAGGTGCGCCGATCAAGTTCATGGCGGTGGGTGAAACCATTGATGCGCTTGACGTGTTTCATCCCGATCGAATTGCTTCACGAATTCTTGGCATGGGTGACGTGCTTTCTCTCATCGAGGAAGCTGAGCAGAAGATTGACAAGAAGAAGGCTAACAGGCTTGCCCGCAAGATTAAGAAGGGCAAGAAGTTTGATCTGGAAGATTTTCGTGACCAGATACAGCAGATGAATAACATGGGAGGACTCGGTGGTATGCTGGACAAGTTGCCTGGTATGGGTCAACTACCGCAGGCAGCTCAGGAGAAAATCGGTGACCATTCTTTTGTTCAAATGGAAGCGATCATCAACTCCATGACTCTGGGGGAGAGACACTATCCCGACAGCATTAACGGGTCCAGAAAGAAGCGTATCGCAATGGGTTCTGGTACGCAGATTCAGGATATAAATCGAATGCTGAAACAACATAAGCAAATGCAGAAGATGATGAAAAAGCTGAGTAAGAAGGGTGGCATGCAGAATATGATGCGTGGATTGGGTGGAATGACGCAGTCTCCGGGGGGCGGCTTTCCCCGAAGGTAGGATGGTCCCTTATTAATATTGATACAAATCAATAACTTAGATTCTATTTCTTTGGCTCCGCCCGGATCCATGAAAAGGTTTAATTTAGCCTGTCTTTACCGTACAATACGGCCCTTTTTCGGTAGCTGCCCCTTCCTGGGGTTAAAGCTGCATAGATCATAAGGAAAATAAGCATATGGTTATCGTTCGCCTGTCCAGGGGTGGTAGCAAGAATCGGCCTTTTTACCACTTCACAGTGGCCGACCATAAACGAGCAAGAGACAGCCGGTTCATCGAGCGGCTGGGATTTTATAATCCGGGTGCACGCGGTGGCGAAGAAAGTATTCGTCTGGACCTGGCACGAATTGACTACTGGATCAGTGTTGGTGCACAACTGTCGGATCGTGTAGCAAGCCTGGTTAAGGAATATAGAAAGAGTACTTCAGAGATGAGCAGCGAAGAAGAAGGCGCTGCGGCCTAGTTGGTTCAGGACCCTGGTCTGCTGAGATATTAGCGGCATCGATGTGAGTCGCCTACCTCGAGCAAGAAGCGAGCGGTGATAAAGGATAGAGTAAAACTTGGTCGTATTAACGCGGCCTATGGTTTAAAGGGATGGCTTAAGGTCTATTCCGATACGGATCCGATAGAACAGATTCTTACCTATTCGCCCTGGTGGTTGCGAAGGGGCGAACAGGAAATTCAGGTCGAAGTTGAGAAGGGAAGAACGCATGGCCGAAGCCTGATAGTTCTTTTGCCAGGCATTGAAGATCGAAACCAGGCTGAAAGTATGATTGGTCATGAGGTCTGGATTGATTCGGCCTGTATGCCCCAGCTTGAAAGTGGGGAGTATTATTGGCATCAGCTGGAGGGCTTACAGGTAGTCAACCAGTCGGATGAAGTGCTGGGTAAAGTTGAGTATCTAATTGAAACGGGTGCGAACGACGTGATGGTTGTTAAACCCGGACCTGAAAGTATTGATGACACAGAGCGGCTTATACCCTTTGTGCAGGATGAGGTAGTAAAGGAAGTTAACATCGAAACAGCGACTATCGTTGTTGCCTGGGAATCGGATTACTGATTGGGTAGAAACAGATGTGGTTGGGAATTATTTCGCTGTTCCCGGAAATGTTCAGGGCAATCTCTGAATCCGGGATAACCCGCCGAGCCATTGAGGCAGGGATACTCGAACTAGATTTCTGGAATCCGAGGGATTTCACTACTGACAAACACCGTACGGTTGATGACAAGCCTTATGGTGGTGGTCCTGGAATGTTGATGAAAGTCAGCCCATTGCGGGATGCAATCAGGGCGGCCCGCGCAAGGGCGGCCCGCGTAAAAGCTGGAAGTGAATGCAAGGTGATTTATCTCTCTCCCCAGGGTGAGAAACTTGATCAGGAAAAGCTGGTCAGCCTGTCAGCAAGTGGAAAGTTGATACTTGTTGCTGGCAGATATGAAGGCATTGATGAAAGGGTCGTTGAGCAGGAAATCGATGCGGAGTACTCGATCGGTGACTACGTCCTAAGTGGCGGTGAGCTGCCGGCGATGGTGCTGATAGATGGAATGACCAGGTTGTTACCTGGTGCAGTAGGTGATCCGGAGTCAGTTACTCAGGATTCCTTCGCGGGGGGATTGCTGGATTATCCCCAGTACACCCGGCCTGAAGAGGTGGATGGAGAACAGGTACCATCGGTATTGCTCTCTGGTGACCATGAAAAGATAAAACGCTGGCGACTGAAACAGTCACTTGGCAGGACATATAAACGCAGGCCAGATCTTATTGAGAAGATGGATCTGGGTGAAGACGAGAAAAAATTGCTGGACGAATATCTGGAAGATGACCGGCAGTAACGATGAGGAATAGACCATGAGCAAAAACATCATAGCGCAGATCGAGAGTGCCCAGCTTAAGCAGGACCTGCCGGAATTTGGGCAGGGTGATACGGTCAATGTTCAGGTCAGGGTCCGTGAGGGCAACCGTGAGCGTTTGCAGGGGTTCGAAGGGGTGGTCATCGCCAAGCGTAACAGGGGACTCAATTCTGCTTTCACAGTGCGTAAGATCTCTCATGGGGTCGGTGTTGAAAGATCCTTCCAGACCCACAGTAAACAAATTCACGATATTTCCGTCAAACGTCGGGGTGATGTACGCCAGGCTAAACTCTACTACCTGCGTGAACTGAGCGGCCGGGCAGCCAGAATTAAAGAAAAGTTGAACTAGCAGCCTGTAAGAACACCATCCCGGGTAATCGGACCGGGCGCAGACTCCTTCCGGTGAACGTAAAGATTGGCTGACAAAGCTTACTTTTTTTATCCGATCACAGTAAGGTAAAGCAACTCCACTAGATCTCCCCTAGCGTGTCGACGCCTGAATCTGATGACCTTCTTATCCGGAAATTTCTGGATAGCCTGTGGCTTGAGAAAGGACTGAGTGAAAATACTCTGGATTCCTACGGTCGGGATTTACGAACTTTTGCAGCCTGGTTAAAAACTGCGGACAAGTCATTCATCTCTGTTCGCAGGGAAGATCTTCTTGCCTATCTGACATACCGTATGGCAGGAGGCTTGAAATCAAGATCAACGGCAAGGTCACTGTCTTGTCTGCGAAGCCTTTACCGCTATCTGCTCCGTGAAAACCTTATCCATGAGGATCCAACCCTGCGAGTTGATAATCCGAAACTTGGCCGGGCATTGCCACATACGCTGTCAGAAAACGATGTTGAAAAGCTGCTGGCGACGCCGGACATTTCAAAACCTATTGGATTTCGCGACAGGACCATGCTGGAAGTATTGTATGCCTCCGGGCTGCGAGTAAGTGAGTTAGTGAATCTCAAACTCAACGAGATTAATCTCAGGCAGGGGGTAATCAGGATCATCGGTAAGGGGTCCAAGGAACGACTGGTACCGCTGGGAGAAGAGGCAATCGGCTGGGTCAACCGGTTTTTGGCGGAAGCAAGGGATGATCTGCTGAAAAATAATCTCAGCCAGGACGTTGTATTTCCCAGTAATCGTGGAGCAGCAATGACCCGGCAGGCGTTCTGGTATCGTATAAAAGCACATGCACATAACGCGGGGATTGAGAAAAAGCTATCACCCCATACGCTGCGTCATGCCTTCGCAACGCATCTGCTGAATCACGGTGCGGACTTGCGGGTTGTTCAATTGCTGCTGGGCCACAGTAACCTTTCAACGACACAGATTTATACGCATGTCGCACAACACAGAATGAAGGAACTGCATCAGATCCACCACCCGCGTGGTTAGCCCGGGCCATCCTAGATTCCGATCCCTTCATGAAACGTCCGGGCTAGGTTGATGCCGGCTAATTTGGTGAAATCAGCCTTTCATCGGAATATTGTTATCTGGTGACTGGTCTTACTAGAAGAGGACAGGGCCGCTTGTCCAGTTCCTGTTGCAAAGTTTATTGGTATATCTGTTAAGGTATAATTGCCAACCAGAAGTGAAAATTCTATGAAAATTGTTAGTACAGTATTGATAGTTCTATCCCTGGCGCTTAGTAGCGCTGCCCTGGCGGAGGGTGAGCTGTCCCCTGAGCAGGTGAAGGAAAAGCTGCAACAGGTCAGACCGGATCTGCCAATCAGAGAGGTGACTAAGAGTAGTTTACCCGGGTTTTACGAGGTGAAACTGGTGGAAAATACTCTGCTTTTCGTTAATTCTGATGCCAGTTTCTTCATTGCCGGCGATCTGTATAGAATTGAAACCGAGCAGTTTGTCAACGTCAGTGAAGAGCAACGAAGTCTTGATCGGCGGAAAATACTGTCCGAAGTGAATCAGTCGGAGATGGTGGTGTTTTCACCCCCCGAAGGCAAGAAAAAGACCTCAGTTGTTGTCTTTACTGACATTGACTGTGGCTATTGTCGCAAGCTTCACAAGGAGGTGCCTGAATTGAACCGCCTTGGCGTTGAGATCCGCTACCTCGCCTACCCCAGGGCTGGTGTGAAGTCGAAGTCGTTTGATAAGTATGTGTCGGCCTGGTGTTCCGACAATCAGCAGCTCGCCATGACAAGGGCTAAGCTGGGGCAGGAGGTTGAGGAAAAGGACTGTGATAATCCTGTTGCCGAGCAATACGCCCTGGGTAATCAGGTTGGTGTTACTGGCACCCCTGCACTTATTTTTGAAGACGGTACATTGCTTCCCGGCTATCTACCCGCTGAAGAATTAGTGAATCGCCTGGGTATTAACTAGCGCGAACAGGCCAACAGCACTGTTAGGGTGCGGCATCCCTAATTCTCTGGTTAATCTTTCCCTGACACGAGAGCCTGACTTGGGTAACATATCGCGCCTGGCCATTTTGGCCTTAAACTTCTTGGCAGTATGGAATTAGCGGCCCTATGGATGATTTTCCAAGGATAAAGCGTCTACCACCCTATATATTCAACATTACCGATTCGCTGAAGTATGAGGCGCGGGCGAGAGGCGAAGACATTATCGATTTTGGTATGGGTAACCCGGACCAGCCGACTCCCCAGCATATAGTAGATAAGCTGGTTGAAACCGTGCAACGCGGGGACACACACAGGTATTCACAATCCAAGGGTATTCCAAGGCTGCGGCGGGCAATCTGCAACTGGTACAAGGACCGGTTTGATGTCGATCTGGATCCAGATTCCGAGGCGATCGTAACCCTCGGTTCAAAAGAAGGCATTGCTCACCTGGCCATGGCCATACTCGGTCCCGGCGACGCGGTGCTGGTGCCTAATCCATCCTATCCGGTACATACCTATGGTTTTGTTATAGCGGACGCTGACGTACGTCATGTTCCGCTGACACCTGATGTGGACTTTTTTACAGAACTTGAATCAGCCATTGTCAACTCCTGGCCAAAACCCAAGGTACTCATCATCAATTTCCCGGGTAATCCTACGACGCAGTGTGTAGACCTTGAGTTTTTTCACAAAGTCGTTGATATCGCAAAGGAGCATGGGATCTGGGTTGTTCAGGATCTCGCCTATGCAGACCTGGCTTTTGATGGCTATGAAATTCCGTCTATTCTCCAGGTGCCTGGCGCAAAGGATATCGCGGTTGAGTTTTATACCTTGTCGAAGAGCTACAACATGCCAGGGTGGAGAGTAGGATTTTGCGTGGGCAATCCCACGCTGGTCGGAGCCCTGGCCCGAATAAAGTCCTACCTCGACTACGGTGGCTTTACGCCGGTGCAGGTTGCGGCGATTTCGGCACTTGAAGGGGACCAGGCATGTGTTGCCGAGATCAGGGAAACCTACAAAAAGAGGCGGGATGTACTGTGCCGGGGACTGAACGATATTGGTTGGGCGGTTGAACCGCCGAAGGCGACCATGTTCGTCTGGGCAAAAATACCACCACAGTTTGCAAATATGGGTTCACTTGAGTTCAGCAAACTGCTGCTGAGTGAAGCGCGGGTTGCTGTATCCCCGGGTGTTGGATTTGGTCAGTATGGAGATGACCATGTACGTTTTGCCTTGATAGAAAATGAGCATCGGACCCGTCAGGCATTGAGAGGTATTCGCCGGATGTTCAAGAACGTATCAACGGAATAGTTGATGCGAACTGGGCTTTGAATGGATAAGCTGATTCGCAGGCAAGTAGCGCATAAGTTGTCTGGCGTTTCCCCTCTGTTAAATCGTTTGTACGTAGGTCGCGGTGTAGTTGACCCAAGTGACCTGGATAACTCGATGGCTGGCCTGCTTCCGCCCGGATCTTTCAAGGGCATGTCAGATTCAGTTTCCCTCTTGCAGGAGGCGGTAACGGGTCAGCAAAGAATTCTGATAGTTGGTGATTTTGATGCTGATGGCGCTACCAGTTCGGCCCTGATGGTATCCTGTTTGAAAGCCTTTGGTGCCAGACACGTCGATTACCTGGTGCCGGATCGCTTCAAGTTTGGTTATGGTCTTACGCCGGAAATCGTTGCTGTAGCTGCAGACTTCTCACCAGATCTGATTGTCACCGTAGACAATGGGATGTCCAGCATTGAGGGTGTCCAGGCTGCTGTCGACAGTAATATGAAGGTTGTGATAACTGACCACCACCTGGCTGGCGATATCCTGCCGGCAGCACATGCGATTCTGAATCCAAATCAACCTGGGTGTGAATTTCCCAGTAAGGCGCTTGCCGGTGTAGGCGTTGCCTTCTACCTGCTGTCTGCCCTCAGATCATCGCTGCGGGAAATAGGCTGGTTCCAGCAGGCTGAACCTAATCTCGCTGATTGTCTGGATCTTGTTGCTCTGGGGACGATTGCTGACGTGGTTTCTATGGATAAGAACAACCGTATCCTCGTATCAGAAGGGTTGAGGAGAATACGTGCGGGGCGAGCACGGCCCGGTATCTACGCACTGATCTCTGTTTCAGGGGCTGACTATAAGCAGCTTACTTCGCGGGACCTTGCCTTCGGCATAGGTCCGCGACTTAATGCGGCTGGTCGCCTGGAGAATATGTCACTTGGGATTGAATGCCTTCTTGCCGACGGGAACCGTGCCGTAGAACTGGCCGATCACCTGGAAGCATTGAACAATGAGCGGAAGTCCATCGAGACTGAAATGAAGGTGCAGGCGCAGGAAACTATCGTTAAGCACCAGGACGTCGGGCAAAATGAATTCGATGTGGGTGTGTGCCTGTTTCATCCTGAGTGGCACCAGGGTGTTGTGGGTATTATTGCGTCCAGGATCAAGGATCAGATTCATCGGCCAGTGATTGCCTTTGCGCAAGCATCGGATAGTGAGCTGAAAGGTTCGGCGAGGTCTATCCCGGGTCTGCATATTAGAGATGCCCTCGATACCATTGCCGCAAGGAATCCCGGGGTGTTGGTCAAGTTTGGTGGGCATGCCATGGCCGCAGGACTCAGTATTGAACCGGGCAACTTTGAAAAGTTTCAGCAGTTATTCAATCAGGAAGCAAAAAGATGGCTGTCTGAAGAGGACCTTGAGCGGGTTATCGTCAGTGATGGTGAGGTTGGGGAAACCATATCCAAGTCACTTGCCCTCCACGTGATTGAAGCTGCACCATGGGGGAGCGGCTTTCCTGAACCAGTGTTCGATGGTGAGTTCGAAGTGCTTGATCAGCGTATTGTTGCTTCAAGGCACCTGAAACTCAAACTTCGGCCCCTGGATGAAGACGAAGTAATTGAGGCAATTGCTTTTAATCACGACAGGTTGATTGAGCAAAGGCAGCTTCGCCTCGCTTATCGGCTTGATATCAACCGATTCCGTGGGCGTGAATCGGTGCAATTGATTGTGGAAAGTGTTGCCGTGACACTGGATACGTAGGGTGGGTCAGCTGTCCTGCTCCATCAGGATGGTAGACAATGCCTGAAAGGTTTTATCACCACGAATTTCCGGATAGGTGGATTGCAGGTGAGCAATGATCTCCCTGCCACCCTCAAAGTTGTCCAGATCATGTGCGGTGAACCTCGCCGCAGTCAGCAGGGCTGCTGTTGTTTGTGGATGATTCGGGAAGTCCTTCTCGAAATGCGTAAGTATCGTGACCATAATTGATTTGTGATTCCGGGTTTCCGCCCGGCTTGACAAGGCGAGAACAGTTTCGCCCGACAATAGTTTGTAGTCGCCTTGATTCGCCTCAAAGCAGAATTCGAGAATATTCCAGGCAGTGCGAAAATCTTTGCTTTCAATCAGTCTTTCGATAAATCCCTGGCCCGCCTTGACGGCAAGGAGAGGGTTTTCCCAGTTACGGGTGCGGGAAAACAAATCTGCCTCAGAAACATAATTGTCATCCTGCAGTCTCTTCTTGAGCATTTCCCATGCCTTGACCTGCTGACCCTTGTTGGCGAGCTTGTAGAGCTGGGTAGAAAATTCAGAAAGTTCCTGCTCTCTGGCTAGCTCCACTTGCCTTTCCTCGACCTGCTTGCCAAATAGAACGGGGAAACCCAGGGTTTCTGAATTGTGGTGGAGAACAACGCCAAGACTTCGAAATACCGTCAGGATTGCCATGACAAATATGGCCATTGAGAGGAGGTTGAGCAGCCCGAGTTCGACAAACAATACCAGGTAACCAAGCAGTAGGGTTGAAACCTGTATAACCAGGTGTTGCATGAATATCGTATCTGCCTTGATGTCCAGGGTCACCTTTATCCACTTCAGGGGGTTGAGTGCCGATACCAGGCTTTCTTCCATGAGGACTACCGAGGTGGCAATGGGGAAGAATATGAGGCTTGTGAATATAACGATGAGGTTCCAGTAGGGGCTGTCAAACAGGAAAAACAGGGAAAAGAAAAAGCTGATGAGTATCAGTTCTTTAATCAGCCGGGGTCTTTCTGTGATCAGGAGGTTCGCTGAAAGCTTCGGAATCTCCTGGTATCCCCTTGACGTGTAGTCAACGATGACAAAGAGATAACCAAAAAAGAATGTGAGGCTAACATAGGTCAGGGTAATCGTATAAACGAATCCGCCAGGACCAACCGTCCGGATAACACCCAGCAGGTATGAGAAGATCAGACCGAAGAAAATCGTATTGGCTATGTTCCCGATACGAAACGGGAAGGATGCTATTTCCAGATCTTCAAACTTGTCGACCCAGACCGGTTTTGTGGCCATTGAAAAGTTTCACAGCGAAGAGGATCACATATTAAACCAATTTGTTTCATCGTTTATAGCCGGCTGTGTCTGGCGAGGGGACGTGCATTGGTTTACAATGCCGCGACTTTTTGGATTAGCGCTGTCAGTAAAAAATCATGTTAGAAACCAATCCCCTGTGGACCCAGATAAAGGACTTGAAGGAGCGCACCGATGTCCTGAGGGGGTACCTTTGACTATGATTCCCGAAAGGACCGTCTAGTTGAGGTCGAACTGGAACTCGCGGATTCCAAGATCTGGGATAACCCGGAATATGCGCAGAAGCTGGGTAAAGAAAGGTCCTCACTTGAATCAATTGTCCTGACAATAAGCCGTCTCGATACGGGTCTTGGTGAACTTGCCGATATACTTGAGCTTGCAGAAGAAGAGCAGGACGAAGCGCTGCTGGAAGATGCCTCCGGCGACCTGAACGAGCTCGACAACCAATTGGAAGTACTTGAATTTCGCCGTATGTTCTCGGGTGAGATGGATGCCAATAATGCCTATCTCGATATCCAGTCGGGGTCGGGAGGAACTGAAGCCCAGGATTGGGCGAACATGATGCTGCGAATGTATCTGCGCTGGGGTGATGCCAAGGGATTTAAGACCGAGATCATAGAACTGTCCGATGGTGAAGTGGCAGGGATTAAGGGTGCTACGATCCATTTTGAAGGTGAATTCGCATTTGGCTGGCTGCGTACGGAAACCGGTGTTCATCGCCTGGTCCGCAAGTCGCCATTTGACTCAGGTAACAGGAGGCATACATCTTTCGCTTCAGTATTTGTGTCGCCAGAGCTTGATGATGATATCGATATAGACCTTAATATGTCGGATGTCAGGGTAGATACCTATCGTGCCAGTGGGGCGGGAGGTCAGCATGTGAATAAAACAGATTCTGCGATCAGACTGACCCACATACCTTCGGGGATTGTAGTGCAGTGCCAGAATCAGCGTTCGCAGCATAAGAACAAGGATCAGGCCATTAAACAGCTAAAAGCAAAGCTGTATGAAATGGAAGATCAAAAGCGCAGAACCGAGCTCCAGGAAATTGAGGACAATAAATCTGCTATTAGCTGGGGGAGCCAGATTCGATCCTATGTGCTTGATTCAGCCAGGATAAAGGATCTGAGAACAAATGTTGAAACGTCGAATACTCAGAGTGTATTGGATGGCAGTCTTGATCAGTTTATTGTAGCAAGTCTTAAGCTGGGGTTGTAACGCCCCTGAAGCTTATTGTTAGTTGATGCAGGAAGAAAAATGACAGAACAAAATGCCCCTGATGGCGAAGAAAACGAAATAATTGCATTGCGCAAAGCGCGGTTGGCCGAACTGCGCTCTGAGGGTAACCCGTTTCCGAATGACTTTCGGCGAAAACACCAGGCCGATGAGTTGCACTCTGCCTATGGGGGTAAAACCAAGCAGGAGCTTCAGGATGAACTGGTTTCCACGGCTGTAGCGGGTCGTATTGTATTGCGGCGTCTTATGGGAAAAGCAAGCTTCGTGACGTTACAGGATGTCTCCGGGCGTATTCAACTGTATGTTCGCCAGAATGAAGTTGGTGAAGAGGCTTATGATAGCTTCAAACATTGGGATATCGGAGATATCGTAGGTGCGACTGGTACCTTGATGATGACTAATACCGGTGAACTTACCGTCAATGCATCTGAATTGCGCCTGCTAACGAAGTCCTTAAGACCCTTGCCGGAAAAGCATAAAGGTCTTACTGACATGGAAACAAGGTACCGCCAGCGGTACCTGGACCTGATGGTGAACGACGATAGCCGACAGATATTCATAAGGCGTGCTGAGATCATCGAGGGTATTCGTCGCTACCTGATTGACAGGGAGTTTATGGAAGTAGAAACACCGATGATGCAGGCTACTCCCGGTGGTGCAACTGCAGAGCCATTCGTGACTCATTACAACGCCTTGAATGTGGAAATGTATCTTCGCGTGGCGCCGGAACTGAACCTGAAACGCCTCGTGGTTGGGGGGTTTGAGCGGGTATTTGAAATCAATCGAAATTTTCGCAATGAGGGTATGTCTGCCAAGCACAGCCCGGAATTTACGATGCTTGAGTTTTACTGGGCCTATGCGGACTACAATGATCTGATGGATATGACCGAGGATATGTGCAGATCACTGGCGCAAAGTGTTCTCGGCACGACGGAAGTAACCTACCAGAATAAAACAATTGATTTTGCTGAGCCCTTCAGGCGCATGACAATGTCTGATGCCATTTTGGAGTTCAATCCTGATATCAAGGCAGGCCAGCTCGAAGATATGGACAGTGCCCTGAAACTGGCCAAGTCCAAGGGAGTGGAAACAGATAAGAGCTGGGGTCTTGGTAAGCTGGTCATGGAGATCTTCGAAGCTACCGTAGAAGACCGGATTGAGCAGCCGTTGTTTATCACGCGCCATCCGCTTGAGGTATCGCCACTGGCCCGGAGAAACGATGACAACCCGGATGAGACGGACCGGTTTGAGCTGTTTGTTATGGGCAAGGAGATCGCAAACGGGTTTTCAGAACTAAATGATGCTGAAGACCAGGCTTCGCGCTTTAGGAATCAGGTTGCGGCAAAGGATGCCGGCGACAAGGAGGCGATGCATTATGACGAGGATTATATTACTGCACTTGAGTATGGTCTGCCGCCCACGGCGGGAGAAGGTATCGGGATTGACCGACTGGTCATGATGTTCACGGATTCACCCTCTATTCGGGATGTGGTTCTGTTTCCACACATGAGACCGAAGGACTGACCAGTGTCGCCAGGCGTACAGCTGGACCCCAGTTGGCTGAATGAACTGGTATCCGAATTTGACCAGCCCTACATGCGCTCACTGCGTGATTTTCTGGCGGAGGAAAAACAAAAACGAACGGTCATCTACCCGAAGGGTCAGGAGTATTTTGCTGCGCTGAACACCACCCCGCTTGACCAGGTGAAGGTGGTCATACTCGGGCAGGACCCATATCATGGGCCTGGTCAGGCTCACGGTTTGTGTTTCTCTGTTCGTGATGGCATTCCGCCACCGCCCTCACTGGTAAACATTTTTAAGGAAATCACCGCAGATCTTAATCTGCCTGAGAAAACATTTGTTACGGGCGATTTGACGGCCTGGGCCAGGCAGGGGGTCCTGCTGTTGAACAGTGTGCTTACGGTTGAACGTCACAAGGCAGCTTCTCACCAGGGGAAAGGCTGGGAAACTTTCACCGATCAAGTAGTACGAACGCTATCGGAGAAACGGGAGTCCTGTGTGTTTCTGCTCTGGGGTAGCTACGCGCAGAAAAAGGGCGCCGTTATTGATACCAGTAAACATCTTGTTTTGAAATCGCCCCATCCATCACCACTTTCTGCACACCGTGGCTTTTTTGGTTGCAGGCATTTCTCCCAGTGCAATGCGTATCTGAAAGAGACAGGGCGAACGCCTATTGAATGGGCATCCCTGTGATTCCAGGATCAGACTAACTATTGACCCGCAGCCAGACTAACCGGTTTTGTCACCCAGGTATTCCTGTAGGGATGACACATCCAGTTCATCTGCCTGTACCAGGCTCTCGAGATGTTCCCTGCTGTTGACGAGCCCCCGGGCGCGCAATATACCTTCCTCGTTGATCAAAACGGCGAACGGCAGCTTGTTTACGCCCATACGCATGCCGAGAGGCTGGGAAATCACATAGGGGTATTGCAGCAGATTATGCTCGTCTGCATAGCTTCTATGTACCTCAAGATCATCACCATCACTGGCCAGTATCAGTTGCAGCGATTCTCCTTCATCAGCGACCATACTTAGGACCGTTGGCAGCAGGGATTTGCAGATTGGGCAGGTCGGTGAGAGAAAATAGATAAGCGTCCTGTACTTCTTGACTCCGCCTACCAGCAGGTGCTCACCACTCAGTTCAGGGACATCCAGTGGTTCCACCAGTTCTCCTATTTTTGGACCGGCCGTTGGCATTAGTGCGCCAACGGGAGCGACCCGCTCGTGCAGTACGCCAATCTGACGTGCTAGAGCGAAGACAGCCAGCAGCAATACTATCAGCGAAATCCACAGGAGCAGGTTGGATACTATGAGTGCCGTCTGCATATTTGTTATGCCCACCATGTTTTGCTGCGAAGGTTTGCAGCAAGCAGTGTATTTAGTCCCAGGTAACCCGTTGAAGTTGCGATGACCACTGAAACAATCGTCCAGTAGTCAAGCCACAGCAGCGGTCGTCCGGTAACAGGTATGACCGCAACAAGAAGAACTGTCAGCAGGATTAGATTCCGAAAAGCCAGCCAATAACTGAGCCCCTCACCCTCTGTGCCGAGGCAGCCGCAGTCTATCCAAGCTCTGTCGCGAAGCAGGTTGACCAGCATAGCGCCAAGGTAAACACCCAGCAGCAGGACCCCGAGCAATACGGCATGAAAGAACAGTGGAGTGACCATCAAAGTGGCGACTCCCAATTCGATCAGAACGATTGATACAGCGGATATCCTCAGCCACTTATCTGGCAGTAACTGGTATTGCTCCAGCTGGAAAACGAACAAACTTGGATTCCGGATTTTCTTTATTGCTGCCGCTGCAAATAGCAGCACAAAGGCGCAACGGATAGAAAGGCTGATAACGGGATCTACCACTCTTGCGAACTCTGTGAGGCACGGGTCGGTATGACAAGGGGCATGAGCATAATTCGAGACGCCAGTTTCCGGTGAAAGCCAGTTTCAACGATACCACGTACCACCATACCCGGCATCTTAGGTGTGGTGTAGCTTCCGGGTGTATGTCGGTGGCATTTCGTGAAGATCATCAGCCTGCTTTCCTATATACTCCGCAATCGCAAATTTTCATCTAGTGCTGTGTATTAGCAGGCCAGGTCAAATCAGGTCAAAAAAGGAGGGTTGGGAAGATGGCTAGCGTTATGGATATCTATGTAGATGGCGAATTCCGTCAAAGCAGTACCACCGAGACCATAGCGGTCACGAATCCAGCGAGTCAGGAAATACTGGCGGTTGCTCCCTATGCAACCATGGAAGAAGTTGACCGGGCCGTTGCCGCGGGGAAAGCAGCTTTTGAGGAATGGCGCTCAGTTCCGGCTCCGCAGCGGGCAAGACTGATGATGCTCTACCAGGCCAAACTGAAGGAGAATCAGGATGATATTGCGAAGATACTGTGCCAGGAGCTTGGCAAGACTTTTGCCGATGCCCAGGGGGAAGTGTGGCGTGGAATAGAAGTGGCGGAACAGGCCTGTAATATCAGTTCAGACATGTTGGGCGCGACTTCAGAAAATGTAGCCCGGGGGATCGATACTTACAGCCTTATCCAGCCACTTGGTGTCTGCGTTGGAATCACACCGTTCAATTTTCCAGCGATGATCCCGCTGTGGATGTTTCCCCTTGCCATCGCCTGTGGCAACACCTTTATTCTAAAACCTTCTGAACAGGATCCAATGACGCCAAACAAGTTGACTGAGCTGTTTTATGAGTGCGGTTTTCCTAAGAATGTTCTGCAACTTGTTCACGGTGGCAAGGAGCAGGTTGATGCGCTTATTACTCACCAGGACACAAAAGCAATCTCATTTGTTGGTTCGGTTGGTGTTGGTCAGCATGTTTATCGCCTGGGTACTCAAAACCTGAAACGCGTACAGAGCATGACTGGCGCGAAGAATCACATGGTCGTTATGCCAGATGCAAATAAGGCGCAGGTGATAAATGCACTGGTGGGTGCCTCCCTGGGTGCGGCGGGACAACGTTGCATGGCAATTTCGGTTGCTGTCTTTGTTGGGGAAGCAAAAGGCTGGATTCCGGATCTGAAGGATGCCCTGGCTGCAGTGAAGCCCGGTGCCTGGGATGACGACGAGGCAGCTTATGGGCCACAAATTAGCGTTGCTGCCAGGGACAGGATCCTTGGGTGTATCGATAAAGGCAAGGAAGAAGGTGCCAAGTGCTTGCTGGACGGCTCGAACTGTTCGGTAGAAGGATTACCAGATGGTAACTGGGTCGGCCCAACCCTGTTCAGTGAGGTCACGCCTGAAATGAGTATCTATAAGGATGAAATTTTTGGGCCTGTACTTGCTGCGAGCAATGTTGAGTCCCTGGACGAAGCCCTGGAACTGATTAACAGCAACCCCTTTGGTAACGGTGTTTCAATTTTCACATCTTCTGGTGGTGCAGCAAGGCGATTTCAAAGTGAGATTCAGGTTGGGCAGGTTGGTATTAATATTCCCATTCCCGTCCCTTTGCCATTTTTCTCTTTTACCGGCTGGAAGAATTCTTTCTATGGTGACCACCATGCCTACGGCAAGGAGGCGGTGCGTTTTTATACCCAGACCAAAACAATCACGGCTCGATGGTTTGAAAGGGATGCGAACGTTGATGCAAATATGACCATCGCCCTGAAATAGTAAGTCACCCAATGGCAAATGGTGGCAGCGGGACCGAACAACGGGCCTTGATTCTGGTCTTTGATTCGCTGGGCATTGGAGCCAGCCCTGATGCAGAGGCTTTTGGGGACGAGGGTGCCAATACACTTGGACGAATCCTGGATACCTGTGCCAGTGGCAATGCAGATGTTCCTGGATTGCGACAGGGACCTCTGGAGATTCCCTTTCTTGAACGGCATGGCCTGCTGCATGCCCTTGCAGCCAGTGATAACAGGTACAAGCCGCCGGCGTTCGGAGCCGGAGCTGCCTGGGGTTATGCCGAGGAAAAGGGAGTGGGCAAAGATACGCCCAGTGGGCACTGGGAAATTGCAGGTGTTCCCGTGATGGAAGAATGGGGTGTTTTCCCGGAGAAGGTACCCTGTTTTCCACAGCACCTGGTTGCAGACCTGGTGTCAGCAGCAGGGCTTCCCGGGATCCTGGGAAATTGCCACGCCTCAGGAACAGAAATTATCAGGCGACTTGGTGCGGAGCATATCAGCAGCGGTCAACCCATCTGTTACACGTCCGTTGATTCGGTGTTTCAAATCGCTGCCCATGAACAGCACTTCGGTCTAGAGCGTCTTTATCAAGTTTGTGAAATTGCCAAGCAGTTGACCGAGCCTCTTAATATAGCGCGGGTCATAGGGCGACCATTTACTGGAGATGGCCCCGACAATTTCACACGTACAAGTAATCGTCGTGACTTCACGACGCCACCGCCTGCAGACACGCTACTGGACAAGGTGGTCGCTGCTGGTGGCGAGGTGATTTCTATTGGCAAGATTGCTGACATATTTGCCCATCGTGGAATCACTCGCATTGTAAAGGGTAAAGACAATATGGCGCTGTTCGATCAATTGCTGGAACAGATGGCAGTCGCCCCATCCGGTAGTCTTTTGTTTGTTAATTTCGTCGACTTTGACATGTTGTACGGCCATCGTCGCGATATTCCTGGTTATGCGGCTGCCCTTGAAGCTATCGACAAGCGAATGCCTGAGCTTGTGTCCCGCCTTTTGCCGGGAGACCTCGCTTTAATCACTGCTGATCATGGGTGTGACCCAGGTTGGCCTGGTACTGATCACACGAGGGAAAATGTTCCTGTAATTTTCCTGAGCGAGGGAGGTGAGTCTCGTGCCCTCGGCAAGCTGGATGGTTTTGCCCGGATGGGCAACATCCTTGCAGAACATCTATCCATCCAGTAGCTAAAGACAGGCTGTTCGCGAATGACGCCTTTAGGCACATTTTACAAGCTGGCAGAAGATAAGCAGGAAGCCATTATCAGAGAATTTGGTGATAGTGGCGAACGCTGGGTTAACACCTACCCGGAATTGCTTGAGAACTGCGTACAGCGTTGGCGACTAAAGTTGATCAGCGCAGCATCCGCCGGGTTGCCGATCAATGTAATTTTTTACGCTGAGACTGAAGCAGGTGATCCGGTCGTTCTGAAAATTGGCCACCCTCACCGCGAACAGGAAACAGAAATTTCGGCTTTGCGTGCATATGATGGTAGATATGCCGTACGCATTATCGAATGGGATGACGAAACCGGTGCGTTTTTTATGGAGCGAGTTGTACCGGGCAGGAAGTTGCGTGACCTGTCATCTGGTATTGAACGCTCTCGCATCAGGATTGACCTGGTTAGTGACTTGCCCATACCTGCATCCGATGTTCAGGATTTTCCAACTTTCGGTAACTGGATTGAGCGTGCCTTCGCCCTGTTTCGTGATGGGGTATTGCTACATGGCACAGGTGGAGAAAAGCAGGAATTTCTACTTTATATGGAATTGGCGGAACAGGTCTACGCAAGGTTGCTGCAATGCTATCCAGAGCCATATCTACTGCATGGTGATTTGCATCACGAGAATATTCTCCTCGATGAAGAACGAGGTTGGCTCGCGATTGATCCAAAGGGTGTTATCGGACCCAAGATCATGGAGTGTGGCCGATATTTACACAACTTTATCGAGGATGAGATTCCTGGAGTTGAGAACCTGGAAGATGCAGACGATCAGCAGATCCTGCACGTACTGGAAGAACGCTTTGCCACTTTCTCGGACATGCTTGAACTCGACCAGGCCGATATTGTGTCCACGGCCTATGTTGACCTGGTACTCAGCAGCTGCTGGTCGCTAAATTCAAATCAGCAGGTAGAATTCAAGAAGCTTAGGGTGCTGTATGCGCTCTTGAAGAATCAGGGACCAGCGCAATGACCTGTTCATTTTTTGCTTCAAGGCAACAGCTAAGCAAGATTTGACGAGAAGGTTCTTTAGTTGATCGATTTGATGTTGGAACGAATCAGCGAATTGTAACTAACCTACGCAACCCAACATCTGGTGATGTTAACAATAGACATTAGTTGCTCACCGGATTGAATGGCCCGGCACCTAATCTTCTGTGGCACCGGCCATCCATGGCCTTGTCCCGCGTCTCGGCGACCCCGTCCATCCCTGGCGCTAGCCACGTCAGATCAGGTACCAGACCATCCAATCCTAACTACTAAATCTCATCAAATTAATAGCAGATCAAGGCCCGTTCTTAGGATTGAGGAACCAGATACCTGATTTGTAGAGACTAGCGCCAGGGACGGACGCGGGATGGGACATGGATGTCCCTCGGAACGGAAAATCAGGTATCTGGTTCCTTAATCCGTAGATTCGCGAAGCACTAAAGCAACAGGTGGCTTGGTCAGATCAGGGCGGAATCAACAGGGTTAAATTGGACCGGCTCACTACCTTCGATTGTAGCCTGTACAGGATCGTCTCCTGGATTCTGCAATACTGCCAGGATTGAATAGCCGTTGCCCCTATGGGCTACATTTACCACTGACCCAATGGCTTTCCCATCCTCAGAAAGAAGTTCATCCCCGCTCGATACCTGATCGCTCGACTCGCCCCGGTGTAATTTTTGCTTCAGCTTTCCCCGGTACTCAAGACGGGCAATGATTTCCTGTCCGAGGTAGCATCCTTTCTCAAAGTCGATGCCGCCAATATTGTGGTAGTTAAACATTTGTGGAATATATTCTTCAGTGTTGGATGCACCGACCCACGCATAGCCGTCATTAATTTCAGCCTGCTGCCAGGCGTCTGTCTCTAAACCTTCGTCTGTAATTTCCAGGGCCTGTGTTGCCCAGATTTCATAGCGCGGACTTGATGCTGAAACTTTCACAACGATATTGGCATCCTGGAGTTCAACATCATTGATGTTCTCAGGTAGTACTCCAGGGATTACACCGGTAGCGCCATAACAGGTATAAGTTTCGGACATATCTGACATTTCGGCTTTTGAAAATACAATATACTTGCCGAGGAAACTCAGGGTTTTGTCCACCAGATCGCGATGCATTCTCAGCAGCAGTCCATCATCGAGTTTTACTATTCTGAAACTTGTGACCATGCGGCCCTGGATATTGCAGATCGCACCGAACCCGGCCTGATGACCAGTCAGCCGATTCACATCGCAGGTGGTGTAGCCTTGCAGGAACTTCATGGCGTCTTTCCCGGTAATCGAGAGGAAGCCAAAGTGATTGAGGTGAGTGGTGGTCATATATCGAATTAGCCTGGTTAGATATGGTCATTCTACATCGTCTGGTGAATCCATCGTTACCATTTTGAGATACACTGACAGTTGATGCGGTTATTAAGGGGAATATGTGTATTCGGAGGCAGAGTTAAACAAGTTCAGGTGGCGATCCCGAAGAGGCATGCTGGAACTTGATCTGTTGCTATTGCCATTTTTTGAAGAGGAATTTTTGAACCTGCCTGATGAAATGCAGAACACCTTTGTCAAATTGTTGGAGCAGGATGACCCTGACTTACTGATGTGGTTTAGCAGGAAAGGAGAGCCTGAAGATGCGGGGCTTGCAGCATTAGTGAATTTGATACTGGATCGAGTCCAGCCTTGAAGGGTGAAGTGACGCCGGAGGGACGCCTTGAAATTCGTATAGCGCCTTCCTCATCCATGTGTATGTTGCTTGTTCTTGCACATGGTCTCGCGATTTCTGGAGTCCTGCTGTCGGCGGTAGAGGTTTACATTAAGGTCGCCTTCATCCTGACGGTCATCCTGTCCCTTATTTTTTGCATCCGCAGATATGGAGTGCTTCGTCATCCGCTCTCAGTTGTCAGCGTGTTGTTCCATGATGGTGTCTGGTTGCTGACCTGCAGGAATGGTCAGGAAGTGCCTGCACGTCTTGAGTTGCCAGTCTTTGTGGTAAGTTTCCTGGTGGCAATGAATTTCAGGGATGGTCGGGGTCGGAAGTTTTCCGTCGCAATATTCCCTGATGCTGCAAACGAAACGCAGCTGAGGCAATGCAGGGTATTTCTAAAGTATCACCCAAACCTTGGTGGCACTAAAATGGTATCTGAAGGCTCATCCAGTAGTTCCGGGTAATCCAGTGTGTAGTGCAGGCCTCTGCTTTCCTTGCGTCTGATGGCACTCTGTATGATCAGGTCCGCAACGAGAATCAGGTTTCTCAGTTCCAGGAGGTCGTTGCTTATACGGTAATTGCTGTAGTACTCGGTTACTTCCTGCTGAAGCAGTTGCACACGCCTGCGAGCTCGCTGGAGCCTTTTGTCGGTCCTGACTATACCCACGTAGTCCCACATGAATCTGCGTAGTTCGTCCCAGTTGTGAGAAATAATGACGTCTTCATCAGAGTTGGTCACCTGGCTTTCATCCCATGGAGGGACAGATGCATGCCAATGTTCAACTCGTTTTTGCTGTTCGATATGTTCCGCCGCTGAGATTGCAAACACCATGCATTCAAGCAGTGAGTTACTTGCCATGCGATTAGCGCCATGCAGACCGGTAAAACTGGATTCACCAACGGCATATAGGTTTGGCAGGTCGGTCAGGCCGTTCAGGTCTGTGAGAATCCCGCCACAGGTATAGTGTGCTGCGGGAACGATGGGTATAGGGGAGCGGGTGATATCAATGCCTAGTTCAGCGCAGCGATCATAAATGTTGGGAAAATGAGACTTGACGAATGCGGGATCCTTGTAACTGATGTCAAGGTAGACACAGTCGCATCCAAGGCGTTTCATTTCGTGATCAATGGCACGTGCAACAATATCCCTGGGAGCCAGTTCTTCCCGGTCATCGAATTTCTTCATAAATGAACTGCCGTCCGGCAGCAGCAGCTTCGCACCCTCACCGCGTAATGCTTCACTAATGAGAAATGATTTGGAATCAGGGTGATAAAGGCAAGTGGGGTGAAACTGGTTAAACTCAAGATTGCCAACCCTGCAACCCGCCCTCCAGGCCATGGCGATACCGTCACCAGAAGCTGTATCGGGGTTGCTGGTATAGAGGTAAACCTTGCTTGCGCCACCGGTAGCCAGAACAACAAACTGGGACCGAAAAAGTTCTACCTTGCCGGTTTCACGATTCAGCGCGTATGCACCAAGGCAACTGTTGCCCTTGTGGCCGATTTTGTCTTCTGTAATCAGGTCGACTGCAACATATTTCTGGTAGATTTCCACATTGTCGTGAGCTTGCAGTTGTTGGCTCAGGGTTAGTGAAATCTCCTTGCCCGTGGCATCGGCCGCATGGATCACGCGACGATGGCTGTGCCCACCTTCCTTGGTCAGGTGGAATTCGGTACTGCCATCCGGTTGGGTATGGGTATCAAAATTCACCCCCAGCTCAATGAGCCAGTCGATAACATCTGCGCTGTGCCCGACGGTGAACTGGACCGCGTCCCGGTGGCATAGCCCCGCACCTGCGATCAGGGTGTCTTCAAGATGTGACTGGACGCTGTCGTACTCATTGAGCACCGCGGCAACGCCACCCTGGGCATAGTAGGTAGCGCCTTCATTTTGGACATCCTTACAAAGCATCGCCACGTCATACTGCTTGCCCAGCTTTAATGCGAGGGTCATGCCGGCGGCTCCGCTGCCGATGATGAGCACGTCGTGGATGTGAGTTGGCGTATTCAATGGGTTTCCTGTCCGGGGACGAACAGGTTACCTAACGGGCGGCAGGAAAACTATTTTGTTTTAGTCTGTCAGTTGTAATTTTTTGCGGAACTGGCTTTTGCTATCATGCATTCACCGTGAGGCTGCATGAGATGGTTTTGGGCAGCCTTACTGACAGGACAAGGAGTTAGCGTTGAAATCCCAGGAGACAGCAGATCAGCAACTGGTCGAGCGTGTCAAACGCGGCGACAAGCATGCCTTCGATCTGCTGGTATTGAAATACCAGCACAAGATTGTGGGCCTGGTAGGCCGTTATCTCCGTGACCAGGATGAAGTGCTGGATGTCACGCAGGAGGCATTTATAAAGGCTTACAGAGCATTGCCCAGGTTTCGTGGTGATAGCCAGTTCTACACCTGGCTATACCGAATTGCCATCAATACCGCCAAAAATTACCTTGTTTCCAGGTCAAGACGCCCACCTGATACGGATATTGATGCCCATGAAGGGGAATTTCAGGACAATTCTGCTGTCCTAAGAGATATTGAAAGTCCGGAAAGTGCCCTGGCCACAGAACAACTTGAACAGGTCATTTTCCAGGCAATTGAAGATTTGCCTGATGAACTGAAGGTAGCAGTGACGCTTCGAGAATTTGAGGGTCTCAGCTATGAAGAAATAGCGGAGGTCATGGAGTGCCCCGTGGGGACCGTGAGGTCACGTATTTTCAGGGCCAGGGAAGCAATAGAAAAAAGGATTGCAGCGATTGGGTAACTGGGAATATATTGGCAACATGAGCATAGCAGTCTGCTCAAAAAGTGCAGGAAAGCGAAAAAGTGCAGGAAAGCACTTTTTCAGCAACCTACTAGAGGTAGTGTGGTGACTGATAAGACCAAAGAAATACTGTCGGCATTAATAGATGGTGAAGCCAGCGAGATTGAAATCCATCGATTGCTGCGGCATATGGGAGAGGATGAACTTCTTGTCGATTCGTGGGTTTCCTTCCAGGAGACCCGCCGGGTGCTGCGGTCACCTGCAGGTAAGAGGGCAGAATCTGCTGTCATACTCAGTAGTTATCAGCATCGGGCACTCAACCGCAGAATCAGTGCGGCGATTCAGGAAGATACATCTTTAGGCGAAGCTTCAGATAATAGCGGTGGCGCTGCTTCTTACGCTAAAGCAGCCACGGCATCCTATTCCAGAGCCGCCGCGGTATTTGCCCTGGCAGCATCACTCGTGGCAGCCGTGTTCATTGGGATACAGCTCAATGGGCCGGAAGGCAGTGATATTGCCGGTGAATCCACGCTAGTTGATACTCAAATTGCCCAGGAAAATGCTGCCCAGACAAGTATTGCCCAGACAAGTGTTGCCCAGACAAAACAGGCACCAGCACTCCTATCTGATGATGTAGCGAGAGGCGGTAAACCTGACGCTGCTGATATGGAACTAAGGGAATTAGATGAAGAAGGTCAGAGGCGTCTGCGAACCTATCTGAGCCAACATGATCGTATGGCGAGATTAAGACCAAACACTTCACTTGTAACCTATAAAAACCAACCAAAAAAATAGCCGTTTAATGGAATGATTCATCCTCAGAAAATAGCAGCCTCACTGATACTCGCGATGGTCTGGATGCCCGTGGCATTTTCCAGTACAGAGGGATCTGAAGCCGGTGTATGGCTCGCCAGAATGGCAACTGCACTGCATGAGCAGAACTATGAAGGTGTATTCACTTATGTACGTGGTGGAAAGTTTAATACCATGAAGATCGTGCATAAGTTTGAAGGCGGGAAAGAGCTGGAGAGGCTTCTTCAATTGAACGGCGAGAAGCTGGAAATATTGAGAATAAATGATGATCTGGTATGCCACCACGAGAAATCCGATCAGATAGATCTGGAACACCAGGTTCCTATGGGGCCGTTCAGCAGCGCATTCAACGAAAACCTGGCTGCATATCAGGATCAGTATAGGTTTTCTCTTCATGGCGATGACCGGATTGCAGGTCGTGCGGTCGTGAAACTGGGAATTTCTCCTCGGCTTAATGATCGATACGGCTATCGATTATGGTTGGATAAAGAAACTGGGCTGTTGCTGCAGTCTCACATGCTGGATGTTGACCGAAAACGAGTGCGTGAAATTTTCCAATTTTCAACTGTAAGTATCGGTGGTGACTTTGATGAATCCATGTTGCTGTCTTCCCTGTCTGAAGACGCAGTATCGCACCGCCTGACAAGCGCACTGGTCGCTTTTAAGAAAGAAAAAGCCAGTCGACCCCAGTGGCGAGTATCCTGGCTGCCAAATGGATTCCGACCTGTACGTGTTCCGAGTTCTGATCGTCTGCATTTTACTGATGGGCTTGCAACGTTTTCGGTATTTATAGAGCGATCAGGGAAATCGATTCTTCCGGAATTGGCGACTCATGTGGGCGGCACCGTTGTGATTAGCCAACGAGTCAAAGGAGCCACGGGGCAGATCACAGTGGTAGGTGAAGTGCCAATAGCCACTGCACGCAAGGTGGCTGAGTCAGTCGAACCGGTTATCTACTAATTTGTAATAACGTTCATCGTTAGGGTCATGCATCCGAATGCCCGGACTGTTTTCATTGAAATGAAGCTGCCGGTCGTGTCAGCCTTGTCCCCGATAGATTGAAGCTGTTTGAGGTAAGAAGAAATGAGTAAATCCAGTTGGTTAGTTGCAGCAGTCTGCCTCTCCTTCAGTGCCATTAATGCCAGTGGCCAGCTGCCACAATTTGTAAAATTGGTTGAGCGAGCTTCCCCTTCAGTGGTCAATATCAGTGCGACGAGAAGCACTCCCCGGCATGGTGATCAGTTCAACAATGAACAGTTACCGGACTTCTTTCGCCGCTTTATCCCACCACAGCAGGCACCGAGACCAGCGATGGGTTCGGGTTTCATTATTTCCAGTGACGGGTACATATTAACCAACAACCATGTGGTTGAAGGAGCTGACGAGATTATAGTGGCGCTGAGTGACAGGCGTGAAAGGGAAGCTGAGCTTATTGGTGCCGACCCCTTGTCAGATCTGGCGCTACTGAAAATAGATGCTGAAAATCTGCCAACCGTTGAGATTGGCAGCTCAGAGGAACTCAAAGTGGGAGAGTGGGTCGTTGCCATCGGTTCTCCATTTGGATTTGAACTTTCCGTTACCCAGGGAATCGTCAGCGCTAAAGGCAGGAGCCTGCATTACGAGAGAGACAACTATGTACCATTCATCCAGACCGATGTGGCGATAAACCCGGGCAATTCAGGTGGCCCCCTGTTCAATCTTGACGGGGATGTTGTAGGTATTAATTCACAGATATTCACCCGTTCGGGTGGGTATATGGGCTTGTCCTTTGCCATACCCATCGATGTAGCTATGGAAGTTGTGCAGCAACTGAAGGACAAGGGCTCCGTTTCCCGTGGCTGGCTGGGAGTAGGTATTCAGAGAGTCGACCGGGACCTTGCCGAGGCATATGGACTGGATCGACCCTCGGGTGCTCTTGTTAGCGAGGTTTTCACAGATAGCCCGGCTGAGTCTGCAGGGCTTCAGGTTGGAGACATTATTGTTGAATTTGATGGAAAGCTGATTGATCTGTCATCAGATTTACCCCATGTCGTCGGACGAACCAGGGCTGAAACTGAGGTCAAGGTGCTGATCGTTCGTGACAGTAAGAGAAAGACCCTGTTAGTTAAGGTAGGTGCCCGGGATGAGGATGATGTAGCCGTTCGCAGCAGCTCATCGGTGCCTGGTAACTTGATAGGAATTGAGGTGCAGGATCTGGCTCTCGAGGACCGGAATCGACTTGGAGTTGATAAGGGAGTACTGGTCCGGCGAGTATCGGCAGGTCCTGGCCGGGAAGCAGGGATCCGGCAGGGCGATGTGATTACCACAATCGACAGCCAGTGGGTTAACAACAGTGATGAATTTGAAACCCTGATTGTGGGGCTTGAGGAAAATGTAGCAGTTCCAATAAGAATTGTCCGCAATCAACGGCCTCAGTTCCTGGTGATCAAGATTATCCGCTAAAACTTGTCCACAATAGACCGAGGACTGTCGAGGCCGTTGTTTGGCATGGCTTCTGGCGGCCTATTCCTTTAGACTTCACCGCCTTTGCAGGCAACTGCCGGTAGGTCTCAGCAAGGTGAACTGGCCAGTTGGCAGTTCCATCAAATCCAGTCAAACGAAAACGTTGTGTCAGTCAGCCCCGAATACATTAGAAACTTTTCAATAATCGCCCATATTGACCACGGGAAATCGACCCTTGCCGATCGTTTTATTCAGATATGTGGTGGTCTGACCGAAAGAGAAATGGATAACCAGGTCCTTGATTCGATGGATATCGAGCGCGAGCGCGGGATTACCATCAAGGCTCAGAGCGTCACCCTGATGTACAAGGCTGATGACGGACATACTTACCAGCTCAACATCATTGATACCCCCGGTCATGTGGATTTTAGCTATGAGGTTTCACGTTCCATGGCCGCATGTGAAGGGGCATTGCTGGTTGTTGATGCTGCCCAGGGTGTTGAAGCGCAATCGGTTGCCAATTGTTATACGGCAATTGAACAGGGCCTGGAAGTAATGCCTGTGCTTAACAAGATAGACCTGCCCCAGGCCGACCCTGACCGGGTATGCCAGGAAATCGAGGAGATCATTGGTATCGACGCTACCGGAGCAGTTCAGGTTAGCGCCAAGAGCGGGCAGGGTGTGAGGGAACTGCTGGAGGAACTGATCAGAGTAATTCCACCACCCGAAGGTCTATCGAACGAACGGTTACAGGCCTTGATTATTGACTCCTGGTTTGACAATTATCTGGGTGTTGTTTCCCTGGTGCGTGTAGTGGCTGGCAGAATAGAGGTTAAAGACAAGATCGTTGCCAAATCAATCGGCAAGGTGCAGCAGGTTGATTCAGTTGGGGTTTTTACTCCCCATAGAACCGAAACGGGCGTATTGCGAGCGGGTGAAGTGGGATTTGTGGTTGCTGGTATCAAGGATGTAAAAGGAGCGCCCGTGGGTGACACCCTTGCCCTTGCGAAAGATTCTGTGTCTTCACTGCCAGGATTTGAAAAGGCTAACCCGCAGGTGTTTGCCGGCATGTTCACAGTCAGCACAGATGACTTCAATAATTTCCGTGATGCGTTGGAAAAACTCACGCTTAATGATGCAGCGCTCGTGTATGAGCCTGAGAGTTCTGACGCCCTAGGAAGCGGCTTCCGTTGTGGGTTCCTCGGCATGTTACACATGGAAATAGTGCAGGAGCGACTGGAGAGAGAGTATAACCTCGACCTGATAACTTCGGCGCCAACGGTTGTGTATGAGGTTGTCGACAAGAAAGGAGAGGTATCAAGAGTAGATAACCCATCTCAGCTACCGGATGTGTCAAGTATCGCGGAAATGCGTGAACCGATTGTTCAGGCAAACATACTCGTTCCAGCTCAACACCTGGGGAGTGTGATAACACTAAGTGTTGACAGAAGAGGCGTACAAAAGGATATGCAGTTTGTCGGCAATCAGGTTTCTATAACTTACGATATACCCATGAATGAAGTAGTGTTGGACTTCTTTGACAAATTGAAATCCGTTTCCAGGGGATATGCGTCGCTGGATTATAGTTTTTCGCGATTCGAAGCCTCGAAACTGGTTAGGCTCGATGTATTGATCAATGGTGATCGTGTTGATGCGCTGGCGGTAATCGTTCATGCTGAAGACGCCAGGAGCAAAGGATTCGCGCTCACAAAAAAGATGAAGGAACTGATTCCCAGGCAGATGTTCGATGTTGCCATACAGGCCGCCATTGGTGGTCAAATCATTGCGAGGCAAACGGTTAAGGCATTGCGTAAGAATGTCACAGCCAAATGTTATGGTGGTGATATCACGCGTAAAAAGAAGCTGCTGGAGAAACAAAAAGCCGGTAAGAAACGCATGAAACAATTGGGTAGTGTCGAGATTCCACAGGAAGCTTTCCTGGCGGTCCTCAAGGTTGAGAAATAACCATCTTGCTACTTGAATCAAGGAACCAAAACAGTGAGCATTAACTTTCCCCTGATCCTTGTATTAGGCACAGGCATTACCGGACTTGTCTGGTTGCTTGATGCCCTGCTACTGAAACACCGACGTAAAGCTGCAGCTGAACTGGCGGGGCAGAAACTGGCGGACGGAAAAGCCAAGGATGATGCGCTGCAAAATATCCTGAAAGAACCACTGGTGGTTGAATACTCCATATCATTTTTCCCGGTACTCGCTATTGTGCTTGTGCTCAGGTCTTTCCTGTTTGAGCCATTTCAGATTCCCACTGGCTCAATGATTCCTACCCTTCTGGTCGGTGACTTCATCCTGGTTAACAAGTATGCCTACGGTGTCAGGTTACCGGTTATTGGTACGAAAATTATGGACGTGGGTGAACCGAAAAACGGTGATGTTATGGTGTTCGTACCACCTCACGAAGATGAATATTTTATAAAACGGGTAGTGGGAATTCCCGGTGACAGGGTAAGATACCAGGATAAGACTATTTACATTAATGATGAGAAGCAGACTCAGGTCTTTGTTGCGCAAATACCACCGGATAAACCGCAGTATCTTGTCTACAGGGAAATGCTTGCTGGAGTGGAACACTTGATTCATCGTGATCCATATAGAGATACTCGCACACTGGAGTGGGTAATCCCAGAGGGTTACTATTTCATGATGGGTGACAACAGGGACCAGAGCAGTGATAGCAGGTATTGGGGCAATGTCTCTCAGGACATGATAGTTGGCAAGGCTATTGCGGTTTGGCTGCACAAGGAACCAGGGCTGAGGCTACCAGGATTTTCACGAAATGACTGGATTCAATAATCAGGAGCAAAAAAATGAAAATACATTTTCCTAAACAGCAGGCTGGAATGGGTGCGGCGGGTTGGATGCTGATGATCGCAGTATTTGGTTCAGTTTTGACCGTTGGGTTCAAGCTGGTTCCACTGTATCTTGACCACAATACCATGTCGAAAATTCTTGATCGCCTGGCTGAAGAGGATGGGGTTTCTCAGAAACGTGATGGTGCTATTAGCAAGATGATCACGAAGCGGTTCAAGCTGAATAATATTCGGGACTTTAAGGTTCACGAAAATGTGGAGATAAATCGAAGTAGAGATGGTGTGGAGATCGTTATGGATTACGAGGTCCGCATGAACATTGCTGGTAATGTCGACCTGATCGCCGCCTTTGACAAGTCAGTAAACCTGAAAAACTAGGACCCCACCTGACGAAAGGCACAGGTTCAAGTGGTTCAGGACACTCCTTCATTTTCAACTCTCGAAAAAGATCTGGGTTACCAGTTTCAAGAAAGGGGGTTGCTCGAGCAGGCTTTGACCCATCGCAGTTATGGTGCACAAAATAATGAGCGCCTTGAGTTCCTCGGTGATGCAATTCTGAATTTTGTTATTGCCCATGCATTATATGAGCGGTTTGTAAGTGCCCATGAGGGACAACTGAGCAGGTTGCGTGCACGTCTGGTCCGCCGTCAGACACTGGCCGAAATGGCGCGAGAAATCTCCCTTGGCAAATACCTCATTATGGGTACAGGCGAGCTGAAAAGTGGTGGATTTAGCAGGGATTCAATTCTTTCTGACGCCCTTGAAGGCATTATCGGTGCTATCTATATCGATGGTGGTCTGGAAAGCGCCCAGTCAAATATTCTAGTCTGGTTTCGGTCTCGGATCGAAGGCCTGTCACTTGACGATTCACAGAAAGATTCAAAAACTCGACTCCAGGAATTCCTGCAGTCACAGGGGGCTATGCTTCCTGAGTATGTTGTTACCGCGATGATTGGTAAAGCTCCAGACCAGGAGTTCACGGTGGAGTGCCGTTCTGAGGTATTAACCGGCATGGCTCAGGGCAAGGGTGGAAACAGGCGGATAGCGGAGCAGATGGCAGCGACAAATGCGCTGCACCTGTTGGGCGTTGCTTCAGAGGGTTCAGGTGAAGGATAGCAAACGCTGTGGATATGCGGCCATACTTGGGCGACCCAATGTTGGGAAATCAACTTTGCTAAATATGATGCTGGCTCAAAAAGTCAGCATAACGTCAAGCAAACCTCAGACTACAAGGCATCGACTACTTGGAATAAAAACCGCGGATCAGGTGCAGGTTCTGTATGTTGATACCCCTGGAATTCACGGCGATGAACCCAGGGCCATCAATAGATACATGAATCGAAGCGCCAGGAGTGCCATCAGGGATGTTGATGCCATCGTATTTCTGGTTGATCGAACCGAATGGAATAGTGATGACCAGCTAGTTGCAGATTCCATTGCCAACAGCAAGGCAAGGATTTTTATTGCTGTGAACAAGATTGATCGGATTAAGAACAAGCGAGAGCTCCTGCCACAACTGTCGCGTATTCAGGAGTTGGTGCCAGAGGCTGAAATAGTCCCCATTTCAGCCGCCACTGGGGAGAATGTACAGGAACTGGAATCGCTGGTTGAGGCTACTATGCCCACCAGCCCGTTTTTTTACCCGGACCATCAGCTTACGGATCGCAGCGAGCGATTCATGGTAGCTGAAATTATTCGTGAAAAATTAATGCGCCAGTTGGGTGATGAGATTCCCTATGCCCTTACCATCCAGATTGACAACTTCAAGCGAAGAAAAGCAACGACTCATATTGATGCAACAATATTCGTCGAGAGAGAGGGCCAGAAGGCAATTCTCATAGGGCACAAGGGTGAAAAGCTTAAGCAAATTGGTAGTGAAGCCCGGTCTGACATGGAAGAATTGCTGGAAACCAAAGTTATGCTAACGACCTGGGTCAAGGTGAAGGCAGGATGGTCAAATGATGACCGGGCTCTAAAAAGCCTTGGTTATGATGATGCCTGAACTTGTCTCACATCATGTTTACATTTTGCATAGTCGAAACTATCGGGAAACCAGCCTGCTGGCGGACATCTTCTCGGAAGAGGAGGGCAGGTACTCACTGATAGTTCGTGGCGCAAAAGGGAAGAAGTCCAAATATCAGGGGCAGATTCAACCCTTCTCACCACTACTTGTTACCAGTTACGGTAAGGGGGAGTTGAAAACCTCGGGCACGCTGGATTTTCCCCGTAGACCATGGCGGCTCAAGGGCGAGAACCTGCTAATCGGAATGTATGTTAACGAGCTGCTCTATCGCCTTTTGGGAAAGTTCGATCAGTTGCCAGCCTTGTATGCAGACTATGAAAATTTGTTGGCTGAGCTTGAGAAAGATGTTTTTGAGATCATACGGCTGCGGGAATTTGAGCTTTCGTTGCTCGCAAATCTCGGTTACGGAATTACTTTTGATTTTGATGTACGAACAGGTGATGGCATCAGGCCGCAAAAGAAGTATCGATTCGTCGCGGAAGAGGGGTTTCATTCTCTTGACCGGGAAGAGCAATCAGGAAACAGCATCTCCGGTGAAAACCTGCTGGCAATTGTTAACGGTGATCATTTACCTGATGTGGGGAGGGTCTTGAAGCAGGTAGTCAGGGAATCTCTGCAACCACTACTAGGTGCAAAACCGCTAAAATCCAGAAGTCTTTTTGAGGGCCGGGATTAAGGCGTTCTGGTTCATTATCAAACTGCTATGATCTTTCTGCTGTCGCCGAATCCACTGCCTCAAAAGGGTCTGGATTGTCCTGTTGCCATGCATGAAGGGCGCTGATCTCGTCGTTAACGATATCCAGTGCACCGCTTACATTGTCATCTGAACCGGTTTTGACGAGCGATTCCAGCTTATTGATCGCGACTGCCAGCCTTGGTACGCCGCAATAACGAATAGCTCCATGTAGCTTATGTACGGCTGCTGCAAGGGCCTGATGATCCCTGTTGCCAAATGCGATGTTGATTTGTTCCTGGTCCTCAGGGAGCGCACTTATCAGAAGTTCAAACAATTCGCGGGCTATCTCAGGCCGATCGTGGACAGTTGATAAAGACAGTTCACGATCAAATATCGGTTCTTCGGCTATTTGACCGGTGACGGCTGGAACATTTACCTCGACATATTCGATGTAACGTCGCAATACAGACTTCAGGTTATCATTCCGGATGGGCTTCACAAGTACCTGCGACATACCGCTTTTCAGGTACGATTCTCGTTCTTCGTCGGTTACATGTGCTGTCAGACCGATAATAGGAGGGGCGTCGAAATCAGATAATTTCTCGGCGACCTCAACACCGCTCATGCCAGGCATCTGGATATCCAGGAACATGAGGTTGAAATGGTTCTGACAGCAAAGGTCTAGTGCATCCGTGCCGTTACTGGCTGTAGTAACACGATGGCCAAGCTGCGTCAGCTGTAGCTTAAGCAGGTTAAGGTTAGCTGCGTTGTCATCCACCGCCAGAATACTGTATGCGGGGAGTTTGTCCCTGCCTGCCTGGAGTCTGGCCAGCAATTGTCGTATCTCTCTTTGATTCACAGGGTTGTGCAACTGGTACCAGTTGCTCCGCTGGTACAGGGTATTGTTGTTCAGCAACAAGATACTCACCCTGGCGCCAAGGAGAGGATAGATTTCATCAAATACGGGGCCTGTTTCGTCTCCAACCAGGCAGAAGTTAATCTCAGGTGATCGAAAATCGTTTGTGAACTGAACTCCCAGTTGTGTGAGCCTCTCATACAGGGCATGCCATTGCAGTTTCCGTTCACAGATAATAACCCCGGTTAAACCTTCCCCTGGCCTGATCTCATCCGTGGCACTGGCTACGGCCGGCAGGTAGAGCAACCCGTCTTCAAAGGTTATGTTCTGGTTAATAAGGTTTTGAAAGCGGCTGCAAGGTGCAGCAGCAGGGTAGTTCTCTTCGTCCAGTGAGAAAACTAACTCCTCGTTCTCTACAAAACTTATGTCGAGTGTTAGGTCAAGGTTGTTCTGCCCGGAATGCTGCAAATAGTGAAAAAGGAATTGGAACAGCAGTGATTTTGACTGTTCCAACTCAACGTTCAATCTTGCTGGGCATGACCGGCCCACCTTCAAGTTGACGCTGATTCCACGGCGAGACAATATTGGACTCAGCATGCCGAGGGCGTCATCCGCCATCTGCCATGGGTCAATTTCTACAATTCTCTGTGTTAATGGGGAATCCTGGGTTTCCCTGAGAAGAAACTGTAGATTTTTGGCAGCAGCGGCAATTTCGCTTTTGTAAAAATCGACATCCACAACATTGGGCTGACTAAGATGATTGGACATGCCTATGATGGTTTTGATGGGTTTGTGGCATAGACCCAACAGGACGATATCATCTTGTCTTTCTGATCCTGTATCCTGCCCTGATAAATTACAGACTCGAAGAATGCCGGCATTGAGTTTTGAGAGAAGATTGTGCTCATCCTGCTGGTCGGCAATGTCGCGACCAGAGCCAGCTAATTCATGCTCTTTTTCCAGTTGTGAGATATAGGAGTCGACTGTGACGGAAAGCAGGTTGAGATTGTCTTCCCCTGTGTCCGAATGCAAGCCATGAACTGGTCTGTTGATAGTCTTGTTTCGAATCTTAATCACGGATCCTCTTCTGCAATTTCTGCCTGTGGAAAGGACCCCTTAGTCCTTATGGGGCAGTGTTCCGCTGGTCTTCGTTGCTGTCCGCTATATTAGAACGGAATTTGTATATATGATCCTGATATTATATGAATTCCCGCTGATCTCCTATCATTGCGCTTTTCCTATCAAGCGCCATTGCATGAGCACGACCCATGAATAATCAGTATCCGACGATCGAAGATTGTGTCGGTAAGACACCGCTGGTGAGGTTGCAGAGACTCCCTGGTGAGACAAGCAATAGGGTGTTAGTCAAACTTGAGGGTAATAACCCCGCAGGGTCAGTGAAGGATAGGCCTGCGATGAGTATGATTACTGCTGCTGAGAGCCGGGGAGACATAGCCCCCGGGGATACGCTCATAGAGGCCACCAGTGGCAATACAGGTATTGCACTGGCAATGGCAGCAGCGATTAAGGGGTACCGAATGCTGCTTGTTATGCCATCGCACATGAGTGAAGAGCGGAGAAGAGCCATGAGTGCCTACGGCGCGGAATTGATCATGGTAAGCAAGGAAGAGGGAATGGAAGGTGCGCGGGACCTGGCAGAGGAGATGCAGCGTGAAGGAAAAGGCAAGGTGTTGGATCAATTCGCTAATCCGGATAATCCTCTCGCCCACTACCTGGGAACAGGGCCGGAAATACTAGAGCAGACAGGCGGCGCCATCACACATTTTGTGAGTTCCATGGGGACAACGGGAACTATCATGGGGGTGTCGCAATATTTCAGGGAAGTTAAACCGGAGGTTGAAATCGTCGGGTTGCAACCAGTAGAAGGGTCCGCAATTCCGGGTATTCGTCGCTGGCCAAAAGCATATCTGCCAAAAATATTTGATTCGTCCCATGTTGATCGAGTGATGGATATTGAGCAATCTGTCGCGGAGAAAATGATGCGCCGTCTTGCCAGTGAGGAGGGAATTTTTGCAGGTGTTTCTTCTGGTGGCGCTGTTGCAGGAGCACTGTTGCTGAGTGACGAGGTTGAGAATGCGACCATAGTCGCTATTATTTGTGATCGAGGAGATCGATACCTTTCCACGGGTGTGTTCTCGGGCTAGCCCGGATATTCAATCAAATTCTCGGCCGGTATAATATTGAAAAGTAAGGAAGCTTCAAGGATCGAAATCGTATCCCTGCACGATGACGGATATGGATTGTCAGCTGATGGCAGGCATGGCGTATTTGGTTCCCTGCCCGGGGAAACTGTGCTGGCTCTACCGATTACCAGACGCAAGAAGCGCCTTCTCTGTCGCGCTGTCGAAGTTGAAATCGCGGCTGAGGACAGGGTTGAGCCACGATGCAATGCTGCGAGCTATTGTGGTGGCTGTAGTTTGCAGCACATGTCTCAAGAATCCCAGATTGCATTTAAACAGGAGCAGCTTCGTCATGAGTTTGCTCTTTGTCAGCCCCAGGAATGGCTGCCACCCCTTCTTGAAAACCCGTTTAACTATCGAAGTAAAGCTCGGCTAGGGGTCAAGTTTGTAGACAAAAAAAATAGAGTGCTTGTTGGCTTTCGGGAAAAGATGAAACCCTATATAGCAGATATAGAAGCCTGCCCCATACTGCGGGAACCGGTAGCAGAGCTACTACAGCCCCTATCGAACCTGGTTGAAAAATTACATGACCCGCGGTCTCTTCCTCAAATTGAGGTTGCCATTGGTGAATCTGAAACAGCCTTGATTTTCAGGCATCTTGAACCTCTGGGCGCGGACGAATTAGAACTGTTCAGGGTGTTCGGGCAGCAATGGAAGGTCGACATCTATCTGCAACCTGGCAACCTGGAGACTGTACATAAACTTTCTCCGAAGAATGGTGACGAGCGACTGCACTACGATTTGCCTGGGAATGACCTTACCTTTGCATTTCACCCGCTGGATTTCACACAAATAAACTCTGCAGTGAATAGAAAAATGGTTAGTCTCGGCCTTGAATTGCTGGAGACTGGTGAGGGGGACAGTGTTTTGGATGCCTTTAGCGGCATTGGTAATTTCAGCCTTGCTATCGCTGGGGTTGCAAGGGAGGTTGTTGGCTTTGAATCGGTGTCAACATGTGTCGAAAGAGCAAGAGAGAATGCGGTCAATAACCAGGTCACCAATGTGCGCTTCGAGAGGGTCGACCTGTTAGCCGAAGCAGACCAGCTACCTGGCCTTGATGCCTTCAACAAAGCCCTCCTGGACCCGCCCAGGTCGGGGGCTCTGGAGCTTTGTAAAAAACTTGCAAGCAGCGGTACTGAAAGGGTAGTGTACGTGTCCTGCAATCCAAAGACACTTGCCAGAGACGCGTCGTTACTTGTTGAGAAAGGTTATCAATTGCGGAAGTTGGGCATTATCGATATGTTTCCCCACACCACTCACGTTGAATCCATCGCGTTATTCATCCGCTTATAACCTAGTCAAATAGGCCAGCCAGAGGCTATTCAAACTGCATGGTTAAAGTCAGAGAGGATCAACCACTTTTCATAGATGGAACCGTCGATCTTGAACGGTGGCTGGGTAAACTCGCTGAGAAAAATCCGCGGGTTGACCTTTCACGTTTAAAAGAAGTCTGCGAACTATCTGAGCAAGCGGAAGAAAAAGCTATTCAGACGAATACAGTCTGGTCTGAAGGTCAAAGCAGCTATCGGATAGGGCTGGAAATGGCCGATATACTGAGCGACCTGAAGGTCGATGGAGATGGGCTGGTTGCTGCCATTATTTATCGTGCAGTACGCGAGAACCAGATAACGCTAACTCATGTTCGTAAGCAGTTTGGGGATGATGTCGCGAATCTGGTTGAAGGTGTGCTGAAGATGGCTGCCATCAGCAATATTCAGTTTGGAGTCCGAAAGCCTGTTTTGGGAGCAAAAACCGATCAAGTAGAACAAGCTAAACGCATGCTGGTAGCACTTGTTGATGACATTAGGGTTGCGCTGATCAAACTGGCTGAAAGGACATGTGCCATTAGGGCAGTAGCAAAGAGTAATGAAGCGAAGCGTATCAAGCTTGCAAGGGAGATATTTGAGATCTACGCCCCTCTGGCACACCGGCTGGGAATCGGTCACCTGAAGTGGGAGTTGGAAGATCTTTCGCTACGCTATATAGAGCCTCACTCCTACAAGCAAATAGCCAAACAATTGGATGAGAAACGGACTGCCAGGCAGGCCTACATCGATGAAGTAATCGTTGAATTGGAAGATAAGCTTAAACAGAACAATCTTGAGGTTAAACTCGAAGGTCGAGTAAAGCACATTTATAGCATCTGGCGAAAAATGCAGCGGAAGGGAATCGCATTTTCTGAAGTTTATGACGTTCGTGCTGTAAGACTGTTGGTGCCGGAAATAGACGACTGTTACCGTGTGCTGGGTGTTGTGCACAATATCTGGCGGAATATACCGCACGAGTTTGATGATTACATTGCCAACCCAAAAGAGAATGGCTACAAGTCTCTTCACACAGCGGTTATCGGCCCACATGGAAAAGTTCTGGAAGTCCAGATAAGAACGGAAGACATGCATGAGGAGGCTGAGTTTGGTGTCTGCTCCCACTGGCAATACAAGGATGCCAAGCCGGAATCTAAATCATATGAAGAACGCATTGAGTGGTTAAGGCAAATCCTCGACTGGCAGGATGAGCTGGAAGAAGTGCCTGAACTGGCGAGGGAAATACTCACGGATGTTAACCTTGATCGTATCTACATGTTTACTCCGGATGGTCATGTGGTTGATATGACTCCGGGAGCAACACCCGTTGATTTTGCCTATAGGGTGCACACAGAAGTAGGTCACAAATGCCGTGGAGCCAAATTGAACGGTCGTGTTGTGCCATTGAACACGCCACTAAAATCAGGTGATCATGTTGAAATTATTGTTGGCGATGAAGTCGAGCCAAGGCGAGAGTGGTTGCATGAACATCTGGGTTATGTCACCACTGCAAGGGCAAGAGCAAAGATACAGGCGTGGTTCAGCCACCGTGTGAAGCAGAAGAACAATGAAGCGGGTAAGAAAATGCTGCTGAACGAACTTTCACACCTCGGTATTGATCAACTTGATTTTTCGGAGTTAGCCCAGCGTCTCGAGTTTGATACCAGTAATGACCTGTTTTACGCAATTGCCCTCGGTGAGATTAATATCGCTGATGCGGCTGAACAGGCAGCTGAAATTGCTGAACTTGAGATCCGGGATTCCCAGTTGAACCTGGGCTTATCCGGACTGGATTCTGAGCAAAGTGAACTGTTGGTTTCAGGACTTGGGGACCTTAACTACCTGATATCTGCATGCTGCGGTCCGGTTCCGGGAGATTCTATCGTTGGAGTGATAGATGACGACCATACCGTACATGTTCACCTGCAAGATTGCCTGCAAGCTCTAACGGCAGATGTTTACGGTCGGATAATGCGCCTCGACTGGGAGACGGAAGTAAGCGCAACTTTCCCGGTTTGTATTGAAGTTCAAGCCTATGATCGGGCAGGTTTGCTCTATGACATCACTGGAATCTTCATGAAGGAAACAACCAACGTGGTGTCGATTAACATGGATGCTGATAAGCAGAACAATAAAGTGGGACTGAAAATGTTAATTGAAGTATCAAAACTTACCAAATTGCTTCATATGCTGGAAATGATTGAGCAGCTGCCAAATGTCATAACAGCCAGAAGATCCACCTTATAAACAGTTCGATAATTAACAGGAGTCGTGTAGTGAAGATGATCCTTTTAGGAGCCCCCGGTGTTGGCAAAGGCACTCAGGCAAAATTCATCTGTGAGAAATATTCTATTCCACAGATTTCAACCGGGGACATGCTGCGTGAGGCAGTAAAAGCAGGGACACCTCTAGGGGGAAGAGTTAAATCTGTAATGGACAGTGGTGCACTCGTGACAGATGAAATAATTATTGAACTGGTTAAGGAGCGCATAACACTGGGCGATTGTAAGAATGGATATCTTTTTGATGGCTTTCCGCGAACGATACCACAAGCCCAGGCTCTCATAGACGAGGCAATTGATATTCAGTGTGTAGTTGAAATTGCGGTGCCAGACAAAGATATCGTAAACAGGCTCAGTGGAAGAAGGGTTCATGTTGGTTCCGGTCGTGTTTATCACGTTACCTTTAGCCCTCCTAAGGTTGAAGGTATAGACGACGAAACAGGAGAAGAACTCATTCAGCGAGATGATGATAAAGAAGATACAGTCCTTGAAAGGTTGTCTGTTTACCACAATCAAACAGAACCACTTGTTTTGTTTTATCAAAATTTGAGTAATGAAGAAAACAGTAAACTTCATTACGATACTGTAGATGGAACGGGGAACACTAACTCAATTTGTCAGAATATTTTTAGCATTCTTGACGTCTTCTTACCTCAAACTGATTCATTATCGAGTTGATGAACTAAATTGTTGGCGAATTATCCGGCTGATCAAAGAAAAGGGTAAAAATTATTTTCACCTTTTTCTAAAAAAAAGGTGTCAAAAGTAATTTTTTTTTTCTAAACTTTGCAACGTATTTACATCTGTATGTGTATTGTTGTCCCTTTTCGGAAACACGGTTACGAAAAGTAACAATCAGGGAGATACAGTTTAGCTGTAAACACAAAAGTGTTAACGAACTTTTCAACGTAAAACAGGAGCGATGAAAGTGGTTGCCAAAAAGAAAACGGCTGCAAAGAAGAAACCAGCGAAGCGTAAAGTTGCAAAGAAGAAACCTGCGACTAAACGAAAAGCTGCTGCGAAAAAACCGGCTAAGAGAAAAGTAGCAAAGAAAAAACCGGCTAAGAGAAAAGTAGCAAAGAAAAAACCTGCTAAAAGAAAAGCAGCTAAGAAAAAGCCAGCAAAAAGAAAAGCAGCAAAGAAAAAGCCGGCAAAAAGAAAAGCAGCTAAGAAGAAAGCAGTAAAAAGAAAAGTAGCTAAGAAAAAGCCGGCAAAAAGAAAAGTAGCTAAGAAAAAGCCAGCTAGAAGAAAAGCTGCAAAAAAGAAAAGGTAATATGCTCCTAAGATAGAGAAAGCCTTCCCGGTGAGGGCTTTCTTTTATTTTTAGAGCCCGGTTGTTGGACCTAGTCCTGCAATTGGGAAATCTCGTTCAGATTCCAGAAGGCTGATTGTTGATCGGAGAGGTCAACGACCACGGTGTCCATAGAATTCAGCCAACCTGCCACTGTACGATTTCCCGCCTCCAGATAAAACTCAATAGAATCGATTAGTTGTGTCCTTGTCAGAAATATAAGTGGTTGCAGTCTAATCCCATCATGTACGACCGCGAGTTCATGATCACCAAGGGATGCGAGCAGTCGGGAGACGATGTCGTAAGGGAGTCCGGGTGTATCGCAGGGCATGATGAATGAAAGTTCTGTTGAGATGAGCTTTCGACAGCTCAATACTCCCATCAGGGGTCCGAGGAACCCTGGTGTGAGATCAGTAGCACACCGGTAGGGAAGTGCTGAGTAGCGTACCTCATTTTGGTTGTAGCTGATAACAATGTCCTGAACCTGGGGTAACGCAGTATTGATTGCATGCTGAATCAACGGTTTACCCTTGTATGATACCCAGCCTTTGTCCTGATGCCCCATACGTCTGCCCATGCCACCGGCAAGTATCAGTGCAGTTACACTCGGTTCAGTCATATTGTTAGTTCCTGCTCGGAAATTGGCATATTCAATTTTAGGGAATCGTTGCTATGATGGTTCAAGAGTAAAAACGCAAGTGGAAGTCTATTCATCGGATGCAACTATTGAAAGATTATCTTGGTAAAGAAGGCGAACTTTCGCGCCTTATTCCGGATTTTGTGTCAAGACCTGTACAGATTCAAATGGCAAGGGCTGTTGCCGACGCTGTCAGTGAAGGAAAAAATGCTTTGTTGGAGGCCGGAACAGGAACGGGCAAAACCTATGCTTATCTGATACCACTGATCGATTCTGGAAAAAAGGTGATTATTTCAACCGGCACCAAGAACCTCCAGGATCAGCTCTTTTTTCAAGACCTGCCCCTTATTACTGGACTGGTAAATGGAGGGTACCGGACGGCGTTGCTGAAGGGTCGCGGTAACTATGTTTGCCCTGAGCGGCTGGACAAAAGCCTCAAGGTAATCTCAGGAAATAGTGCGAGTGGCATCCTTGACAGACTTGTGGGCGTAAGGGAGTGGATGTCGAGAACACATACAGGCGATATCACTGAGCTTTCAGATTTTAGCAATGATGCGGGTTTTGCCTCCATGATCACCAGTACCCGGGACAATTGCCTTGGAACTAGTTGTCCCCGGATTGGAGAATGTCCGCTTTACCGGGCACGTAACGCGGCGAACGAAGCTGACCTGATTGTGGTCAATCACCACCTTCTGTTTGCTGACATTGCCCTGAGAGAAGAAAACATGGCCCAGTTGTTACCCAGGGTTGAAACGATAGTTGTTGATGAAGCCCATCAGGTACCCGAGGTTGCCAGGCAGTTTTTCGGTGATCGAATCGGCAGCGGGCAGATTCTAGAGCTGGCCCGGGACATAAAGCGGGAATTATTCCTGCTGGGAAATGATGACAGAGAACTTCTTGCCAGTACCGAGCAGCTTGAGCGGGCACTTGGAAACATGAATGCACTGGTATCTTCGCCAAATGAAATTGGCGATCTGTCTGGCTGGCTGGAAAACCAGGGTGAGGCATCGGTGGAAGGAATCGACCTGGCCCTTGGCGACCTGATGCAAGGTCTTGAGGTCGCTGCGATTAGAAGTCAAGGCCTGCATCATTGCCTGCAAAGGGTGAATCGGCTGGCTGATCAGTTTGCACTCCTGACAGAACCGGTACCACTGGATCAGGCACATGTACATTGGATCCAGATTTACACACAGGGGTTCGTAATTCATGTTTCCCCTGTCTCTATCGCCACTGAACTGTCGGTACATTTCAGTGAACCTGTGCCCAACTGGATATTTACGTCTGCTACCTTATCTGTTGGTGGCAATTTCGATCACATCCGAGAATCACTTGGTCTCGAGGATGTGACAGAAAACCTGTTTGTCAGTCCATTTGAATACGAGGCTCAGGTCCTTTCCTACGTTCCGGAAGGTTTACCCCAACCAGGTACGGATATGCACACCAGGACGCTTGTAGAGATTCTGCTGCCATTCTTTCGAGCTGGGAAGACTTTTTGCCTGTTTACGAGTCACAGGGCACTTAATTTGGCAGGTGAATTGCTTGCGATGGAAGACGACCTGTTTGTACTGTCCCAGGGTCAACTGTCAAAGACAGAATTGCTTGAACGATTTAGACGAACACCTGACTGTATTTTGCTCGCGACCCAGAGTTTTTGGGAGGGCGTGGATTTGCGTGGTGCCGGGCTCAAATGCCTGATCATTGATAAGATACCATTCGGCAACCCGGATGACCCCATCGCCCGAGCTATGATGAACTCCATTGAGTCCTCGGGTGGTAACGGTTTTATGGAATACCTATTGCCTCAGGCAATAATATCTCTGAAGCAGGGGTTTGGGCGATTGATCAGGCAGGAATCTGACGCGGGTCTTTTTGTGTTGGGGGACCCGAGGGTTATGGTGAAGTCCTATGGTCGGTTGGTATTGACCAGCCTGCCGACGATGAACTGGACGATGGATCAATCACATGCATTGGAACATCTAAGATCCTTGACAAAAAAAGAACAAGGCAGCAGCCATGAATCTGTTGGCAATTGACACTACATCGAAGACCAGTGCTGTTGGTTTACAGGTAGGCGAAAAAAGATGGCAGTCAGTGACGGCGCCGGAAAAATCTCACAGTAGAGACATTTTGCCCACTATCGTTGAATTGGTTGACAGCGCAGGCATCAGTCTGGGCGATCTGGACACCATAGTTTTTGGGAAGGGTCCTGGTTCCTTTACCGGCATGAGAATCACTGTAGGTGTTGTGCAGGGCCTTGCTTTTGGCCTGGGAATTCCCGTTATCCCTGTTTCAAGTCTTGCCTGTCTGGCGCAAGGCGAATATAGGGAGTCAGGGGCGACAAACACCCTTGTTGTTTTGTCAGCGAGAAAGGAAGAAGTCTATTACGGTGCCTACCAGATTCATAATGCGTGTCCAGACCTGGTAGGTGAAGAAGGCGTACTTCATGCTTCTCTTATTCCCCGTCTGGAAAACTGTGAGTGGGTTGGTGTAGGGGATGGTTGGGGTTTAAGAAAGAAGCTCGAACTGGCGACGGGTCAGAACATGAAACAGGTGCGCCTGGAGGCCTGTCCTCAACCAGAGGATTTACTTGATATTGGCGCTGTGAAACTGGCCCGTGGTGAAACCACTGATGCCATGAAGGCACTGCCGGAATATTTGCGCGAGAATGTAGCAAAGAAATCTAACTCATGAGCCGGTTCATCTTGCAAAACTCTGACAAGGGATTGAGACTACTGGACCGCTTCAGTCGCCAGCACCCACTGCATATCAACTTTTCGGATGCTGGATTTAGTTATCGCTTGAAACGTGGCGGTGGCAGAAAGGAAATGATCGCGAAGGCCGTTGGAGTAAAACCGCTATTACAGGTCATTGATTGTACCGCGGGGCTTGGGCGAGATTCATTCCTGCTGGCTTCACTTGGATGTGAAGTAGTCATGTTTGAACGCTCTAGAGTAATGGCGCTTCTCCTTGAAGATGCCCTTCGCAGAGCTTTAGCCAGTGAGCAGCTAGCTGAGACTGCTGGCAGAATCAGGCTTGTCTATGGTGATGCTACTCAACTGCTAAGGCGTCAGCCCAGCACGCCTCAGGCCATCCTTATTGACCCCATGTTCCCGGCAAAGAAAAGAAGTGCCCAGGTAAAGGGTGAAATGCAGTTCCTGCAGCGATTTGTTGGCAAAGATGAAGATGCTTTAGCATTAGTGAGGTGTGCGATGGCAACCGGGAGTAAACGGATTGTCTTAAAACGCCCCAACGCAGCGCCAGAAATCGAAGATTTCAAACCTTCATTTTCATTGAAAGGAAAATCCAGTCGCTTTGATGTCTTCCTTCAATGAGGTGGTGCTGATGGTTTATTCAGGGATAGCCTGGAGCACATTGTGCTGGACGTCGGCGGCTAACGTGTGACTAACCAGTTGGGCTGTCTCAGAAAATCCATGCCGCTTTATAACCGAACCGTCCTGAATCGAAACAAGAGCAGTTGATTTTAGTGTATTGATGAAGGATGAGAATAGGGAACGCTCAAAAAAGTCAGGGGAGTTAATTCCATAAATTGCACAAAGTTGTTGTGCTATCGCGGCAGCGTCAGACTCAAGGTTTCGAACAGTCCTATTTTCTGCCTGCAGTAACAGCGCCAAAACAATATGAAAGCGCTCCAGTGTGGGCTCGACTATTTCTGATAGTTCGTTGAGGGATGCATATCGGTCGCTGCCCTGAGTTGCGGCAGATATGTTTTTGTCCTGTCTTATCACCAGCCCAGATGCTGTAAACAGGTCAATGATTTTTCTGCATTGAGTCCCGACCTCCGCAGGAGACCAGCGCAGGAAATATTCAGAGGCCAGGAACGGGTAGAGGTGTTCGCAGAAAGATTCGATTTCTTCGAGTGTCGTATCCCGCTCCGTTTTGATGTATCGAGCGATCAGTGAGGGCAGGGCAAACAGGTGTGAAATGTTGTTGCAGTAGTAGGTTAACAGAACGGAAAGTTTATTGGACGCACTGATGGTGACGCCGAATGGATGTTCTACTCGATCAATACCAGCAATCGTTATTGCCTTGTCCAGTATTTCCTGCGGTGATTTGTTGGTAACGGTATAGGCATCGCTGTATTCAAGGGATATCGCGAGGTCGGTGAGCAGCTTAATTTGATTGAGTAGATGTTTTTCTTCAATAGTCTGCCTGGGAGTGGTGAGCAGTGCGGTGGCTACAATACCAACAAGCTTGACCGCCGTTGCGCTATTTATGCGCGTAGCCAGTTCCCTAGCCAGACTTAAGCAGGCACTGGAAACGTCAGCCTTTTCGTGAGTCTCTTGCCAGTTGGGTAGTTCATGGTCGAGAAATTCGGCCAGCAACAGTGGTTCACCAAAATTGACCGATACCTCACCGAAGGAATATTTGAATGATCCAAATACTTTAAATACGTCAAAAACGGATTCTGTTTTCTTATCCTTACCAGCCAGTTCACGCATGTAGGTGGAAGATTCGAGAACTCGCTCATATCCAAAATAGACCGGCATCAGGCAGATGGGCCTTGAGGCGTTCTTTTGAAAACTGTGCACTGTCATGCTTAACATGCCCGTTCTTGGGTTGAGTGTGCGCCCCGTTCTGCTTCTTCCCCCTTCGATAAAATATTCCATTGAGTAACCGCGAGTAAACATCTGGTGAATATATTCATCGAATACCGCTTTATAGAGTGCGTCACCCTGGAAGGTGCGGCGCACGTAGAAAGCACCACAACGGCGAAGCAGGGGGCCTATGATAGGCATATTGAGGTTCTTACCAGCGGCAATATGAGGTGGTGTCAGGCCATTTTCGTATAGCACGTAAGATAACAGCAGATAGTCGATATGACTTCTATGACACGGGATGTACACGATTTCGTGCGTTTGTGCGAATTGCTTAACCCAGCCTATATTGTTGAGGTCTATACCATCGTAGAGATTATTCCACAGCCAGCTCAGCAACATGTAGAACATGCGAATGACGCGATATGACTGGTGAGAAGCGATTTCATTAGCGTAGGTCATGGCGCGTTTTTCGGCCTGCGCTATGGTGATGTCTTTTCTTGAGGCCTCTGATTCTATAGCGAGTTGAATATCCTTGATGCGCATAATCGAATCTATCAGTGTTCTGCGGTGAGAAAGGTCAGGACCGATAATTGCCTGTTTCTGTCGGTTGAAATGCACCCGCAATACGCGCAGGAGCTTGCGTACCTGTATCTCGTTGTTACTTTCATTTTCCGTGATTGCACGAATACGAAGTGGTGCACTAAATTGCACAAGAATGTGGCTTCTGTGGAACAGAATTGCTAACAGCTTCTTGAAGCGGCTGGTCGCGGACCAGTTTTCAGAGAGAATCAGTTTAAATACCGATTTCTCCTGATCTGGCTGGTGCCCCCAAAACAGTGAGACAGGAACAATTTTAACGTCGTCTTTAGTGTCAACCTGGTGATCAAGTATCCTCAGCATCCGTTCAGACTGGTGGCGTTGTGTCTTGCGGCCAAGTAAACCTTCGGCTTGTCCCAGGAAGAAAAAGCCCCGCTTTTCATCTAGCGCCTCAACCCGGTTAACTGGCCTCGGCAATCCTGCCCATTCGCAGGCCTTGTCTGTAACCATCAGGTCAACGGTGGAGCGAAAGGGCAAGACGTAACAAACCGTATCCGTTGAAGTGAGCTGAAGTTCACTTTTGCTGCAACCCAGTATCGTGGGTTTTATCCAGGTGAAGAGTAGCCACCGGGTCGCGTGGTACTGGAATGATATTATCCGATCAATTAAGTCCATTGAACAGTTCGGATATAGCTTCGGCGGGATCAGTACCCTCGATCTCTACTTCATAGATGTTGAGAAATTTGCGGCTGGTTTGAGTAGTTATATCATCTCTGGTTGCCAGGACTGTGGGGCGAAGGAAGACCAGGAGGTTCTGTTTCTCGATTGACTTATTCTCACTCCGGAATAGAAAGCCAAGGAAGGGGATGCTGCCTAAAATGGGGACCCTGGAAGAAGCCAATGTTTCCTTATCCTTGGTTAGGCCCCCGAGTATAATGACTTCTCCATCATCTACCAGAACGGTGGTGTCAATGGTGCGTTTGTTGGTGATGAGGTCTGCCGCCGCCTCAGACCCGATGGCAGTCAGGCTTGCAGGGTCTACCTCTGATACTTCCTGGTGAATTTTTAACCTGACCAGGTTGCCATCATTAATGTGTGGAGTAACTTCCAGGGTCAAGCCAACATCTTCCCGTTGTATTGTTGTGAATGGGTTTGAAGCTCCCTGGCTGCCCGTGACGGTCGACCCCGTTCTGAATGGTACCGTCTGACCCACCACGATTGAGGCTTCTTCATTGTCCATGGTTGTGATGCTCGGTGTCGATAATAAATTGACATCGGCATTGGACGCGAGCGCCCTTATAATGAGCGCGAAACTTGTTCCAGAACTACGCAAGTTCCCGGCGGCGAGTAAAGGCGAATCTCCCAGGGCTGGAATGGTGGGGACTGTAGTATCAGTCGAGGTAGATGATGATCGCGCCAGGGCAAGGCTTTGCAGCAGCTGTGCGAGGGTGCCGCTGGGGGCGGTGAGGCCGATGGGACTACTGCCTCCGGATGTATCACCGACGAAAAGTTCCGTACCCAGTTGTCTGCTGAAATCCGTGGTGACTTCAACGATTGCAGCTTCAATGAGCACCTGTAGTCGCCGCACATCCAGGCCTGCGATGATTTCTCTCAGGTCAAGCATGGTTGAAGGGTCGGCGCGGATAACCAGTGCATTAAGAGTTTCGTCAGCCTGAATGGTGGTGGTTGTCTGCGTGGCTGATTTTTCATCTGAGCGCTTGTCTGAAACCAGGTTGGTCAGAATTTCTGCCATTTGCTTGGCATCAGCATGAGCCAATCGCACCACCTGGATAGAGCCGGAGCGGTTTGCAGGTACATCCAATCTGGCAACGAGGGATTTGACCCGGGCAACGGTTTGCCTCTCTCCTTTGAGCACCAGACTGTTGGTTCTTTCACTGGCGACAATTGTAATCTTGTTGGGACCTTTTGAACCTTTGCCTATCTGGTCTGGTGCGAGTTGCTCAAGGAGACCGATCATATCCTCCACCCAGGCTTCCTTGAGATCTATGATGGCAATGTCAAGGTTGTCGGCGACATCTATCCTGTTGATAATTTCAGTCAGTCGGCTAATGTTGGAAGCGTGATCGCTGATAATCAGGACGTTGGGTTTTTCCAGGCCCGCAACATGCCCATACTGGGGTATTAGAGGGCGCAATATCTTCACGAGGTCAATTGATGCTGCGTTTCTGATGGGAACGACGCGGGTGACAAGTTCCTCAGTTTTCAGGTCATCGCTGAAGTCCAGTGGATGACCACTCTGCTTGGCAAGGACCTGTTGTACGATCTTGGTTACGTTACCTGCGGGAACGGCCGCATAGCCGTGTACTCGCAGGACGCTCAGGAAAAGCTGGTAGACGCTGTCACTATCCAGAAACGCGCTTGAGATAACCGTAACATTCCCCTTGACCCTTGGGTCCACGATGAATGTCTTTCCCGTAATCGTTGAAACCTGGGTGATGAAGATACGAATATCAACATTCTTGAGGTTGATCTTTACCTCGCTCTCGCTGGCGGCGAGAGGAACAGCAGACAGCAGCATACACATGACAAGGCAGCGCCCGAGCATCAGTCGTAGTGAACTGGGACCTGGTTTCGCATCAGGAATGCTATTTCGGTTGATGACATCAATAGAAGTTGAATACTTAATCGAGGGTTTCCTGGTTCATGGCAGTTGGATAAACTTTGATGACGCGCATAATGGTACTTCAATTAAGTTGCGAATGTCTGATTTTAGATTACACCGCAGTGGTCCCTTTCTTTATACGTGCTAGCTGTATAAATCCGGTGTTATTATTGTGCTTAGATATTTGGACAAATTCACCTGCTACCGCGCGCCTGCTACCGCGTGCCTGCTTCCGCGCGCCTGCTTTCGGACAGGATCTAGCCTCAAGACCGCATTATACCTCTTCCTGCTTTTTGTCGTTCTGTCAGGGGACAGGCACCGTCAGGAAGAATTTTCGTGACCCTCTTTGCACCTCAACGCGAACACGTTTACTCGCCATTGCCTGGTCAATGAAGCTTCGGTCGTTCATCACATTACCTACTGCCCTGCCATTGACAGAAAGAATAACGTCTCCCTGCTGCAATCCTGCACGCATCAGAGAAGTTTGTGAGACCTCACCACTCACCTTGTAGCCACTTGCATCGCCATCGGATACAGGAGATACGCCTATATCGGCAAGCACTGCCCCGGGGTCCTGCTGGATTTTGTCCCTGTTATCAGACATATAGTCTCGGAGTGATGAACCAGGTGACCTGGAGGGGTTGGTTGGTGTTCGGGAGTTGCGATTTCGCTGTGCAATTCTCTCCCTGACCTGCTCCAATTTGTTTGAAGCAGGTTTATTTCCCGTCTGACTGCTGGTGCGTTGATTTGAGCTGGTCCTTTTTGAGCCTATGGTTGCACCCGAACCCGTATGGGGGTCGCTGAACATCAATTTCTCCGTTCTTGAGCCGCGACGAATGAGGATATGATCATCGTTGACTGCAGATAACACTGCATTTCCGGGTAGCCTGTCGCCGACGTGGAATAGAGCACCGGCTTTATTTTTCTCAGCGACGATTGCCGTTGAAGATGCCTTGTTTGCTGATGTAAAGACGCCTTGTAATTCGAGATTCAGTTTAGTCTCTGGTGCATCCACAACCTGTGTTGCCGCTGCTGATTTCTTAACCTTGCCGAATAGGTTCAGGCTTGAAAGGTCGATGTGACTGCGTTCCCGTACTGTCACTTCTGGTGTTCGGGTTGTTAGACTGCTAGCGGGATCACCGTTTACATTCTCAATGAAAAACAAGACTGCGTTGGCGGCCGAAAGGGCAAGCAGCACGACGAGAACGATACTGGTGAGTGTCGCCAGTTTTCGGTTGTGTTGCTGAAATAGATCAAGAATAAGTTCCAGGGGGAGATCCTTGGACGAGCCTGTGGAATCAATGTACCTTACAATATTTTCTCTTCTATTAGCAGGATAGTTTCGTCCGGTTTGGAACCTTCTGGAAGCGGTAAATCGGCTACATCGAACAATATGCCCTTGATTGCAACCTTTGCCCAGCCCCCTTTTTGCAGTGTTATAGCGATCAGTATCTGTTTTTCAAGCGTAATATTGAGAATTAGCTGATCCTGTTGCTTGAACAGCTCCCCCTCGAGGGGCGGGAGCGTAACGTACCGGGGGCCGTCAGGCGTGATTATCAGGATTTGCCCGCCACTCCAGTTTGCGGTTCCTTTGGCATCTGTTATCCAGTGCCAGTCGGTCGAGATTGATAAATTCTCGAATTCGAGATCCCCGGAGAAGGTATAGCCGTATTCCTCACTGACTTCATTGATGTAGTCACTGTTGATCAGGCCATGCAGGGCATTGATGTTGACCGCCACTGAGGTGAACGAGGCATCACCTTCAACCTGGTGACCCTGACCCGCTGCGTTGAGCTGAACCTGTGCGATACCTCTTATCAAGCCGGCAGGAGACAGTTTCCAGGTGAGCAGGGAAGCGGGAAACTGGCGAAACTGCATTTCACTTTCACCATTCCAGATGGTTCCCGAAACGCGATAGATATTCAGGTCTGGTGCTACTTTGTGAACGTCCTCGCGGATGGAAGACCACACAGTTGAAGCGGGCGCAAAAGCCACGACAAATATGAGGAAGCTGATAAGACCAATACAGATGTAGAGCAGCGATTTCACAGGATTTCTATACCGAATAGTCTGCACCCTGGTGCAGACGTGCCCGGTCTTTTAGCCTTACGAAATGAAAGCAGCCATGCTGCACACGGGTAATTCCGTTGTCCTGGGCCTAGCATCCTGTTCCTGATTAAATATCCCCCAGCATCTTCTGCAGAATCGCTGAATAAATCTGTGACAGTTGATGCAACTCCTTAATGGAAACACACTCGTTGACCTTGTGAATCGTCCTGTTGCACGGACCCAGCTCAACCACCTGAGCGCCAAGGGGTGCAATGAATCGACCGTCAGAGGTTCCACCGGAAGTTGAAAGCTCTGTGTCGATACCGATTGACTCTCTTATGCTTGACTGGACAGCAGGTATCAGTTCTCCACCTTCAGTCATGAAAGGTTTGCCGGAGAGTGACCAGTCGATCTCGTATTCGAATTCGTACTGACCAAGGATTTCCTCGGTTCTTGATTGCAGGGATTCCCGGGTCGATTCGGTTGAATAGCGGAAATTGAACTCTACCCGCATCTTGCCTGGTATTACGTTGTTTGCTCCGGTTCCACCCTGGATGTTGGAGATCTGAAATGATGTCGGCGGGAAGTACTTATTACCCACGTCCCACTTTGCAACGGCAAGGTCAGCCAGTGATTGTAAAGCCGCATGAATTGGATTGTTTGCACTATCAGGGTATGCGATGTGGCCTTGCTGCCCCTTTATCGTCAGTACTGCATTAAGGGAGCCGCGTCGCCCGACCTTGATGGTGTCTCCCAATTGTCCAGTGCTGGTCGGTTCTCCAACAACGCACCAGGTGACTTTAGTTCCGCGCCGCTCAAGTTCTTCCGCAACTTTGACGGTTCCGTTGATGGCATCTGCTTCTTCGTCGCTGGTGATCAGAAATGCAATTGTGCCCTTGTGTTTCTTCGTGCTGGTCAGAAAGCGTTGCGTTCCTGTCAACATGGCGGCGATGGAACCCTTCATATCAGCCGCGCCTCTGCCATACAGAGTATCGTCTTTGATTACGGGTTCGAATGGATCTGTATGCCATTCATCGAGTGGCCCGGGAGGCACGACATCAGTATGACCGGCGAACACGAAAACTGGCCCTCCTGTGTTTTCGCTGTCACGGGTTGCCCACAGGTTCATAACGTCTGAAAAAGGCATCTGCTCGATGGTAAAACCAAGGTCAGCAAGAAACTGGGCGATCAGAGACTGGCAGCCTGCGTCGTCAGGGGAAACGGAATTTGCACGAATGAGTTGCTTCGTCAGGTCAAGAGTAGTCTCGTCAAATGAATCCATTGCTTAGCCCGGACAGTTATTCAAGGTGTCAGTTGTGAGCGTGTAAAGATTCGTTTAGAGAAATAGCATTCTTGTTGGTCCTGCACTCAACGACTCCATTCTGAGAATTCCGTATGAACAACATGTCGTTCTGTCCTGATAATTCCCGCGCTTTTACTGTCCTGACAAAATTCCTATCCTCATCGAGAACCTGGACCACAGCACCCGCCGTTATGTAGAGCCCAGCTTCAATTGTGCATCGGTCGCCAAGGGAAATGCCACAACCAGCATTGGCGCCTATTAAGCAGTCTTTGCCGATAGACACAATATGTTTGCCTCCACCAGACAAGGTTCCCATGGTGGACGCACTGCCGCCAAGATCAGTACCTGCATCCAGGAGAACGCCCTGGGACACTCGGCCCTCGATCATGTTTGGACCTATTGCCCCAGCGTTATAATTCACCAGTCCCTCATGCATGACAGTTGTACCTTCACCCACGTAGGCGCCAAGCCTGACCCTTGCCGAGTGGGCGATACGGATTCCTGCAGGAACCACATAATTCGTCATCTTCGGGAACTTGTCGACACCAGCAACTTCCATTATACGCCCCTCTGCTCTCGCCTTGAGTTGAAGCTCACCCAATTCAGCCGGGTCTACTGCACCAATGTCGGTCCAGGCAACATTGGGCAGAATGGCGAAGAGATTATCCAGGTTCTGTTCATTTGGTTTGACATATCTATACGACAGTAAATGCAGTTTTAGATAGGCTTCCGGTGTTGAGCTCAGCCCAATGTCCGTCTCTATAAATGTTGCGACGCAGGGGTTGCTTGAACCTTTCATTGTTGACAGGATTGATTGCTGGCGTGGTTCATCAATGCCGTCAATGAGTGCCCGGATCTGATCATCATCAAGATCGATATTTTTGTTGCCACCGCCATAGTCCACCAGGCTGGCGATTTGTTTGATCAGCTGATTATCCGGGTTTAGCAACGGCTCAGGAAAAAATACCTCCAGCCAATCCTGTTTCAAATTTTTAGTTCCAATACCAAATGCAAAACTGTACATATTTGTGTTCACCCAAAGACAATAGCTGCCAGGACCTGTTGGTCTTCCCAGCACATTATGACGGCTTTTGCCTGTCTGGAGAAGATGTTGATTAAGCTGTGCTAATTGTGCCGCCCCGGGGGCATTCCCTGGTTACACAGCCACCTTGTCGATATGGTAATCAAGCTCATCCTTGATTCGTTGTTGCAGGACCGTCTGTTGGTTTTCGTCTCCAATTGGCTTCCCTTCCCCGTCCGTAATATGGAACACGTCTTCGACTCTTTCACCAAGTGTTGTGATTCTGGCATTCTGTAGAGAAATATCCAGGTCAACAAAGACCTCGGCGATGATAGACAGCAACCCTGGACGATCTGGTGTTGTGACTTCCAGGACAGAGTAGTCTCCACTGGAGTCCTGCCTCAAGTGGACCTCGGTCTTAAGCTTAAACTGCTTGAGGAGTCTAGGAGTTCTTCTCTGATTCACGGTCAGTGATTCACTTCCCGGTTGCATGTACTTGAGGAGAGTTGATCGGATTCTTTCAACCCTTGCGGGTTTATCCCCAACGGGTTGGCCGTCGGACTCGAGCACTACAAAGGTGTAAAAAGAACGGTTGTTTGCTGATCTCGGGATTCTCGCATCCACAACATTGAGTGCCAGTTGATCCAGGGCCGTCACAATGGACACGAAGAGATCTTTTGTATGCTCCTTGTGAACAAAGATATGGGTTGAGCCCTCATCAGAACGCCTGCTGAAGGTGTCGTCCCGTATCAGTATCAATGGGCCATCCGTTAGCATGTGCTTACTGATCGCTTCAGTATGCCATACGATATCGTGTACAGATTCGCGCAGGAAGTAGTCATCATCGACATCCTTCCATATGCTTAAGACTGATTCATTTGAAATGCTGCGCTCCTCTAATCGTTCCATCGCGTGACTTTGCGTGTCGCTAATGTAGTCAGGACGATCAACCTGGGATTCAAGTCCGTGACGAAGCATGCGTTTGGTTTCCAGGTAAAGTTGGCGCATCAAAGACGCACGCCAACTATTCCACAGGGTCGGATTTGTTGCGTTGATGTCCGCAACAGTTAACGCATATAGATAGTCCAGGCGTACCTGGTCTTTTACGAGCAGCGCAAACTCACGGACTACTTCTGGATCCTGGATATCTTTTCTTTGCGCAGTGGTGGACATCACAAGATGGTTTTTTACCAGCCAGCACACAAGGTTGGTATCCCACGTCCCCAGTTTGTGTCTCAGGCAAAAAGCCCGGGCTACACCTACTCCTAACTCGGAATGGTCTCCTCCCTGACCCTTGGCCAGGTCGTGGTAGAGCCCGGCAACATAGAGCAATTCTACTTTGGGAAGGCGATGATGTATGTGTGCGGCAACGGGGAACTGCTGTTCCTGGTTCTTGTAGCGAAATCGCCTCATATTCCGCACCACCTGAAGCGTGTGCGCATCCACGGTGAAGGTGTGAAAAAGGTCGAACTGCATCTGGCCAATGACCCGCCCAAACTCCGGCAGATAAGCGCCGAGGATTCCATAGCGCGCCATTCTGCGCAGTTGCGTGAACAAGTGATTCGTTGAGCCGAGCAGGTCCAGGAAAAGTTTTGTGGACTCGGGGTTGGTGCGGAAATTCTCGTCGATTAGGTCAACGTGACGCCGCACGAGGCGAATGGTCTCGGCGCGAACGCCCGCAATATGCTCACTTGAGCCCATAATCACAAACATTTCCAGCAGTGCCTGCGGATATTCTGTGAAGACATCACCCGAGGTTACTTCAAGATAATTATTACGGATCCTAAAGCGCTGATTGATGGGTTGAACTACTGCTCGCTCAGATGAACGAACAATGGCCTCATCAAAATGCTGCAGCAGCAATTCATTAGCAGCATTGAGTTCAAGTGCCGTTCGATAGTAATTCTGCATAAACTGCTCGACCGCCAGTTGATCACCGTCTTCATATCCGAACATAATTGCCAGGTTCTGTTGGTGGTCAAATAAAAGACGGTCATCGTCTCTGCCGGAGAGCAGGTGAAGCCCAAATCTGATTTTCCAAAGGAATTTTCTGCCCTGGGTCAGTAGCTCGCTCTCTGCTGCTGTGAGGAAGTCCTGCTCTACGAGGTCTGCAAAATCAACGGATTCAAATTTTCTGCGAGCGATCCACATCACGGTCTGGATATCGCGCAATCCCCCGGGCGAGGTTTTTACGTTTGGTTCAAGGCTGTATTCTGTGTGTTCTGACTTTTGATGGCGTTCAATCTGTTCATCACGTTTTGCCCTGTAGAAGGCTTTAGGGGGCCAGATTTTCTTTGGTGCCACCTTCCTGTTCATTCGCAAACGGAGTTCGTCGTCACCGCAGATAGAGCGGGACTCCATCATGCTTGTCAGAACGGTCACATCACCTTTGGCCTGAGCCCGACATTCATCTATTGAACGCACGCTGTGGCCGACTGCAAGGCCTATGTCCCACAATAGTGCAAGAAAGGACTGGATATTCGGTGAGTGCAGGTTATAGCTGTTTCGCTCCAGCAGGATCAACAGATCAATATCAGAGTGAGGGTGCAGTTCCCTTCTACCATATCCACCAACCGCCAGCAGTGAGATTCTGGTCTTGCGCCAACTGGGTCTATTCTCATCCCAATTGAATCGACTCCAGACAAGACGCATGATCTCGTCCATAAAAGCTGATCTCTCGTAGAGAAGGTTTTCGGTGTCCTCGCCTTTACGAAACCGCGTTTCCTGATCAAGGTACGCGGCCAGGATAGCTTCTTTTAATATGGGGATCGGTTGCTTTGTTTCGGATAGACTTGATGCAAGTGCTTCGATCGACAACATGAAAAATCCGACCTAGCCGCAGCGCTTTATAGTGTCGTCACTACGGTAGGTCAATATTTCGTAACCGGTTTCGGTGACTAGAATGGTATGTTCCCACTGGGCCGTATATTTGTGGTCTTTGGTGACCACCGTCCAGGCGTCTGGTAGCACTTTGACCTCTGCCTTCCCGGCGTTAATCATGGGTTCTATGGTGAAGGTCATACCAGGTCTGAGCTCCATACCAGTTCCGGTTTCACCATAGTGAAGAACCTGGGGTTCATCGTGAAAAATTGTACCTATTCCGTGCCCGCAGTATTCGCGAACAACTGAAAACCTGTTTTTTTCCGCATGGGTTTGAATTGCATACCCTATGTCACCGAGGTGTGCGCCCGGTTTAACAGCTTCTATTGATAGGTACAGACACTCCTGGCAGGTTTTTACCAGACGTTCGGCCATTACTTTGGGTTTCCCTACGAGAAATGTCTTGCTCGTATCGCCGTGATATCCATCCTTAATTAGAGTGACATCAATATTGATGATGTCACCATTCTTCAGGATTTTGTCATCGGATGGAATTCCATGGCATACGACGTGGTTAACGGAAGTGCAAATAGATTTGGGGAAACCCCTGTAGTTAAGCGGTGCTGGTATTGCATTTTGTTTTTCTGTGAATTCATGACAAATGCGATCCAGCTCACCTGTGCTGATACCAGGCTCAATACAGTCACCAATCATCTCCAACTGCTCTCCTGCCAGGACCCCAACAGCTCTCATCTTTTCGATTTCGTCTGGGGTTTTAGTATTAATTGCCATAAAGGAGGTTTGAGTGTTGAAGATATTTTGGGGAAGGCAACTATACCAGAATAGTGAATCATTCTGTTGCAGGGTGTTCCATTATTACAGGTAATTTCCCAGGATCCACGCAGCCGGATCAGAACTGCCCGGCAATATTGTCCCGTGGAATGCGTTTTTGCCAATTCGCCCGCCAAATTGACACTCAACAATTGGTTTGAAGGCCTGAATATGGTATAAACCGCGCCTGCCAGCAGGACTGGCTGTAATTTAACTGACTTTTCCCGTGAATCGGTCCCTGATTGGGCCCAGATGGTGGGGATAATAATTCTCACACGTATCGACACGTGGTTCGGGTGCCCTGGTTTCTAAGCTGCATGCTCAGGACAGGGGTTGGATCACGGGGTGCGTGGAGGCCTAACCCAAACATTGGAGTATGTATGACTAGCGTATCCATGCGTGATCTGCTGGAAGCAGGTGCACATTTCGGTCACCAGACCAGATACTGGAATCCAAAAATGAATGAATACATTTTTGGGGCCAGAAACAATATCCATATTATCAACCTTGAGAAGACTGTCCCGGCGCTGGATGAAGCGGTGGAATATGTTCAGAGTATTGTTTCGAAGCGAAACAAAATCCTGTTTGTCGGCACAAAAAGAAGTGCCGGAAAACTGATCAAGGAGCACGCCGAGCGAAGCGGCATGCCCTATGTCGACAAGAGATGGCTGGGTGGGATGCTGACCAATTACAAGACTATCAGGCAGTCTATTCGCCGTCTTCGTGATCTGGAATCCCAAAGTGCTGATGGCACCTTCGAGAAACTGACGAAAAAGGAAGCACTGTCCAGGCAAAGAGACCTTGAGAAACTCGAAAGGAGCCTGGGTGGCATCAAGGACATGGGTGGGTTACCCGATGTCCTGTTTATAGTTGATGTGGACCATGAACGAATCGCCATAACCGAAGCCCAGAAACTGGGGATTCCCGTTATTGGCGTTGTAGATACCAACAGCAACCCGGATGGTGTCGATTTTGTGATTCCAGGTAATGATGATGCCATTCGATCCATCAGGTTGTTTGTAGGAGCAATTGGCGATGCGGTAATCGAAGCCAAGGCTGAATCCCGGGGTGATGTTAGTGAGAGTGATTTTGTAGAAGTTGTTGCCACGCCAGATGCGAGTGAAGCACCGGCAGAGGTTCCTGGGGCGCCAGCCGCTGAGGAGCCGGCCGATGGAGCGCCAGCTGCAGGCACGCCTGCCGCTGAAACGCCAGCCGCAGGGTCGCCTGCCGCAGAAACGCCTGCCGCAGAAACGCCAGCCGCAGGGACGCCAGCCGCAGGGTCGCCTGCCGCAGGGTCGCCTGCCGCAGGAACGCCTGCCGCAGAAGATTCAGCAGCAGAACAACCAGCCAGCCCAGCCGCAGAGCAGCCTCCTACTGAGGTCAATGCAGCGCCTGGTGAGGAAGCAGCGGAAGCTGCCGTGCCCCCAACTGAGAGCTAGCGTCAGATAGCATATCCAATACTGGGGCGGCAAAAGTGAAATAGTTTTGTTCACGTGAGAAGGGAGACCTTTCCGTGACATGAAGAGGATTCGAAGATGAATATACCAGCATCAAAAGTTAAGGAGTTAAGGGAGCGAACCGGTCTTGGTGTACTGGACTGTAGGAATGCTCTGGTGGAATCCGAGGGAGACATGGAACTGGCAATCGACACGCTGCGCAAGGCCAGCGGCATGAAGGCTGCGAAAAAAGCAGGTCGAATAGCCAATGATGGGTTGATCGGCATGAAATTGGCGAAAGAGGGCAGCAGTGCAGCGATGGTTGAAGTGAACTGCGAAACTGATTTTGCCGCCCGTGATGAGAACTTCCTTAATTTTGTAACAGCTGTGACTGACAAGGTTCTAGATTCCGGGGAAACAGGTATTCCTGCTTTGCTGGAGTCCGGTTTGGAATCCATGAGGGAAAAACTGGTACAGAAAATTGGTGAAAACTGCTCAATTCGTCGAGCGGAAGTGTTTGAAGGGTCCGTTGGCAGTTATGTACATACTAACGGCAAGATCGGAGTTCTAGTCTCTATGGAAGGTGGCAACGAAGCGCTGGGCAGGGATATCGCCATGCATATTGCTGCCTCGGGGCCGACCGTTGTTTCGCCGGATGACGCGCCCGCTGACCTGGTTGCTAAAGAGCGTGAGATCTACACGGCCCAGGCTCAGGATAGTGGTAAACCACCTGAAATTGTTGAGAAGATGATTGATGGCAGGATCAGAAAATACCTGGCTGAAATCAGCCTGACAGAGCAGCCTTTTGTGAAGGATGGTGATATTAAGATCGGTGCTCTGTTAAGCAAGGAAGGCGCAAAGGTTAATCGTTTCGTTCGCTTTGAAGTGGGTGAGGGAATCGAAAAAGAGGAAGTTGATTTCGCGACTGAAGTTGCGCAGCAGATGTCCTAAGTAACCATGCCCGGCAAAAGCACCCCAAAATATAAGCGCGTTCTGCTCAAACTAAGTGGCCAGGCGCTGGGTGGTGAAAGTTCGGGTATTGATCCCGAGATTCTGGACAAAACCGCATTAGAAATAGGGCAGCTTGTCGGCATCGGCGTGCAGGTTGGCCTTGTAATTGGTGGCGGCAACCTGTTTAGAGGCGCGGAGTTGAGCGCGGCCGGGCTGGATCGTGTAACCGGTGATCATATGGGCATGCTTGCAACGGTCATGAATGCGCTAGCCATGCGAGATGCACTGGAGCGAGCCAATATCCACACAGTCGTCATGTCTTCGATACCCATGAGTGGGGTCGTTGAACACTATGACCGTCGGCTTGCTATCCGGCATCTTGATCAGGGTGATGTTGTGATTTTTTCTGCTGGCACGGGGAACCCCTTTTTTACAACTGATTCTGCGGCATGTCTGAGGGGTATCGAGGTTGATGCCGATATCGTACTGAAGGCAACGAAAGTCGATGGTGTCTATACAGCCGATCCAGTCTTGGACAGTAGCGCTTCGAAATTCGATTGTTTAACCTATGATGAGGTATTGGAAAAACAACTGGGTGTGATGGACTTGACCGCGATTTGCCTAGCCAGGGATCATGACATGCCTTTACGGGTATTTTCGATGCAGACAATGGGTTCCTTGCGAAATGCCGTTGTCGGTAATGATGAAGGAACGTTAATAGTCAGCCGCTAACGAGGAGGGGAAAAAGTGATTGAAGACATCAAGGAGGAGGCTGATGAGCGCATGACAAAAAGTCTAGGTTCCCTGGAATCAGCCTTCGCCAAAATACGCACGGGACGTGCACACCCGAGCCTTTTGGACGGAATTTCAGTCGACTACTATGGTAACCCGACCCCCCTCAATCAGGTCGCAAATGTCTCAGTGGAAGATGGCAGAACCCTGCTTATTTCCCCGTGGGAAAAACCCCTCATTCCTGCCATAGAGAAAGCGATATTGAAGTCTGACCTCGGGCTCAATCCGGCAACTGGTGGTGAGACTATTCGTCTGCCAATGCCACCCCTGACGGAAGAGAACCGAAAAGACCTGGCCAAGGTGGCGAAATCTGAGGCTGAAAATGCACGAGTTGCCATTCGTAATATCCGGCGTGACGCAAACCATGATCTGAAGGAATTCCTCAAGGAAAAAGAAATCACCCAGGATGAATTTCATCAGGGTGAGGAAATGGTCCAGAAGTTGACCGATGAGAAGATCAAGGCGGTTGAGTCATTGCTTGATTTGAAAGAAGCAGACCTGCTGGATTTCTAGTCCGCACCAGATGCTAAAGCAAAGAATTATCACGGCACTGATTATCGCGCCGATCGCCATTGCCTGTGTATTTTTCCTTGATGTGTCCGGATTTTCCCTGTTTGTTGGAATGGTCATAACTGTTTCAGCATGGGAATGGGCAAACCTCGCTGATATTTCAGGGCTGAAAAGATATGCCTATGCTGGATTCATGGCGTTGCTACTCGGTATTGCCTGGTTCATACCACCACTTTGGGTGCTGGTATTGGCACTGGTGTGGTGGTCAGTCGCATTGATCTTTGTAGTTCAGTTTCCCGGACTCAGGCATGTATGGGGTGCACAAGTGACCAGGCTGATAATCGGAGCACTGATACTGGTGCCAGGATTTGTCTCGCTGGTTCAACTGAAACAAAGTGTGGACAGTAATTTTCTAATACTGCTGCTGTTTTTTCTGATATGGGGAGCAGATATCGCCGCCTATTTCAGCGGCAGAGCATTTGGCAAGCGCAAACTCGCTCCTAGTGTGAGTCCCGGGAAATCCTGGGCTGGATTCTGGGGGGGTATGGTCACAGCCCTGGCAATCGCAGCGATGATGGCCCTTTGGCTGGGTAAGCCGGATCTGACTACCATGCGTGGCTTTGCTTTCCTTGCCGCATGCCTGGCTGTAGCGGTAGTTTCTGTTCTCGGTGACTTAACCATCAGCATGTTCAAGCGTCATCGGGGAATTAAGGATTCAAGCAACCTGCTGCCTGGCCATGGAGGCTTTTTGGATCGTCTTGACAGTCTGTTGGCTGCAGGTCCGATATTTGCCCTGTTTATTCTGGTATATGGCTGGCAATGAGAATGTCGTCCGAGAGCAGACAGCGAATAACAATTTTAGGAGCGACTGGTTCTGTCGGTGTTAATACGCTTGATGTGATCGGCCGTCACCCTGATCGTTATGAACTATATGCAATCACTGCAAACTCAAATTGGGAAATGCTTGCCGATCAATGTTGCACTTTTGAACCTGAGTTTGCTGTCCTCGTAGTCGAGGACTGTGCACAGCAGCTGGAGAATAGATTGTTGAAGGCCGGGTGCAGGACGAGGGTGCTCACGGGGAAAGACAACCTCTGCAGGGTCGCTTCCCATGAGGATGTGGATGTGGTTATGGCCGCCATTGTGGGGGGCGCTGGTCTTGAACCGACCCTTTCCTCGGCTAAGGCGGGCAAGAAATTGCTTCTCGCAAACAAAGAATCGCTGGTGATGTCCGGAAGTTTGTTTATGCAGGCTGTTGAACAGGCTGGGACTAAGCTTCTACCGATTGACAGTGAACATAACGCCATATATCAGAGCCTTGCCAACGGAGCTCCAGGCCATGCCGGTGGAGTTCGGAAAATCCTGCTGACTGGCTCAGGTGGACCATTGCTGCGTCATTCCATCGAAGCGCTTGCAGAGGTTACCCCCGATGAGGCATGCGCTCACCCCAACTGGAAGATGGGCAGGAAAATTTCAGTTGATTCCGCAAGCATGATGAACAAAGGGTTGGAGTTAATTGAGGCCTGCTGGCTGTTCGCCGTGGAACCGAAGGATATAGAAATCGTTATTCACCCGCAGAGCATAGTACACTCCATGGTGGAATATATTGATGGTTCCGTGGTGGCCCAGCTGGGCAATCCCGATATGCGCATACCTATCGCACATGGTCTGGCATGGCCCGGTAGAATTTCATCCGGGGTCAAAGGCCTTGATTTCACGGGCCTTGGGGATATGAATTTCGAGGCGGTTGACCTGACTCGCTACCCGTGTCTTGCCCTGTGCCAGGAAGTTGCCAGGCAGCCACAAAGCTGCGCAATAGCCCTCAATGCAGCAAATGAAGTCGCCGTTCAGCATTTTCTGGATGAACTTATTCCCTTTACAGATATCCCAATAATTATTGAAGATGTACTTGAACAGACAAGCTGTGAAGAAGCACATACAATAGAGAGCATCCTGGCCCTGGATGAAGAAGCTAAAAACCGGGCCGTGGAATTCATAAGAGCGAGAAGACCTGTTTCATGATGGAAATACTGCAAAGTATATTGGCGTTGATAGTGACCTTGTCGATCCTGGTCACCATACACGAGTTTGGCCACTACTGGGTTGCCAGGATGTTCAATGTCCATGTGTTGCGCTTCAGTGTAGGTTTCGGCAAGCCTATATACATGAAGCGTGGTCCCGCTCCCGGTTCAGTTCCGGTTCCCGCCGATCAGGAGGTTCGCACCCGCGGTAATGAACCTTTGCAGGGAACGGAGTTCGCTGTGGCTGCTATTCCCCTGGGTGGCTACGTGAAGATGCTGGACGAACGTGAAGGATTTGTGCCCGATGACCAGTTGCACCTGGCATTTAACCGAAAACCTGTTGGGCAACGAATAGCTATCGTAGCTGCCGGTCCCATTGCCAATTTCCTACTCGCCATCGTGGCCTACTGGGTTCTCTTTACGGTCGGTGTGGCGGGGGTTGTGCCGCTGCTCGGGAATATCGACCCTGAGTCCAAAGCAGGCCGGGCCGGGTTCAAACCGGGTCAGGAAATCGTTGCCATCGATGGAACAGAAGTAAAGACCTGGTCTGATGTTAACTTAATGCTTTTTAAGCGAATTGGCGAAAGTGGCAACATAGTGATCAAGGTGAAGGAAGCCGGCAGCTATGACTCGACAACTGACCTGTATATCGTAATTGATGACTGGATGTCAGAAGTGGAGGAGCCCTACCCGGTTTCAGATCTCGGGCTGGTACTGAAATATCCGGAAATTCCGGCCCGGATTGGCGGTATCGTCGCCGACGGTCGTGCAGAGCAGGCAGGTCTACTTGCAGGCGACGAAGTGCTTATGGCCAATGGTGAGCAGGTTCCGTCCTGGATCTCCTGGGTAGAGATCATAAGGGCTAACCCGGAAGTGCCGGTATCGCTTGAAGTTCTGCGTGATAGTGAGGTAGTCAGGCTCATGGTGAAGCCAGAGCGGACTGAACGGAATGGGGAAGTGTTTGGCTTCATTGGCGCATCAAGGGAAGCGATACAATTGCCTGCAGAGATGCAGCGCAATGTAACTCATCCCGTTTATTACGCATGGATACCAGCGGTCAAGAAGACCTGGGAGGTCACTGTTTTTACACTGGTTTCCATAAAGAAAATGATCCTCGGCGCGATTTCTCCGAAAAATTTGAGTGGTCCTATCACCATAGCGCAGGTAGCGCACGCGACTGCACAATCTGGGCTTGCCAGTTTCGTTGGATTTATAGCATTGCTTAGTATCAGCCTTGGGGTTCTGAATCTACTTCCAATCCCGGTTTTAGATGGCGGGCACTTACTATATTATTTCATCGAGCTCGTGGTAGGGAAACCCGTACCGGAACGTATTCAGGTATGGGGTCTGCAGATGGGTATGTTTCTCATTTTTAGTATAATGCTACTAGCGTTCTACAATGATCTAACGAGATTATAGAGTCTTTACTGTTGTTATTTATGATGCGTCTTAAAACTAGTTCATTCCCGCAGCTTGTGCTGGGAATAGTTATTTATCTTTGCTCACTGCAAGCTAATGGTTTCGTGATTTCAGATGTTCGCGTAGAAGGTTTGCAACGGGTTTCTGCGGGGACCGTATTTGGAGCGATTCCTTTTAATGTTGGTGATGATATCGACGAGGCTGACCTCCGCCTGATAGTGCGTGCCCTGTTTAAAACTGAGTCATTCGATGATGTGCAGGTAGGTCGCGACGAAAATATCCTGGTGATTCTCGTTAAGGAAAGACCATCAATTGATGAGATTGAATTTGAGGGAAATAAAGCCATCAAATCGGAAGCGTTGCTTGAGGGATTGGCTGGTTCTGGGTTGGCACAAGGGAAGATATTCAAGAAAGTCACACTGGAGCATATGACGTCTGATCTTGAGAGCCAGTATGTAAGCCAGGGTCGTTACGATGCGAAAATTAGAGCAGAGGTCGAAGATCTCCCTCGCAACCGGGTTGCTATTAAAGTATTCGTCGATGAAGGTAATGTTTCCGGTATCAGGCACATCAACATAATTGGCAACACTCTTTATGATGATGAAATGCTTGTGGAGATGATGGAACTGAAGCTTCCAGGCCTGTTTTCCTTCTACACAAAAGATGATCAATATTCCCGGGAAAAGCTAAAGGGTGACCTTGAAAATCTAGAATCCTGGTATCTTGACCGGGGCTATCTGAATTTTGTTGTTGACTCAACGCAGGTTTCGATTGCACCGAATATGGAAGACATCTATATCACCATCAACATCATCGAAGGTGAACAGTTCAGGATCTCTTCTGTGGATATAGCAGGTGAATTACATGACGTGCCGGAATCTTCAATTCGGGCGTTGGTGCTGACTCGCAAGGGTCAGATATTCTCACGGAATTTGATGACCACGTCCGAAGAGCGCATTGAGCGAATTCTGGGAAATTCAGGATACACCTTTGCCAGTGCTACCGGTCAACCTGTGCTGGATGAGAATGGCGATACGGTAACGGTCAAGTATTTTGTCGATGCAGGAAAAAGAGCCTATGTGAGGCGCATCAGCTTCCGGGGCAACACCATGACACAGGATGCAGTGTTGCGGCGTGAAATGCGCCAGATGGAAGGTGGGTGGGCTTCTAACGCCGCGATCGAGGCGTCCAAGGTGCGGCTTGAACGACTGGGCTTTTTCAAAGAGGTAAATGTAGAAACACCGTCGGTGGCGAATACCGATGATCAGATTGATGTTAACTACTCAGTCGAGGAACAACCCTCCGGGTCAATCTCCGCCACGCTGGGGTATGCCCAGGGTCCCGGGCTTATATTGGGGTTGTCCTACCAGGAATCTAATGTATTCGGTTCCGGCAACAGTATTGGTATTGGCGTCAATCGAAGCAGTTTTCAGACCGCGTACAATTTCTCCTTTTTTGATCCCTATTACACAATAGACGGGGTTAGTCGTGGTTATTCCCTATTTTTCAGAAGTAGTGACTTTGATGAGCGAAATATTGCCAGGTTTTCGACGGATTCCGTTGGCGGTTCTGTCAATTTCGGATACCCCATCAGCGAGGTTTCAAGGATCAGTTTTAGTGTAGGGTTTGAGAGTACCAGCATTAAGGAGGGCATTTTCCCTGCGCAGGAAATTTCACAATTCCTCGACGCTGAAGGAAAAGACTTTGACCTGATAAATGTGTCGGCGTCCTACAGCATGTCCGCTCTCAATAGGGGGCTCCTGCCCACCGCGGGGAGATCCCAGAGCCTGTCGTTTGAAATGACTATTCCCGGCAGTGAACTGGAATTCTACCGGCTGAATTACAGTGGTCAGATATTCTTCCCCTTAACCAGGTTGTTTAAGTTACGATTGCGAACAGACCTGGGCTATGGTGGCGTATATGGTGGAACTGAGACATACCCGTTCTACAAGCATTTTTTCGCCGGTGGAATGGGTTCGGTGCGTGGATATGAAAATAGCACGTTAGGGCCTAGAACTACTCCTTCACCCCTTGATAATTTCGGAGAACCTGATCCTATAGGTGGTAACGTACTTATAGAGACCAGTGCAGAGATCCTGTTTCCCTTGCCATTCGTAGAGGACCAGCGACAACTGAAATCTGCGTTTTTTGTTGATGCGGGCAACGTATTCAATACCAATTGCCCATCCGTCAGCGTCAACTGCCTGGACCTGAGTGAAGGTGAGTTACGCTACAGTGCAGGGTTTGCGATAACGTGGATTACGGGGTTTGCCCCTATCAGTTTCGCTATCTCCAAGCCATTCAATGAGAAGCAGGGGGATGAGAAAGAATCATTCCAGTTCGAATTGGGGCGAACTTTCTAGGCTGTGCAGTTCAAACCACGTTGAATCATGCGGGTGGATGTGTAAACATCGGCGCCCACTATATCAGCAGGCTGATTTTGCAAGCAGGCTCGATTAAAGTTAAGTGTTTAAGGAGAAAATTGTGCAAATCAAACAACGTATACTGGCTATCCTGGTATTTGGCATATTTGCTTTTACGTCACAGGTTGTCATCGCAGAAGTAAAGATAGCCGTTGTTGATGTTCAACGCGCCATTCTGAATTCTGAACAGGCTAAAACGCTTCTGGGACAGATTCAGGAAGAATTTAAGGCGGATGAAGACAGTATCAGCCAGATTCAGAGCAATATAGCCGCATTGCTCGAACGTTTGCAGAAAGATGCTGACGTGATGAGTGAAGCCGAAAAACGACGAATACAGCAGGAAATAGAAGAATACAACAATGACTTTCAATACGAGAGGCAGAAGTTGCAAAAAGCTATCAACACTCGTCAGACAGAGCTTTTTTCGGGGACTGAGGCTAAGATCCAGCGGGCTATTGAAGATCTTGTCAGGAAAAATGATTATGACCTGATTCTGCCAAGAGGCGCGGCCCTTTATGCAGGAGATCTCTATGATATTACGCGCAAGGTTACCGAGAAATTGAACGAGCAGGAAAACGCACCGGCACAATAACGGCTAACCTTGTTGAAAATATCGCTTAGGGAGATTGCCGATCAATTTGATTTAGAGCTCATTGGGGATGCATCTATTGAGGTTAGCGGTATTGCAAGCCTGGTGGATGCCGTACCCGGCGAACTTGCTTTCCTGTTTCAATCTTCATACAAGAATCAACTGAAGACTTCCAATGCGTCGGCAATCGTAGCGCGGGAAGCAGATAGTGTTGATTGCAATGTGCCTGTCCTGATTTCGACCCAGCCCAGGCTTGCGTGGGCGAAGATAGCTGCTCTGTTTGATCCTGCTCCCAGACCCACGGCCAGTATCCATGAGACTGCAGTAATAAGTGAGCACAGTACCATCGGCTCCGGTATTTCGATTGGTCCGTACGCGGTTATCGAAGATGGGGTGAGCTTGTCCGATGGTGTGTGTGTGGGTGCAGGGTGTTTTGTAGGGGAGAGGGTTAGCATTGGAGAGGGCACGAGGCTTCATGCTAATGTCACGATCTACCATGATGTTCAACTGGGACGTGATTGTATAGTCCATAGTGCTGTGGTCCTGGGCGCGGATGGTTTTGGTTTTGAGTTTGATAAAGATACAGCTTCACTGGTAAAAATCCCGCAGGTTTTTTCAGTGCACATTGGGAATAATGTTGAGATTGGAGCTGGCTCGACTATCGATCGAGGCGCACTGAATCACACCTCCATTGGTGATGGAGTGAAGATAGACAATCAGGTGCAAGTGGGGCACGGCACATCAATCGGTATTCACACCGCTATATCGGGATGCACAGCGATAGCTGGGAGTACACAAATAGGGTCGTATTGTCTGATTGGTGGTGGCGTAGGAATCATTGATAATATAGAGATCGTAGATCAGGTTGAAATTACTGCGATGAGCCTTGTGAGTCAGTCCATAAAAGAAAAAGGGCGTTATTCATCGGGAACTGGTTTGATGCCGGGTGGTGATTGGAAGAGAAGCATTGTAGGGTTTCGCAAACTCCCTGAACTGATTAGACGCCTACGGAAACTAGAGAAGAACGCTAACTAGATCACAATGAGCTATCGAATTTATAGTAAGAGAAGGCCATGGAAGTAACAGAGATACACAAATACTTACCGCACAGGTACCCATTCCTGTTTATCGATCGAGTTGTTGAATACGAAGCGGACAGGCGTATCGTTGCGTTAAAGAATGTTTCCATAAATGAACAGGTGTTTGATGGCCATTTTCCTGGCAACCCGATTTTTCCTGGTGTCTACATTGTAGAGGCTTTAGCCCAGGCGTCAGGTATCCTGGCCTTCAAGAGCAAGAATAGATCCCTTGAAGATGGCTATGTGTATTATCTCGTAGGTACCGATAAAACAAAATTCAAGCGATCGGTTGTCCCTGGTGATCAACTCCGCCTCGAAGTTGAAATTGTGAACATGAGAAATCACTGGATAAAGGCATCGGGCAATGCATATGTAGAAGATCAGCTCGTATGCTCTACTCTGCTGACCTGTGCAGAGCAAAAGGTCTCCTGATACCAGATGGCCAATTCCGATCAGGCCGAGACAAAATCACAAACTATCGCCCTCGTTGCCGGAGAAGCCTCTGGTGACAATTTGGGCGCTCCCCTTATTCGGGAATTGAAACAGAAGTATCCAAATGCCCGATTTGTGGGCGTTGGCGGCCCCGCAATGATTGCCGAAGGAATGGACTCCTGGTTCGACATGGAACGGCTGTCAGTTAATGGTTTTGTTGATCCAATAAAACGTCTCCCAGAGTTACTGAATATACTCTGGACTATCAGGTCCAGACTGCTGAGATCTCCCCCCATCTGTTTCGTTGGCGTAGATTTTAATTTTTTTAACCTTCTACTTGAGGGGATGCTGAGAAAAAGGGGAATTAAGACTGTGCACTACGTTTCTCCTACCGTTTGGGCGTGGCGCCCCGGTCGCATAAAGTCGATTGCACGAAATGTGGATTTGATGTTGACGCTTTACCCTTTCGAGACGGATATCTATCTGAAAAATGGAGTTGATGTGGCGTTTGTTGGCCATCCGAAGGCCTATGAGATTGAATTGGATGAGGGGACGGACAAGAAAGCCGCAGCAAGACAAATGTTAGATTACCGGGAAGATGACCCTATCGTCGCTATCCTGCCGGGTAGCCGTCGAAGTGAGGTCACCTATTCGGGGCCTGATTTTTTTGCGGCAGCGGGTTTGATAAAGAAAGCTGCGCCAGGGTGCAGGTTCCTGGTGGCTGCTGCCAATGATCGCCTGGCGAGTAACATCAACAGCCTGTTGTTGGAAAGCGGCCAAAACCTGGATATCAAGGTGGTAGTAGGGCGGTCAAGAGAGGTGTTGACGGCTGCCGATGTGGTTCTGGTGAACTCCGGGACAGCGACCCTGGAAGCAATGTTACTGAAGAAACCCATGGTCATGTCTTACCGGCTGGGTTCTGCAACCTATGCCCTGGTCTCAAGGCTGGTTAAAACCAAATACTTTGCCTTGCCGAATATCCTTGCCGGGCATGAGTTGGTTCCTGAACTCATTCAGAAGGATGCAACACCGGAAGCTCTGTCCAAAGCCGTTTTGGCGCTGTTTAATCCGGAAACACGCGATTCACTGATCACCAAGTTCGATACTATTCATCGACAACTGCGGGTCGAAAAATATGAGGCAGCCCAGGCGATTCTGACGCTCTGTGGAGAGAAACCTGGACATGGAGAGGCTGATGTATCACCGTGAGTATCTTGCTGGTGTGGATGAGGTTGGTCGTGGTCCACTTGCGGGCGCTGTATTTGCAGCTGCAGTTGTCCTGGATCCTTTTGGATACATTGAAGGATTACGTGATTCGAAACAACTGACAAGCAAACGCAGGGAAGCGCTGGATCCGATTATACGAGAGCGGGCCATCGCCTACAGCATTGGCCGGGCAGATGTAGCAGAGATCGATGAAATAAATATACTACAGGCGACCTTCAGGGCAATGCAGCGTGCTGTGAAAGGTTTGTCAGTTCAGGTTGATTTTGTGCTGGTAGATGGTAATCGTGCCCCGGAATTTGATTGTGATTCAGAATGGGTGATCAAGGGAGATACCAAGGTTGATGCCATTAAGGCGGCTTCCATCATTGCCAAGGTTGCAAGG
>Ga0187833_10000135_pt1 | contig 81213 bp, 71 predicted proteins | sample ETNtaG_37_FD_167968 | JGI IMG/M metagenome (GOLD analysis project Ga0187833, IMG submission 167968) | Marine microbial and viral communities from oxygen minimum zone, Eastern Pacific Ocean - ETNP2014_SV_400_PacBio MetaG (Illumina Assembly) | ecosystem: Environmental > Aquatic > Marine > Hypoxic... | reverse complement strand
TGAATTCTGAAGGGAGTGATGTACTCAAGGCTCTTGATAATACCTCTCTTAAAGTAAATTCAGGACAAATCATAGGAATAGTTGGTGAAAGTGGTGCTGGAAAATCAACTATTGGTAAGGCTATCCTGGGTCTTCTTGACCCGCCAGCAAAACTTGTTAGTGGTGAAATTATATTTCTCGGAAATTCGCTTGTTGGTTTAAGTGAAGCACAATTCGAATCTTTGCGTGGCAACCAAATCGGCTATATATACCAAAATCCGATGACCGCCCTTAACCCCGTCCTAACAATCGGCGAACAGGTCATAGAGGCCATAGAAGCCAACACCGATATGAGAGGCAAAAATGCTCGAGAATATGCCATTCAGTTGTTAGAACGAGCAGACGTCAGCTTTGCCGAAGATCGGCTTCAAAAGTACCCCCATCAATTATCTGGCGGATTATGCCAGCGCATTGTATTTGCAATCGCAATTGCTGCAAAACCCAAGCTCATTATTGCCGATGAACCAACAACTGCTTTGGATGTTACTGTGCAACAATCGGTACTACAGACTCTGATTAAGCTGAGTCAACAAGAACAGATTGCCATTATTTTAATAACCCACGATATAGGTGTTATAGCAGAAACATGTGATTATGTATACGTCCTAAGATATGGCAAACATGTCGAGCAAGATGCAACAAATAGGGTACTTCAAAGACCAACACAGGACTATACCAGGTCGTTAATGGCATCGGTACCTTTGATAGAGAAGCGCCTTCACCGTTTCGCTTTAAATGAAGAAGATAATTTGGAGGATATCTCTACCGGTCTTCACTACTTGCAAGAAAAGCAAACAACACAGGACTCGACAAATAAGCCCATACTGGAAGCTCGTAATCTTTCAAAAATCTTTATTACCCCTTCCAGTCTGTTTAAAGCAAAACAGTTATTTACTGCTGTCAAGGATGTAAGTTTCACAGTTCGGCGCGGTGAAACTGTTGGAATTGTTGGAGAATCAGGTTCTGGTAAATCAACCATTGGAAGAATGATTTTAGGTTTGGAGGATATAACTGAAGGTAGTGTCATTTACCGTGGCAAAGACCTCAAGCTAATAACCGATAGCACTGAACATCGGGCACATTGCCTATCCATGCAATGCATTTTTCAAGATCCGTATTCCTCGCTCAATCCACGCATGACGGCCGGAGAAAACATCACCTATGGTTTGCAAGTTCACAAAATGATAGGCTCGAGTGACGCCAAATCATTGGCACAAGAACTTATGGCTTTGGTTGGCTTGCAGCGTGAAGATGCTGAAAAGTTGCCACATGCTTTTTCTGGCGGTGAAAGACAAAGGATCGGCATCGCTCGAGCTCTGAGCTATCGTCCTGATTTTATTTTTTGTGACGAACCTACCTCTGCACTGGATGTTTCTGTCCAAGCTAATTTACTTAATCTGCTAAAGGATTTACAAGAAAAATTTTCCCTGACGTTGCTTTTCGTGAGCCACGACCTGGCTGTCATTAGACAAATGTGCGACAGAGTGATTGTGATGAAAGAAGGAGAAGCTCTAGAATACGACAGCAATGAAAATATTTTTGAGCGCCCAAAACACAAATACACTCGTTCACTTCTTGAAGCCATGCCAAAATTTAAAGGACTAGCTCAAACATAGATGAGCATTAGTAAATCGTCCTAATTTAGTGGGCTAAGTAGCTGCTGATTGTCTTGTTGCTGTTTGATTGTGCTCTCAATGTCGGTCCGATATTTTTCTATTTGTTGACGCAACCTTTTGTCTTGCTCTTTACTGCGTGTGTTCAGTACAGCAGCGAACATTTCATGGGTAACGTTGAGGTTATGACTATAGATATCACTATACCCTCTCGAGAAGGCGTTGCCTCTAGAAGTCATTACATACAACAGCTCCTGCTCCCAACCAACATCTCGAACCAGTATTTCCTCGAGTTCATCTAAAAGAGCCATGCGTCTATCAAACCATACATCATCATCCCTCTGGAGCTGAGATGAGGCTTTACTGACGAGTTCTGTTTGCTCCCTACTTAACTCACCCATAAACTTAGCCAGGTTATCTCTTATTCTCTCGAATGCATCTTGTTGATACTGTTCATCAGTACGGCCGAGTCGTTCGTTATTATATTCCTCCGCCTGACTTCTCATGACTTCTAAAAATCCATCTATCTGCTTACTTGACAACTCTCTACCTAGCGGCAATATCCATTTCATTGAGCCTTGCTCTAGACGAAACCAGGCATCCTCGATGATCATAGAGACAGTGGCAATATCGTCGGCCTTTATTTTCTGTTTAGATAGTAACAAGCTTTCAGAGGCATCCAAAATCTTCAGATAAAACGGCATTTCATTGGCTTGATGCCAATCAAAAAAAGGAACAAGAAGTTCATCAAGGTAGTCTTTTTGTTCAGCGTTGAGATCCACAAAACTTCCCAAATACCAAGGAAGCATGAAGTTGATTCGGTTATGAACAAAGGTAGTGGTACTGCAACTGGCTAACAGTATGACAAGAACCAATAAAAGTTTTTTCAATTTTTGTAGCATTTAATTTGTTCCGACAGACTCGTATTATAAGCGATAACTTGACAATCTTTTTTTGTCTTCCTCTTCTAACTAAAATATATAAGACATAAACTTATGTTTAAATCACCGTTTACAGATAAAAACAACAAGAAATACTGATGGACAAACAAATACACAACACCAATATTGTAAGTGAAACTGTTATCACCTCCCCTAATGATCTCAGTGATAAATTGCCCATCACTCAAAAGGCCAAGAGAAATATTATGGCTGGCCGCAAAGTGGTGAGCGATATTCTCTCTGGAAAGGATTCTAGATTTATGGTGATTGTTGGACCCTGCTCAATTCATGACCTTGACTCGGCAAAAGAATACGCACATAAACTGCAAACCCTCAGTGAAGAATTAAAGGAATCACTCTATATAGTGATGAGAGTTTATTTTGAAAAACCAAGAACAACGATTGGCTGGAAGGGTTTAGTTAGTGATCCTGATATGGATAATTCACTTGATGTCGACAAAGGGCTTTATCAAAGTCGAGAGTTTTTATCCTGGCTAGGGGACCTAGGTATGCCGGCAGCCACAGAAGCTCTCAATCCTATTACCCCCCAATATCTGGCGGATCTAATCTCTTGGTGCGCCATAGGTGCAAGAACAACCGAGTCACAAACTCATCGTGAAATGTCGAGCGGCCTTTCAATGACAGTTGGCTTTAAGAATGGCACCGATGGAAACTTAATAATGGCCGTCAATGCAATTAAAGCTTGTTCTTCACCTCAAAGTTTTTTAGGAATCAATGACAATGGTCAAATTTCAACATTTAAGGCAAAAGGCAACAAGTCGTCACACATTATTCTGAGGGGTGGCATTAAACCAAACTACCATAGTGAAGATGTTGAGCGTTGTGAAAAACTTCTCCAGCAAAACGATTTACCTGAAAGGATTATGGTGGACTGTTCGCACGATAACTCTAATCAGGACTACCGGCTACAAGGCAATGTGGTTGAAGAAATTAGTGCACAAATTGTCGCTGGAAACAAATCAATATTTGGCATCATGTTAGAAAGCAATCTGTTTTCTGGCAATCAAAAAATACTGGACAATCAAAATGAGATGAAGTATGGTGTATCCGTCACTGACGGTTGCATAGATTGGAAAGAAACGCAAACAGTCCTTAGGAATCTTGCTGAAACATTATCAAATATACAATAACTAAGTTTCAATACAATAGATTAGATTTTTATTCGGACTTGCAAATCATAGATAGGATTATTTCAACGACTGAAAGCACCCCTTGTCCTTGCTACACCTGTGTGGCAATGCAAATTGCAATTTAATTGATGTGGATTAATTTTGAGGAATTAAAATATAACATTTGTTCTATTTTTAAAAAAATAGAAAATTTATATATTGATATATATAAATTGAAGTATACTACTTTTTCTTGAAGTTATAAATATGCTTCAAGAATTGGAATCAATTTTGACTTCCAATATTTTTTTTTAGAAGAGGAGTATTACAACATGTTAAAGATAAATAAGCACGCGTCTAACATTGTTCTTGCAATATTTGTACTTTTTGCAACAGCTATGTTTGGAAGTTCAACAGCAATTGCATCAGGAGAGAAATTTGTCCTAATTAGTCATGCACCAGATTCTGATTCGTGGTGGAACACAATTAAGAATGCAATTGGAATAGCCGGTGATCAAATGGATGTTTCGGTAGATTATCGTAACCCTACTACTGGTGATTTAGCAGATATGGCACGTATTGTCCAGCAGGCTGCAGCAAGTGACCCTGATGGCATTATTGTAACAATTGCTGATTTTGATGTACTAAAAGGACCTATTACTGACGCAATAGCAAAGGGCATTCCAGTGGTTACAATTAACTCTGGAACTCGTGCTCAATCTGAAGCACTTGGTGCATTGGCGCATATTGGCCAACCTGAGTATGATGCTGGTTTTGGTGCAGGTAAAAGAGCTAAGGCCGCTGGTGTAAGTGAGTTCCTATGTGTCAATCACTTTTTTACAAATCCTGTGTCTGTTGATCGTTGCCAAGGCTATGCCGATGCACTTGGTGTAGATCTAGGCCATCAAATGATAGACTCTGGACAAGATCCAACGGAAATAAAAAATAAAGTTATGGCACACCTTAGGTCGCACCCTAGCACGGACGCCATTCTTACCTTGGGTCCAACCTCTGCTCATCCAACACTTTCAGCTTTGGATGACCTAGGCCGTTCGGGTGATATCTATTTTGGTACTTTTGACCTTTCAGGTGAAATTGCAGCTGCCGTTAAATCTGGTGTGATTTCATTTGCCATTGATCAACAACCATACCTACAAGGGTATCTTCCGGTTGTTTTCTTGACTAACTTGTCTCGCTATGGTGTATGGCCATCTGGCGCCATTAACTCTGGCCCTGGATTTATCACTAAGAGCAACATAAGCTTAGTTGAAAAATACGCAGGTGTATATCGTTAGTAGTTAATTAGACGTCTCCTTGCTGCCCGCCACTGATCTGCTGTGGTGGGCAGCATTATTTCCTCCTTAAAAAGTTCTGAAATGGATTGAATCTCATGTCTATAAATAAAAAAAATACTTCGCCTATTCGCGCTTATATTAAAAACGCTATGATACGCCCAGACCTAGGGGCCATAGTTGGCGTTATATTGGTTTTTCTTTTCTTTTTTCTGGTAGCACATGATACTGGCATGTTTTCTCTAGAAGGATCCATGAATTGGGGCATAGTCTCTTCTCAGTTCATTATTATTGCTGTTGGTGCCTGCCTGTTGATGATTGCTGGTGAATTTGATCTTTCAGTTGGATCGATGATAGGTTTTGCTGGCATAGTGATCGCTGTCACTTCTATTGTTTGGGGTTGGCCTGTTTGGCTCAGTATTCTTACAGCCTTTGCTGTAGCGATGTCGATAGGCGCTTTAATTGGCTATATTACAGTCAAAACAAATCTACCATCCTTTATTGTTAGTCTTGCTTTTTTATATATTTTGCGAGGTTTGACAATTTTTATTGCTATTGCCAGTACCAAAAAAACCATTATTGGAGGTGTAACCGAAGTTGCTCAAAATGACTGGTTAGCGCCTATCTTCGGTGGAAAAATATTCTCAGGCTTATTCGAATGGCTTGCTGAACAGGGCTGGATTCAAACCTTTGTAGCTGGCACTAAAGCTGGCCAGCCAGTTGTATCTGGAATCCCTGCATTGATGGTTTGGGCACTGGGTCTAATTATTTTTGGTCATTTTGTGTTAACAAAAACTCGTTTTGGTAATTGGATTTACGCCTCCGGTGGCGATGCACAAGCTGCACGGCACATTGGCGTACCGGTTAACAAAGTTAAAATACTCATGTTTGTCTTTACTGCTTTTTGTGCAACCGTATTCGCCACCACTCAAGTTATTGAGTTTGGCTCGGCTTCAGCGGATAGAGGCATCCTTAAAGAATTTGAAGCAATTATTTCAGTGGTTATAGGTGGCGCCTTATTAACTGGAGGTTATGGATCAGTTATTGGTGCAGCTCTGGGCGCAATCATATTTGGAGTAGTGCAACAAGGTTTGTTTTTTATCGGCGTGGAGAGCTCATTATTTCGAGTTTTCCTAGGAGTGCTTTTACTATTAGCAGTGATACTCAATACACATGTTCGCAAATTAATCACAGGAGCGAAATGATGAGTACTTCACCACTGATGGAACTTACAGACATTCATAAAAGTTTTGGTAATGTAAATGCCCTTAGAGGGGTTTCAATTTCTATTAATAGGGGAGAATGCCACTGCTTATTGGGCGATAACGGCGCAGGAAAATCAACATTGATTAAAATCATGTCTGGGGTACACCAGCCCACAGCTGGGCAAGTAAATATTAATGGAAAACCCACTGTAATGCAAGGCCCCCGTGAAGCAATAGATTCTGGAATTGCTACAGTTTATCAAGATTTGGCATTGATTCCATTAATGTCAGTGTCGCGTAATTTTTGGCTCGGTAGAGAACTGACAAAAAAAATAGGTCCAATCGCTGTAATGGACTTTGATAAATGTAACTCAATTTTGATGTCAGAAATGGAAAAAATAGGGATCCAATTACGAGACCCGAGTCAATCAATAGGAACTCTTTCAGGTGGTGAAAGGCAAACCGTTGCCATTGCTCGTGCCGTATTTTTTGGTGCTGAAATATTAATACTTGATGAGCCTACATCAGCTTTGGGTGTATACCAGACCGCTAATGTATTAAAAACTGTAGAAAAGGTTCGGGAAAAAGGTGTTGCAGTAGTATTTATATCGCATAACGTTTCACATGCCTTAGCTGTAGGGGACAAATTTACAGTTCTATCTCGAGGCGAAACTCTTGGCACTGCTCTTGCTGGAGAGATTAATTATGAAGAATTACAATTTATGATGTCTGGAAATAAGGAATTGTCAGCATTAAAAAATAGCAAATAAGGAATTGTCAGAATTAATAAATAGCAAATATTATGAAAATATGTTTGATTGGTGCAGGTCGCATAGGTGCTGTCCATGCAATAGCAATAGCGGGTGAAGCAACAACTACGCTTCATTCGGTTGTTGACCTCCATCCAGAAGCGGCAGAGCAGCTTGCCAAAAAGTACAATGCTATCGCCTTAAACTTAGACCAGGCGTTCAATAATAACGAAATAGATGCCTTTATCATTGCCAGCAGTACTGCTACACATGCAGACCTAATAGAACGGTGTGCCCGAGCAGGTAAGCCTGTTTTTTGCGAAAAACCAATTGATTTAAGTCTCGATAGAGCTTTATCGTGTGCCAAAGTTGTTAAAGAAAGTGGCATTGTATGCATGATTGGTTTTAACAGGCGATTTGATCCACATATGGTCAGCTTAAAGAATAAAGTTGATGCAAACCTTATTGGCTCAGTTCAGTCTTTGATAATTAACTCTCATGACCCAGAACCGCCTTCTATGGAATATATTGCAAGCTCTGGCGGGTTGTTTTATGACATGATGATCCACGATTTTGACATGGCCTGCTGGATACTTAAAGACACACCAAGCAATATATATGTTGCTGCCACTGCTACAAATGATGATATTGCTAGCTATGGTGATGTGGATACTGCCAGTGTCATATTAACCATGAAGAATGGTGCGATTGCAACTATTATTAATGGTCGTCAAGCGGCTTTTGGTTATGACCAGAGAATTGAAGTTTTTGGACAAAAAGGAATGTTGCAAGTACAAAATGCACTTGAAGATAATGTGGTGCTAAGCAATGCAAATGGAATTAACCAAGCTAAAGCAAAATATTTTTTCTTAGAAAGATATGAAAAGGCATATCACAACGAATTGGTACATTTTATGAAATCAGTTCAAACAGGTGCTAAGCCTAGCGTAGACATTTCAGATGGCGTTCTGGCATTGAAAATTGCCGAAGCAGCTAAACAGTCTTTTGAAAGCGGAAACCCAGTTAACTTATAAATATTAAATAGAATGCTGCCACAGAATATTAACGATTTGAATAGTTTATTACAAGAGAGCTATCCCAAATTAAGCAAGAAAATGAAGTTGATAGCATTCTACATTATCGATCAACCTCAAAAACTCGCATTGAACACTCTTGCGGTGATTGCAGAAGATGTTGGGGTTTATCCTTCAACTCTGGTGCGCTTTGCTAAACATTTTGGTTTTAGTGGTTTTGCAGAACTGCAAGCGCTATTCAAGGTCAAAATTTCGCAATCTGCGATCAACTATCATCAGCGTATCACTGATGTTCAAAAAGTAACTGGAGGTGATGTAAATATGAATAGTTCGAATATATTTCATGATGTTACTAGTCGTAATATTGCTGCCACAAAAATACTATCTGAACAAACAGATGAAGAGTTAATAGAGGAATCCGTGCAGACATTGTGTGCGGCTAATGAAGTAATTTTATGTGGCTCGAATAGAGCTCAACCTATAGCAAGCTATTTTTATTATATGTTAAATAATCTAGGCATTCGATGCCGCATTACCAATAACGTAGCTGAAGAAGAAAGCCTATCACATTGGCTTGATGAGAAAACTGTACTAATTGCAATCACTTATAACCCTTATTCTACTTGGACAACTGAAACCGTTAAGGAGGCAAAAAAATCTAATGCAACGGTTATTCTGCTGACCGATACAAAGCTAAATCCTATTGCCCATCTTGCGGATTATTTATTTTGCATACATGAAGCAGAGATCCACACTTTTAGGTCCTTAGGGGCAACAATGTGCCTTGTTCAGGCTATATGTATATCCATCGGATACCATCAACAGGAAAATTAAATATGTCACTTTTATCTCGTCCAAAATTAAGTTCAGATGGTTGTTACCAAAACATTACGCCAAAATCAGCCAATTGGGAATATGTCGGATTTCAAGCACATGAACTGGCGCCTCAACAAACTTTGAATTGGATTGATCCAGATAATGAATCATGCTTGGTAATCTTATCTGGCAAGGCTGATATTAGAGTAGATAAGCAGACTTTTCATGGTCTTGGCGATAGGACGAGTGTATTTGAAGATAAAAAACCGCACGCAGTATATGCGCCCAATAACAGTCAAGTATCTATCAAAGCAATAACCAAACTCGAGCTGGCAATAGCAACTGCCCCCGGTTTTGGAAACTATCCTGCCAGATGCATTAAGCCTGAAGAAATGACCAGTGAAATTCGAGGAGAAGGCAGCAATACAAGATCAATTTGCAACATATTACCGGAACAAGACAAAGCCGATAGTTTGCTGGTTGTCGAAGTCAAAACGCCGGCCGGAAATTGGTCTAGTTACCCACCCCATAAACATGACTCTGACAACATTCCAGTCGAATCCTATTTAGAAGAAACATATTATCATCGAATAAACCCACCACAAGGTTTTGTTTTTCAGCGCGTATATACCGACGATTTAGCTATTGATGAAACTATGGCTGTGGAAGATAAATGCGTTGTTCTAGTGCCACGAGGTTATCACCCTGTTGGTGCTCCTTATGGATACGATTCTTACTATTTGAATGTAATGGCGGGACCAAAACGTCGATGGATTTTTAAGAACCATCCTGATCACCAATGGATGTTGGATAAAACATGAAAAAACTGGATATTATTTGTCTAGGGCGTGCGGCAGTAGATTTTTACGGACAACAAATTGGGTCCACCCTAGAAAATATGGGTAGTTTCGCAAAATATCTTGGCGGCTCATCCGCAAATATTGCTTACGGTTGTTCCAAACTTGGACTTAAGTCCGCAATGCTCACTCGAGTTGGCGATGAACATATGGGTCGTTTTGTGCGCAATGAGTTGGCAAGCGTTGGGGTAGACGTTTCCCATGTCATTACAGATAAAGAGAGATTAACAGGTTTAGTCGTGCTAGGCATACAAGACAAAGAAACCTTCCCACTTATCTTTTACCGAAAAGACTGTGCAGATATGGCGGTTAACATAAAAGACTTTACAGTTGAATTCATTGCCAGCAGTAAAGCGCTGTTAATTACGGGAACACATTTTTCTTCTACCAACACTTATAGCACCAGTATGAAAGCTATTGAGTATGCCAAGGTATCAAATACCAAAGTAATTATAGACATCGATTATCGACCTGTATTGTGGGGTTTAACTGGATTAGGTGATGGTGAATCTCGTTTTATTGCAAGTGATGATGTAAGTCAACATCTTCAAACTATACTGCCTTATTGCGATGTTATTGTCGGCACCGAAGAAGAGATTCATATTGCTGGTGGTAGTGAAGACACGATTACTGCTTTAAGGCAAATTCGAAAACTAAGCGACACCATTATTGTATTAAAACTTGGCCCATTGGGGTGTACAGTAATTACCAGTGATATTCCAGACAGTTCAGCTGGCTTTAAGGCTATAAAAGGCAATCAAGTCGAGATACTAAACGTGCTAGGCGCCGGTGACGCCTTCATGTCTGGATTTTTACGTGGCTACTTAAGAGACGAGAGTCTTGAAAAAAGCGCCACTTATGCAAATGCCTCAGGCGCACTAGTAGTTTCTCGACATGGTTGTGCCCCAGCAATTCCAAGCGAAGAAGAGCTGTTTTACTATTTGGATAATGCACATAATATCTCAGACCCAAGTAAAGATAGTGCCCTTAATCATCTCCACAGAGTTAGCTTTAGAGGCGACATGAAATCAGAAATTTTTGGTTTCGCGTTTGATCATCGCAAGCAACTCTATGATTTAGCGATTGAGTGCGGGGAAGATCCAAATCAAATAGTAAAGCTAAAAAAACTATTTTTGAGTTCGATAGAGAGCACCATTAAGCAAATCAATATTTCAGAGAGAAATGTTGGCGTACTAATCGATGACACTTATGGTGAAGAAGCACTACACTCTATCGCTGAAAAACCATGGTGGATTGGAAGACCAGTAGAGCTTCCCAGCTCCCGCCCTCTAGAATTCGAAGGCGGAGGATCAATTGGATCGAAACTACAGTCTTGGCCATTAACACATGTTGTAAAGTGCTTGTTGTTTTATCATCCAGACGACCCTATTGAATTGAGGCTCAAGCAAGAACGGCAACTGAAGGAGCTGTATTCTGCTTGCGTTCAAAGCGGACATCAATTGTTATTAGAAGTAATCCCACCTGCAGAATCTGAAGAGGATGCCTCTACAATACCGCAAATACTAAAGAGGTTTTATCATCTCGGCATTAAACCAGATTGGTGGAAATTACCAGCACTTCAAGACAAGTCTTGGCAACTAACAAGCGAGGTCATATTGGGCCATGACCCACACTGCCAAGGTGTATTATTATTAGGACTGTCTGCATCCATGGAGGCTGTGAAAGAATCTTTTGCTGGCGCAACAAAATACGATATTTGTAAAGGTTTTACAGTTGGCAGAACAATTTTTTATGAACCAGCGAAAGAGTGGATGCAACACAAGATAAGCGACCAAGAGTTGGTTGACTCTGTGGCCGGTAATTATATCGAATTAATTAAAGCTTGGAAAAAATACAGAGAGGAAATGAGCAAATGAAAACAATTAGACTCACAATGGCGCAGGCCGTAGTTAAATATTTGTCGGCACAACATATCAAGATTGATGATGAAGTTCAGCCCATATTTGCTGGAGTTTTTGCTATCTTTGGACATGGCAATGTGGCAGGTATGGGGCAGGCATTGGAAGAGCAGCAAAAGCATTTGCCTACGCTCCGTGCACACAGCGAGCAAGGCATGGTTCATGCTGCTATAGCTTATGCCAAGGCCAACAAACGCCAAAGAATGATGGCTTGCACCAGCTCAATTGGACCTGGTGCGACCAATATGATCACTGCCGCAGCGCTGGCCCATGTTAACAGACTTCCAGTTTTATTATTGCCGGGTGATTTTTTTGCAAGCCGAACCCCAGACCCCGTACTCCAGCAATTAGAAGATTTCTCAAACCCCACGATTAGTGTCAACGATTGTTTCAAGACAGTGAGTCGATATTTTGATCGCATTATGAGGCCCGAACAAATCATTAATAGTTTGCCTGTTGCGATGCAAACTCTATTAGACCCAGAAAACTGTGGTCCAGTAACCTTGTCTCTACCCCAGGATGTTCAAGCAGAAGCGTTTGACTATCCCGAAGAGTTTTTTATTAAGCGTACCCATTCCATCCGTCAAATAGCACTTGATAATGCGGAATTAACTCGTGCAGTTGAAGCGTTGTTACAATCTAAAAAACCACTGATCGTAGCCGGTGGTGGTGTGCATTATGCAAAAGCGTGTGAGGCGTTGCAAAAATTTGCGGGAAAATACCAAATTCCAGTAGCAGAAACCCAAGCAGGGAAAGGTTCGTTGGCATGGGACCACCCCTGCTATGTTGGCGCTATTGGAGTAACCGGCTCCAATGCAGCCAATAATCTGGCACAACAAGCAGATGTTGTATTGGCGATCGGTACAAGGTTACAGGATTTTACTACTGGCTCTAGAACACTATTTGCTAATACAACATTATTACAGTTAAATGTTTCTCGTTTTGACGCCATAAAACACAGCGCACTATCGTTGTTGGGTGATGCTAAGCTAGGAATAATGCAATTGGATAAACACCTCTCAACTTGGAAAGCACCACGGTCTTGGTTCGATTTGGGACAAAAAGAAATTGCCAAGTGGAATAGCTACTATGACCAAATTACCTCCATTAGCGATTTATCAAACACAGAAAATATTTTGCCCACAGATGCTCAGGTGTTGGGTGAAGTGAAACGTCATGGCACAGTCAGTGATATTGTTCTTTGTGCTGCAGGAAGTTTGCCAGGTGAATTGCATAAATTGTGGCGAACAGAGCAGGTTGGTGGTTACCATGCTGAATACGGTTTTTCTTGTATGGGATACGAAATAGCTGGAGGATTAGGTGTGAAAATGGCAGAGCCAGAGCGAGAAGTAATTGTACTTGTTGGAGATGGTTCATACTTGATGCTTAACTCAGAATTGGCAACTAGCGTCATGTTAGGCCACAAAATAATCGTTATTGTTTTGGATAATCGAGGATTCTCTTGTATTAATCGTCTTCAAAATGCAACCGGTAATCGTTCGTTTAATAATTTATTGAAAGATTGCCAAAGTGTCGATGATGGTCATCCAGAAATTAATTTTGCGATGCACGCAAAGGCACTAGGAGCTAATTCTGAACAAGTTAACAGTATACAAGAATTAGAATCGGCACTTGTTCGTGCGCAATCCTCATCAAAATCTTATGTTATAAGCTTAGTGACAGACTCTCACAAAATAAGTCCAGAAGGTGGCTGCTGGTGGGAAGTTGCAGTACCTGAAGTGTCATCAAATATAAAAGGCAAAGAGGTTCTCAAATCTTATAAAGAGTCTAAAACAAAACAACCTTACTAATTATGAAAAAAGAAGCATCAAAAGCAAGCATTAATCAAGTTTTTTTTAGTGAATCAGATATTAATCATGATGATTTAAGGCAAATCTGTTCTCAAAAAACGTTCAAAGAAGAATACCCCTTGGCTGATTCTGTTGAAAATAATGTCGTGATTTATAACGCAATAAACATAACCCCGCTCACTGATAACTCAAACCAAGAAAAGAGATTAAAAACTGAGTTGAATCACATTTTAGAGAAAGGTCCGGGAGTTTTCGTTATTCGTAATCTATTTGAGGATTGCGAAGTAATAGATCAGAGCAACGATATTTTTGAAAAGATTATTAAGAAAGAAGATAACAGCAAAAATGACCATTTCGCCTCTGGTACCAATGCAAGGATATGGAATAGCTTACAAAAAGTTGCCCTCGAAAATCCTGAAGTATTTATCAATTATTATTCTAACAACGTCCTGAGAGTTGTTGCAGAGTCCTGGTGTGGCCCAAACTTTCAAATGACGGCACAAGTCAATGTGGTCAAGCCTGGTGGTGAAATGCAAAAGCCACATCGCGATTACCATTTAGGATTTCAAGAAAACAAAGAAATACAAGAGTACCCCATCTCGAGTCAACGTATGTCTCAGAACTTAACTTTGCAGGGTGCGGTTGCGCACAGCGAAATGCCACTTGAAAGTGGTCCAACCATGCTACTGCCCCACTCGCATAAGTATGAATTGGGGTATTTGGCATGGCGGAATAATGTATTTCAAAATTTTTTTTGTGAGAACGCTGTCCAGCTTCCATTAAAGAAAGGTGATGGCGTATTTTTTAATCCTGCGTTATTTCATGCGGCTGGCACCAACAGCACTAAAAAAATTGACCGCATTGCTAATCTGTTACAAATCTCGTCGGTCTTCGGCAAGACTATGGAACATATTGATTATATTAAAATTATCAAGAATATTTACCCAGCTTTACTAGAGCACCAAAACAACAACACACTTTCGAAAAAATCTATTACGAATGTCTGCATCTGTGCAACCGACGGTTACGCCTTCCCAACAAACCTAGATTACGATACAAATGCTTATTCTGGTATTAAGGGGTTCAGTATGTTTGAAATCACACTGCAAGCACTCGAACAGTCTCTTGATTTGGATAATTTCACCTCAAAACTTTATGAACACCAAAAGATTAAGTTTGCCAGTTAATCAATTTTTGTGGCTTGTATAGTTGGTGATGGCGCAAATATTATAAATAATACTTTGGAGAACAAAATGAGTATAAAAATTGGTGTTAGTCCGATTTCATGGACTAACGATGACATGCCAGAATTGGGTGGTGACACGACAATGGAACATTGTTTGCAAGAAGGCAAGCTTGCTGGCTATAGTGGCTTTGAATTAGGTGGCAAATGGCCTCGAGAAGCATCAGTTTTAGAGCCCTTATTTAATAAATATGACATGGACATAGTCTCAAGCTGGTTTAGTGGAGATCTACTAATAGGAAGTCTCGAAGATGAAATAAAAAGAATAACGCCTCATATGCAACTCCTGAAAGATCTAGGGACAAAAGTGATTGTCTATTGTGAAATGGATGCTTGTGTCCATGGAGAAATAACTGTGCCTCTTTCAAGACGCCCAGTTATTGCTGAAGATCAATGGCAAGAGTGGACTGCAAAGCTTAACCAGCTGTCAGAATATACTTTATCGCATGGAATGCAACTGGCCTACCATCACCATATGGGAACAGTGGTTCAAATCGAAGAGGAAGTGGACAAACTAATGGCAATGACAAATAGTGATCTCGGGTTGGTATTAGATACTGGTCACTTAATATATGCCGGCTCAGACCCACTAAGGGTCTATGAAAAGTACAGTGACAGAGTGCTCCATATTCATTGTAAAGATGTAAGAGGGGCGTTATTAGATGATTCACTCAATACTGATTCAAGTTTTTTAAATTCTGTACTAAATGGTGTATTTACTGTGCCAGGTGATGGTGATTTCAATTTTCCTGATCTATTTAAAATGGTGAGTGATAATGAGTATAGTGGCTGGATAGTTGTTGAGGCCGAACAAGATCCAGCTAAAGCGCATCCATTAACGTACGTGACAATGGGTTATAACAATATTCAAAGTTACTGTGATAAATTTGGAATTCAAATAGAGGATAGAGAATGAAAACAATTGGTATAGGTGTTATTGGTACGGCTTTTATGGGTAAGGCTCATTCTATTGCCTATGCTGCTGCAGGAAGTGTTTTTGGAGATGGTTTACGACCAACCCTAGAGTTGATTTGTGACTACAATTCTGATAGAGCTGAAGTTATGCGAAAGGAAATGGGTTTTGCTCGGTGCACTAGCACTTGGATGGATGTAGTGAATGATCCAAAAGTTCAACTAATTTCTGTTTGTGTTCCAAATTCGTTACATAAAGAGATTTCAGTAGCTGCACTCAAGGCTGGTAAGCATGTCTGGTGTGAAAAACCTATGTCCACCAATTTATCTGACTCTGAAGCTATGTTTGCAGCAGCCAAAGCCAGTAGTGCTCAAACTATACTTGGCTATAACTATACTCAAAATCCAGCGGTTCAAAGTGCTAGAAAACTTATTGATGAGGACGTTATAGGTCGAGTAATCGGCTTTTATGGAAGCTACGATGTCGACAATGAGGCTGATCCAGATAGACCCCATTCTTGGCGAATGAGTCGTGAAGCTTCAGGTACTGGCTCTAATGCCGATGTGATGTGCCATTTAGTTAGCATGGCTCATTATATGACAGGTAGCGAAATAACTCGATTAGTTGGGGATTATGATACAGTTCATAAAGAGCGCCCTGACCCAAAAAATCAGGGGCAAACATTAGTAGTTGACAATGACGATGTTTGTACAGCAATGGCTCATTTTGAGAGTGGAATTAAGGGAACCTTGCGTGTAAGTCGAGTAGCTTGGGGAAGAAAATGCGGATTGCGTTGGGAAATTCATGGCTCACAAGGCATGATATGTCACGATCAGGAACGACTAAATGAAATCAAGTTATATACAAGGAGTGATGATCCTAGACAGGAGGGTTTTAAAACCATTTTGAGCGGTCCGGCTCAACCCCCATATAATGCCTTTTTGCCAAATGCGGGACATAGTCTTGGCTATATCGACGTCAAGGTATGCGAACTCAAACATATACTGGATGCAATTGAAACAGGCCAGCCAGTCTGGCCCAACTTTGCTGATGGCTTAAAAATTGAAAGAGTGATGGACGCCATAGATCGTTCTGCACTTTCTGGTCAGTGGCTTGATGTCTAAAATACAAATACAACATTTGCATTACCTAGATAATCGATTATGGCACGGCTTGGTAGTAGGAAGGGCTGGCCTCGACCTTTATCCACAGCCTTCAGGAAGTAAAACTCGCGATGCAGGGTTATTTGCTAGTGACGTAGGCGGCTCTGGCGCTAATATTGCTGTAGCTATGAGGCATGCAGGGGGTGAAGTAGGCCTTATCTCGGCTTTATCCGACGATTCCGTCGGTGAATATGTGCGGCAGCGACTTACAAATGAAGGCATTGATCTACAATTATTGCAAACCACTTCAGGTGACGAACGCACCAGTCTAGCAATTGCCGAAGAGCGCTCGGAGGACTGCGAAGTAGTAATATATCGTAATAATCCTGCGGATCTGCGAATTACCTGTGATGAAGCTATACGACTGGCCATTAGCCAAAGCGACAATCTGATCGTAACTGGCACCAGTCTAATTGAGTCTGATTCACGAAAACAAACCCTTGAAATGATGGATCATGCAAAACAAAATAATTGCAAGGTCTGGCTAGATTTAGATTACAGACATTGGAACTGGCCCGATATTAAAACTACCCGCTCAGCCTATCAAAAAGCTGCGGAACAAGCGGATGTACTAGTTGGCAATGAAGATGAATTCAATATTCTGCAAGAAGACATTAATGCACAGGCTAAGCAATGTGCCGCCCATGACCAAGTGATAATCCTCAAGCGTGGCGTAAAGGGTTGCAGTCTTTTTTCTGGTGGGGCTCGACTTGATACCGGAATTTATGCCCTGCCAGTCTGCAAGCCTTATGGTTCTGGCGATGCTTTTCTTGGTAACGTGATAATGAATTATATGTCTTCTGGTGACTGGCAACAAGCCATTGAGGCTGGCAGTGCCGCAGCAGCTTTAGTAGTATCCCAGCGAGGCTGTGTTAGTGCTATGCCTAACTTAGAGGAAATTGAATTATTGCAAAAACGAATGATGATAAAACCTACAACAAAGTGGAGTTAAATATGCATATTCCTCAACATGATAACAATAATCGGGCAATTGTAGATCGTAACCATGACTTGGTTCCCCTATGCTATTTCAATATCATTAAGCTAAAGGCTGGTGAGTCATATAGCTATCAACTAGCTGATTACGAAACTTGTATAGTGCCGGCTACTGGAAGTATTGATGTACAAGTACAAAATCAAACTTTCAAACAGGTTGGAAAGCGTCAGCATATCTGGGAAAGAGACCCAGAAGGTGTCTACGTGCCGGTGAACTGTGAAGCTACATTGGACTGCATCAGTGGCGACGTAGAAGTCTTCATTTCGGGAGCCAAGCATAATCAAACCCACAGCGCCTTTGTTATAAGGGAAGACGATATTGATACAGTTCAGTATGGCTCTGATGACACTAAAACTCATCGTAAAATTAAACATATTCTGGGTAAGAATCCAGCTGGCGAAGTAGGCAAACTGTTGGTTAGTGAACTATTTACCGTAGGTGCAGGTGGTTGGTCCGGGTTTCCGCCTCATAAACATGAAATAGACAGGCTGCCTGAAGAGACTCGCCACAATGAAGTTTATAACTTTCGCTTTAACCCGCCTCATGGTTTTGGCGCCCAGTTTTTAACTCCAGATGGACAGGACTATGGTCCGGTCTATCATATACGCAATGAATCGACATTTGTCTTTGATAAAGGTTATCACCCTTGTGTAGCGGCTCCTGGGTATGAAATGTATTATTTCACTATTCTGGCTGGAGAAACCCAGCGACCGCTGCATATGAATTTTCACAAAGATCATGCCTATCAGCTTGATACCATCCCTGGCATGCAAGATATGCTTGGCAAATTTAAATAAAAAATATGATTTCTAATCTTAAAGATATTCTTATGCCAGCCCAAGATGGGGGTTATGCTGTCGCCTGCTTCAATGTATTTGGCTACGAAGATGCACGTGCGGTTGTTAATGCTGCAGAAGCACGCAATGCTTCGGTAATTCTCTCTATTAATATCGACATGCGCCAATTTATGCCAATGGAGCAAATTATCGGCATGTTAAGACCTATGGCCGAAAAGGCACGAGTTCCTGTGTGTCTGCATCTTGACCATACCTATGAAATTGATACAGTTAAAGAAGCCGTTGATACTGGATTTACTTCTGTAATGTTTGATGGCTCTCAGTTACCTATCTCTGAAAATATCACCGCCATCCGCGACATTGTTTCCTATGCACACCCTAAAGACACATCGGTAGAAGCTGAAGTGGGCTCAGTGCCCTATGCAACTGGTCGTGACAATATCCGTTCTGCCTTAACTGAAGTAATTGAAGCTGTAGCTATGGAAGAACAAGGACAACCCGATGCACTAGCAATATCCATAGGTAATGTGCATCGTTTGGAAGACCGATCTGTAGCAATTGACTTAGACCGTTTTACCGAGTTAGAAAAAGCTTTAAGCCTGCCATTGGTAATTCATGGCGCTAGTGGCCTTGAAAACAAAGAAATCCAAATAATGGCATCACGTCAAGTAGCTAAATTCAATGTTGGTACCATTTTGCGAAAAACGTTTGGCAACTCATTGCGCACCACACTTAAATCTGACCTTGACTTGTTTGATCGTATCACTATAATGCAGCAAGTAATTCCAGATATGCGCACTACAGCTAGTAAAATAATCCGTTTACTAGGGCAGTGATGAAACACAACCAAGGAAATAAAATGACCACATTGCAACACATCATCGACGGAAAAAACGTCACCGGTACTTCAGAAACTTTGTTTGACATATATGACCCTTCAACCGGGAAGACAACAAAGAAAATAAAAGGTGCGAGTGCTAATGACGTACAAAAAGCTGTTAAGATTGCGAACGAAAAGTTTACCTCCTGGTCGCAAGTAACACCGTCAAAACGTGCGCAAATCATGTTTAATTATCGTGACCTAATCATTAAAAATACCGATGAACTAGCTAAACTAATCTCACAAGAGCACGGCAAGACCTTCGCTGACGCTAAGGGTGAGGTGGGTAGAGGTTTAGAAATAGTTGAGTACTGTACTGCAATCAACAATCACCTTAAATCGGACTTTACTGCAGACGTTTCAACAGGCATTGATAGCCATAATGTTCGCCAGCCACTTGGCGTTTGCGCTGGTATTGTGCCTTTTAACTTTCCGGCAATGGTCCCGATGTGGATGTATCCAGTAGCAATATCATGTGGCAACACTTTTGTTTTAAAACTATCAGAAAAAGTACCTTCATGTGGATTAAGATTGACCGAATTAATGCAAGAAGCTGGTCTTCCAGCGGGTGTTCTAAATACTATTGTTGGTGACAAAGAGGCAGTCGATGAAATACTTACAAACCCACTAGTTCGTGCGGTCAGTTTTGTCGGCTCTACACCTGTAGGTGAGTACATCTATCAAGAAGGTTCACGCCACAATAAACGCGTACAGGCTCTTTGTGGTGCAAAAAATCATATGATCGTGATGCCGGATGCGGATTTGGAACAAAGCACAGATGCCATTATTGGCGCAGCCTATGGCTCAGCTGGCGAAAGATGTATGGCAATCTCGGTAGTTGTAGCTGTTGGTGATGAGACTGCCGATCAACTCATTGAATCCCTAGCGCCAAAAATTAAATCTTTAAATATTGGCGCTTATGATGAACCTAATGTAGAAATGGGTCCGGTAATCTCTAAGGAGAGTCAAGAAAAAATACTATCCTATATCGAGTCTGGCATTGATGACGGGGCAGAACTGAAAGTTGATGGCAGATCCGCAACCGAAAAAGACGGCTTCTTCATTGGAGGCTGCTTGTTCGACAAAGTAACCCCGAATATGTCAATTTACACCGATGAAATTTTTGGCCCTGTTCTGTCCATTGTAAGAGTGTCAACTTACGATGAAGCATTGGCGCTTGTCAATGATCACGAATATGGCAACGGTACAGCTATATTCACTCGCGACGGTGACACTGCACGCCACTTCACTTCAAACGTTAAGGTCGGTATGGTCGGAGTTAATATCCCAATCCCTGTCCCGGTTGCGATGCACAGCTTTGGTGGCTGGAAGCGTTCACTTTTTGGTGGTTCCTCAATTCATGGCATGGAGGGTGTGCGCTTTTACACCCAGCTCAAAACCGTCACCTCAAGATGGCCTTCAGGCATCCGGAAAGGCGCCCAGTTCCATTTTAAAAGTGGCAAAGACGTTTAGCTAGAAGAAATATCATTAATTAAACATTTTCTACAAAGCCAAAAGATTTGCATTGCCACCAGATGCCGTAGTGTCTATCGTCACTACACGCTCGTTGACTAATCGCCAAGGTTCGAAGATTGAGTCGATGACCGGGATAATATCTTGTCTATTTTCTAGTTCAGTCTCAACTGACATCAAGTCACCGAAATAGAATATGGCATGATATTTGTCACTGACAAGCAGGTCTGGGCTTGGCCCTTTCTCTAGCCTAACAATACTTTTTTCTGCAAAACCCAGACCAACCAATGAAGAGTAATCTTTTTCGCTCAATAGAGCGATAACACTGTTTCCAAGAGCTAAAGATATTATTGCTTGCTCAAGAGCATCGCTCGATGCTGGGCCCAAACAAAGCACGCAGCCCTTGGCATGGTAGCTAAGCTCGTTAGACTCTCCTGTCGGACCTGGCAATGAATGTTTAGAAGTGAATGCTTGAATTGTTTCAATCAAAAAATCGAAAAATCTAGAATCTATTGCCGAAAAACTATGTTTCAGCTTGGCTAATAAATTGTCGTCAAGTTTTATTTGAGGGGCGGCCAATTCATCCATATTAATTAAACACTCGTAAAGCTCTAGTGGCAGATCATTTGCGCTTCCGCAGGAGAGGCTTTGGCTATAACCGTGAAGCGAATGCAGGCCGCCAGCTTTTGGCCCTGTGCCAGACAAACCCTCGCCACCAAAGGGCTGTGAACCTACAATAGCGCCTACCTGGTTACGGTTAACGTAGATATTGCCCGCATTAACCCTGCCTATGACTTCGTCGACTTGTTGTTTGATTCGAGAATGAATGCCGAATGTCAAACCATAGCCTTTAGCATTTAACTGGTCAATCTTGTCACTCAAGTCGTTGACACTATAACGGATGACATGAAGTATTGGACCAAAAAACTCTTCATTGAGCTCATCAAGAGACTCAAGATGGATGATAGTTGGACTAACAAAGTAGCCATCACTGTTGGCATTGTTGATCTCTGCGATAACCTTATTTTGCTTCCTAGCTTGGTCTATATGTCTTTGCAGTCTTGTTTGCGCTTCAGCATTGATGACTGGGCCGCAGTCTGTATCCAAAAACCTTGGATTGCCGAGACTTAGCTCCAGCATCGCTCCCTTTATCATTAGAACGGTATCATCAAAACACTCGTCCTGAATAAGGAGTATTCTGAGCGCGGAACAGCGCTGACCGGCACTCTTGAATGCACTATCAAGGACATCTCGAGCGACCTGTTCACTGAGTGCTGTCGAGTCAACCACCATAGCGTTTAGGCCGCCCGTCTCGGCAATCATTCTGGCACTGGCATTGTTATTCATCAACAGGTTGCTCTTGATAAGCTTAGCCACCTGGGTTGATCCGGTAAAGGCGACCCCGGCAATATCTGGTCGACTTGTGAGATAGGAGCCCACCTCGGGGCCTGTCCCCAGACATAACTGCAGAACTCCCAACGGTATGCCCGCCTCAATTAATAATTGTGACGCTCTATAGGCTATCAGAGAGGTGCTCTCGGCGGGTTTGGCGATAACACAATTACCTGCGGACAATGCGGCCGCTATCTGGCCAGTAAAAATTGCCAGCGGAAAATTCCAGGGACTTATACAGACAAAAACGCCAAGTGCTTCGCGCTCATTCGGCATCACTATTTGCCCAAGTTTGGCGTAATAGCGCAAGAAGTCGACCGCCTCTCGCACCTCGTCTACAGCGTCTTGATAAGTTTTTCCCGCTTCCCTCATCGCTAAAACCATTAACTCTGCTAGATTAGTCTCATAAAGGTCTGCTGCACGATTTAAACTCTGAAGAATTTCATCCTGGTTTTGTCTACTCTCAGGAAAGGCACTTGTTGCTCTCTCCAGGCATTGATCTATCTGTTTATTGGTGGCATAAATTACAGCACCGACCTCGTCAGAGTTGTCAGCTGGATTTATTACTCGTTGTATGTCATCCCCTTTTACGTCAACCTTATCAATGATGGATTTTGCATGCCATTTATACTCAAGCCATCTTTGCTGTTGCTTATATAGACGATCAACCTCGTCTTGCTCTGATAGTATGACGCTTTTCGAGTTATGACGAATGCTTTTATAGATATCTTTTGGCAAGGGTATAAGCGGATGAGAAGTCTGCGGATCCTTTTCAACTTGGCTCAAAACGTCAGACGCCAAATCTATTGGACTAATGCTTTTGTCAAACAGGTGATTGATAAATGAACTGTTGGCGCCATTTTCAAGTAATCGTCTCATCAGATATGCCAGTAAGTCTTTATTGCTGCCGACCGGTGCATAGACTCTGGTTATCACCCCATACTGACTTGCTATGAGTTTGTGCAGAGACTCGCCCATGCCGTGCAGGCGTTGAATCTCGAAACCAGACTTATCGCCAGCTATTTCACAAACACTCACCAAGGTGTGGGCATTGTGACTGGCAAATTGGGGATAAATATAGTCGCGCATACTCACCAGCTTTTGCGCACAAACAAGATAGGAGTAGTCGGTATTGGCTTTTTTTGTGAACACCGGATAATCAACATCCCCTAACACTTGGGCCTGCTTGATTTCACTGTCCCAATAGGCTCCCTTGACTAAACGCAACATGATTGATAAATTATTTTTCTGACACTGGGCATAAAGCCAGTCCAAAACATGAGGAGCGCGCTTTTGATATGCCTGAACAACAACACCAAAACCTCCCCATTTAGAATTCGCCATAGTATTCATAATTGCGCCAATAACATCGAGCGATATATCGAGGCGCTCTGACTCTTCAGCGTCGATGTTGATGGCGACATTGTATTTTTCAGCAATCTTGACTAGCTCTGTGATTCTAGGCACTAGTTCTTTCAAGACACGATCCTTATGGGCAAAGTTATAGGTTGGATGCAGCGCAGAAAGTTTTACCGAAATACCATTAGCCATTATGGTTTCGGCTCCATTGCTGCTCTCGCCAATCACCGTTAATGCATGTTTATAGGCCAGAAAGTATCGATCAGCATCTGCCCTTGTCCATGCAGCCTCACCAAGCATATCAAAAGAATGAATATCGCCTTTATTCTTAGATATTGCGCTTTCAATGTCCTCTGAAAAAACGAACTGGGAGCCAAAAAATTTCATAACGCTGCTTGCACTAAAACGAATCCCAGGTCTGGATAAAATATCAAGTGCGTGCTTAATGCGCCCCCTGATGGACTCGTTGTGGCCATGACTAATCATCATATCGGCAATACTAAGCGCGAGTGTTGCTAAACTTACAATTGAAGATTTTCCACCTTGTAGGTGTTTCGACCAAGCCTTATTTGAAATTTTGTCGGCGAAAAGCTTGTCTCTTGTTTTGTTGTCGGGCACTCGCAAAAAAGACTCAGCCAAGGTCATTAGTGACAGCCCTTCCTCAGTATTGAGATTGTACTCAGCTATAAACTGTGAAAGTAAATCTGGCCTTCTGGATTGACGTAAATTTTCGATTAGTTCAGCCGTTTTCGCGCTAACTATGGCTCTTTGCTTGGAACTGGTATTTTCGATAGCCATCAGCTCTGACAATGCCCGTTTTTCTTCCATCACCCGCGCATTTCTCACGATTTGACGCAAATCACTGTAATCAGTAGACAATTCTTTATGAGTCATGTTATAAATTTTGCTATTCTTTACAAACTATATGTTAGCGAATATTTCTACAATAAAATAAAAAAAAATTCTTGACATATACAAGAATTAGGAACAAAATTCGGCGATATTATATACCTTAGATTATTCACAAATGGTTAGAAGAAAATCAGGCGGAAGAGAGGCCAGAATAGCCTTAAGAAGTGCGCCACTAGCTAAAGAAGAAAGGCCCGTCAGACCTGGTGAAATAGGGGGCAGCTATAAGCCCCTGACACAGCCTCAAATGGAGGCCATTGAAGAAAATGTCTTCCGAATTCTTGAGGAGATTGGTTTTAATGACGCCACCCCTCATTGCGTTGAAAAGTGCGTCGCAGTGGGCGCAATCATGGGTAACGATGGTCGACTAAGAATGCCAAGAGAGATAGTAAAAAAGGCTATGAATCAGTCCCAGAGGAACTTGACTCTTTACGGCCAATCTAGTGAACATGATTTGGATTTGAGTGGGTCAAAAGTGCACTTCTCCACTGCAGGTGCGGCTGTATTGGTTGCAGATACTGAAAACAATAACTATAGAGAATCCACCAGTCAGGATCTATATGACATGGCCCGAATTACTGACAAATGTGAACATATCCATATGTTTCAAAGAACCTGCGTGCTGCGGGATATTAGTGATCCATTTGACCTAGATCTGAATTCGATTTATTGCTCAGTCATGGGTACCCAAAAACACATCGGAATAAGCTTCACTGAGGCAAGGCATGTGGAGGCAGGACTTGAGATGCTTCATATCATTGCTGGCAGTGAGAGTGATTGGCGAGCAAGACCATTTGTGAGCATGAGTAACTGCTTTGTGGTTCCCCCTATGAAGTTTGCTGAAGAGTCTTTAGAATGTTTACGAGTTGGGGTTGAAGGCGGGATGCCTATCCTACTTTTATCAGCCGCTCAGGCTGGCGCCACTGCACCGCCACTATTACCAGGAGTTGTCTCTCAAGCTTGGGCGGAATGTCTAGGGGGCTTAGTTTACGTTAATGCGATTAAACCTGGCGCGCCAGCAATTCTGGGGACTTGGCCATTTGTCTCAGATCTTCGCACTGGAGCGATGTGTGGCGGGTCACCGGAACAAGGCTTAATTTCTGCTGCTTGCGCCCAAATGGGAATTTATTTTGATTTGCCAACAGGCACTGTCGCAGGTATGACGGATGCAAAGTTTCCTGACTACCAGGCAGGAACAGAGCGTGCCTCCACCCATGTAGCAGCTGCCATGGCGGGGGCAAACATTGTTTACGAGTCAGCGGGTATGTACGCCAGCCTTTTGGGCACTTGTCCTGAGAGTTTGTTGCTTGACAATGATTTTTTAGGAGCTTCTATGAGAATGACAAAAGGTTTCAGTGATGTCAGCAAAGAATCATTATGCTTCGAAGCTGTCAAAGATGTTTGCCTGAATAATCTTGGCCACTACCTAGGCTCTGAACAAACAATCAATGTTATGCAGAGCGAATATATTTACCCAGAACTGAGTGACCGAGACAGTCCAAACGACTGGAAAGATAAAGGCAAGCCGGTTATCTTAGATAGTGCAATTGCAAGAAAAAAAGAGATACTTGCAACTCACTTCCCTAGCCATATTAGCGACAGCATAGATGAAGAACTGCGAAAAAGATTTAAGATCCAACTAAGCCGCAAAGCTATTGGGCGAACCTAATTATCAAGATTATTATGAAAAAACATGCTCAAGTTGTAATTATTGGTGGTGGCTCCCTTGGGGTGAACCTTATGTATCACCTTACACAAGAGGGATGGAATGATGTTGTACTGATTGAAAAAGGGGAACTTACGAGTGGCTCTACATGGCATGCTGCAGGCCTGTGCCCAAACTTTAATGGCAACCATACACTTTCTAGTATCCACGATTACACTATCAAACTATACGATGAAATTCTGCCCAAAATAACTGGACTGCCATCATCATTTCATAAGACCGGTTCCTTACGTGTAGGCTACACGGAAATTGAAGAGCAGTGGTTTCGTCATGTCATTAGTAAATCAAATCATATCGGTTGTGAAATGTACTTTGTCTCAAAAGAAGAAGCTAAAGCCATTAATCCGATGATGGACTTTGATGGCGCAAGATGTATCTTGTATACACCTAACGACGGCCACGTTGACCCAACTACTGTTGTAACGCAACTGGCGCAACTTGGGAAAAAAGCTGGCGCCCAGGTAAGTAACTTTAACCGTGTTGTTGATATCAATATTTTGGCTAATGGTGAATATGAGGTAGTTACAGAACTTGGCAATATTGTGGCTCAGCATGTGGTCAATGCGGGAGGATGTTTTGCCCCGCAGGTTGGTGCAATGGTTGGTTCGTATGTCCCTCTAGTGAATCTTCAACATCAATATCTGATCACAGAAAGTCACCCCGAATTTTCATCGCTGGCTAAAGAATTGCCAGTTACTCGAGATTCATCGGCAGCGGCATACATAAGACAGGAAGGCAATGGATTATTAATTGGACCATATGAGGAACGTGGTTCAAAACCTTGGGCGCTTGATGGTCTAGATTGGTCATTTGACAGAGAGTTATTTGAGGGTGATATTGAACGGCTTATGCCTTGGTTAGAACGCTGTATGGAGCTTGTACCTTTGTTCAAGGAGGTAGGCATTAGCACCGTTATCAATGGACTCATTACCCATACACCTGATGACAACTTGCTTGTCGGCCCTGTTAAAGGTTTAACAAACTTCTGGAACTTGTGTGGCGCCAGTATTGGTATTGCACAAGGAGGGATTGGTAAATACTTAGCACAGTGGATGGTTCATGGACAAACAGAGCTAAATATGGCTTCACTTGATTCTCGCAGGTTTGACCAATGGGCTGATAAGAAATACTGCATTACCCGAGCTATTGAATCTTATGAAAGAATGTATGCAATGGCAGTACCCAACGAAAACCGACCACACGGTAGGCCCTTAAGGGTCAGCGCACTGCATACTTTATTATCTCAAAAAGGGGTAGTCCATATTGTTAACACGGGTTATGAGAAACCTTCCTGGTTTACAACCCAAAACATTAAAAGTGAAAGTCATGCCTGGACTCATAGCGAAGCCCATGAAGCCATCGCCGAAGAATGTTTAGCTGTTCAAAACTATTGCGGAGTAACAGACATCAGCGGAACGGCAAAATTTAGAGTCACTGGAAAAGATGCGTTGGCATTTCTGGACAAATTATCCTGCAACAAACTGCCCACTAAAGATGGCAGAATCGGATTGACCCTATTCCATGCACCAAAAGGCGGCATTATTGCTGAACAAACCATCAGCAGAATTAGTCATGAAGAATTTATTTTAATGGGCGCTATTGGATCTCAAGTGAAGGACTATCAATGGCTTGAATGGCATGCAAAAGAATATGAGGTTAACATCGAAGACATAACTGAGAGTTGGGGTGGGTTGCTCTTAACTGGACCTAATGCTCGTAAAATCCTGCAACAGTGCACTCAAGAAAATCTAAGCAATGACGCCTTTCCTTGGTTGAATTGTCGCACCATCAAGATTGACTCAGCACCAGTTTTTGCGATGCGAGTTTCTTATGCTGGAGAGCTTGGATGGGAACTACATATGCCAACATGGCAACTTATTTCTATCTATGAGTCCTTGATGGAGACGGGGCAGGATTTTGGAATACGTGATTTTGGCGGGCAAGCTTTTAACTCTATGAGGCTTGAAAAAATGTATCGCGCTTATGGCGCTGAATTTACTGAAGAGATCTCTGCCCTTGAGGCGGGTATGGAGAGATTTATTGACCTTAGTCGCGACTTTATTGGCTGTAATAACATAAAAGAAAGGCAATCTAAGGGTGTTGCAACGAAATTAGCCTACCTTGTATTCGATGACCAAATTGCTGCAGAATGTTTTGGCAATGAGGCTGTTTTTGCCGACAGTCAGCTGAGTGGAATTATTACCAGTGGCGCCTACGGTCATCGCGTCGGTCATAGCATAGCATTTGCTTATCTGAAACCAGAACACTGCAAAGAAGGCTTGTCGCTGACTGTCGAGACTGCACTAGGGAGTCGGAAGTGCCATGTATCAATGAATGCATCTTATGACCCGGATAATATAAAATTGCGTACCTAATATGAATGAGCAAAGCGAACTAAGACAAATAATAAGTCCCTGTGTAAGTATCTGCAAGTACAATAAAAACGACTACTGTATAGGCTGCAAGCGTCACATGAATGAAATATTTGACTGGTTTGACTATAGCGAGCAGATGCGGATGGCAATCATGCAAGATTTAACCGACCGTGATATTGAGCTTACGGTTTAGATTTGTTTAGAATTATCTTTACAGAAATACCAAACTGACGCCAACAAAAAACATCACCGTTCCAGATATTCTGTTAACCCGTTGTGCCGCCCTAGGACTATTAATGATGCGCTTGAGCTGCTTGCCAAGTAATGAAATAACCACCAAACCCGTTAACAGGCCTAATGCCACCGTTAGAATTATTTGCAAGGCATAAGAAAGCTTTACCTGTGTAAGGTCAATCAACACAGGCAATACCGAGAGATAAAAAATCATTACCTTTGGGTTTGTCCCTGAAATTACAAAGCCAGCAATGAAATCCTTCCTGCTCGAGCTGTTTGACTGAAACTCGCTAAGATTAATTGCGCCAGATGTCCACTGCGAATAGCCAAGATACATTAAGTAAGCTGCGCCAAAAAAACGCACAATACCGATCAAGGGTTCAATACGTTCAGCAAGAACGTCGATAGAAAATACAATCAATGACAAATACATTAGGTCGCCTAATATCGCACCTACAGAATACATCATTGACGACAAGAATCCTCTCGAAGTACTGATTGACAGGAGGGCAAGGGTTCCCGGACCTGGCGTCATTACGAAAACCAGAATCGTAAAGAATAAAATGGTAAAGGTGCTTTGCTCCATATAAATCTTTTAAGTGTCTATCTGAAAGTGGTCAGATCTTTGAATTTAACGTTGTTCAAGACAACCAGTGCAGAGACCGCCATTATAGTGCCTATAGCATTTCTGATAGTCAGCGTTTCGCTGAAGAATATTGCCCCCAAGGCGATTGCAAAGAATGGCGTTAACAAACTAAATTCGGCACACTTTTTTGAACCCAAAACTTTCAGCCCAATATAGTAAAGGGTGGCCGCAATAGTAGTACTCAAAACTGAGACAATAAATATATTAATCCAAAATACTTTGTCCATATTGACCTCAGAAAGGAAAGCTCCATCGAACGACAAGAACCAGTCAATCACTAACGCAAAAAGGCAGATATAAAAATTAAATGCCATCACATGCATACTCCTCATGAGTGCACCAAAAACAGTTATTAATGCATAGAAGAAAGCAGCTAAAACAAAATAAAGGTTGCCGCTACGCACCCACTCCGAGAGATTTAATTGTTCAAAGTTCATCATCAGCGCTACACCAATAACTCCGAATAGTAATGCTATCCAGTCCCTGAGCGTTGGTTTCGATTTCTTGGAAAAGAGCATAAATATATAGACGAATATTGGAATTAAAACGGTCACAAGCGCGGCCCCCAATCCCGCAGCACCATGCTGCATTCCCATAAAATAAAAGCGCGTATTGCCAATCAAAAATATCGCCAGCAATAGCGACAAAAGAAAATTTCTTCTATTGATCTTAAGAGTAATATTCATCCACCAAAGCACCGGAAAAGTTGACAGAATTGCGAAAAAATATCTATAGACAACAATCTCGTTCTCGCTAATATAAAACGATAAATATTTCGCCGCAATCCCTGACAGGGCCCAAGTAAAAGTCACCATCACCATCAATAAAGACATCGTTCTTTTTGATTCAATCATCGATATATCTCGCTGTATTTAATACAGTGCCACAAATAAACCTACCAAAATCATTATCACCCCAGTCACCTCATTGACTCGCTTGATGACCCTGGGATTTTCAATGTGTTTTCTTAGCCGGATCCCTAAAATGTTTGCCAGACTGAGCACAAAGAATACCGTAATCCCTACAACCCCAATCACCTTTATTTCGGTTGCAACCGTTAGGTTATCTAGGTCAATAAAGATAGGCAGGAAGGATAGGTAAAAAATAATTGTCTTAGGGTTAGTAACTCCCACAACAAAACCAGCAATAAGTAACCTCGATACCGACCCTTTTTCGCTCGACTGTTCAAAACTTACACCCTTCGATCGCCACTGCTGATAACCAATATAGACAAGATATGACGCTCCAAGAATTTTCACGAAAAGCATACTATGACTTATCAGTTCAGCTAAGGCGTTGAGCGCCAGCATTGCCACCGCAACATAAATAATGTCACCTACGGTATGCCCAATAGAAAGCCACACCCCGGGGACGGCGCCATACCTTGTTGATATTGCAAGAACAGCAAACAAACCAGGTCCAGGCGAAATAGCATAAACAAAAGTTGCAATCGTAAGCGAGAGTAGTGTGAGCCAGTCCATTGCCAGATTATAGCCATAGCATCTGCTATAATCACAACATTATTAAGCCCTATTTTATTACCCTTACATGAACCTAGATTACCTCGACTTTGAACAACCCATCGCTGAACTTGAAGGCAAGATTCAGGCACTCGAAAATGTCAAAGATAGCGCCGATATTTCTAAAGAAATGGACGCACTGAAACTAAAAAGCGAATCTTTAACCAAGAAAATATTCTCTTCACTCACCGACTGGCAGATTTCTCAGCTAGCGAGACACCCTAAGAGACTCTACACGCTTGACTATATCGAATCTATTTTTGACGAGTTTACCGAACTGCATGGTGACCGTTCATTCTCTGATGACAGAGCTATGATTGGCGGGATTGCTAAAATGGATGACTACTCTTTTGTCTTTTTAGGCCAGCAGAAAGGAAGGTCCACAAAAGAAAAACTGCTTCACAATTTTGGCATGACGAGACCCGAAGGTTATCGTAAAGCTTTGAGATTGATGAAGATGGCTGAAAAATTCTCACTTCCAATTGTCTCATTCATTGATACGCCTGGAGCGTATCCTGGAATTGGCGCTGAGGAAAGAGGGCAAAGCGAAGCGATCGCAAGAAACCTGTTTGAAATGTCAACCCTAGAAACACCAATCATTTCAGTTGTTATTGGCGAAGGCGGTTCAGGTGGCGCACTTGCGATAGGCTTGGCTGACACCATGTTGATGTTTGAATATAGTATTTACTCGGTCATCTCTCCTGAAGGATGCGCATCGATTCTTTACAAGGACTCCACAAAAGCGAGCATTGCTGCAGAATACCTTAAACTGACTAGTAAGCACCTTAAACGTTTCAAGTTGATCGATAAAATTATTCCCGAGCCGCTTGGCGGCATTCACCGGGACCCTGAGAAGGCCTGTGAACTTCTTAAAAAGGCGCTCATTAAGGAATTAAAATCGGTTCAGGAAACAAAAACGGAAGAACTCCTCAGGGAGAGACATAAAAAACTTTTAGGCTTTGGAAGATTTAACGAAAAAGGATAAATTCCTTGAAGGCAAACATCTAGTTGTCGCGCTTAGTGGTGGCGTTGACTCTGTCGTCCTGCTCCACTATCTATCTAAATTTTATCCTAACAAGGTTAGAGCTATCCATATTAACCATAACCTATCTAAGCACTCTAAACATTGGGAAATTTTCTGTAAATCTCTATGTAGGAAGCAAAAGATTGACTATAAAAATATTGATATTTTCGTCGAAAATGCATCTAACGTGGAAGAAAATGCTCGTAAAAAGCGATATCATGCTTTAATTTGTGAAATAAATGATAACGAAGTTCTGTGTACAGCTCATCATCAGGATGATCAGGCTGAAACACTATTATTGCAACTTTTCAGGGGTAGCGGTGTGGCTGGACTGGCGGCGATGCCTAAAAACAAAAAACTTAACGGTTGTGAATTGTATCGGCCACTCCTTGGGGTCTCAAGAAAGCAAATAATGGACTACGCAATAGCAAATCATATTGATTGGGTTGAAGATGACAGCAATCAAAACACTAACTTTAGAAGGAACCTGCTTAGAATTGAGTTCTTGCCAAGACTGGGTGAAGTGTTTGTTAACCTGACTGCAAACATTTCCAGGAGCGCCAAGCATCAATCCGAAACCCTCGACTTGATGCGTGATTTAGCAGAACTTGATATAGATAACTATTCACTCGTTGCTAATGACAGATTGCAGGTTGAAGGACTCGTCAGATTATCACAAAGAAGGATGATTAATGTCATTCGTCATCATATTAATCGATTGGGTTATGTTTCACCCTCTGAAAAGGTATTAAAAGAAATGATTACTCTGATTAAGGCGAAAGCTGACGCCAAGCCGGTTGTTAGCTGGAGCCACTATGAGCTAAGGCGCTATCAAAATGAGCTCTATTTCTTTGATGAAAATCAAACCCACACGCCAAACCACTGTCAGTACTATGAATCGCTCAAAGATTTGCCGAACTTTGAGATCCGCTATAGGATAGAAGGACAGCGCATAAAGCAGAAAAACAAGGAGCACTCGCAGTCACTAAAAAAAGTTTTGCAAGAGGCAAATATCCCTCCCTGGGAGCGTGACCGACTAAGAATGTACTACGTTGACGGTAAGTTGAGAGCGATTGAAGGTCTCGGGGAAATGGAGGGAGCCTGATTTAGATATAGGGATTCTTGATTCCGATTTTTTCCAGAAACTCAATTTCGATTGACTCCATTTTATTTGCAGCGCCTAAATCATCATGATCGTAACCTAGCAGATGGAGTATTCCGTGTATCACCATATGAGTCAGATGATCTACGAAGGCTTTGTCGCCCACTATAGCCTCCTCGCGAACCACTTCAACACAAATAACTATATCGCCTAGAATAGCTTCATCTATCTCGACTGGAATTTCGCTTGGAAAAGAGAGTACGTTTGTTACCTGGTTCTTGCCTCGATATTCATTATTAAGGACCTGAATCTCGACAGCTGAAACAAGCCGGATTAACAATTCACTCTCTCCAACGCCAAAATCATCCATCAACTGCTGGGCAATATCTTTGATCCTATCTGCATCTACTAACTTATCGTTAATGATATTTTGAATAACGACCATGGCTTGGGAATATTGATAAAATGACTTATTTTATCCCTAAAACATTTTACTTTGTCGTCTATCATAGAAGTTGCAATAGCTGTACCCCTGCACAATACATTTGACTATCTTTGCGATTATCAGGTCAATATTGGTGCAAGGGTCAGTGTCCCTTTTGGCCGCAAAAAAGTTGTTGGCATTGTTTTGTCTGAAAAAGATAAGAGCGATCATGACAATCTCCGTTCAGTTGAAGAGGTTCTTGACAAGGGCGAGATCCTCTCAAAAGAGATTCTCGATTTTTTGTTCTGGTCGGCAAACTATTATCACCATCCAATCGGCGAAGTCTTGCTCGGCGCTTTACCAAAAAATCTAAGGCAGGGCAAACCGGCAGTAGTCAAAAAACTTACTACCCATGAAAGAGAGCTGACGCCATGTAATTTCGAAACCACGAGGGAGCAAAAAACAGCAATTGATACAGTCCTAAAATCACAGCATAATTTTCATAGTTTTCTAATACATGGTGTTACCGGTAGTGGCAAGACAGAGGTCTATCTAAGGGCCACCGAATCTCTACTCAAAAAAGGCAGGCAAGTTCTCGTACTGGTGCCCGAGATTGGCTTAACGCCCCAAATGATTTCGCGTTTCGAGGAGAGGGTTGAGGCTAAGGTTGTCTCTATCCATTCACAACTAAATGAAACGCAAAAGACCGACGCCTATTTGATGGCAAAAAATGGAGAGGCGAGAGTCATCCTTGGAACACGCTCGGCAATATTTACCCCGATTCCGAAACTCGGCCTAGTAATAGTAGACGAGGAGCATGACGATTCATTCAAACAGCAATCTGGTTTCCGTTATTCCGCCAGGGATCTTTGTTTTATGCGTGCAAAGCTTGCCAATATACCCCTACTTTTGGGCACAGCAACGCCTTCACTGGAGACACTAAAAAATGTCTTGGATGGCAAACTGACTAGGCTTGTGTTAAGCTCACGCCCCGGCGCAGCGATTATGCCAGACGTCAAACTGATAGATATGCGCGCCCAGTCTGCCGAAGCGCTCTCTCAGCCCCTGGTCGCAAGAATGCGCCACTATCTCGATGGCAATAAACAGGTAATGCTATTTATCAACCGTCGCGGCTATGCGCCTGTTTTTTTCTGTACCGAGTGTGACTGGCGCGCGGAATGCGACTCTTGCGACGCTGCCCTAATTTACCATCGCCACATCAATCGCCTCAAGTGCCATCATTGTGGCTCCGAAAAATTGCCGGATAGTGCTTGTCCCGCTTGTCGTCAGCCGACATTAAAAGTTCTTGGATACGGCACGGAGAGACTAGAAGAGAACCTAGAATCCTACTTTCCGAACACGCCTGTGATTAGGATAGATAGGGACACAACAAGAAGAAAGAAAGCTTTTGCAGGCCACTTAGAGCAAATCCATTCGGGTAAGCCTTGTATTTTGGTTGGAACTCAAATGCTAGCCAAGGGGCACGATTTTTCTGAGCTCGCCTTTGTCGGCGTATTGGATGTAGATGTTGGCCTCATGTCGTTAGACTTTCGAGCTACAGAGAATCTCGCGCAACTCTTGATTCAAGTCTCTGGTCGTGCCGGCAGAAGTAAAGATAGCGGTGAGGTTGCAATCCAGACACGCTACCCGAACCACCCAATATTCAGCCATATCAAAAAATCCGCATACAGCAAATATGCCGGCACTTTGCTAAAAGAGAGGGAGGAAGCCCAGTTACCGCCCTACGCCCATCAAGCCCTAATCTGCGCTAATGCAAAAAATAAACAGGGCGCGGAGCAGTTCCTCAACGAGATCGCCAGGCTTCTCAACAGTATTGACATGGATTCAGTCGAAATCTGGGGGCCAGTACCCGGAGTCATCGAAAAGAAGTCAAACTATTACTACTTTAATTTGTATCTTCAGTCAACCAACAGGAAGGACCTCCACCGTCTACTCAAAACCTTCTATTTGCATATCGAAACAATCAAGATAAATAAGTCTGTTCGTTGGTATTTGGATGTCGACCCTATTGAGTGATACAAGACTTAATGCAATCTAGAGACAGCACTAATCTAGTTTGGCTTGCCTAGTGCCTGCCTCTGAAAGAAGGACTTAAGTATAGGAGTATCATCGATAATATTCATGCCCATCCCTCTAAGCCAGCGAACCGGTTCGACGTTTTCTTTGTAAATCCAATTCAAGCCGTTCATAGTCTTGGCCATCAATTCATTGTCCAATCTCCGCGCCCTTGCGTAGCTTCTTAACACAGAATGCTCTCCTAAACTCTTGTCGGGGTAAGTGGAAAGCTGCAAGTTGAGTTCTCTACAATCAGCAAAACCTAGGTTCACCCCTTGGCCAGCCAGGGGATGAATATTGTGGGCCGCGTCACCAATTAGAGCTAGGTTTGGCAAAACATAAGATTTTGCGCTCCTCTCGATAAGGGGGAAAGATTGCCTTTCATTTTGCAGTAAAAGAACTCCAAAACGATACTCAACTGCCTCCGCCAGAGCCTTTTCAAATTCTGCATTTTCTAGCCTGATGAGTTTTTCAGCCAGTTTGTTTTCACATGACCAGACAATAGACGCCTGGTTTTCAGATAACGGCAACAAGGCGACGATGCTGTCGGACAAAAAACGTTGCCATGTGGTTTCTTCAAAGGGCTTTTCACTAGCAATGTTGGCGATAATTGCTTTTTGATCATAGTCATTCTCACTAGTCTCGATTTCACTGAGCCCTCTTACCTTCGAGAGTGATCCGTCGGCGCCGATTAGTAGCTGACATGTTAATTTATCTTTGTTGCTTAGTAATAATTCGTAACCATTTGTTGTCTTTAACAAATCGCTGAGCTTTGCAGAAATAAAATCAATCTTTGATTGATCTATTGCACCAAAAAGCGCAGACTGAATGAGGTCGTTCTCTACAATAAATCCAAGCTGCTCTAGGTTTTCATCCTTTGCGTGAAAGTTTAGATGGCCATGCGAATTTTGATCCCATATCTTGGTAGCTATAAAAGCCCGCTTTCTGCTGATATCATCCCACACATTTAGCGAAACCAAGTAACTCTTAGAAGCCGGGGTAATTGCGCTCACCCTAGAATGAAAGTTTTTCTCTATTTTAGGATTGCTATTGCCGGGTTCAACAATTGCAATGGAGCAGTTATTTTTTTGCGAGAGCTCCAAGGCAAATGCCAGCCCTACCATGCCGCCGCCGATTACGATAACATCGTAGCCTTTCATTTAGCCCTCTCCGGCAATCGTCATTTCACTGATCAATGTGGTGCCAACTTTGATGTTGCTTCTCGGATCGATGTCGTCACCGACATGGACTACGTTAGCGAGCATATGTTTTAAATTACCAGCAATTGTGATACCTGACACCGGGTACTTAATCTCTCCGCTCTCAACCCAAAAACCGCTAGCGCCGCGGGAATAGTCCCCAGTTGTCATATTGACTCCGTGACCCATTTGGTCGGTAACGATAAGCCCTCTGTCCATATCTTTGATTAACTCTTTAAACCCGCCACTGTAATTGGGGCTAATATGGCAGTTGCCTACCCCGCCAGCGTTGGCAGTTGATTCAAGGCCCAGCTGGTTAGCCGAATATTGGCCCATTATGTAGCTTGAAACCCTGCCATCCTCAACAAAAAACTGTCTCCTCTTCATTACACCATCCTGGTCGAAAGCTATCGCTCCGATCGTTTTTGCTTGGAGAGGATCCTCGAAAACGCTAATCGTTTCGGGCAACACCCCGTCCCCTAGAGATTCCAGCAGAAATGAAGTCTTTTTATATTGCCTAGAACCACTAAGCGCTCCAAGCAACTGCGAAAACAGTCCCGTAGACTGCCTTGGAGTAAACAGTATTGGGCATTTTTGTGGGCTTAAATTTTGTGAACCGAGCTTCTGTTGTGCTAATCTTGCTGCTTCTATGCCAACTTGTTTTGCAGGAGAAAGTTCTCCGGCATCAAGCGCAACTGAATATTCATAGGCTGTCTGCATTTCCTCTTCCCTCTTGGCAATCAAAGAGCAATGAAGTGAGTGCCTGGTGCTTTTCGCTCTGGCAGCTAAACCGCTCGAATTGGCGTAGATGCTTTCGCCCTCAAAACTTGAAATTTCTGCACCGTCAGAATTATCTATCTCGGGCTGTTCAAGTGCTATCGCTTCACACTCTTTTGCAATATCGATGCTCTTTTTAGCATCCAAATCCCATAAATGATAGAGATCCAACTCCGGCACCTGCCAGGCTAATCTCTCTTTTGGTGCCAATCCATTGAATGGATCTTCCTGGGTATACTTTGCAATCAAACAGGCGGACTCAATTGCCCTATTTAAACTCTCCTTTCCTAGGTCCACGCTTGATGCGTGGCCCTTTTTTTTGCCAATGTAGACGTTAACATCGAAATTTGTATCGAGGTGATACTGCAAGGTTTCAACTTCTGACAGCCTGACTTTCGTGGATACTCCAGAACTTTTGCCAAGCGAAACTTCGTAGTCGGTTATTTGCTGCTTTTTCAGTAATTCTATGGCAAGCTGTGTTGTCTTTTCAAGAGAGCTCATGAGACCAAATTATACTAATAATAAAAATACTCTTGTGCCTATCGGAACTACCTTGACAATAAGATTGTTTGAATTAATTCGTCGCAGAATTAGAATCAACAACCTCTTGAGCGCGCTGAACTTCAATCAAATGTATTCGCCGAGAGTCAGTCTTCAAAACTTTAAAGTGAAAGCCCTGGAGGCTAATCTCGCTCATTTGTTCGGGCATAAAGGTGAAACCTGAGATAACCAGTCCTGCCACTGTATCAGAGTCTTGAGTTGAAATTGATACATCAAAATACTCATTAAACTCAGTTATGGGTGTATTTGCTTGAAGTAAATATCGGCCATCCCCAAAGTCAATAATATTGTCCTCTTCTTGGTCGTGTTCATCTTCTATCTCGCCTACAATTTGTTCAAGCACATCTTCTAATGTTACTAATCCAGCGATCTCTCCGTACTCATCCAAAACAACAGCCATGTGTGATTTGTTTTGCTGGAATTCTCTCAACAGCTCGCCTAGAGGCTTGCTTTCAGGAACAGAAAGTGCATCTCGAAGATATTCACGGTAGTTAAACTCATCCTTTTCATCTCTGGCGAAATGAGCGAGCAAGTCTTTCGCCAAGATAAGACCTAAAACTGTATCGTTCTCTTGGTTATGGATTGGGAATCGTGAATGGTAAGAGCTAACCATGACCTTTAGTAGCTCGCTTGTTGTAGCCTCAGAATTAATCATGATTATTTTTGATTTTGGCACCATGACGTCACGCACTTTTAAGCTCTCGAACTGCATCGCTCCTTCAATCACTGAACGGCTATAGGGGTCAATAACTAGATTATCCTCGGCCTCTTCTAAGGCTTTCATTAGTTGTGCTCGGGGTTTCAGTGTTTGGTTAAAAATCTTGCTGATTAGTCTTCGAAGTAAGGGCTTACTCGGAGGTTTTTCTTCGCTCATTAATGTATAAGTTGTGTTGTAGAGGGTCTATTTTACCCTGAATTAGGTTTTTTTACATTGCGCATGGCTTTGCCTTTTGCGGCGCGCTCTTTTCGTACTTTTTTAGGGTCAGCAATAAGCGCTCGATAGATCTCAACGCGGTCTTTTTCTCGCAAAACTGTATCAAGTGAGGCAAATTTCGAAAAAATGCCCACCCTGTCTTTCGTAAGGTCAATTTGTTTGTGTTTATCTAAAATACCTGAAGCCTCAATAGCTCCCTGTACAGTTATGTCCTCTTCCACTTCAAGACTAAGCAAGGTTTGCCTTTCAGGTAGTGCATAGGCAACTTCAACTATCATAAATATCACTCATTCTCTGTGCATCACTAAAATCAAGCGAGCCTTCGTAAATGGCTCTTCCTGTTATTGCTCCAATTATACCGTGATGTGCATTTTTCAAAAGTGCGGCGATGTCATCAAGATTTGTAATTCCACCTGAGGCAATTATTGGAATAGTTGTGTTGATTGCAAGCTCGGTGGTTGCACTGACATTAACGCCTAGCATCATTCCGTCACGCGCAATGTCGGTGTAGACAATCGAAGTTACACCGTGCTGTTCAAATTTTTTTGATAATTCAATGACATGAAGATCTGTTTGGTTCGCCCATCCATCTGTAGCAACAAGTCCATTGTTTGCATCAAGCCCGACAATAACCTTACCCGGAAATTCTTTACATAGGTCGCTAACAAACTGCGGATGAGTGACAGCCATAGTGCCAATGATGAGGTAACTAACGCCAGCTTCAATATAGGCATTTGCAATATCGATGTTTCTTATGCCGCCACCAATCTGAACAGGCAGGTCTGGGAACTTTCTGGTTATTTGATGTACGCACTCTGCATTCACCGGTTTACCCTCGAATGCGCCATTCAGGTCGACCAGGTGGAGTCTCCTAGCTCCCTCATTTATCCACCTGGCGGCCATCTCGCAAGGGTCGTCAGAGAATACAGTTGTGTCCTCCATTAAACCTTGTCTCAGGCGGACGCACTGCCCATCTTTTAAATCAATTGCGGGAATAATAAGCATGTAAAAGTGTATAAATTAAAAGGAATAGTGTTGCCTTAGGCTCTTAAGCCAACTATTATAAGCATTTGAATTGAGTTTTCGAATAGTTTCGCTATTTTCAATATTTGTTTTGACTGCTTTATCGCTCAAACAGGTTGTAACTCCTCTAAGTTCCAGCGCGGTCTAATCTGAATTTCATAATCATCATTGGATTGACCGGATAGTAATCGGTAATGACCGGCAAGCGCGATCATAGCGCCATTGTCTGTACAAAATTCTGGGTCAGGATAATAAACATCAATATCAAGGCTTTCAGCCATTTTGTCTAATGTTTGCCGTAAACAATTGTTTGCACTAACACCACCCGCGACGACCAGAGTGGAGAAATTTGTTTTTTCAATAGCCCTTCTACACTTAATCATCAAGGTCTGTGTGGCGGCAATCTCGAATGCCTTTGCGATGCTGGGTTTTTCTTTGGGATATTTTAAATAGGTGTTTCGGGCAAATGTTTTTAGTCCGCTAAAACTAAAATCTAAACCCGGCCTATCGGTCATCGGTCGCGGAAAATCGAACCTGCCTGCGGTCCCTTTTGTTGCCAAATTTGCCAATGCGGGACCTCCAGGGTAGCCCAACCCCAGAATTTTTGCGGTCTTGTCAAACGCCTCTCCGACCGCATCATCCAGCGACTCACCCATAATTTTGTATTGCCCAATACCGCCAACCTCAACGAGCATTGTATGGCCCCCAGAGACAAGAAGCGCAACAAAGGGAAAGTCAAGCTTGGAAGAGGCCAGCAATGGCGCTAATAGATGTCCCTCCATATGGTGCACGCCTAACGCTGGAATGCCTAGCCCCCAAGCTAGGCTTTGTGCGATGGAACTACCAACCAGTAAAGCACCAGCTAAGCCCGGGCCTGCCGTATAAGCGACACCGCTAAGGTCTTGCAATGCTATATTGCTTGATTTGAGTGCCTCTTTAATTAACGGCAGGGTTTTTTGGATATGGTCTCGAGAGGCAAGCTCAGGGACCACCCCGCCATAGTCCGAATGCAGTTCTATCTGCGAAAATAGTTTATGCGAAAGAAGTCCCTTTTCACTACTATAAATACCTATACCAGTTTCATCACACGAAGACTCAATCCCCAAAGTAATAAATATTTTCTTATCCACCAACAGTTTCGCCTAGATAGACCTTTTTAACCTCTGCATTAGCCAGAATTGTTTCTTTATTGCCTGAGGCAATAATTTCACCACTATTTAAAACATAAGAATGGTCGCATGTATCAAGCATTTCTCGATAATTATGGTCTGTAATTAGAATGCCAATACCTTTGTCTCTTAATTGATAAATAATATCTTGTATATCTCCCACTGAGATGGGGTCGATACCGGCAAATGGCTCGTCCAACAAAATGAACTTTGGCTCCATCGCTAGAGCTCTTGCTATTTCAACACGTCTACGTTCTCCGCCAGACAGAGTGATCCCTTTTATGTGGCGGACATGTTCAATATTAAACTCGTTCAATAATTCCTCAAGTCGGCCCTTTCTTGACTTAGCTGGCAATGTCTTTTTTAGTTCTAGGATTGCCATAATGTTGTCTTCAACATTCAATTTACGAAAAATCGAGGGCTCCTGAGGCAGGTATCCTAGCCCCAGGTTAGCACGTTTATGCATCGGCAAATGGCCTACACTTTTATGATTAAGAAATACCTTGCCCTTGTTGGGCCGAACGAGCCCGCAAGCGATATAAAAACAAGTTGTTTTTCCAGCGCCATTTGGTCCAAGTAGACCGACAATTTCGCCTCCTTTAACTGAAAAAGAGACATTATTGACAACTTCACGTCGTGCATATGTTTTGTGGATATTTTTTACTTCTAAAATATGGTCTGACATTTGTTGGTCGCTGTTTATTTATAGGTGCAACTATCTTACCCTAAATATAGTTGATATTCCTAGAGCTATAGAGCTCTTCCACTTTGTTTTGTGTAAATACTTTTAGCGCTCCTTGGGAACTAACACCTAGCACTTCTGCTGCGAAAGTGTTGCCCTCCTTTTCAATGCTAATTCGTTTACCTTTGAGCATATCATAGCGCTCCCAATCCATTTGAAAGTCAGTGAAGCCTTCTAATTCAAATCTCTGTGATGATGCGAGGACATGGCTGACTATTGAAGCGGTTAGATTCCTAATATCAGGCAGCATCTTGGTTAGTGCCGCCAAATCAACCCATGGCGTTTCGCAAACCATATCTTCGTTCAAAGCATAATTTACCCCGACCCCGATAACCACTAATTGATTATTAGACCGGGCCTGACTTTCGAGCAGGATACCTGCCAGCTTCTTATGCTCAAAATATATGTCGTTTGGCCACTTGATGGACAAACCTGAAATCGAGAGTTCATCTTCGAGAGCCTTGATTATCGCCAAGCCAACCACCAGGCTGAGTCCATTTAAGTTGCGGTTCTGAGAAAAACCCCTTCTTATGGAGAACAAAATACTGCCATCTTTTTGCGCTTGCCATGTTCTTCCATATTGACCCTTCCCTTGGGTTTGCTGTCTTGCAACACACAGCTCAATATTGTTTGAAAATGGTCTATTGGAAAGGAACTGGTTAGTGCTCTTTATTGAGTCAAAATAGTGGCACACTATATCGCTTGGTAATAAACTGTCTAAAGAAGAATAATAATCCACGTCACAAGAAAAATAATCAAAGAAAGTGCAACGGCAGCTGAAGCTGCGTCTTTTGCATAGCCAGACAGTTCATGGTGCTCGGTACCTATACGATCGACAACAGCCTCGATTGCCGAGTTCAACATCTCAACAATTAATACCACAAAGATAGGAACGATAAGTGCCACCCTTTCGATTGCTGATTCGCCGAGAATGTAGCCAAGAGGTAACAGGAAGATAGCTAACCATACCTCTAACCTGAACGCCTCCTCAGACCTGTAACATGCCCTGAATCCTTGTGCCGAATATACACATGCAGAAAGTAGTCTTTTAATTCCGGTAGGTTTATTGTCGCTATTCATCAAATGTCTATCCAAAGAAGAAGAGTCTAAGTGGGACAGGTTCAATACTTTGTTAAAATATTAGTAACAATTTTACAACAAATAAAAATTGGTGTTGCTTATGAAAATAGCCCTCGGTGTCGAATATCTAGGAACAGACTTTCATGGCTGGCAGATACAAGAAACAGGCATTAGAACAGTTCAAGGGGTTGTTGAATTGGCATTGTCTGAAGTTGCAAACCATCCAGTTAGAGTATTCTGCACAGGAAGGACAGACGCCGGAGTTCATGCAAAGGAACAGGTTATCCACTTTGATACTAAAACTTATAGGGAGAACAAAGCGTGGCTCCTTGGTGGCAATGCAAAACTGCCTCATGATGTTAACTTCAATTGGGCAAAGCAGGTTGATGATGATTTTCATGCAAGATTTAGCGCCTACGCTAGATTATATGAATACAAAATATACAATCACCCGGTCCGTTCTGCACTGAACGCGAATTACAGTTTATGGGAGCCAAGAAAGCTTAACCTAGATCAAATGTCTGCAGCCGCCAAATTACTGACAGGAAAACATGACTTTTCAGCTTTCAGAGGGAGCTTGTGTCAAGCAAAATCGCCAATCAAGAAGATAGAACACTTTGAAATAATAAAAAACGACAAAACCATCCTCATCAAAGTCAAGGCAAATGCATTCCTTCACCATATGGTAAGAAACATAGTAGGGACCCTGCTTAAGATTGGCAGGGGTGAAAGAGAAGTGAGCTGGATATCAACGGTGCTAGAAAGTAAGGATCGTCGAAAGGCTGGCGCAACTGCTGAACCCCAAGGTTTGTACTTTACAAAAGCTTTTTATCACAACCTATAGAAGACCAACTATAAAGTCTCAGGCGAAGTCTCAACCTCTTCACCTTCCCCTTCCCCTTCAATTTCTTGCCATGCAAATCTTAACGCTTCAGCTCTCCGATTAAAGAATCGACCCTCGCCGAATTTTCTTTTAAAGCCCGAACGTCTCAATACAGCTTCAATTCCCTCGGCCCTTGCAAAAAGTATTTCAATCCCAGAAATTGAGCACAACTCAACCAAACTACTCAGAACCTCTTCCCCGCTAGCATCTATCTGATTGATTCCTGTAACATCAACAATAATGTATTTTAGTTGTTCTCTATTTTTGGCGATCAGTTCAAGTATTTTATTCTCAAAATAAGCCGCATTAGCGAAATACAGTGATCCACTAAACTTGACTATCTTGACGGCATTAATACTCTCATCTTTGCTTTCATCTTCGTCATTATCAGTAACGCTGATAAAGAACTTTGAGCCATCGCGGGCCGAAAACTCACTAAACCTTGGTTGCATTGTTCGATAGAGAAATAGTCCCAGCGACATGATAACCCCGAAAGCAATGCCATTTTCTAGGTGTGGGGCAAATATTAGGGTTAGTACAAAAGTAAGCGCTCCAACAATCCCGTCGTGCTTTTCTACTTTCCAGGCATGCTTGATTGGCGCGAAATTAATCAAATGAAGGACAGCCATCACAATTACCGCAGCCAAGGTTGCCTGAGGCAAGTGATAAAGCAGCGGCGTTAACCAGAGCAAAGTTAGCCCAACAATTGCCGCCGTAACTACAGATGAAAATCCGGTTACCGCACCAGCGGAACTGTTAACAGCAGAGCGTGAAAAAGAGCCTGAAACTGCATAACCCTGAAAAAAGCTAGAAACGACATTCGACAAACCTTGTCCAATCAACTCCTGATTAACGTCTAGCCGCTGTTTTGTTTTAGTAGCCATCGACTTAGCGACAGATATTGCCTCCATAAAGCCAATTAAAGAAATTGTTATTGCATAAACAAACAAAGTACCCATGACTTTGAAATCGAAACTCGGAATTTGAAAACTAAACACACCACTAACCTCAATAGAAGAGACAATTGCCCCGCCCATACCTTCGTAGCCAATCAAGAATGAAACCGCAGTTGAAATCACAACCACCGTCAAGATAGAGGGCGCTCTTGGAAAGAAGCGCTTTAAGACAACCATCACAATTATTGACATAACTGCCATTGCCACAGTCGGTAGATGTGCGTAGTATATTGCCGCTTCAAATAGACGCCAAATAGTTTCATAGTTCTGATCAGCATTACAGATAGTATGAAGGCCCCTTCCCCCGGCTGACTCTAGCCTCTCTATCAAAGAGAGTGGCTGACAAGCAGACACCCAATCTGTATCCGAACTATTAATTATCCTTATACCCAAGACTTTTGATAGCTGAGATGCTCCGATAATAATTGCTGCAGCGTTCGTAAAGCCACTGATAACTGGGTGCGATAAAAAGTTGGTGATAAAACCCATCCTTAATACACCCAAAGTAAACTGAAAAAGGCCCACAATTAGAGCCAATAAAGAGGCATAAACTACGTAGCTAGAGGTATCGGTAACGATCTCACCCAAAGCTGCCGCTGTAAGCAATGAAACTACCGCGACCGGCCCTGTCGAGAGCTGCCTTGAAGATCCCATCAGTGCGGCAATCATGACCGGTAAGAATGAAGCGTAAAGGCCGTACTGAGGGCCAAGTCCTGCTAACTGCGCATACGCCATAGATTGAGGCACTATAACCATAGCGACAGTGACCCCGGCTACGGTATCAGCTTTCAATACCCTAGGATTTTTTAACTCTTTAATCCAATATAAAAAAGGAAATAATTTTAGCGCCCAATTCATGAGTTATTTGTATTAGAAATACTATCTACTATGTATTATCACTACAGTGATAGCAATAGATTCTATTACAATACGCGCTAAATATGTGACTTTATGAACTATAGATTCGAATAATAGTGTCGTGATTAGAACTGATGGGACCTATTGTAAATCTAATTTTAAGTAATGTAAATGCTAGAAATTTTCATCCCAATCGACAACGATTTTTTTATTATCTTTTTCTATCGATACTAAGAATGGCTCAATATAAGGTATCCAGTGCTCTTTGTCGCCTTTAACAACCAATACATGGTTTGCGCCAGTATCTACAAGGTAATCAACCTTGCCTAATTCAACTTTTTCTAGATTTATAACACGAAAACCAGTCAACTCATGCCAATAAAATTGCCCATCGCCAAGCTCTGGTAATCGACTTTTGTCTATATAGATATCCTTCCCGATAAATCTTTGAGATTGACTGCGATCCTTTATGTCTTCAAGTTGGGCGACTATGGTTTTTGATTGTTCGCGACCATCAATTATTTTGTATGACTTCCAAGCACTGTCTTCAAAAAGCCACCAAGGTTGATATGTGAGGATATTGGCTTTGGGTTCTGTATAAGAAAATATTTTTACCCAGCCCTGAATACCAAAAAAGCCATTGATCTTGCCGACCAATAGCTTTTTATTGTCTTGCTGTGGTGCTTCAGACACCAAATTACTTAGAGTCTTTTTCTTCCGCTTCTGGTTCTTCTGCGGGAGCCTCTTCAGCTGCTGCTTCTACAGGGGCTTCTTCGGCTGGTGATTCTTCTGCGGGAGCCTCTTCAGCTGCTGCTTCTACAGGGGCTTCTTCGGCTGGTGATTCTTCTGCGGGAGCCTCTTCAGCTGCTGCTTCTACAGGGGCTTCTTCGGCTGGTGATTCTTCTGCGGGAGCCTCTTCAGCTACTGCCTTTGCTGCTTCTGCTTCAGCTTTCGCTGCTGCCTCTGCTTCAGCCTTAGCTGCAGCTTCCGCCTCTAATTTAGCTTTCTCGACTGCTGCAATTTTCGCCTCTTTCACAGCTAAATACTTTTCTCGAATTGAAGGGTCTTTGTATTCTCTAGCTAATTGCTTTACGCGATCTGAAATCTGTGCTCCTTGAGAGACCCAATATTCCAATCTATCTTCTTCAAGCTGGAGCCTAACTTCTTGTCCATGGGCAACTGGATTAAAATATCCAATACGCTCTATGTATCCGCTGTCTCTGCGCTTTCTAGAGTCTGTTGCTACAATAGAATAAAAAGGTTTTTTCTTGGCTCCACCTCGGGCTAGTCTTATCTTAACCATGGGTTTTTTGCTCCTTTATATTGTTAATTTATTATGGCGGGGAATTATATCAGTTATCAATGTTACGTGCCAATTTAATTGCGTCCCCGATATAGTTCATTGGAGTTAATTTTGCAAGCTCATCTTTAACGTGGATTGGTATGTCCAAAGAATCAATAAAAGTTGCTAATACTTCAGAATTAATTCTTTGACCACGTGTTAAAGACTTGAGTTTTTCATAAGGATTTTCAACCCCATATCTTCGCATAACTGTCTGAATAGGTTCAGCTAATACCTCCCATGCATTATCTAGATCAGATAGTAATTGCTCCTCGTTTATTTCTAATTTCGAGATACCCTTTGTAATTGAACTATAAGAAATTAGCGAGTGGGTACAACTCACACCTAAATTTCTTAACACTGTGGAATCTGACAAATCTCTTTGCCATCGTGAAATAGGCAGTTTAGATGCCAAATGTTCACCCATGGCGTTAGCAATACCTAAATTCCCTTCGGCATTTTCAAAATCAATTGGGTTGACCTTATGCGGCATGGTTGACGAGCCAATCTCACCTTCAATGGTCCTCTGCTTGAAATAGCCAAGAGACACATAACCCCAGATATCACGGCAAAAATCTATTAATATCGTATTAAAGCGATTTAATGCATGAAAATATTCTGCAATATAATCGTGGGGTTCGATCTGGGCAGTGTAGGAGGCAAAATTCAATCCAAGACTGGTCACAAAACTCTCGGAAATATCAGGCCAACTTAATTCAGGATAAGCACTTAAATGAGCGTTATAGTTTCCTACGGCCCCATTAAACTTGCCCATTATTTTTACTTCCTCAAAAAGTTTAATTTGTCTCTTTAGGCGGTAAGAAAAGTTAGCCATCTCTTTTCCAAGAGTCGTTGGTGATGCAGTTTGACCATGAGTTCTTGAGAGCATAGGAATCTTAGAATTCTCTATTGCCAAATTTGAAATGAGCTCTAGTATAGTGTGCATTTTTTCAAGAAGAACTGCCCTGCCTTCAGTCAACATGAGTCCATGAGATAAGTTGTTTATATCTTCAGAGGTACAACCAAAATGGATAAACTCGCTGACACTATCTAAGCTAGAATCAATCGAAATTTTTTCTTTCAAAAAATACTCGACCGCCTTGACATCATGGTTGGTGGTTCTTTCTATCTCTTTTACTTCTTCGGCGTCTTGTAGAGAAAAATTATCAACGATTGAGTTTAAAAGTGCCGTTGCTTCGGAATCAAATATCGGGACTTCGTTAATACTTGAATTTTGAGACATTGCCTGCAACCACCTAACCTCAACTAGCACTCTATATTTAATTAACCCAAACTCACTAAAAACGCCTTGCAGGTTGCTTGTCTTTCCCCGATAACGACCATCTATAGGTGAAATGGATGTCAGAGCATTAAATGTCATTTCATTTTCTTTCTCTGATACCAGCCAGGAAAGCGACACTCCAAGATATTTAGCTAAGGATTCCAGCTGATCAAATGTAGGTTTGGATCTGCCGGTGAAGTAATGGCCGACAGCGCCACGACTCTTTTTGCCCATTACTGGAGCCAGGTCCCTTTGCGTCAATTTCTTTTCGCGCATGATGCTTTTTGTGCGCATTATCCAGGTTGTCATTTGCAATAATTCCGATAATTAATGTATCTTTTTTTTATAAATTACACTGTACAAACATAATTTATTAGTATTATACGTAATTTATTAATGAAAATGATAGGATTGGTAGCAATTATTTTAGAATTACCTAATAATCGATAGTGGTCGGATGTGGATATGATAAAAACAGCAACAAAGGAACAAAAAAAATGAAGGGTCAATTCATATTGTGAATGATTTAATCAATAATTTTAACCAATTACCGTAAAAACTATAAAATTATACCCTCAGATTAAATTATCCAATAAGCAGTTACTATCGATGAAACAAGCATACCTAAAACACCTTAATGAGAGACAAAAAAACAATTTGCCTCCGCTGGCACTTGATGCTAAACAAACTAAATCTGTCGTTGAACACCTAATTTCTGGCACAGATGACGAATTCTATCTAGACCTCTTGACGCACAGAATACCGCCCGGAGTTGATGAGGCGGCATATGTTAAAGCAGGCTTTTTAACCAGTGTTGCAAAAGGTGAACAGCTCTGCAGTTCAATCCCTCAAGAACACGCTACTTTTCTATTAGGAACAATGCTTGGAGGTTACAGTATTAATTCTCTAATTGATTTATTAGACCACAAAGAAACAGCCGATACTGCCTGTAAAGCGCTCTCTCAAACTATTTTGGTTTATGATGCCTACCAAGCCATCCTTGAAAAGTCTAAACAGAACTCGTATGCCAAGAAAATCGTCGATTCATGGACTTCTGCAGAATGGTTTACCTCTAATAAGCCGCTGGCTGAAACCATAAAAGCCGTAGTTTTTCGAGTGGATGGCGAAACAAACACTGACGACCTCTCTCCTGCAACAGAGGCATGGTCACGCCCAGATATCCCGCTTCATGCCCAAGCAATGCTTATAAAGAAAATGGATAAGCCCTTGGAAACCATTGAAAAACTAAAGGGAAAAAACCTTCCCTTAGCCTATGTAGGTGATGTTGTAGGTACTGGCTCTTCACGTAAATCAGCCATAAATTCAGTTTTATGGCATATGGGAGAATCTATCGATTACATCCCTAATAAAAATAGCGGCGGAATCATTCTTGGCGGCAAAATTGCACCTATATTCTTCAACACCGCAGAAGATTCCGGAGCCCTGCCAATTGAATGCGATGTGTCAAAACTTAAGATGGGAGATGAAATCACGATTCACCCTTATAAGGGAACCATTACCGATGCCGCAGGTGAAACTGTCTCTCGTTTTGAATTGGCTCCAAGCACAATGCCTGACGAGGTCCGTGCTGGCGGAAGAATTCCACTTATCATTGGCAGAGGATTAACTGACAAAACAAGAAACGACCTTGGTCTGGGTGTCAGCGAAGTTTTTCTCCGCCCAATAGACCCTAAAAAAAGTAAAGTAGGCTATACACTTGCACAAAAAATTGTTGGCAAAGCATGCGGAGTGGATGGTATTCGCCCTGGCACCTATTGCGAACCACGAATGAGTACAGTTGGTTCACAAGATACCACAGGGGCAATGACACGCGATGAACTAAAAGAGCTTGCCTGTCTTGGATTTTCAGCAGATTTGGTGATGCAGAGTTTCTGTCATACCGCCGCCTACCCAAAACCGATTGACCTTGAACTACAACACACTTTGCCAGATTTTATGCAATCTCGTGGCGGGGTTTCACTTAAACCAGGCGATGGAATTATTCATTCCTGGCTAAACCGTATGCTTTTGCCCGACACAGTTGGTACCGGTGGAGACTCTCACACACGCTTTCCTATTGGAATAAGCTTCCCGGCAGGTTCCGGTCTGGTTGCTTTTGGCGCTTCTATCGGCGTCATTCCTTTAGATATGCCTGAATCCGTTTTAGTTCGTTTTACTGGCAACATACAACCTGGAATCACATTAAGAGATTTAGTAAACGCCATTCCTTATATGGCAATTCAGAAAGGACTATTAACCGTTGAAAAATCAAACAAGAAAAACATTTTCTCTGGAAGAGTGCTAGAAATTGAAGGCTTAGGCGACTTAAAAGTTGAACAAGCTTTTGAGCTTGCAGATGCTTCCGCTGAAAGGTCTGCAAATGGTTGCGCTGTCCAGCTCAACAAAGCTCCTGTTGAGGAATATTTACAGTCGAATATCACTTTGCTTTCTTCTATGATTGATAGTGGCTATGAAGACAAGAAGACTATTGCCAAACGTGTCCAGGATATGCGCAAATGGCTCGAAAAACCGGAACTTCTCAAAGCTGACAAGGACTGCGAGTATGCAGAAGTTATTGAAATTGACCTGGATGAGATCAAGGAACCAATACTTGCCTGCCCAAATGATCCGGATGACGTTAAGTTGCTTTCTGAAGTGGCAAATACAGCTATCGACGAGGTATTTATTGGATCATGCATGACTAATATTGGACATTTTAGAGCCGCAGCACAACTACTAAAAGACAAAACAGAACTTAGCACTGTGCTGTGGATAGTTCCACCTACCCGCATGGATGAAAAACAGCTACGTGCTGAGGGAATTTATGAAACATTTGAACGCCTAACTGAGCGCACTGAAATTCCAGGATGTTCACTTTGCATGGGAAATCAGGCAAGAGTTAATGAAGGCGCATCGGTAGTATCAACTTCGACAAGAAACTTCCCGAACCGTCTTGGTGATGATGCTAATGTCTTTTTAGCTTCTGCTGAGATTGCCGCAATTTCTGCCAAACTAGGATACATTCCTAGTACAGAAGAGTACCTATCCTTAATGAAAGATATTGAGCCCATGGAAGGCGAGATATATCAGTATCTAAACTTTAGTCAAATTGCAGACTACCAAGAAGCCGCCTTAAATGTACCAATTGAAACTATTCTGCAAGACTAATATAATTGGAGTATAAAAAAAGCCGCTTAAGCGGCTTTTTTAGTGGTTAATTTAAGGAATTACTTGATCTTATATTCCTTATACATGACATGCTTTCTAACCACCGGATCGAATTTTTTCACTTCCACCTTTTCAGGATGCAAACGCTTGTTCTTCGTAGTTGTGTAGTAGTGGCCTGTTTTAGCTGAAGATACCAGTTTGATTTTCTCTCTCATAATCTACTCCTTATACCTTTTCGCCACGTTGACGGATTTCTGACAAAACTGAATCAATGCCTTTCTTATCAATAACACGTAGACCTTTTGCAGAAAGTTTTAACTTAACAAAACGATTTTCACTTTCCACCCAAAAACGATGAGTATGAAGATTTGGGTAGAATCGACGACGGGTTTTATTGTGCGCATGAGAAACATTATTGCCACTCACAGGTCGCTTACCAGTAACTTGACATACTTTTGCCATAACGACTACCTACAAATTTCTAAAAAGGGCAAATTATACGCAATATTTTGCAGTTTTTATATATATATTTATTTACTTTATTGATAAAAACTGTATCATATCCACTCTTCCGGAGGGATGGCAGAGCGGCTGAATGCACCGGTCTTGAAAACCGACAAGGGCTAACACCCTTCCAGGGTTCGAATCCCTGTCCCTCCACCACTCAAATCACTCTGCAAGAAGATTTCTACTTTCCTTGCTGCATTAATTTGTATCTATATAATTCCATATATGAAATCACGAACTAGAGTTGTCGTCATTGGCGGCGGTATAGCGGGATGCTCTACTCTGTATCACCTCACCCAGGAAGGCTGGTCTGATGTAGTCTTGGTCGAACGTAACGACCTCACAAGTGGTACTACCTGGCATTCTGCAGCACAGGTGACTAATTTTGGCATGAATCAGACAATGGTTGGACTGAAAACGCATTCGATAAACCTTTACAAAGAGTTGGCCGATGATCCAGATTATCCGATCAACTATCACCATGGGGATGGTGGAATTCGTCTTGCTAATACTGAAGAGCAAATGCAGGGTTATCGCCATTTTACGTCTATGGCGCGAGGTATGGATGTCCACTTTGAGGTGATTGATGCTGAAGAATGTCTGCGTCGACATCCGTTAATTTCAAAGGACAATCTACTTGGAGGTCTTTGGGATCCGCTTGACGGTGATATTGATCCTTACCAGCTGTGCCAATCTTTGGTTAGGCGGGCACGTAAAGCTGGTGCAGAAGTCTATACTGACACGCCTGTAATTGCTCTGAAACAGTATGAAAATGGAGATTGGAATGTGCAGACTGAAAAAGGTAATATTGACTGTGATATAGTCGTTAATGCATGTGGTTACCGAGTCAATGAAGTTGGGGAAATGATGGGTGTGCATCATCCAGTTGCCTCTATGGAACACCAGTACTTCCTGACAGATGATATTTTTGACATTAAGCAGGCCAGCCACCGGATGCCCCTTCTCCGTTGTCCGATTTCTGATTATTACTGTCGCCAGGAAAAGAATGGTCTCTTGATCGGTTTCTATGAGCAGAATTGTAAGACTTGGGGGATGGATGGAATCAATCCGAACTTTGTTAATTCACTCTGTCCTGATGACATAGACCGAGTGACAGACGTTTTAGAGGGAGCTTTCACTCGAATGCCAGTTCTCAGACAGACAGGCATCCGAAGTATTATTAATGGTCCAATAACCTACACAATTGATGGCGCTCCATTGGTTGGGCCTATTCCCGGTAAGCGCAATGCTTACTGTATTATTGGTCTCCGTGCAGGTTTGGGTGAAGGCGGTGGACATGGATGGCTACTAGCCCAGCAGATTGTTCATGGAGAGGCATGTTACGATACTTGGTGCATTGATCCACGCAGATTCACGTCTCATGCCAATGTTGAATTGACCTCATTGAAAGCCATAGAAGACTATCAAAATGAATTTCGTTTCCATTTTCCACATGAACATCGCCCAGCAGGACGCCCAGTTAAAACCACTTCTTTGACAGCAGTTTTTACAGCTGAAAACGCTGAGTTTACTGTCATTAATGGATGGGAGAGGGTTGAATATATTAAGCCTTCTGCCGACTTTCACCCTTCACTTTCATTTCATTTCGATGAAACATTTGACATAGTTGCAGACGAGATCAAAAATGTTCGAGATAATGTTGGGCTTTGTGAAGTAAATGGATTTAATCGCTTCGAGATCACTGGCTCAGACGCTTATGATTTCCTGGATCGCATGTTTTGTGGATCTGTAACTCGCAAACCTGGTCGAGTTGGATTGGGATATCTGCTCAACGATTTTGGGATGGTGAAAAGTGAAGCAACTATCGCCAATATCCCTGCTTCAGATCGAGGCGAAAATCGAATTTGGTATGGGTCGGCCGCGGCATCAGAATTGCATGACATGGATTGGTTAACTCAGCATATTAATTACAACGAGAAAGTGCAGATTAAAAGCCTAACAAACGATCAAACAATCTTGCTGTTAGCCGGACCAAAATCTCGAGATGTCCTCTCAGACTGCAGCAGGGAGGACTGGAGCAAGGAAGCTTTTCCATGGCTTAGCGTGAGAGAGTGTTTTATTGGTTTCACGGCAGCCACCGTTATGTCTGTCAGTTTTTCAGGAGAACTTGCCTATGAAGTCCACGTGCCTAATGCATCACTCTATGCAGCCTACCTTTCACTCTCGGAAGCTGGTAAAAAATATGGAATGAAACTCTTTGGTTCGAGGGCTGTTGAATCCATGAGAATGGAAAAAGGCTTTCTGGCGTGGAAGACTGATTTACTGACCGAGTTTGATCCCTTTGAGACCGGGCTTGATCGTTTCGTAAACTTAAATAAAGATAATTTTATTGGCAAGTCTGCGCTAGAGAAACGTTTCAAAGAAGGACCAAGACAGAAACTTGTTACTCTAAGTATTGATTGCTCTTATGCGCCCGCCCATGGAGGATCCTCACTGATGGACGGTAGCAAAGTAGTCGGCACAATAACTTCGGGTGAGTGGGGACACCGGGTAAACATAAACTTAGCATACGCCTTTGTAGATCCTGATAAAGCTGAAGTCGGCACCAAAATGATGTTGGATTTATTAGGAGAGATGGTTCCAGCAGAAGTTATTCCTCAAGGACCATATGATAGTAGTTATAGTAGAATATTGGCATGAGGAAGAATTCATGATAACTCTATAAAGTGATTTAGATGCCTAGAAGAGAATCCGCACGGGCCGCTAAACAGGCACAAAGAGCCAAAGCTCCTGAAATAAATCCTTGTCCTCCCGGACAGATTGGTGGTCAATATAAGCCGCTTTCAGACTCTCAAGTCAAGCAAATTTATAACGAGGCTCTGCGAATACTGGAACAAATTGGCTTGACTGATGCACCAAAAGTTCTTGAAAAACAAGCAATTTCTCATGGAGCAAAAATTAACAAACAAGGTAGGCTTTGTTACCCTGCTTCTATGGTTGAAGAAATAATTTCTGCAGCTTGTAAACAGTTTACATTTTATGGTCGAGATCCTAAGCATGACATTGTGGTTGGTGGCGATAAAGTCTACTTCGGAACGGGTGGTGCTGCAGTTCAGACTCTAGATATAGAAACTGAAGAATATCGACCTTCAACTTTATCTGATTTATACGACTTTACTCGTCTTGTAGATCAGTTGCCTAATGTGAGCTGGTTTACTCGATGCTGTATCGCAACAGATATTAAAGATAATTATGAGCTAGACGTAAATACCGCATACGTTCTATTAAGGGGGACCACAAAGCCTTTAGGAATGAGTTTTCATGTTGCTGGGCATGTAGATCCAATTATCGATATGTTTGATATTGCACTAGGTGGAAAAGGAAAATTTGCCGAAAGGCCTTTTTGTAAAGCTCATATCAGTCCAGTAATCTCACCACTTAAATATGGTGAAGATGCTGTTATAGTGGCATTAGCCTGCATAAAACGCGGGGTTCCAATCAACAATATTATTGCCGCTATGCCAGGCGCAACTGCTCCTGGTCCATTGGCAGGATCTCTTTCCATGACTTTAGCAGAAACCCTTTCTGCCTTAGTGATGATAAATGTTTTTGAGCCTGGTTATCCAATGATTTTTTCTAACTGGCCTCTGGCTATCGATTTACGTACTGGCGCATTTCGAGGTGGTAGTGGTGAAATGGCATTACTTAATGCTGCATCAGCTCAACTTTCAAACTCCCTTGGCCTTCCATCTGGATGTGCCTCTAGTATGAGTGATGCCAAATCTCCAGATGCACAAATGGGCATGGAAAAAGCACTCACTGCATTAGCCTGTGGGTTGGCAGGAGGCAATATGATCTACGAATCCTCAGGCATGATGGCCAGCTTATTAGGCGCCTCCTTTGAGGCATTCGTGATGGATGATGAGATGCTTTCGCTTGTCTATCGAATGATTAGAGGAATAGAAGTAAACAATCAAACTCTTGAGTTTGATTCGATTCAATCTGTAGTATCTGATACGGGACATTTTTTGGGTCAGCCGGAAACCATGATATCGATGGAACGGGATTATTTTTATCCAAAATTAGCTGATCGTGAGGAACCAATTGTATGGCAAGAACAAGGCGCACTTGATCATTTAAATAGAGCAAGAACCAGAGCCAAAGAGTTACTTAATAATCACCCAAATTATTTAACTAGTAAGATTGACAGTTCAATCAGGCAGGCTTATCCTATTCTTCTTTAATTAGAGAGACTTAAAATTTAATTTACTTTAATAGATAAATAAGGCAACATTTCAACAACATGAGAGTAGCCATCAGCTCCCAATCCAGCAACAACAGCATCAACTACCGGAGAAATATAAGAAACATGGCGAAATGTTTCACGTAAATGTGGGTTTGAAATGTGTAACTCAACTTTATATCCTGAATAGGATTTTAATGCATCATGAATCGCTATTGATGTATGGGTATAGGCAGCGGCATTGATGATAATTGCGTCGACCTTTTCAATGATTGCATTTTGAATCCATTCAACAATTTCCCCTTCATAATTAGACTGCATAAATTTAACATCATGCCCATCTTTGGAGGCCTGCTCTTGGCAATACTCTGCAATACTTTCTAACGTCTCCTTGCCATAAATTTCCGTCTCACGTGTGCCGAGAAGATTTATATTAGGACCGTTTATGACGTAAATATTCATCTAATTATTACTTAGTTTTTTATTAATTGCCTTAATAGCGAGTACATAACTATACATGCCAAGCCCACCGACAAAACCCACTCCACTTTCTGGCCCCTGCAACGGCTTACTGTTTTTATTGCCTTGCTTAAAAATATTTTCAATACGAACTTCAACAACTGGCTTGCTTTGATTAGTAATTTTATTGATTACTGCGCTATACATATCAAGATCTACAGATGATGCATGTGAATGTCCAGCTGGGTTTATTATGAAAGCATCAAAATTATCAATATCTTCAATTAAAACACTCAATAACTCAGCCTCATCGTCGTTTTGGCGAAAATCCATTTCAAGGCTAAAACTCTCACAAGTCTCTGAGCATTTTTGTTGCACAATATCTAATGTTAGATCATCATAAGCTGTCTCATCACAATTGCTTAAATCTGATAGCCCAGAACCATTAATTATTAATAACTTATTATTACTCATTTATTTATTAAGTCCATTATTGTAGAAAATTACTTAATATTTCTTACGGTATACACTAAATAACACTCTGGCATATTATATATACCTCAAGGTTTGTTGTATACGGGCTTAATCTTACCCTCTAAGTAAACCATGATTCAAAACTAAATTTTAGCAATTTACCCTCCCTTACACATCAAACGAAATTTGGACTTAATTTAATTTAATTAAATTATTGATTAAATTAGTTTCAACTAGGAAAAAAAATTTATGTATAATTACCCCGTTGCCCCAAGGATGGCGGCAACAATTAACATTGGCGTTTACTCTGATTTTTTATAGAAAAAATCAAGTAAGCGTTTTTTTTCGTCAACGAAAAGTTGCGTTGGCCGAATAGTGGTAGTGCAGCCTAACATTTTTTTTGGCATTGAGGCCTATAGGGATTATTACTTACATAGTAATCTCCATAGGTCATTTTTTTGGAGTTTTATTAGTGGAAGACGGATTTAAGCTGTTCTCATTTCAAGGTAAGTACCGCATTTTGCATTTGACATGGCTTGCTTTTTTTATAACGTATGTTATTTGGTTGAGTTTAGGACCCATGATGCCATTTATCCAGGAGGCACTAGGGTTGACAGATCAGCAGGCCAAAGTATTGTTGATTCTAAATGTTGCAATGACCATTCCAGCAAGAATCGTGGTTGGTATGCTGGTTGATAAACTAGGTCCTAAAGCCCTGTTTTCCTCCATTCTAATACTTGGTGGGCTTGTTTCAATTGCATTTTCTTGGATGAGTTCGTATGACCAGCTGGCTTTTATGCGATTCCTGTTGGGTTTTATTGGCGCTGGTTTTGTGGTTGGTATTCGAATGATTGCCGAATGGTTCCCAGCTAAGCAAACTGGTATCGCGCAAGGTATTTATGGCGGCTGGGGTAATTTTGGCTCAGCTGGCGCTGCAATGGCATTGCCTTTTATTGCTGCAAGCTTTGGTGATGCTGATGGATGGCGATATGCAATTACATTGGCAAGTGTATTAGCCATTATTTACGGTGTTTACTATTACCTTAGTGTCTCTAATACTCCTAAAGGATCTACTTATTTTAAGCCCAAGAAATCAGGTTCTATGGAGGTTAGCAGCTTGTCCGATCTTGTCATTTATGTCATAATGAACATACCTCTCTACCTTGCCTTAGCACTATTGACCTGGAAATTATCGCCCTCTGGAATGGGTTTGATTTCATCAACAGTAGAGTTAACAATCTACGCCACACTGATTGTAGTTTATCTATTTCAAGTACTTAGAATTTGCAGTATAAATGCCGACTCTAGAAAAAACCCTATACCTAAAAAGCACCAATACAAGTTCAAGCAAGTAGCAATTCTAAATTGGGCTTATCTGGTTACTTTTGGAACAGAACTGGCTGTAGTTTCAATGCTGGCGATGTTTTATGTGGATTGGTTTGGGCTGTCAAAAATAACATCCGCATTATTGGCAGGTGTTTATCCATTTATCAATCTTATTGCCAGACCTGGCGGTGGTTGGTTGAGTGACAAATTTGGTCGAAAGCTGATATTAATTGTATCTTTTTCAGGCGTTACTTTAAGTTTTCTATCTTTAGGTTATGTTGATAAGGACTGGTCTGTGTGGCTTGTCGTTGGATTAACTGTATTTGCTGGTATATTTTCTAAAGCAGGATCGGGAGCGGTTTTTGCAATGGTACCACTAGTTCAAAGACGATTAACAGGGCAGATAGCCGGCATGGTTGGAGCATTTGGTAATGTCGGTGCTGTAGTGTTTCTGATAGTGAATTCTCTAGTGGACTACAATCAATTTTTTGCACTGATTGGAGTGGCTAGCGCCATAGCACTGATAACGATTGTAGTCTTTTTGGAAGAGCCAAAAGGACACATGACCGAAGTCTTAGAGGATGGCACGGTTGAGATTATTAAGGTGAGTTGCTAATGAAACAATTGCAGGTAACAATTCAATCCCACTCCGTTGCTGGAATTAAAGATGAAAATCAAGATGCTTGTGCTTTCTATGTGCCTCAAGATCATCTTCTGGAGAGTAAAGGTATTGTAAGTGTTATTGCTGATGGTGTTAGCGCTTGTGAAAGAGCAAAAGAGGCCAGTAATGATTGCGCACGAGGCTTTTTGACTGATTACTATGCAACACCAGACTCTTGGAGTACAGAGCATTGTGCAACCAAGGTAATTACAGCACTAAACAGTTATTTATATTCTTGTAACGAGTATTTGTATTCGCAGTCTACGCGCGTTGATAAGGCATCATCAATGTTATCTACTATGAGCGCATTAATTGTCAAGTCAAACACTGCTTATTTGTTTCATGTTGGCGACTCTCGGATATATCGGCACAGGGATGGCATTTTAAGACAGTTAACGAAAGATCATTCAATTAAAGTTAATCAAAAAGAAATTTCTCTATCAAGAGCGATAGGTTTTGACTTAGAAGTGCAGGCAGACTTTCAAACACTCGATCTTAAGTTAGGCGATCAATTCTTGATAACCACGGATGGTGTTCATAACTACTTAGAACATACAGAAATGGCATCATTAATCAACCAAAAGACAGCAGTCGAGGATTTGGTTGAGATGGCAATAACCAAAGGAAGTCAAGACAATGCTTCGGCAATAATTTGTAGTGTCAATCAACTGCCAGAGAAACGTCTTGACGAGGCATTTGATGAATTAACTCAAAGACCCATACCGCCAGACTTACAAAGCGGCATGAAAATCAATGGTTTTGAAATTGAATCATTGATTCATGCTAGCAATAGAACTCAAATATATCGTGCCAGAGATATTCACACCAATCAGTTAGTGGCACTTAAAACACCCTCAATTAATTTTGAGGACGATGCCCAATATTTAAAACACTTTATTTACGAGGAATGGGTAGGGTTAAGAATCCACTGTCCTAATGTTGTGCAGATTCATAATAACGAGGAACAAAGTAAGTTTTTAGCTTACGCAATGGAATACGTTGAAGGGCAAACACTTAGACAATGGATGAATGACAATCCGCAACCGAATATTAAGGCGGTAGTAAAAATTGTGGAGCAAATTGTCCAGGGATTGAGAGGATTTCATCGTCAGGAAATGCTTCACTGCGATTTAAAGCCTGAAAATATTATGATTAATCAGTTTGGCCAGGTTAAGTTGATTGATTTCGGCTCTGCAAGGATTGCGGGTATCGCAGAACTTACCACTCCAATTAGTGTTGTTGGCAATCCGGGTACTCAGGGTTATACAGCCCCTGAGGTTATATTAGAACACAGGGTATCCAGATTGTCTGACCAATTTAGCCTAGGTGTTATCGTTTACGAGATGTTTTCATCCAAGCTGCCTTATCAAGAAAAATTAAATAAAGACCTAACAATTAAAAAATTAATAAAGCTATCTTATGGGACAGTACTGCAACATAATCCACATGTGCCAATATGGATTGATGGAGCTATTCACAAGGCATGTAATCTAGAGGAATCAAGTCGTTATGAAGCCTTGTCAGAATTTTTATTCGATTTGGAACAGCCAAATTCGCAGTTTTTAGCAGTAACAAGAGCTAAACAGCCAATAAATTCCATACTGAAGAAATACAGATTATTTTTTGCATTGTCTTTTGCATTGAATATTTTTATGTTGTTGATGTTGGTTAGTTAGGGTAGAAGTGATGAAGAAGTTGATATTAATTGGTAACGGTATGGCTGGCGTCAAAACACTGGAAGAGTTATTAAAGGTGACAGATGAGGAATTTGATATTACCGTATTCGGCAGTGAACCCTACGGTAACTACAATCGTATTATGCTCTCAACAGTACTAGCCGATGAAACCAACATTGATGAAATCATGATCAATGATATTGCCTGGTACAAGGCAAACAATATTAGACTACATACAAGTCAAACCATTACAGCAATTGACAAACTAAATAAGCTGGTCTTTGATGCTGATGGCAAGTCATTCAAATACGATAAATTACTAATTGCAACCGGTTCCAAGCCATTTTTTTTGCCGATAGAGGGTAATGATTTAGAGGGTGTTATTAGCTTCCGGGATATTGCAGATGTTAAGAAGATGGTTGATGCTTCAAAGCATTATAAAAATGCCGTTGTAATTGGCGGTGGATTGCTTGGTTTAGAGGCGGCAAATGGTCTAATTAAACAAGGCATGAATGTCACCGTAGTCCATTTATTAGAGGATTTGATGAATATGCAGCTAGATTCAAAAGCATCACAAATGCTACTGCTATCACTGAAACAGAAAGGCATGCAATTCAAGTTAAAAGCACAAACCCAGAGATTAATTGCCGGCAATAGTGGGCGTGTGGAAAAGATTGAATTCTCGGACGGTTCAGTCATCGATGCTGATTTGGTAGTGATGGCGGTTGGCATTCGACCCAATATTGAACTGGCACAAAAATCTGGTATTGACTGCGAACGAGGGATAGTCGTTAATGATGCGATGCAGGCTTTTGAGTCTAGCATTTATGCAGTTGGCGAATGCACACAGCACCGCGGTCGTTGTTACGGTCTTGTTGCGCCTTTGTTCGAACAAGCTAAAGTTTGTGCGCGGCAAATTGCAAAAAATGGTGGTGAGCTGTATGAAGGCTCAGTTACCTCAACTAAATTGAAAGTGACCGATATCGACCTTTTCTCGGCTGGTAATTTTAATGGCACAGAGAATAGTGAAGATGTAGTTTTTGAAGATGCCGCTAGAGGTGTGTATAAAAAAATTGTTATTGAGAATGACGTAATTATCGGTTCAGTGCTATATGGAGACACCGTTGATAGCTCATGGTATTTCCAATTAATGAAAGATGAGAGTAATATTGTTGATGTGCGTAATCGCCTAATGTTTGGTCAGGCACATGTCGGAGATTCTGGTCATGGTGCGCTTGATATGGTTGCTGCCATGGATGACTCAGCAGAGATTTGTGGCTGTAACGGTGTATGCAAGGGCGATGTTGTTAATACTATGAACGAACATGGTCTATCCACTCTAGAAGATGTTCGCGCACATACCAAGGCGTCAAGTTCGTGTGGTTCTTGCACTGGTTTGGTGGAGCAATTAATCGATTCAACGCTGGGCTATTCAGAATCGCCACAGGCGAAACCATTATGTGGCTGCACTGAACATACTAAACAAGAAGTCCATGATTATATTTTTAATAATAACTTTGAAACTGTATTTGAAGTATTCGCAATAATGGGCTGGAAAAACATTGATGGTTGTCATTCATGCCGACCTGAAGTCAACTATTATTTATTGGCTGCCAACCCTGACTACGTGGACGATGCACAATCAAGATTTATTAATGAGCGTGCGCATGGCAATATTCAAAAAGACGGCACGTATTCAGTAGTGCCAAGAATGTGGGGTGGAGTTACTACACCTACAGAATTAAGAACGATTGCTGATGTAGCAGACAGATTCAACATTCCGGCTATGAAAGTAACAGGCGGGCAGCGCATTGACTTAATTGGTGTAGCCAAAGAAGACCTGCCTAAAGTATGGAAAGATCTTAATGCTGGGGGTTTGGTTTCTGGTCACGCCTATGGTAAGTCACTGCGTACGGTTAAGACTTGTGTAGGTAGTTCTTGGTGTAGATTTGGCACCAGAGATTCAATGGCAATGGGTGTCAAGTTGGAAAAAATGACTTGGGGTTCTTGGATGCCACATAAATTCAAGCTGGCTGTATCAGGTTGCCCTAGAAACTGTGCTGAAGCAACTATTAAAGACTTTGGTGTGGTAGCAGTCCAATCAGGGTGGGAACTTCATGTAGGTGGTAATGGCGGTATTAAGGTTAGAGTTACCGATTTATTAACCAATGTTCAAACTGAAGAAGAAGTGATTGAATATGTGGGCGCTTATTGTCAGCTTTATCGTGAGCATGCACTCTATTTAGAGAGAACAGCGGAATGGATCGATCGTATTAATTTGTCTTTCATTACTGAACAATTAGTAGATGATGAAGCAAATAGAAAAGCACTACATGCAAGATTCTTAGCCTCCCAGAAGAATACCCAAATCGACCCATGGAAAGAGCGTGTAGAAGGCGTACATAGTCATCATTTTGAAGTCATTACACAATAATTATTAAGGAGCGTTATGTCTAGTTGGAAAGAAGTTACCGCGTTGGATGATATTCCAGTATTAGGGTCAAGAGTGTATCGAACAGATCATCAGGAAATAGCAGTTTTCCGCACAAGAGATGATAGTGTATTTGCCTTACACAATTCATGTCCGCATGAAGGCGGGGTCTTGTCTGAGGGTATTGTTCACGGCCATAAAGTAACTTGTCCATTACATAATTGGGTTATCAATTTGGAAGATGGAGAGGCGCAAGGTCCTGACGAAGGTCGGGCCGCTTGTTTTGAAGTGCAAGTGAGGAAAAGAATTATCTACATTAATTTATAGTCATAACATCGTCTTGTATTAAATATAAAATCATCCCCATGGAAGTGCTATTTGAAAGCTTTAGTTATCTGCATTGGCTTATATTGGGCCTCTTATTGGTGATTACCGAACTGTTTTTGTGGTCAATTTTTTTGCTCTGGTTCGGTGTGTCAGCTGTCACCATGAGTATTGTTGTATATCTTTACCCGCAACTCTCTTTAGGAATACAGCTTGTTACTTTTGTTTTGCTCTCAGCTGCCACTTCCTATGTAGCAACAAGGTATTTCCCTGTGAGAACAGTAGATGACGAGATAAGTCGCAAAGCTAAAGATCACATCGACAAGGAGTGCACAGTAGTATCTACTGACAACAATGTTAACAAGGTGAAGCTGGGAGAGTCGTTGTGGTTTGCAAAGGGTTTCGATATGAGCGTTGGTCAAAAAGTTCGAATCACCGGTACCGACGATTCAACGCTGATAGTTGAACCAATCCCGGAAAACTAAAAGCTAGTCAACATAAGGGCCGAACTGTCTAATAGGCTCAAAGTGCGGCCTGCCCGAGGCAAACATCAAACGACACTCGGTGTGTGCCTGCATCGACAGTGATTTATTGTCGCCATCGAATAGCAATGACTGTGTGTCCTTAAGCATCCCCCCTTCAACCTCAAGTTTTCCACTTAACAGGTATATTAGTCCATGCAGACCCTCAATTCCCTCAAGCTTATAACTTACCCCCTTGTCAAGTGAAATAAATTCATAGTCAATGCTATTTTGTAGTTTTACTGGCGAGCCTTCGCCCGCGATAATAGTTCTCGAACCACCCTCAAAAGCAAGCACGGGGAGCTCTTCAGCTGAAACCAGCTGATAACTTGGTTCGATTGTTTTCAGTTTTTTCTCTAGATTGATCCAAAATTGTATACCTCTTGTGACCTCTATCCCTGCAGGCATCTCAGAGTGACTTATGCCTCTGCCGGCACAAAATATTTGTGCACCGCCGCCACTGATAGTAGAGTCATTGCCGAGGTTGTCTTTATGGTTCATGGCACCACTAAATAGATAGGTAATCGCTTCAAAGCCTCGATGTGGGTGGGTGTCAAAGCCTTGCCCTTGCTCCACAGCGAAGTGGTCGAATAGCACAAAGGGGTCATGGTTCATCCGCCCGCCGGTAACAGGGAAAAGACGCTTGACGACAACCCCCTGTCCTTCCATCATCTTTTTGGAATCTAGTATTTCAAGCATTGTTGATCTATGAAGAGACGCCGTATTGATCTCTATAGAGTTCTATACGGCTGATTAAATCTGCATCATTGCCAGCTTTTAGATAGTCAACAATATGAGACAAACTGATAATACTGAGAACCGATATAGCAAAATTTTGCTCCACCTCCTGGATAGCAGAAAGTTTTCCCTTTCCTCTTTCCTGACGGTCAAGCGCAACAATCACTCCCTTGGCATTGGCGCCATGAGCGGCAATAATGTCTTGCGCTTCACCGATCGCAGTGCCGGCGGTTATAACATCATCAATAATTAATATGTCGCCTTCCAGGGCGTGGCCAACAATATTGCCGCCCTCGCCGTGGTCTTTGACCTCTTTGCGATTAAAACAATAGGGAACAGAGCTATTGTAGCAATCGTTTAGTGCGATAGCCGTTGCTGCCGCCAAGGGTATACCTTTATAGGCGGGACCAAACAGGACATCAAATCTTATCCCGCTGGCTTCAATCGCATGGGCATAAAACCTACCAAGTTGTGACAGATGGCTGCCCTGATTAAACAATCCCGCATTAAAAAAATAGGGACTGACACGGCCAGATTTGAGGGTAAATTCACCAAACTTCAAGGCGCCGGTCTGCAACATAAAATCTACAAAATCCTGTTGATACTGTTCCATTGAATATTCCTAAGCCATTAAAATAATTGCAATGAGAATTATAACAATTAATGTCAATGGAATTCGTGCGGCTGAGAGAAAAGGTTTTTTCAGTTGGCTCGGAAAACAAAAAGCTGACGTCGTTTGCCTCCAAGAAATAAAAGCTCAAGAAGACCAGCTAGATGAAAGATTCTACCCTAAAGGAATGCATACCTTTTATCATAGCGCTGAACGTAAAGGCTATAGCGGCACTGCAATCTATTGTAAATCAAAGCCTGACCACATAATTACCAGTCCTTGGGACGACATCAATGTAGAGGGGCGCTTTATTCAGGCAGATTTTGGCGATTTAAGTGTGGCCTCTATCTATCTCCCCTCCGGCTCCTCCAAGGAAGAAAGGCAGGCCTTCAAGATGGAATTTATTTGCAGTCGCTTGCTGCCGTACTTGCAAGAATTGCAATCAGACGGAAGGCGCTACATTTTTTGTGGTGACTGGAATATTGCCCACAGGAAAATTGACCTGAAGAACTGGCGCTCCAACCAGAAAAATTCCGGCTTCCTTCCTGAAGAGAGAGCGTGGCTTGATAAGCTTTATGATGAAGTACGATATATAGACGCTTTCAGAGAAATAAACCACCAAGAATACCAGTACACCTGGTGGTCGAACAGAGGACAGGCCTGGCTAAACAATACCGGTTGGCGTCTTGATTACCAAGTTGTTAGCGCCAATCTAGCGGGTTGCGCAAAAAGTTGTGAAATCTATAAAGAAACGCGTTTTTCCGACCACTCGCCCTTGATCATGGACTACAAGCTGTGAGCGAAACAAGGCCATTGCGCAAAATCCAAAGTTTTGTGAGGCGCTCGGGTAGACTATCCAAAGCGCAAAGCATCGGTCTCAACGAATTGTGGCCAATATACGGAGTTAACCTCACCAACAAAGCGATCAGCCTTGATGAGCTATTCAATAAACCTCAGAATGTGACACTGGAGGTGGGATTTGGAAATGGCGACAGCTTACTTGAGATGGCCCTCCAGCAACCGCAAAACAATTTTCTGGGGATAGAAGTCTATGAAGCTGGCATCGGAAGACTGATCAATGAAGCCAACAAAAAACGGCTAAGCAATCTTAAGATCATCAAGGGTGATGCTGTAGAGATACTGGAAAACAATATTGAAGACAACAGCATTTCATGCTTGCAGTTATTTTTTCCTGATCCATGGCATAAAAAGAAGCATCATAAGCGTAGAATAATACAAACAAGCTTCCTGGATATCCTAAAAAATAAACTGAAGAATGGCGGTATTGTGCATATAGCGACCGACTGGGAGAACTATGCCGAGCATATAATGGAAACCATGGAAAAGCATCCGGACTTTAAAAACACCGCAGGTGACCATATATATTCACCTAGACCCAAACATCGACCATTGACTAAGTTTGAAAATCGGGGACAGAATCTTGGACACGGTGTCTGGGATATTATTTTTACTAATTCCAAAGGGGGTTAAATGTTATTTTTTATTTTTGTGGCGATGACTCTTCTTGAAATTATGGTTCTAATGACCGTAAGTGATGCTATTGGCAATTGGGAAACTGTGCTACTGGTTATTTTGACTGCACTGATTGGCTCGACCCTGTTAAGGCAGCAAGGCTGGTCAACGCTAGCGAAAGCTCAGCAGAGCATAGCTGAAGACAAAACACCCGCAAGAGAGATGCTAGAGGGTGTCGTTATTCTTGTTGCGGGTGTTTTACTAATAACGCCAGGATTTATAACTGACGGTATCGGCTTGTTAGGGCTAATGCCATGGTCGAGGTCATATTTTATTAACCATATTTTTGAAAAAAATGCAGAGCGCGTGTTCAGTCGGCAGTCGGTTTTTATCCACAGAAACAGGAGCACTGAAACAAAGAACTCGATTAATGATGAACCTATTGAGGGTGAATTTTGGGAAGACAATAACTCCGACTAATTAATACTAATTCAATGTAGCCCTTGATCCATGCAAAATAGAGACTCCCTCGACGAATGGCTAAGATGGCAAGAAAACCTGATGGAAGAAACCATTCTTCTGGGCCTAGAAAGAGTTCAAAAAGTATATCAACGCCTTTTCCCTAACGGCGTCCCTTTTTTCGTTGTCACTGTCGGTGGCACTAATGGAAAAGGCTCCACCATCTCATTTATTGAGGGTATCTATAGAGACTCAGAATACAAAATCGGTTGTTCCACCTCCCCTCATCTCATCAAATACAATGAACGCTACGCTATCGACGGAAAGATCGTAGACGATGCAACTATAGTCAGGGCGTTTGAAGCTATCGAGAGAAAAAGGGAAGGCATTTCTCTCACCTACTTTGAATTTTCGACCTTGGCGGCATTGTTAATATTTGCCGAAGCCAGCATTGATATAGCTATCCTCGAGGTAGGTCTTGGAGGTCGCCTTGACTCGGTTAATGTGGTTGATTGCGATATTGCCGTCATCACCAATATTGATATCGACCATACCGACTACCTTGGCAACACGAGGGAATCTATCGGACTCGAAAAAGCCGGCATTATGCGCAAAAATAAGAGTTGTTTTTGTGCCGACCAGGATCCACCGAAAAGTTTGCTGGCTTATGCCGATGAGATTGGCGCCAACCTTGCCTTTGTCAGAGAACCATATGGTGGCGAGATAGGATTGAAGGGGGATCATCAAAAAATAAATGCGGCCCTTGCAATCAAGGTTGTAGAACAGCTGAACGGTCAATTTCCAGTTTCCTCTGAGATGATTAAAGCTGGAGCCAGAAAGGCACAGATAGCGGCACGATTCCAACAAATCGAGTCAGGCAACAAAACCGTTATTCTCGATGTCGCTCATAACTCCGCTGCAGTCAAAACTCTGGTAAAAATGCTAGAAAAAAACGCCATGCCGACAGTTGCAATCTTCTCCGCTTTGGCCGACAAGGACATAGACGATATGATTCGGCTCGCATCAAAAACCATAATGCACTGGTTTTTGGTGCCGATTTCTTCTGAGCGAGCTCTCCAGACGGATGATCTAAAAAATATATTTGACAGCTCTCAAGCAACGACAGTTTGCAGTGACATGAAAAGCGCAATTAACCAGGCGCTTTTGCATAATAATTCCTCGAGAGTGGTGATTTTTGGCTCTTTTTATACGGTCACCGATGCGATGGTCATACTGCAAGACAACTAAACGTTATTTGTTTGCAGTAGAGCATCTCTCTGACATATAATCTATTGTAAAATTGCGTTATCAAATAAGGACGCCATGGGTAATTTTGTTGACAATCTCTGGAACGCAATCAGTGCGCTAGCTTGGTCAGATTGGTTCACCCTTATTATCCTAATAAGTTTTATTGTAAGAGGTTTTATTCAGGGCCTAGCAAGGGAAATTATTAGCTTGTTTTTCGTTATCCTGGCTATCATTCTTGCGTGGCTTTATTATGAAGGTTTTGCGAACGCCTTTTTTGAGAGCTGGCTTAGCACTGAAGCAGGTTCGGCTTACGCTAGTGCATTTGGAATTATCTTTGTCGGCACTTGGTTTGCCAAGAAGGGTCTCTATAGATTGACAGCAATCTCCTCAGAAGTGAAAAACCCTTGCGATCTTAATTGCTATTTCGCCGTCGCTGTGCTTGTTGCTCTGATCGCTTTTTTGAGTTGCCAATACCTAGAAAGTATGTCGCAGCTTAAGACCATGCAAGCGCTTGTTAATAGTGACTCTTTGCGCAACTTCCTATCGTTCGCAATTGTTTTTGCCGCAATGCTCGCTTTTTCCTTGGCGCTAGCAAAAATGCTTAATATAACTATCGATAACAAAAAACCTTGTTTGTTGGGGCCTATTTTTGAGAAAATACTTAAAGGTTTGCATGTGCTAGATGTTTTCCTTAATGCTCGTAATGTTGGCGGACTGAAAAACCAATTTATTGGCTCAATTGTTGGTTTGTTCAAAGGCGGAATTTTTGTTTTGATTATCGTACTTGTACTACAAAACCTGAACTGGGTAACTCAAAACCATGCCTGGGTTGAGACTACCGGCACACTGAGGACTTTTCAGGACTGGGGAGTCGATATCAAACCTTTTTTATCGAAACACTTATTATTTATAGATCTCGAGCCAGGCGACGTTCTTATTATTGAAAGCGATATAAAAACAGAGGGATAAATTATGTGCGGTATTGTTGGAATACTATCTACAACAAAAAAAGATGTCGGGGTTTATATTTATGACGCTCTAAGCATCATCCAGCATCGTGGTCAAGATGCAGCGGGTATTACAACAGCCAGCAAGGGTAGATTCTATATGCGAAAAGGTAATGGCCTCGTACGTAATGTATTTAGAACCAGGCATATGACTCAACTGATTGGCGATATGGGTATTGGACATATCAGATATCCAACTGCTGGAAGTTCGTCCTGTGCTGAAGCGCAACCCTTTTATGTCAACTCCCCCTACGGTATTGCCTTTGCACATAATGGCAATTTGACTAACGCTGAGGCACTAGCAAAAGAACTGTTTGAGCAAGACCTGAGGCATACAAACACCAACTCAGATTCAGAAATTCTTCTCAATGTATTGGCCAGTGAGATAGCGAAAGAGCAAAAACACCGTATCAATGAGATTGACATATTCAAGGCGGTTACAAAACTCCATCAGCGCGTCAAGGGGGCATATGCAGCAATTGGCATGGTGCCAGGTTATGGAATCTTTGGTTTTCGTGACCCTCACGGAATCAGACCCCTTATCCTCGGCGAGAGAATAACCGACAAGGGCACCAAATATATGATTGCTTCGGAAAGTGTCGCTCTAACCGCTCTCGGTTACAAGGTTAAACGCAATGTCAAACCTGGCGAAGCTGTGGTCATTGACCGTAAAGGGAATGTTCATGCCCATCAATGCTCTGAAAAATCTGAACTCAACCCCTGTATCTTTGAATTTGTATATTTTGCTCGACCGGACTCTATCATTGACAATATTTCTGTATACAAATCTCGCCTTAGAATGGGAGAGAAGCTTGCAGAAAAAATTAAATCTGTCTGGCCAGAGGAGACAATTGACGTTGTAATGCCGGTACCCGACACTTCAAGAACTGCCGCCTTGCAGCTGGCTAACGCTATAGATGTAAAGTACCGTGAAGGATTTATTAAGAATCGATATATTGCCCGAACCTTTATTATGCCCGGGCAAAAACAAAGAAAAAAATCGGTACGCCAAAAACTCAGCGCTATTGAACTCGAATTCAAAGACAAAAATGTACTTTTAGTAGACGACTCTATTGTCCGCGGAACGACCAGCAAAGAGATCGTGCAAATGGCTAGAGCTGCAGGCGCAAAAAAAGTATTTTTTGCCTCAGCTGCACCACCGGTAAGATATCCCAATGTATATGGCATTGACATGGCTAGCAAGAATGAGTTTGTTGCGCATAACAAAACCGACAATGAAATATGTCAATCTATCGGTGCAGATAAGCTGATTTATCAAGATCTTGAGGATTTGATCTGGTCTGTGCAACAGGGCAACCCCGATGTCTTGCAATTTGACTGTTCCTGTTTTGACGGAAAATATATTACCAATGATATCGATAATAACTACTTAAGAAGCATTGAAGCTCTCAGGTCTGACGATGCAAAAGAAAAAAATGTGATAAATGAGAATTCAGAACTAATATACAATCAAGTCGACTGAGCTGCATCTTTACAACAATGAAAGATAATAAATTTAATACAAAGGCAATCCGCGAAGGTTATCAGGCTACAGAACAGCAGGAACACTCTGCCGCTGTTTTTCTAACCTCTAGCTTCACATTTGATAGCGCCGAGCAGGCAGCCAGAAGGTTCGCCAACGAAGAGGAAGGCAATATTTATACAAGGTTTACCAATCCCAATGTTCAAGCTTTTGAGGATAGATTAGCCGCCCTTGAAGGGACAGAATCTTGTATCGCTACCGCTAGTGGCATGTCTGCTATTTTTGCCACCTTGATGGGCCTCCTTAAAGCTGGAGAACATATTGTTGCATCGCGTGACATGTTTGGCACCACTATTGTCCTGCTTAATACCATTGTAAATAAATTTAACATCGAAGTTACCTTTGTAGATTTGCCTGATATTGATTCTTGGAAAAATTCAGTTCAAACAAACACCAAAATATTTTTGCTGGAGACTCCATCAAACCCTCTAGGTGAAGTTGTCGATTTATCGCTGCTTTCAGCTTTATCAAAAGAACACAATATCTTATTGGCGGTTGACAACTGCATTATGACGCCTGCTCTTCAAAAACCTTTAAATTTTGGCGCAGATTTGATCCTCCATTCTGCCACAAAATATATTGACGGACAAGGTCGCTGCCTAGCTGGTGCAGTGGCTGGAAGCAAGGAACATATTGATGAAATACGCAGTTTTTGTAGAGCAACCGGTCCAACACTGAGCGCTTTCAATGCCTGGGTTATACTCAAAGGACTCGAAACGCTTTCATTAAGAATGAAGGCACACTGTGAAAATGCACTTAAACTCGCAGAATGGCTACAGAACCAAGCATTTGTTCAAAAAGTTCACTATCTTGGCCTTGAATCTCACCCTCACCATAATATTGCAAAGGCACAGCAATCTGGTTACGGGGGTATTGTCTCTTTTGAAGTTGAGGGTGGCAAAAAGGAAGCGTTCCGGATTATTAATAACGCCAAAATGATCTCAATTACGGCAAATTTGGGTGACACAAAGAGCACCATTACGCATCCAGCAACTACCACTCATAACCGTCTTACAGAAGATGAAAGACGAAAAAGCAACATCTCAGATAACCTGGTTCGAATCTCAGCTGGGTTAGAAGACATAACAGATATTATCGCTGATCTGAAGGTCTAAGTTGAATTTTAGGGTCTAGCTAAGTGTGATAAAATCGCTCCACAGTAGCTATATCAAATGTTATGAAACAAGACAGTTATTCTTACGACGAACTTATCCAGTGCGGAAATGGAGAATTGTTTGGACTCGGCAATGCCCAACTCCCTCAACCTCCAATGCTTATGTTTGACCGTATCACTGACATCAGTGAAACTGGTGGCGAGTACGGCAAAGGAGGGCTGACAGCTGAGCTAGATATTAATCCGGATCAGTGGTTTTTCAACTGCCACTTTAATAACGACCCGGTCATGCCGGGTTGTCTTGGCGTTGACGCTATGTGGCAGTTGGTTGGATTTTATCTAGGATGGCTTGGAGGTCCTGGCAGAGGAAGGGCGCTAGGAGCGGGACAAATTAAATTTACCGGTCAGGTCTTGCCAAGTAACAGGAAAATTACATACAACGTAAACCTTTCCAGAGTGGTAGCTCGTAAACTCTACATGGGAATAGCTGATGCTACAATGGAAGCTGACGGGAAATTAATTTATGAAGCCACCAACCTCAAAGTAGGCTTATTCACTGATACCTCTTCATTCTGATGAATCGCGTTGTCATAACAGGAATGGGCATTGTCTGCAGTTTAGGCAACAATAAATCCGAAGTTCTTGAATCCCTAAAGGAGGCTAAGTCTGGTATTGAATACTGTGAGAAGTACGCCGAAATGGGCCTAAGGTCTCACGTCCATGGTTCAATTGCCGAGGTAGATACTAGCGACATTATTGACCGCAAGATGTTGCGTTTTATGGCTGATGCGGCAATATATAATGCGGTTGCCTTGGATGAGGCTATCAAACAGTCAGGACTGGGCCCAGAAATTGTCTCTAATGAGAGGACTGGGCTGATTATGGGCTCTGGAGGGGCATCTAACCAAAATATAGTTGAGTCCGCCGACATATTAAGAAGCAAAGGCATAAAACGTGTAGGGCCGTATCGTGTTCCCCGTACGATGGGATCGACGACTTCTGCTTGTTTGTCCACCTTGTTTCAAATTAAAGGCATTAATTACTCGATCAGCTCTGCTTGCTCTACCAGTGCTCACTGTATTGGAAACGCGATGGAACAAATCCAACTAGGAAAACAGGATGTTGTCTTTGCAGGCGGCGGCGAGGAGCTTGACTGGTCACTGACTATGTTGTTTGACGCCATGGGTGCGCTTTCATCAAAATACAACGACACACCCAAAAAAGCATCTCGCGCTTATGACGCTGACAGGGATGGCTTTGTTATATCAGGCGGTGGTGGCGCCCTTGTTCTTGAATCCTTAGAGCACGCTGAGGCACGAGACGCTCACATTATTGCTGAACTGGTAGGGTATGGCGCAACATCGGATGGCTATGACATGGTTGCGCCTTCTGGTGAAGGTGCAAAGAGATGCATGGAGATTGCAACAGCCAACCTAAATGGTCCAATCGACTATATCAATGCTCATGGCACCTCTACGCCAGTTGGAGATATGAAGGAGCTTCAAGCTATCAAAGAAGTTTTTAAAGACAACATACCGCTTATTGGCTCAACCAAGTCTCTTTCAGGTCATGCACTTGGAGCGGCAGGTGTTAATGAGTCGATATACTCATTATTAATGCTTCAGAACGGCTTTGTGGTTGAGTCAGTGAACGTTGAAACACTGGACGAAGAAGCTAAAGACATGCCTATTGTTAGAAAGAATCAAGATATACAACTTAAGCGAATTCTATCAAACAGTTTTGGTTTTGGTGGCACCAATGCATGTCTCGTTTTTGAACGCTTTGACGGATAAAGCTAAGGTCTAGCGTCAATCTCTTTCTTTTCTTTTTCTGAAGGCAGCATATCTTCTTTTGCAATGCCAAGAGCCAGAATCATTGAACTGGCAACGTATATTGATGAGTATGTACCAATGACAACACCAATTATAAGTGCACCAGCAAAACTATGGATTACTTCTCCCCCTAAGAAATATAGAGCCAAAAGGACCAACAATGTTGTCAATGACGTCATTAATGTTCGAGCAAGTGTTTGATTCAGCGCATCATTTACAATCGGCTTTGGATCGGTATGCCTAGTAGAAAGAAAATTCTCTCTGATACGGTCAAAAACCACTATCGTGTCATTGAGTGAATAACCAATAACAGCCAGCAGTGCCGCCAATACAGTTAAATCAAATTCTATCTGGAGCACGGAGAATACGCCAAGCGTAATCACAACGTCATGGACTAGGGCGCTAATCGATCCTAAAGCAAAACGATATTCGAACCTCAAGGCGACATAAATCAAAATACCAATGAGTGCGTAAAGTAAAGCCAACCCGCCATCATTAGTTAACTCTTCTCCAACCTTGGGACCAACAAATTCAACACGTCGCACATCAACACCTTCCCCGAGCATACGAATAATCGAAGAACTAAGCTTAGCAGAAGAGACTGCTTGAGGTTCGAGCTGGATTAATACTTCAGTGTCAGAACCAAAATACTGCACATTAGTGCCTATGTAGTCAGCATCAGCGAGCTTTGTCCTGATCTCTTCAAGGTCTGCTGTCTGCTCGTAACCTATCTCAATTAAGGTGCCGCCAGTAAAGTCAATTCCAAGCTTAAGTCCTTGCATTCCAAGAGATACAACTGACATTGCCAACAACAAAGCAGAAAAAAACAAAGCGTACCTACGCTTGTTTACAAAATCTATAGCCGGCACTTTTAAAGATTTCAGACTCATATCGCTAACTCCTCTACTTTTTTGCCACCATATATCAAGTTAATTATTGCCCTCGATACAATAATTGCAGTAAACATTGATGTGATAATGCCTATCGATAGCGTTACCGCAAAGCCTTTCACTGCACCAGTACCAAAACTAAACAAAACCAAAGATGCAATTAGTGTCGTTATATTGGCATCAGCAATTGTTAGTAATGCTTTTCCATAACCCGCGGAAATCGCTTTTTGTATATTCTTATTTGCGTGCAACTCTTCTTTTATACGTTCAAAAATAAGCACATTGGCATCAACTGCCATACCTACCGTTAGTACTATGCCGGCAATACCTGGTAACGTTAAGGTTGCTTGTATAAGAGACAGGATAGAGACAATTGTTACCAAATTAATTGTTAGCGCAACATTTGCCACTAAACCAAAAACGCGGTAGCGCCAACCCATAAAAACAAGTACTAGCACAAAGCCAATTAGAACTGACATCAAACCCTTTTGAATGTTGTCAGCACCCAAACTAGGCCCAATAGTTCTCTCTTCAATTATTTCAATTGGAGCTGAAAGTGATCCGGCCCTTAATAGTAGCGCAAGATTCCGAGCTTCTCTTGAACTATCTATTCCTGTTATCTGGAATCTATTGGAAAAAGTACCTTGAATGGTTGCTGCATTGATAATATCTTGTGTTTTGCTACGATTCTTTATCGTTTCGCCATCCTTAATAATTGTTTCCACCTTGTTCTCAATGTATACCACAGCCATCCGATGATGCAGGTATTCCTTTGTAGTTTCGAGCATAGAACGTCCACCAGTATTATCTAGGGTAATACTGACCATGGGCGAGTTATTTTGTTGATCAACGCTTGAGGCAGCATCAACAATATTTTCACCAGTCACAATGACACCTGTTTTAAGCAATAATGGCCTGCCATCCCTAAAATAATACAGTTTTGAGCCTGACGGATTCTTGCCAGAATTAACAGCACTCTGAAGATCGTTCTTTTCATCAACCAATCTGAATTCTAAAGTGGCAACTGCACCGAGTATTTCTTTTGCCCTGGCCGTATCCTGAACACCAGGAAGCTGCACAACTATTCTCTCGGTACCCTGTTGTTGTATGATCGGCTCAGCCACACCTAGCTCATTCACACGATTACGCAGTGTCGTAATGTTCTGTTTTAGCGCACTCTTCTTAGCGGCACTTTGCGTATCAGTCGTTATCTCTAAGCTTAATTGTAACTCTGACTCGCTTCCTTCAACAATCATCAAATCAGGCAACTCATCTCTGATAACTTTCTTGGCCTGGTCTTTAAGATTTTGTTCTTTAAATATAACCACTAAAGAGTTATTTTCTTTCAGAATTTTTCTGTACAAACGATCTTTCTTAAGTAGTGACCTCAATTCATTCTCATAACGATCTATAGATGTTGCTATGACAGCGTCCATATCAACTTCGAGTAAGAAGTGTACTCCACCCCTTAAGTCCAGACCCAGTGACATTGCCTTTCCACCAATATTAGAGAGCCACTTTGGAATAGATGGAGCGAGATTTAATGCAACAACATAATTGCGACTCAGACTTTGTTTTAGTAAAGCTTTAGATGAAAGCTGTGACTGAGAGTCGTTAAAACGAATCAGAATTCGACTATTAACTAATCCTATTGATTTATGGTCAATATCGTTATCTACCAGAGCACTCTCAATAGCCCTGACGTCTTCGTTATTGACAATAATATCGCCTGTGCCTGAGATTTGGATTGCCAAATCCGAGCCATAGATATTTGGCAATGCGTAGAGAGTCGAGAGAAAAAGAAAAAATGCAATCAGTGCATTCTTCCATCCGGCATAATGATTCATTTCAGTCTTACTTATAGGTTATAGCTTGGCACTGCCTTTTGGCATTTTCTGATTGATGCCTTGCTTTTGTACTTTGACAATTACACCATCAGCAATTTCTAGGGTAGCGAAAGATTCGTCAACAGAAGTAACTTTCCCAATCACACCGCCATTAGTGACAATTTCGTCACCTTTTTTTAACTCATTTAGTAATTTCTTGTGCTCCTTTGCACGTTTTTGTTGTGGCCTAATCAACAAAAAGTACATAAGCACAAACATAGCTACCAAAAAAAGTTCTGGTGGTAAATTCATATCAAACTCCAAAAAAATAAATGGGTTATTTTATCCTAGTTAGGCCGCCCATGTAGCCTTGCAAAACTTTTGGAACAATAATACTACCGTCAGACTGCTGATAGTTTTCCATTACAGCCACCAATGTCCGCCCAACAGCTAGTCCTGAACCATTCAAGGTGTGCAGAAACTCTGTCGTATTGGTTTCTGTATTTTTCCATCTAAGTTGCATCCTTCTTGCCTGAAAAGCTTCAAAACAAGAGCATGAAGAAATCTCACGATATTTATTTTGACCTGGCAACCATACCTCGAGGTCATAAGTTTTAGCAGATGAAAAACCAAGATCGCCCGTGCAGAGTTCTATCTTACGGTAAGGCAGATCTAATAATTGCAGAATGCCTTCGGCGTTATAGGTTAATTCTTCAAGCACCTCATAAGAATCATCTGGCTTTGAAATTTGTACCAATTCAACTTTTTCAAATTGATGCTGTCGAATCAAGCCCCTGGTGTCTTTTCCATAGGAACCGGCTTCAGAACGGAAACATGGCGTATGAGCGACAAACTTAAGAGGTAATTCTGAGCCTTTAATAATTGATTCACGGACAATATTGGTCACTGGCACTTCTGCTGTTGGTATTAAATATAGTGCTTTTGCTTCACCTTCTTCACCGTGCAGATGGGTTTTAAACAAGTCAGCTTCAAATTTTGGTAATTGTCCAGTTCCCGTCAAAGAGTCTGCATTAACCAAGTACGGCACGTAGGTTTCAGTGTAGCCATTTTTCTCGATATGATGATCCAACATAAACTGAGTTAAGGCGCGCTGAAGCTTTGCAAGCTTTCCAGTAATGACGACAAATCTCGCTCCTGAAATTTTAGCTGCAACAGCAAAATCCATTCCATGTATTGCACCTAAATCCACATGATCTTTTGGCTCAAAATCAAACTTTGTTGTCTCCCCCCAACTAATTATCTCCACATTGTCGTCTTCGCTACCGCCCTCTGGTACAGATGGGTGAGGAATGTTTGGCATCGCCATAACTATCTCATCGATCTTAGCCTGAATGTCTTGTAATTTAGATTTCGCATTGTCAAGTTTTTGCCCTAACTCTGAAACCTCGTCAAGTAGTGTCTGTATGCTTTCACCAGAAGCTTTTGCTTTGCCGATTGCCTTTGATCTTTTATTCCTTAGATTTTGCAAATCTTGGGTTTGCACTTGAATTACTTTTCTTTGACCTTCAAGCTTATTGTATTGAACTGTATCAAAAGTAAAATTTCGCCTTTTGAGTTGCTCAACCACAAAATCTATATTGCCTCTTAAGAGCTTGCTGTCTAACATTGCTTAGCCATAAATTAACTTACGCAAATTATACTATGTCCGATACTATTAGAGGAGTTGATACAACTCATTGCGTACTAAGGACAATAACAAATATGGCAGTCAGAATCAATACTGGAATTTGACCTCTAAATTGACTCTCTGATAATCGTCGAGTAAGCTAAATGCACGGTCAAGTTTAGCATTTGCCTTAGTAGCAGTTAACTTAGCATTCAAGTTGTCACTGATATCCCAGTCAAGGCCAGCAGTAATTAATGAAAGGTCATTGTTAGCAGCGACAATATTTGATAAATTCCAGCTCCAGTCTGTTTCACCAATCTTGTCACTAACATTAGCCATATAAGTCATGCTATTTTTCTCAGAACTGACACTACCCAGTAGAGTAGGAGTTGAATAGTCATTGAAAAAATCCAACCAATATTGCGAATTAATTGAAAACAACCATTGCCTATCACCTTTCGTAATATCAAAAGCAAGATCCCAGTCCATCCTGTCAGCCTCAACAAGCTGTCCTAAACGGTTGTGTTGAAGGTTTCGTTTATAGGCTATGTCAAATTTAAGCAAATAGTCATTGAATACCTTATTCATGCCAAACCCTAATAGCTCATATGGACTGGCATAGGCAACCCCGTCAGTAAGGTTTTTTATCGCATTATTGGGTATCAATTGACCAGCATAGAATGCCATATCGCTACCTTCTCTATTCATTCCGTAGCGCAGACCAAATTCACGGTGTCTGTCATCATCCTTTAGTGATACCAAGGCACTCTTTGTAATCGAAGGGTTCGGGTTATAAAAAACACTAATATCACTTTTGCCCCCATAGCGAGTTGCACTTATTAGCCACTGAGACGTTATCGATGGATCGGTCAAGCCGCCAGACGGGTTGACAACATCTAACGCACCGCCCTCAAGTTCTCCCCAGCCAATAGTATATCGGCCCAGCTTGGTACTCCAGCGATCAAAACTAAACTGTAAAAAGGCTCTCTCTATCTCGACATCGCTCGATTTAGTTGAGTGGTAGCTATCGCTCGGCCAATATTTGGTAGCCTTCAATTCTAATTCGCCATATCCGGTAGCAGAAATCGAGCCAGTCGTGCCAAGAATAAGCTCGGTCCTCTCCTTTGTGGTACTCCAATCGTTTACTGGATTAAATCCCCATTTTTGCGTAACTCCGATATTTAACCAGGCGAAAGGTCTTGTACTATTAATTTCATCTCCCTCAAAGAGGTCAGCATCATCTGACCAGCCATCAAACTCCTTATCAGATCCATCAAACAGGACGTCATCGTCAAATAAGGAATCATCAGCCAATACAAATGGACTAAACGCTAAACCAACAAATATATAAATAATCAGTTTGTTGACTAATTTAACCATGCTTTGTTATGAAATTATTTAGCCTGTTTACGCAAATCTTTGAGAAATTTTTCCCTGAAAGCCTGATCCGTTAATGCTCTTTGGGTAAGAAAATCTTCTTTAATGTCCATGTCAAAGTTAATCGCCTCAAGCTTCATATTGGTTAATCTGTTGCTGACCGTATTAAAAAATGTAAGGCTTCTACCCATCCAAATATCATTGATCTTTTCAACCTTGCCTACCTCGAGCTTCTTAATAGGATTATTGTATTTATCAAACATTCGTACTTTAAGAGTTATAAATCTTTCTGTGTCGATCCAGCTTTGAGTTTTACCGTAGCTACTTTTACTGAGACGGTGTGGCTTAGGTGTTGATTCGATTACTGCAACCTCTCTCCCTCTAAACTCTCCTTGATCAAGTAGCTCATAAGTATAGTCATCGAGCTTCCCAGTTTCCTGATCTTCGGTTGTCATTTCTGTTCCAAAAATGCTGGCAGATTCGGTTTCTTCATCGTCACTGTTTCTAACACTGATCCTCTTCACTTTTCCAAGAGCAGAGAGATAGAGCCATGTTTCATTGTCTCGATCGCTATCATCGTAACTGTAGGACAACATACCAATACCCTTCTCACTTGAGGGCTGAAGAATGATAGCAATACTTTTAGTGTCTTTGTTATTTTCGCCAGTGTTAATTTGTGCGCTTTCGACTAGCTTAATTCGTGCTTTTTCAGCGCACTTTATCTTTCCACCACTGATGCCATACTTGCAAGTAGTAAGTTTCATTCGAGTGAAGGCGGAGTCTGTTGATTTACGTCTTTCCTCGTCCACCTTTTCCATAATCTCTCTTGCACTTAAGTCAGTTTCTGCATATACCTGCAAACTAGAAAGTGATAAAAAAACACTTAGAACAACAAAGACTAATGAGCAATTTGTAGTAAGTAGTAATCGATTCATTTTGTGACCTCTATAAAATTTAAATTTTCATCAACATCTTTCTGACCAAATTTTGGCTTAAATATCATAATTAGCGCCGGGAAAAAAAGCAAGTCACATAGCAATGCAACAAATATCGCTAGAGAGCCAAAGCCACCAATCTTAGCTAAACCCAAATAATCACTAAATGTAAGCATAAAGAAACCGCTGCCAAGTATAAGTGTTGTAAAAGTTACCGCCTGACCTACCTCTTTTATCGCTTCAATCAAGGCCAATCGCATGTTATTATTTATAGCAAGTGACATTCTATAATGACTAATAAAGTGAATCGTGTCATCT
>Ga0187833_10000133_pt1 | contig 81611 bp, 67 predicted proteins | sample ETNtaG_37_FD_167968 | JGI IMG/M metagenome (GOLD analysis project Ga0187833, IMG submission 167968) | Marine microbial and viral communities from oxygen minimum zone, Eastern Pacific Ocean - ETNP2014_SV_400_PacBio MetaG (Illumina Assembly) | ecosystem: Environmental > Aquatic > Marine > Hypoxic... | reverse complement strand
TTATCCTCGGAATACTGGCTGCAAGACCGGCAAGTGTGGTCCATGCTTCCGGCATCGGTGCACTGGTGTCCTCGGCATTTGGCATGAAATGATCTGCGAGCCAGATACCGTCCCAATTCGATTGCTCTACATGGTTGCCAAGAGATTTCATGACTTCGAATGATTGTGTAGGTTGTGGCCAAAAACTGAATTTCATTGTGAGGTCCACTAAATCAAAGACTAGTAGCATACGCCTCTCATCTGTTGGAGTCGCCCTCCAGATGTTAAGTTATCAGGTATGAAGGTATCTGGTACTGAGGAAGTGATATGAATGGTGCGACAAGCTTAATTAGGTCTCTTGTAGACGCGGCAGTTGAGGTTTGCTTTGCAAACCCCGGGACTTCAGAGATGCACCTGGTTCAGGCGATCGATGCGGTACCGGAAATGAGGCCGGTTCTGGCTCTGTTCGAAGGTGTCTGCACGGGTGCCGCTGACGGATATGGTCGCATTACTGGCAAACCCGCAACGACTTTGCTTCACCTCGGGCCAGGTTTGGGCAATGGTATTGCCAATCTTCACAATGCCCGGCGGGCAAGTTCACCGATCATTAATCTGATTGGTAACCATGCGCTGTATCACATTGAGCATGATGCACCTCTGACCTCTGATATCGAAACCCTGGCAAGGAACGTATCCAGTTGGATCAAGGGTGACTCGACAGCAGATACTCTGGCAGCAGACGGCATGTTGGCACTGCAGGCATCATTGACCGTCAAGGAAGGATCTGAAGGGCAAATATCAACCATGATTATTCCAGCGGATGCATGCTGGAATGACACTGAAGAGATTGCATCAGTGTTGCAGGTTCCAGACAGGCCGGTGGTTGATGAAGAGGAGATAAAGCGCCTGGCAAATCAGCTTGATTATTCTTCGGTGATTCTCCTCGATGGTTCTGGGACGACGACAGATGGCTTGATTGCTGCCAATAGAATCGCAAAGGTGACAGGATGCCGAATTGAAATATCAACATTCTCATCGAGAATCGACGGTGGAGCAGGCATGCCTTCGGTGTCTCGTCTGCCGTACTTTCCGGAACAGGTTCTGGCCAGCCTGAAGGGTGTGAATAGTATAGTCCTTGCTGGTGCCGCCCAGCCTGTGAGTTTCTTTGCCTATCCAAACACTCCAAGCGTCCTGGTACCTGAGGGGTGTACGGTGGATAAACTGGCAGGTCATGAAGACGATGTAGTTGGCGCCCTGCAACTCATGGCTGATTACCTGAACGCACCAGTCGATGGTTATGCAGTGAACGAATTCAAATTACCCGGACTACCCACCGGAAAATTGACGACGGGCGCGGCAGCAGCGATTGTCGCTCGTCTATTACCCGAAGAAGCGATTATTTGCGGGGATTCAGGTGGTGGTGGCGCGGCGTTTGGGCCCTGTCAGAGTGCAGCAAGACACATCTGGCTTAATTTAACCGGTGGTTCGATTGGTCAGGGAGGGCCAGCGGCAGTTGGTGCCGCCATCGCGAGTCCTGAAAGTCGTGTGCTTGCCCTGTTGGGGGATGGTGCGTTTATGTACACAAACCAGGCACTCTGGACACAGGCCAGAGAAAATCTAAACGTCACCTCCGTTATATTCAATAATCAAAAATACGGTATTTTGCAAACGGAATACTTGCGCCTCGGCGTCAATGAAATAGGTGAGCGAGCAGGGAGCATGTTCAACCTGTCTGAACCTGATATCAGTTATGTCGATATGGCAAAAAGTATGGGTGTGCCTGGTGAGGTGGTAAGAACTGCCGAAGACTTCAGTCGGGCGATGGAAGTGAGTTTTTCACAACCTGGCCCCTATTTGCTCGAAGCGATTGTGTGAACCACATCACAGTCGTGGGCAAGCCTGATATTCCTTCCACCGATTCTTGCCGAATTACGTGAAGCTGATCTCAAGAAGAATATTGTTAGCATAAAAACTAATCGGGGTAAGGCAGTGGTCGAGGAAGGCACTGGATTTGTTGTCTAGGGTAATCGCTTTAACGCTTATGTTGTCACTAATGCGAACCTGCAGACTGAGAAGGATACTTTTAGCATTCTTTTAGCATTCTTTTAGCATTCTTTTAGCATTCTTTTAGCATTGATGTGCCAGGTGGTGCTGAGTCGCTGGGACAGATAACCAAAATTGATCCGGAAACCGACTTTGCGATCCTACAAGTGAATGGCCTGCAGCTACCGGCACTGAGCTTCACCAGAGACTATCCCAGGGTGAGTGAAGTTGTCTGGTGGGGTGTTAGATGGACCAGAGAAGACGGTTCAATTGGACTTGCAAAAGGGAGTCTCCGAAACACCTGTAATCTGGTTGAAAAAATATCACCGTCATGAGCTACAACGTGAATTGACACTTCTGTGGACTTTTGCAGGCTTCCTTCTGATGTTAATGGGAACCGTTTTTATAGTGGTAAAAGGTCTTCCTGCAAGAATATCGGCAAAAATGAATGGTAGTGCTCTGGGCAAATGGAGTCCCGGCAATACCAGGGTTCAGTCGTTATGAAATTGTGGGTTATGGGCAACTGAATAACCCCGCATTTTGTGTTGATATGCATAGATCTGTTTGGTCTTTCCAAATACTAAAAGAGAGTACTGAACTTCTTTAAATCCTTGATTCATCTGTTAAGATTTGCAGGTTTCTGGGGATGCTTCCAAAAGAAGCACTGAACCAAATGGGGCGATGGTAATTAATGATCGCAAACTCTGAACCCATGAGCCGGAATAGCAAGCATCTTTGTATATTCCACAAATTGTTGCGTAGTTGCCAACGGATATGCACCGTGTTTTCGTGCGTGTCGTTGGCTTGCTTCTACCTCGTCAACCGTGGTTGCTGAGAGTCAAGAAATTATGCACCAGGAGTCAAAATCATGAGCCAGTTGTGGCGATAGCACATGGCAATTGTGGGGTAAATAAATGCTGATTGTGAGGGAGACAGATGTCTGTCGTTGAAGAAAACCCAGTCAACAAGATGACGGCTGTTGTCGTGCGATTTGCTGGTGATTCAGGCGATGGCATGCAATTGACCGGTAACAATTTTACCGAGGCCACGGCGATATACGGGAACGATCTGGCGACGTTTCCGGATTTCCCGGCAGAAATTCGAGCACCAGCCGGTGCGACCTTTGGCGTCTCTGCGTTTCAGATCTACTTTGGTTCTGAAGATGTCACAACGGCAGGAGACGATGTGGATGTTCTGGTAGCCATGAATCCTGCTGCTCTTATAACGAATCTTAAGGAACTCGTACCGGGTGGATTAATCATCGCGGATTCAGATGCATTCACAGACAAGAATCTGGCACGTGCCGGTTATGCAGAAAATCCTCTCGAAGATGGGTCCCTGGATGCATATCGACTCATCTCCATAGATGTGACAAAACGTGTAATCGATACAGTCAAACCCTACGGACTCACTCACAAGTTTGCCGTTCGTTGTAAGAATATGTGGACGCTTGGATTAACCATGTGGTTGTTCGATCGAAGTCGTGACGTTGCTATTGAAGGACTTAGAACAAAATTTACCCGAAGCCCGGAAATTGCAGAAGCTAACATCGCGGCAATTAATGCAGGGCATGCCTATGGTGAAACTGCTGAACTGCCGACTGGAGTTGAAGTTTATAAGATTCCACGAGTGACTGCTAAACCTGGCCTTTACCGTAATACGACAGGGACCGAAGCTTTGGCATACGGTATTCTGGCGGGTGGCTTACTGTCAGAATTGCCAATAGTATTTGCCTCTTATCCAATCACACCAGCCTCTGGTCTGTTGCATTCGTTAGCGCAACAGAAACAGTTCGAGGTCATTACACTCCAGGCTGAAGATGAAATTGCGGCAGTCTGTTCAGCAATCGGCGCATCCTTTGCGGGCTCGTTAGGGGTAACTTCCAGTTCTGGCCCTGGTATCTCACTTAAGGCAGAAGCGATCTCTCTTGCCTTCGCTGCGGAACTCCCCTTGCTCGTTGTCAACACGCAGAGGGGTGGTCCGTCGACCGGATTACCTACCAAGACTGAACAGTCGGACCTTAACCAGTCTATCTTCGGAAGGCACGGTGATACGATTCTGCCGGTGATTGCAGCTTCTGACCCTGTTGATTGTTTTGATGCAGCGATTGAGGCCATCAGGATTGCAACACAATACCGTACACCGGTGATTCTGTTGAGTGATGGCTATATTGCTAATGCTTCAGAACCCTGGCACGTGCCTGATTTTGATTCATACGAACCGTTTCCGGTTCGATTTACAGAAGAGACAGAAGGATTCTCACCTGCGAAACGAGATCCGAAAACACTGGCTCGGGTATGGGCTAAGCCGGGTACACCTGGTCTTGAACATCGAATTGGCGGCATCGAAAAGGATTATGAGACTGGTGAGATTTCCTACGATGCTGAAAACCATCAGAAGATGACAGAGATTCGAAAGGCCAAGATTGATGGCATTAGCAATGATATTCCCAAGCAGGAAGTTGCCCTGGGTAATGACTATGGTGACCTTGCCGTCGTCGGTTGGGGTTCTACCTTCGGCGCAATTCACCAGGGAGTGAAACGCTCACGGATGGACGGATTGGATGTTTCTCACATACATATCAGACATATGTGGCCACTGCCTGGAAATCTCGGCGAATTATTATCAGGCTATAAAGTGGTTCTGATTCCTGAAATGAATACTGGTCAGTTGGTGGACATCATACGAAGCAGATACCTAATTGATGCTCAAAGCCTGACGAAGATTTCAGGACAACCTTTCAAAATCAAGGAAATCGATGCAGCGATCAGGGCGCAGCTGGGGAATATAAAATGAATGCACCTAGAGCGAAATTGACACTCAAAGATTATGAGACAAATCAGGAAGTAAGGTGGTGTCCTGGATGTGGTGATTATGCCATTCTCAAAACAATCCAAAAACTGTTGCCTGAACTCGGCGTGCCCAGAGAGAACACGGTTTTTGTATCCGGCATTGGATGTTCATCCAGGTTTCCGTACTACATCGAAACGTATGGGTTCCATACGATTCACGGTCGCGCACCGGCAGTTGCAACGGGAATTAAGCTTGCTAATCCAGAATTGGATGTATGGGTTGTTACCGGTGACGGCGACGGTCTCAGCATCGGAGGTAACCACATGGTTCATGTTCTGCGTAAGAATGTGGATTTAAATATTTTGCTTTTCAACAACGAAATCTATGGACTGACTAAAGGGCAATATTCACCGACTTCGAAGGTCGGTACACGCTCACCGTCCACGCCGGACGGGTCAATCGAACTGCCTTTGGCCCCTTGTTCACTGGCACTGGGTTCAGGCGCCCGATTTGTTGCCCGCTCCATCGATACAGATATGGAGCATCTGACAAGCATTTTGACCGCGGCGCATCAGCACAGGGGTGCTTCATTTGTTGAAATTCTTCAAAATTGCCCTGTGTACAACGAAGGGATCTTTGAAGAAGTTAGGAACAAGAAAACCGCAGCAGACAACCGGCTAGTTTTGATCGACGGTCAACCCATGACCTTTGGTCGCGACAGCAGTAAGGGATTACGGTTGAACAACAAGAGACTGTCATTGGAAGTGGTAAACTTAGGGGAGCAGGGTGTAACTGAAGCAGACCTTCTTGTACATGATGAGACCAACAAGGTCATGGCACAGACGTTGATGGATCTCAGAGCACCTGAGTTTCCAGTACCCGTTGGCGTTATTTATCAAAAACCGGCGGCGGTCTATGTGACGGATATCTATTCTCAGCGGATCAAGGTCAGAGAGAGTAAGGGACCCGCAGACCTGAACGAGCTCTTAAGAACCGGGCACACCTGGATGGTGGAGTGAAATAATCATCTTCTCTCCAAAATCGAGAGAAGATGGTTGATCTCAAATGTCCTCACCAAGCGCCCTGGCCAGCCTTGACGCTTCCTCTGCTTCAACATGAGTTGATGCAATGTAGAGCATGAAAAATGGCTGCACAAACATTGAGGTGCTGTACAACATCGCCTGGCGAAGTGCTTCGGCTGAAGTTCCTCTTTTACCCACGAAGGTATCACTCAAATAACCCATCGTTTAGGGACCCAGGGTAAGCCCAATAAAAGTCATCATCAGAATATAGAACGTTGACGCAATGGCTTGCGTGCGAGGTAACCCCATGTCATTGATGGTTGATGAGGCAGGTCCGATCTACATGGGAGATGCCAGGGAAAAGATGAAGTTGAGTACATAAGCGGTTATCACACTCCAGAACAGCAGCCCGGGAGTCTTCTGTGTCTTGATTACTCATGCTTCACCTTCGTCTTATTGTTTGTGAAGCCGAATGGAAGACCGACTGGTTGTTACGATTTCTGATATCAGTCTTCAGTGAGTCAGGGGAAAGTATTTTGAAGCATTCTGATACCTTCTTGGTAAACTAATCCAAGTCAAATCAATAGGTTATCATTTCGTCGGGTGAATGTTAGTGCCCAGACAGGGTTATTCAAACGACTAAATCTCTGGATTAGAGATGCCTATCGTAAATATAATGTGACTCCTGTCGCACAGCAGAAGAGGTATGTCATGACAGATTTTGAGTCACTGGACAATGAAGGCACCATGGCAGTCATGCAGAGACATCAGTTTGATGTTACTGTATTACAGGATTACATGCAGGAAAATGTCGACGGTTTTTCAGGCACACTGACCGTTGAAGAATTCGCTGGCGGTCAGTCTAATCCAACTTATCTGTTGTCTGCGGAAGATCAAAAATATGTGCTGCGGCGCAAGCCCCCCGGAAATTTGCTTAAATCTGCCCATGCGGTTGATCGAGAATACAAGGTTCTCACTGCGTTGCAGGATGCGGATGTACCTACCCCTAAGACGTATGTACTTTGTGAAGACGATTCAGTCATCGGCACCATGTTCTATATTATGGAATATCTCGATGGTCGTGTTATTTGGGACAGCACTGAAGGCCCGTATTCACCGGTTGAGCGAGGCGCATTCTGGGATTCGGCAAACTCTGCGATAGCCAAACTTCATCGGATTGATTTTGAATCTGTGGGGCTCTCGGACTTTGGCAAGCATACGGACTATATTGCCAGGCAGTTCAAGCGATGGGGTGGCCAGTATGAATATACGAAAACGGTTGATAATCCGTACATGGATAATTTGATCGACTACCTGCCTAAAAATATTCCCGAAGATAATTCCTGCAGTATCGTGCACGGTGATCCGCAGATAGCAAATATGATGATGCATAAGAGTCGAGCCGAGGTTATTGGAATTCTGGACTGGGAATTAAGCACGCTGGGAAGTCCGTTATCGGATTTTGCGTATTTATGCCGACCTTATCGAGATGCACTGCGGCTTGCAGATCTTAAGAAGCTGGGTATCCCATCTGAGGAGGAATTTGTGGAAGCCTACTGTAGGCGCACGGGCAGGGATGGTATTGAGAACTGGGACTACTATCTGGCGTTCAATATGTTCCGTCTGGCGGCAATCCTTCAAGGCATTGCAAAGCGAGTCCTCGACGGAACTGCAGCCAGTAAACAGGCGGAACTTGCTGGCGCAGGTGCATTCAATATGTCGAAGGTCGCCTGGGCGCAGATAGACAAGAGTGTCGATCTGGATGATCTGTCGTAGTGTTGTTGTTGAGGTAGGTGCTGATTAATCTGTGAACTGGCTGAGGACTGGCATAGTCCTGTCCGATACCTGTTTGGTAAAAGCAGCAAGTCAGGCATACTATGAACAATAAATAAAAAGAATGTGGTGTGTATATGACACTTTTAGTGGTTGGTGCGGTTCTGTTCCTTTCCGTTCACATGATTCCCTCAGTCGTACCTTTGCGGGCAGCGTTGTTTAATCAACTTGGTGAGAAAGCCTATATGGGAGTCTACTCTCTGATTGCACTCGCGGGATTTGGTTTGATTATCTACGGTAAAGCATATGCGGATTTCATACCGGTGTGGAATCCACCGGAGTGGACCCGACATGTGACCTGGTTAACCATGGTACCAGCCATGATTCTGATCGGGGCCGCCTACATGCCGGGCAATATCAAACGATTTACCCCCCATCCGATGATGTGGAGTGTGCTGATCTGGGCTTCAACCCATCTTGCCGCCAATGGTGACCAGGCCAGTATCATTCTGTTTGGTGCGTTTGCTGCTTTTTCAGTGATTCATATTATTTCGGCTAATGCTCGTGGTGCCACCAGGCAGACAGAGGTCCTGCCCTTGAGCTCTGATATTAAGATTGTGGTTGTGGGGCTGGTGTCTTATGCCATCTTCGCCGTGGCGCATCCCTATATGTTCAAGGTGGCCGCGTTTTTGTAGGAACTATCTGATTGGCCCGCAATGCCTGTTACTGATCTATGCAGTCAGGTGAGCAAGAGTTGGCAAAGCCTCATTTCGTTTATTGCGGCGCTATTAGAAACTTGAATGGTCCCAGATTGGTCTGGCTCATGTGACAAGGGCGCGTTCCGTTTGACCTGATCCTGTGATTTAATACCGCCTGAGGGGGTGCCGTCCCCCTTTTTTTGCGCTTGAATGGACGTATAACTTGAAATATATGGGAACACCTCAATGGGTTTGATTGAAAAGGATTCTCCGCCAGCCGAACAGGTGGAGATTAAGACAGACACGCCGCCTTTTTCAGGTCAGCGCGTGGTGACTGACGGCAACTCGATAATCAGCAGGGTTGCCTACAAGGTTAATGGGGGAATCTCCATCTACACCATTACGCCATCGTCACCATTTGGTGAAGAAAGCGCACAACGTGCAGCAAATGGTGAGAAGAATATATATGGTGCGGTTCCTCAGGTATTCATGGCTTGTGATGAAGCCGCCGCTGCCTCTTTTGTACAGGGACTTGCAGCCAAGGGTGTCGGGTCGGCAACCTGTTCGTCATCACAGGGAATCCTTTTGATGATTCCTGAGATGTATAACTCTGCAGGTCAACTGCTGCCTATCAGCTTTTATATTGGTGCCCGTGATCTCTCGCGACATTCACTCACTATATTTGCAGGACACAGTGATGTCTACGCGGTGCGGGATACCGGTATCGCAATTCTATTTGCTGCTGATGCTCAGGAACTCCAGGACATTGGTGCTATTGCGGAAAGATTGAAATGGGAAGCCAGCCTGCCTGTTGCTGTGGTTTATGACGGATTTCTGACTACTCATCGACAGACTCAGGTGCAGGAACTTCCGGATGAGTTCTTCTGGTCATTCATGCCCCACGACAAGATGATAGAGCATAAGGATCGTTCTCTCGATCCGACACATCCCTCTATATGGGGGACTAACGAAAATCCAGACGGTTACATGCAGGGAGGTCTGGCTCAAAAACCCCACGTATTGGGTATTGATGAAATACTACCGGCCATCATGGAAGAATTCGCTGAACTCACCGGGCGCAGCTACACACCCTATGAATATACAGGCCATGCACAGGCGACCGATATCATCGTTGCTGCAGGGAGTTCGATCACGACGATACGATCCACAATCCGCCATCTGCTCAATAAAGATCCTGACCGTCGTATTGGTGTTATTAATGTCCGGGCGTTCCGACCATTTCTTATCAAGGACTTTATCGAGACGTTGCTGGAGAGTGTCGAGAGAATAGCCGTACTCGACCGGTCAATGACACACACTGCTCAGGATGAGCCCCTGTGTGCGGATGTCAGGTTGGCACTGATTAAGGCAAATCAGGGTTTTCGTGGAATTCCAAGAATAGATAAAGTACCTATCGTCACAGGTGGAATCTATGGTGTGGCTGGGAAGGATTTCCATCCGGGATCGGTGGTTGAAGTTTTTGAACACCTCGATCGCATCAGAGAGAGCGGGGAAGTCTGGACAGGGTTCACAGTGGGTGTTGTTGATGACGTGATGGGAACGTCACTGCCAGCTGTTAACGCACCTGATATTTTCGAGAATACTAATGTGAATCAGGGCCGCATCGTCGCCTATGGTAGCGATGGGACGGTCAGTATGGTGAAAGGTGCGGCACTGATCTATGCTGCACAGCCTAATCCTGAAATTGCCGATATCAGTCTCTATGTTGCATCCACGGCTGAATATGATTCCAAGAAGGCTGGCGGTGTGACGGTTTCACATCTGCGTGTCTCTACTCAACCCCTGGATGAATGTTTCGATGTTCGCACGCCAGACTACGTTGCCGTGCATCATCCGGCACTGTTGACGAAGCGAGACGGTATACTAGAAGGCATCCGCGAGGGTGGCACTTTCATTATCAATACGCCAACATCGGCTGAGGAAGTTTTTGCGACATTGCCGGAGGAATTGAAACGGGAGATTGTCAGCAAGAAATTGAATTTCTGGGTGGTTGATGCCTTTCAGATAGCCGAGGAACAGGGACTTGGTAGAAAAATAAGCATGATCATGCAGCGAGTACTGCTGGAGAAGTTTGGGTTTCTTGACCATAGTACGGCTGATGCTCTGATGGAAGAAGGCATCGTCAAGACTTTTGGTCGGAAAGGTCAACATGTTGTAGACAACAATATTGACGCTTTTAAGAGAGCCATCGTAAACCTCAAACAGGTTCCCGTGCCGGAATCCATAGATGACCTGCCTGAAGTACAGGCCGCTACAAATATTATTGCCACAACGGCAAGCACCGCGAATGTCGATCTCAGGGTGGTAGCACCGGACAGGGCAGGTTTCACGGAATCTATCCAGAATCCCGGTATGGCCGGTCGAGGCAGTGAAGTCAGGGTCAGTGCTTATTTTAATCTTGCTCGTGGTGGAGCCAGACCCACTGATACCTGGAAAGGACTGGACCGGAATTTTGCGACCCGGTTGCCGAAGTTTGAGCCTTTCAAATGTAATGACTGCGGTGACTGTGTCTTTATGTGTCCAACTGGCGGCGCCCTTGATCAGGCTATCCTGTCGGCACGTCAGCAATCCGAGCTGAAAGATCTTTCCCTGATGAAGATATTCCGCAATGCCGGACGGATCAAACAGGATGCGACTGAGGGCATGTTCGGAATGAAACGTCTGGAAGAAGACGACGTCTATGGTCTGGCAGTTGATCCGAACCTGTGTACCGGTTGTGGTGTCTGTGAGGCAGTTTGTGCAAAAGATGCCATTTATCTGGTACCTCTGGATTCAATCGATAACGATCAACTGCTGGATCAACGAAATATCCTTGATATCAGTCGTGACCAAGGTGGAGACATCGATCTGTCACTCGATTTGTCCAGAAGGCTGCACACCACGCCGGAAATGGAGAGCCTGCCTAACTACATAGGTGCCTCCGGTGCCTGTGCTGGTTGCTACGAACCTCTCTATGTGGCGAAATTTCTGCAACTTTATCCATATTCTGTAATTACGAACGCAACCGGATGCTCTTCGATCTGGGGAGCGCAGGCGTATGAAACACCTTACAGCACAGATGCGCAGGGATTTGGTGCGGCCTGGATTAATCCGCTGTTCGAGAATAATGCTGCCGTTGGTGGTGGTATTGCCCTTGGTATTGCAGCAGAGTCTGATCAGGCCGATGTCTCTTGTCAGTATGTGCTGGACGCTATTGAGGAAAGAAACGAATTGGCTGAGATGGAGAGCTTTGTCGTTCTCAAGGATCAACTGGCATTCATAACAGAATCTATCTCAGACGAGGGAACGACCCTTGCTGATCGGGTCAATCGAGCGAACCGGATTAAGGATGTGCAACTGGCAGTGTACAAGGCGATTGAAAATGCCCCGGAAGATGACGTCATGCTGATGACTCATCTTGGGTTGCTTCGCTCGACCATCACCAGCAGATTGGATAAAACCACCCTCATTGTTGGCGGCGATGGCTGGGCATTTGATATAGGCTTGCAAATGTTAATCCACGTACTTCAGTCCGAACTGAATGTCGTTGTCATGGTGCTGGTAACTGATGCCTACTCCAATACCGGTGGTCAGATGTCAAAAGCAACGCCAAAGGGGATGGACACACCCTTTGCACCCGGAGGCAAAAACGCCGCTCGTTATCCTCTGGGTATGTCGGTTGCGCAAGGCGGTAACACGTTTGTTGGTCAGGTGAATCTTGCCTTCCCGAATCACCTGATCAGTACCTACAAGAAAGCATTTGATTACAAGGGACCATCCCTTCTACTTTGTTATGTGCCTTGCATGACTGAGCAGAAGTTTGATGAAGAACTGGTAGCTGATCAAGCTCGAAAGGCAACAACTACACGATACTGGCCGTTATGGGATTATGATCCGATTACAAATACCTGGAATGTAGACAGCAACTTCGATAGGAAGCAAAGGGTTGCTAAATTTGAAGGTGATTTCATCGAGGATTTCTGCCGATTTGAGGGTCGCTTTCGCACCCAGTTTGATGCCGATGGTAATCCGTCTGAACTCCTGTTGGGACAGGTTGAAGATAATCTGAATGTATGGGATCAGCTGCGAGAGAATGCAGAGGCCAAATAAGGCTCTGATAGATGGTATTCATTTACTTCGCAGAAAGTCCAGAATTGGACGTTAACGGACAAGCTATATAAACCAGCCGACATTTAGCATTTTTCAGCGTTGTGTCTTGATGAAATTCAAGGAAAATCTGAACTATCAATGGACAATGTTATATCTAATTAGTTCTTGTCCGTAAAGTACCGAATTTGTGCGGCCGAGACTATGGGGGCAAATTGTTAGTCAATAAAATCAATCGGTTACTACATGGCAAGGACAAGAATACTTGGCACGAAGTGACTTTATGGAGACGAACTAATTAGTATGGCCACGACCATCTCCAATCTGGACTGTTCGAGAGCAGGAATGATATTCATCGAATTTTTATTCTTGTTACCTAACTTCAACACTTAATGTAAGTGGTTCAATGATGGATTGCAATTCAGGTCATTTGAAGTTCTCGAATCTGATCTGCTATCTCCGAAACATGTGCATCGCGGATGCTCATGTCAGCCAACGCAGTCTCCAGATTCAGAATATACTCAACATTATGTCCACTTGGTCCAGAGGATCTGAGGATCTGCCGGGCGATAGAAAGCGTGTCTATTGAGCCAAGATAATTTGGATTATCTTTCACTGCATGGTAGGTGATGCAGAGTGCCTGACGACCATCACGGAAATGGAGAGGTATCGCCAATCGATCGTATCCGCCCTTCTCTCGATGGTCGAGATCAGCCAGTATTTCAGACGAGTTCTCAGGATGCAGACGATAGGCTTTTCCCCAGCAGGTTGAGTTGTTCTTTTCAGTCAGCGTAACGACGCGTCCGGGTGATCCCGGGACGCCACGATGGTCAGTGGAACCCTGCCAGAATCGACGGGTCCAGCCAGTGATGTAAGCTTCTTGCGACTCTAGATATGGAAAATCTACTCGCCAGATTAGAGAGCCATATCCGAATATCCAGACGATTTCTTCATTCATGATCACTGTTGTGATTTCTAATATAGTTGACAACGTCGAGAAGACCATCCTCGTCATGTTTGCCGCATATGAAGTTTGCTACTGCCTTTAGATCGTCGTGAGCGTTGCCCATGGCAACGCCATGGGATGCCCCCTGAACCATAGGCAAGTCATTTAGCTGGTCGCCCACAGCACACACATTATCAGCTGTGATATTAAAGTACTCTGCAAGGTGGCTGAGTCCATGCCAGTTTGTAACGCGATACAGGGAGATCTCGCAGTAGGAAAACTCATTGGTTGGGTTGGGGACAATGACAGCACTGAACCGGTTTTTTGTTCACTATGTAGATGTTTGACGAATTGCCTGAGTGTGGATTCCGTATCGAAAGCACTGAGGACAAGGTAGTTGCCCTGATTCGCCAGCAGGCCTGCTGAATCATAAAACTCTGCATTGATATTAAAGTAACCCTGTAGTTGTGAGTTCCATTCGATTACGGAATCAATGACAAAATCAGCGCCAGCGTGCGTATAGGAATCTCGCTGTGCTGAAATAGATATTCCGTGTTGTCTTGCCAGTGATACAACGTGGTTAAAAGAGTCAGTGTCGAAGGAAGTCTCAGTCAGTGTGGTTTTGCCCGCATACTTTACCAGCACACCATCAAGGTCCAGGGCAATTAGTTTGATGGCTTGTGACATTCAGATTGCTGTTAGCCTCCCATTCTGTACCTGAGTTTTACAACAAATACATCCACTAGTCGATCTGTCCAGGAATCTCGCAGCAAGTCTCCAAATCCGTCGTCTGGTCTGCTGCCAAGATTGGATCCGCGGGTGTAAACAACAAACAAGTCTGAGAGGGGAGCCAATTCCCATCGATATCTGGCTTGGAAGGTCAAACGACTGATCGAAAAATCTCTTAAATCATCAACTGGGTCTCTTGTCACCTGATCGAGAGAACCGTCCCCCAGCGGAACCTGCCAACGTTTATCTTCAAAAGCCTTGATGCCTGCCCACTGCGCAGTGATTCGAAACTGCTGTTTTGCAGTCAGGAAAAGATCCATCTCGATTTTAGGCCGCCAGTTGGTTGCATTAAAAGTGGTAAAGTCTCGACCCTCATCGTGGATCAGCCAGCCCTTACTATCTTCATAGTTGAGTTTAAACACGAGAGCAAAGCGATCAGTGGGTCGCCAGTCAAACTCCAGTTTGTAGTCAACTGTGTAACCTCCATCAATATCTTCCTGGAGGTAGGAAAAACCGAGACGCGCCATCAGCTTGCGGGAACGATCAGTTCGCGCGGAGATACCGGCCTGCCAGCGACCATCGACACGGTAATCGCCGTACCCAAGACTGTCCCGGTCTTCCCACCTGGAAGGGAAATAGTTGATGTCATAGGACCATGATGCATTGTTCTTCAGTTCCATATCCTGCATGAAGAAGATACCACTGCGAGTTGACCGAAAGTCAGTGTTGTATTCCTGAGCCAGACTCAGCCAAGTATATCTGGATTTGTACTTGTGCAGGTTATACTCGTTGAGATTGTAGGAGTACTTCAAGCCAACAACATCATTACGGCGCAAGAATCCAAAATCACTGATATCCAGACTGTCATCAAAATAGTCGAATGACAGCTTATGACTGGAACCTCGCTTGGGGGTGTAGGTGACATCAAAAAAACCGCCTGCTCCGGTCTTGCTGTCAACATTTGAATAGAGCAGTTGGGCGTCCGTATTCCAGCGTCCATCTTCGGTCAGATAATGGCCGTCTACGCCGTGAACAACGGCATTTTCCTGCGGATGGCTGACCAGGGTTGATATCCAACCAATGGAGCGACGATTGCCTGTTTCCGTATCTTCATAAAGAAATCTGGCGATACCGAATTCGCGCCCATCCTGGATCACCTCAAACTCTGACCCATCCAGCAATCCTTCCAGTTTGGTGTCATCTTCGAATGCGGCCAGTACGCCATAGCGAAATTTATTTTTTTGACCAGTGACCTTAAGCGCGCCAATCAACTCACTGGGTTGATTTCTCTCGGTACTTGTCAGTTCGAAATCACCGACGTCATACAACTCCTCATCGGTTCCCGGAAAATGCTTTTGGTAAGCTCTTGAGAACAGTTCGGATGAAGTACTTTTTGGTGCGCTGCCAATTCTGCGAGTATTTATCAGCGAGGTTGGGGAACTGCTGCTGTAGCGGCTGCCTCGAGCCCGGGGTGTGGTAACAAAAATTTCCTGCCCTTCAAGAAAAAATGCTCTCTTTTCAGGAAAGAATGTCTCAAATGAACTTAAGTTTACGACGACATTATCCGACTCAACATTGCCGAAGTCTGGATTGACTGTAGCTGTCAACTGAAGGTTTGTGGAGGGTCGCCAGAAAAGATCAAAGCCAGCTTTGTGGGAATCCTGATGATCCTTAGCAACATTGTTGTACGTGCTGGCGGCGAATGGATAAAATGTGAATTGTTGCTTTGGGTTGATATTCTCAAGCTCGATTTTTTGAAGTTTTGACAGAAATACACCTTCCCGTCTGGACAGCGGCGGGTAGGCCCACCGTTCGTTTTTTGTAGCTAGCGTCCGCATCAGGCTGTAGCCCATCTCGCGAGTATTTGAATCCGACTCGGGCATTGACATCATCGACCATGGAATAAAGTACTCTGCAGCCCAACCTTCTTCGTGCTCTGAAGATGCTCCTCGCCAGGGACCATCCCATTGACTGGAATACTGTCGTTCAGGAATTACCGTTCCATCTCCCAGTGTGCCGCCAAGGTTTACACTGAAAAAGTAGGCGTATAAGCCTTTGCCGCTTGGGTCGAGGGTTATTGAGACGCCGTCGCGACTGATATACTTATCCCTGGAACTCAGCCTTGAAACCAACTGCGCATGGTCCTGTTGATTCCAGACACCGACATAGAGTCCTGCATCCGTATAGAAAAACTGCGTTCGTGTCTCGAGCGGGGCGTCAGCGAGCGTATCCGGCTGAACAATGACCATGTCGTCCTTGAAAGGAATAGTCTGCCAGATGGATTCGTCCAGCACACCATCGATGGTCATGCTGATATCAGTATCACTGATGCGGGTTAATTTTATTGATTCATCAGATGCGTTGCTCGCATGGCTATGCAGCAAAAGAAAGTTAATGACTAATAACGCTACTAATTCTCGTAACTTCCAGACAAGTGACATCTCTTCCATACTACTTTGCTGAACCAACTAAATTTAACGTTTGCCGCACCTGCTCATATTAGAATCAGGTGGGAGGGGAGCATCCCTCAATATTCGTGCTTGTGATTTCGCGGATGGCTGGTTAATGTCTTTGATCAGCGATCAGCGCGCTTTTTGCCTACGAATCGCGCAGAATAATACTCGAATTTGATGCTATAAGCCATTGAAAATTAAAGAAGTCACAGGAAATCTATATCAGTTCATCGGATTAGGGCTCATCAATGCGCTGGCTCGTTCTGGTCGTTACGAGCTTCAAAGTGATGTTCGCTACGGGGTAAAGAACCGAAATACTCTTGATTATTATCGTTGTGAACATGAGGAACCACGCCCAACAATTCTGTTTTTCTACGGAGGCGGCTGGCAAAGTGGGGAGAAGAAGAACTACCGATTTGTAGCGGATACACTAACCTATTATGGCTACAACGTGGTGATCCCAAACTATCGACTGTATCCATTGGTGCGTTTCGCGCAGATCCAGGAAGACTCGGTAAATGCGACCCAGTGGGTGTTGGAGAATGTATCTGCGGATCAACCCATTTATATCATGGGTCATTCTGCTGGTGCTCAACTTGGTGCGCTGTTGTGTCTTAACAAGTCTCTCCTGGACAGCTCTCAGGGATTGGATCAGAGAATTGGTGGCTTCATTGGCCTTGCGGGGCCCTACGACTTTTATCCATTTACCGAGGATGAACACTGGGATCTGTTTTCACCGGAAGAATCCTATCCCGATTCCCAGGCAGTTAATTTTGTACGTGTTGATTGTCCGCCCATGTACCTGTTACATGGTGAAAACGACAATCGGATAAGGAGAGGTCATTCAAAAAGTCTCATGGAGAAGGTGCAGGCTGTTGGCGGACGGGCAACTCGTGAGGTGTACTCAGATACCGGGCATGTTGACATTATCCTGCAGTTGGCCCGGATTTACAGGCGGAGCAGTCCGGTGGTAAGAGATATCGTGCGTTTTCTCTCAGACCGCTCTGCCAGCAGATTGACGAAAGCAGGGCATCAGGAGTCGACAGATGGACTGGACGAATTACCGTCAAACTAATGGGCCAATATGATTCGGAAATTTTGGTGATTCAAGCCGATATTTGATACCTTTTCAGATTATTACAGGAGAAACTCATGGCACTAAGTGAATCAAGCACAGAAGAATTGCTGGTCGAGCAGAAAGGCAGCATTGCAATTCTGACACTGAATCGTCCTGAACGGCTGAACGCCATCAGTCGAGATATGTTACAGGAATTGTCTAACAAGATGGTTGAGGCGAACCGGGACCCGGAAATTCGCTGCATTATCTTAACAGGGGCCGGAAGAGGATTTTGTTCGGGATTAGATCTGGTCAGTGTCGGGCAGGGTGGTATTGGAAGTCAGGCAGGTGAAGGCAAGGGAAGTAACAGACCACCCAGACAGTTGTTTGATTTACGAGAAGCGCCAATCACGGTGATGTGGAATATTGATACCCCGATCGTGTGTGCCTTGAATGGCGCTGCAGCCGGATACGGTATGGATATCACGCTCCTGTGCGATATCAGAATTGCTGCTGAATCCGCGAAAATGGCAGCAGTGACTGCGAAGAGAAATGTCGTTCCTGAAAGTGGTGGTACCTGGTTGCTGCCTCGACTGATCGGTTGGGCAAAAGCGTCTGAATTGTACTATCGGGGCCGTGTTGTGGATGCCCAGGAAAGTCTGGAAATTGGTCTTGTGAACACAGTAGTACCCGATGACAAACTGATGGAAACCGCGATGGAGTGGGCGACTGATATCGTTGAAAATGCACCGCTTGCTGTTCAGACAACCAAACGTATGATGCGGATGGGGCTTGAGGAATCGTACGACACTTCTGTTGATCACTTGATGGTCCACCTGGCCGGGATGTTCGCGAGCGAAGATTTTAAGGAAGGCGTAGATGCCTTCCTTGAGCGACGCAAGCCGAAGTTTACAGGCAGATGACAGGTGTAATCCGGATTGGGAATCAGTCGCAGTCCGGAATATCCTGCTTTGATTACTACACTTGAAGTCGATGTGTCCAGACAGGGACTGCACGACATTACCGCCCGGGTTGCTCAACTGATCGAACGCGAACAGGTACGAGAAGGCCTCTGTACTTTATTCATACAGCATACTTCAGCAAGCCTGTTAATCCAGGAGAATTACGATCCTTCGGCGAAAGATGATCTTGAAAACTGGCTGAACAGGCTGGTACCTGAGAATGATCCCATGTACACGCACAGGTCTGAAGGCGCTGACGATATGCCTGCTCATATCAAATCGTCGTTGACCGCAACAAGTGTATCAATTCCAATCATGGAGGGGTGTCTTACACTTGGTACCTGGCAGGGAATTTTCCTCTGGGAGCACAGACATTATCGAGGCTTGCGAAAGGTGTTGGTACACGTTAGCTGACTCAGTCCGGCTCAGTTCTAATAAACCATGGGTGAGTGCTCCCAGGCGTCCCAGCCACCTCGGCCTGCTTGCTCACTCAAGGCCATCCATGACCTTCCATTCGAACAGGCAGCCCTCGCGGCTCGGGCTCATGTCCTCACTCGCTGCGGAACTACGCAAGAAGAGGTGGTTGAGACAGCTGGGACCTGCCATCGTGCCCTTGGCAATCAGAATCGGTGTCTGGTCTTACGTGCCTATGCAGAACAACTGGTTCGACCATGGGATTCAGAGCGAACGCAGCGGAGGTCTGATCCTAACTCGACATCGGGATATCTCTGGCTGGACCATGGTGACTCTGCAGAAAACGCTTACCGTTTTTCTCGAAGATCACTAGTCCGTCCAGAAACTCAACCGGATAATCAACGACTATCTGATTCAACAGTCTGTCTCTTACGGTGAACACGGTCATATCATGGCTAACAAGAACATCGAGTTGCGGCACCTGGATGGGGTGATCGAGTTTGCCGGCAGCAACCTTAAAGATAAGCTCGGCAGCCTGGTCCGGTGGCATCATCACATCGACTGGGATTTTCCCTTCGAACCAACGACCCAGAGTCGAGACCATTCCTCCGTTATCCCGCATTGCCATGTACCAACGCATCTGGTCAAGGATGTAAAAAACACCCAGTGCTTCGATAGGTCGATTGCGTGTCGTTGCGCCGCCTTCTTTGTCGTGGCCTCTCAAAATAAGCTCGGCTGTTTCAATGCATCTCTCTACCGGGCTGGCGTAGCTTCGAACCAGCAATGATTTTGGCAACAACCTGCCAAGGCGCAGTGCTAATTCGCGACCTTCATCAGTGAGCGGATTGAGCATATCGTTTTTACCCTCAATGAACTCCCTCGCGGAATGACGCATCAGAACCACAATGTGCTGAGCGCCATCATCAAGTACCTTATTGATAAGGCTCAGTGTGCTGTCACCAAATTCACTCATGACATTTTGTTGTCAAGACACGGTATGGGATGTCAGGAAGCTTTTTTGTAGGGTGGGCGCATTGCCGCAGCAAGTTTTGAAACAATCTTGGATTGTGTAAAAATCGCCTTGGCATGACTGAAGGTCTTAAAGCCATCATGTCCGTGATAGGAACCCATGCCACTTGGGCCAACACCACCGAATGGCAGGTCCTCCTGAGCAACATGCATGACAACGTCGTTAACAGTAACACCGCCCGAAGTCGTACGAGTTAGAACCTTCTGTTCTTCGTCAGAATCTTTCCCAAAGTAATACAGCCCAAGGGGTCTTGGATGATCGTTGATGTATTCGAGCGGTTCTTCCATATCACGATACTTTTTGATCGGCAGGACAGGGCCGAAAATTTCTTCCTTCATTACTGCCATATCTTCAGTTGGATTAAGGATCAATGTTGGCGGAATACGATTGTGTTCCTGCTGGCTGAAATCTTCATCGGCTGGATTGATCTCGATAATCTCGGCACCTTTTTCACGAGCATCATCTATGTAGCTGGTGAGCCGGTTAAAATGGCGTTCATTAACCACTGAAGTATAGTCCGGATTGTCTTTTATGTTTGGATACATTTTTTTAACTGATGATTTTGCCGCATTAACAAAATCATTGGCGCTCTCTTCAGGCACAAAGATATAGTCTGGTGCAAGGCAGATTTGTCCAGCATTCATGGTTTTACCCGCCATGACATTTGTGGCCGTCATCTCCATGTCAGCACTCTTACCGATTACAACCGGGGACTTACCACCGAGTTCCAGTGTGACGGGTACCAGGTTTTCAGATGCTGCTCGCATTACATGTTTTGCAACTGATGTAGCACCGGTGAACAGTAGATGATCAAAAGGAAGGCTGCTGAATGCACCGCCGACCTCTGGACCTCCGGTAAAAACAGCCACTTCTTCGATATCGAATGCTTCCTCGAACATTTCTTTCATCAGCTCAGATGTGGCGGGTGTGAATTCCGAAGGTTTAATCATGGTTCGATTTCCAGCAGATAATATGCCTGCTAGCGGTCCAAAAGTGAGTTGAACCGGGAAATTCCAGGGAGAGATACAGCCAATAACCCCCAATGGCTGATACTCGACTCTGGCTCTTGCACCAAACACACCCAGGGGGAACATGGCCTTACGTTTTTCAGATCTCATCCATTTCCGCAGGTGCTTCTGAGCATCTTTCAGAGGACCGATGGAGCCGTCGATATCAGTCAGTTTTGATTGTTGTATTGACCTGTGACCAAAATCCGATGCCATGGTCTCACAGAGTCTAGTTCCGTATTTGCCAAGGAGATCAATCGTTCGTGCGAGACGGTCAATTCTGACCTCGGCCGTAACCACCCCCTCTTTGATATAGGCTTTTTTCTGCCTGTTTAGGACATTAAGCATTGATTGAGTTAGATTTTCCTGGTCAGTAGTTTCGCTCATAATCAAACCTTTTTAGAAATGAGTATTGATTGTCAGGTATCGTACGGTGATTATTCAAGGGGTAACAGCATATAAGAAAGCGTCATGAAGTGTATTGTGAAGGAACAGGCGGTTCTTCAGGATTCCCTCGAAGATACCTCCTGATTTCTCCGCAACCAGTTTACTGGCTGGATTATTCACTGACATTATAATTTCTATTCGAAAAAAACTCAGGTTTCTGAAGCCGTATTCAATCAAGCCAATTGCTGCTTCGGTCGCATATCCCTTATTCATTTCACTCGACCGGATCCAGTAACCAAGGTTGGCAACAGGGTGGTCATCAATCCTGTTCAGGCCACATCCGCCGATGAACCTGCCGGACAATTTGTCATAGATCGCAAAGTTGTAGGCGTTGTTTGAGGCCCACTGACTTGCTGAGTGTTCCAGCCAGATTTTTGAGTCATTCTTTTTGTAGTTTGGATGACACCAGGGTAAGAATGGATATACCTGTTTAATGGATTCCCTTGCGGCCTCGTACAATGGCTCCATGTCGTTCTTTTCATGGCAGCGGACGATCAGTCGTTTGGTCGTAAAGGAGGTCGCGAGGCTCTTTTTTGCAAGATTCATAGGTATTTCTTAGGGCTTGACTGTTAGACGAATTCTTCGGTGGTGTAGCGCATCACCTGACACTGGTTCCACTGGTCAGGATTAAGTCCTGCCTTGCGACGCAACTCGCGTATGAACATCTCCGGGTCCGGCAACTGTTGCCAGACCGAAGGCAAATAGGTTGCACGCCTGCCGCCTTCATCGAGGATAATACCGTCTCTGCCTGGTCTGATTATTTCAAGCAGTGCTTCCTTTGAATCGACATCGAGTGGCTGTGGTTTACTTAAAATAGAAGCATGCAATTCAATGGCTCTATACTCCTCAAGAGTCAGGGGGCTGAATCTGGGATCTTTAAATGCTGCGGCCTGGGCGTTATGAGCGACGTCCAGGATCAAGGCCCGGTACGCTTCAAGGCTGCCGATGCAACCGCGCAGTCGACCGTCGAGGTTGAGGGTTATGAAAGATGCGCCATCTTCTCTGAGCTCATCAGCATAGAGATCGAAATTAATATTGAGTTTTTCCTTGCTTTGGAATGGCTGCAGGATTGCCTGTCGAGCTACTTGAATGATTTGCTGCCGAATTGATATCGGGGTGCTCTGTTCGGTTTCAGCTGCGAAGATTACGTAGGCGCCATATCCAACAACCCGGTCATGACTTCCGGCTGTATCGCCTGAATTACGAACATCCACTTCCTGAATGCTGAGCCCCTTTTGTTTTGCAAGCTGAAGAAGGCCATTGATTGGTCGACATCCGCAGGCCTCATCTCCGGTCAGATTCGGTTCGAGATTCAGTATCTTACGCGAGGTATTTTCGTCAATCTGCTGTGCCTCCGAGTAGTTGTGGAAGTGGCTGAGATCGGAACTGATGACAATGAGTGTCTCCAGGCCTCCCCAGAGTTTTTCCAGAACACGCGCCACGTCTTGTTTGTCGGCATCTCCAACGACCAATGGCACCAGTTTAAACTGGGTCAAGGTGCGTTGTAGAAAGGGGAGATGGACTTCCAGACTATGTTCTTCTTTATGTGCCTCATCCAGATATCCCACATTCGGTAAACTGATGACGGACTCAAGGGCAGTTTTATCAACGTCGATTAAACCGAGCGGCGTTTGATATGAATCGGAAGTACAGGCGGCGATACCACGAAATCCAATGCGGTGAGATGGTCCGAGGAGCACGACCCTTTTAATATTGTTCTTTTTGTTCTCCAGCCCGACATAAAGATTCGCTGCAATTGGCCCGGAATACACATGCCCTGCATGAGGCGCAATAATTGCTTTCTGTACGCCGGTTTGCACATTTTGTCTTGCGGAAGCCAGCATCTGATCCACGGATTGACTTAACAGCGCTGGATCAGCCGGATAAAAGGTACCAGCGACTGCGGCTTGACGGATTTCACTCATAGGCATAGACAAGGCTGTATAATAATGACCATTCTAATGACTTGTGCGGGTAATAAAAGCGGCATATGTCTTCCATCCTAACCTATAATCATTTTAAGAGAGGCGGGGAAAAACCTCCATCAAATGAGGTTGCCACAAAATACTGGCATCAGATTGAAGATGAGCGGGTACAGTGTGATCTGTGCCCGCGCGCATGCAGGCTGAGGGAGAAGCAACAGGGTTTGTGCTTTGTTCGAAGCTGCATTGATGGTGCCGTTAAGTTAACCACTTATGGGAGATCCAGCGGTTTTTGTATCGATCCAATTGAAAAGAAACCCCTGAATCATTTTCTGCCCGGGACGCCGGTTTTATCCTTTGGTACAGCGGGCTGCAATTTGGCCTGTAAGTTTTGTCAGAATTGGGACATCAGCAAATCACGTCAGACGGACACGCTGGCTGATGCAGCATCACCTGAGCAACTGGCAGAGGCGGCACTTCAGACCGGTAGTCGAAGCATTGCCTACACTTACAATGATCCTGTTATATTTCATGAGTATGCAATTGATGTTGCCGCAGCAGCCAGGGAAAGGGGTATTCGATCTGTCGCCGTGACTGCAGGATATGTCTGTCCTGAACCGCGTACAGAATTTTTTAGTTTCATGGATGCAGCTAACGTTGACCTTAAGGCATTCACCGAGAGGTTTTATCATAAGATCTGTGGCGGTCACTTGAGCCCGGTACTCGATACGCTTTTATACCTGAAGAATGAGACATCGGTCTGGTTTGAACTAACAACATTGCTGATACCCGGTGAAAATGATTCGCCAGCTGAAATAGAGCAAATGAGTCGCTGGATTGTCGACAACCTGGGTACGGATATCCCTGTTCATTTTTCAGCTTTTCATCCTGATTATCGAATGACAGATAAGGGAAATACACCTGTAGATACGTTAAATCGGAGTCGGGACATCGCCAGGCGTCATGGATTACGTTATGTTTATATGGGAAATGTGCACGATGTTGCCGGTGGCTCAACCTTTTGCCCGAATTGTGACCAGCTTGTGATAGAGCGAGACTGGTACCTGTTGGGGCAGTGGAATCTGGACCCGCAGGGTTGCTGTTCCAAATGTGGGACCTGGATTGGTGGCGTGTTTGAATCGAGTCCAGGTGATTGGGGAAGAAAACGTCAGGTAGTCAGGATGAGCTAAGAGGAATCGATACAGATTTATGAGTGAACAGATATCTTCACGAAAGGATATTTTGAGCCATGTGCAGGTGCCAGGGACATTGTCTTTGGACTGCAGTGTGCTCAAGAAAGGAATCGATAACTATCATGTTGATATTCATCTAAGTGACTATTTCGTCACAACGGGGCAGGGAGTTCTCGAAGGAATTGTCAAGAAGGCGGTGGCAGGATCCAGATCGTTGATCAGCAGCTCTGACGACATTAACAATTTTCGAGAAGCTTACAAAGACATGATGACAACAACCTTGCATCGTGTGAAAACAAATTTAAAACCGGAATACATTCAGATTCTTCAGTTCGGTGTGACGAAATTTGTATTAAAGGAAATTCGTGGACAACTGGAAGGGGTTGTCCAGCAGATGGAAGAAACACTCGCTCAACAGCAATACGCTGGATCAAGAAATCTGCTGCCCACGCAAGAGAAATTCGCGCAGTTGCGCCGTAACTACGATGCGTTTCTCTATCGAAGTAATCGTGCCGCCTTTCAACTCCTGCAGCGAGAAGAGAATAGCCTGCGCGAGCTACGGAAACAGTTACTTGGTGGAAATGTTTCGGAACTAATGAACGTGATGTTCAGCCCAATGCTGGCGGCGGGAAGTCCTCAAGATATCACAATGCTGGTGGAATGCTATGGCCTCTGGCCAAAAGGTGGTGGCGGTTTTTCAGACACAAATCTTCTGCTTGAGAAGAGGCTTGGAGACCTTCTGCCGGAACTTGAAATCGGTCCTCTGAAGGCTGATGTGAAATTGGACTCATCTCAATCAGAAGTATATGACACGCTGCACGGGCTGTTCTCATCCCAGAATATCCTCGGACCCAGCGAGAATCAGGTCGAATTAGTCAGTGAAAAATTTTGCTGGTTAGAGCATCCAGGCAATGTCCGGCTTCTGTTCGACGAAACAGTTCACAAAAAATTTCTACGGTCGGTGAAAGAAAGTGATGGGTTAAAAGCACATTGGAGATTTAAGTCGGATGTGAAGAAACTGCTCAAGGCAGTAGCTGATCTTCGCAAGAAAGTATTCTCAGATATTGAATTTAGAGAAGCACTGGCTGCATATCTGCTGCGTGGCAACTGGTCGACCCAAGATCAGGAGATTATCGAGTTACCTCAGGCTTGTGCGTATGTCGCGGGAAATGATTCGAAGAAAATCTTGTCGAAAGTTGATCAGTCGAAAGTAGGTGCGAGTGCGCTAATTAAGCGATTGGATGAATTAGAAGGCGAGGTCAGTCGACAGATTAAAGAGGAAAGTGAAGAGAAGTTCCTGCAACTGCTCACAGACCTGTGTCGCTATCGTCTGCACCTGAAATACTATCGGTTTGCTCATCGCCTTCTCAATCGAATTCGGGTCATCACTGAACACCAGGAAATTCAGTTAGCCAAAGCTGGTGGGTGCCTGTATGAGTTGCTGGGATTTGATGACAATCAGGAGTCTGAAAATTCTGAACCGGAGATTTTCCACCATGCCATCATTAAAGCGGATGTCAGAGGCTCGACAAAGGTCATTGAAGCGCTGGTCAAAAAGGATCTCAATCCCGCGTCATATTTCAGCCTGCGATTCTTTAATCCCATCAATGAACTGTTAGCGATGTATGGGGCAAGTAAGGTGTTTATTGAGGGTGATGCTATCATATTGGCCATCTATGAAAAGAATAATGAACCTGAGCAATGGTATGCGGTTGCCAGAGCATGCGGTATTGCCAGAGATATACTGGATATAGTGCATTCAAAAAATGCTCATTCAAAACAGACAGGTCTGCCTGCGCTGGAGATTGGTATTGGCATCAGCTACTTGGATGAAAAACCACTATTTTTGTTTGACGAGGACAGACCCATAATGATCTCGTCAGCGATTGGCGACGCGGATCGCCTGTCATCCTGCTCATGGAAACTGCGGGAATCCTTCAAAGGGAACATGTTTGGGGTTGAGGTGCTCGAGGTGGCCGATGGCGAGATGCAAAAGGGAGAGAAGGGTCAAAACCATATTCGATACAACGTCAATGGTGTGTTACTGAACCGGGGTGGTTTCAATAAACTGACGTCTGAGATCCCTCTGAAGAAACTGAAGTTAAAGTCTGGTGGACGCTCAGAGACCATGTTTGTTGGCAAATTCCCGGATGTCAGAAATAAGGACAGAGAACTTGTTATTCGTGAAGGCAAGGTTGCTTTATGGAAGGATGAGAAGGTAGTTGAGATAGAATCAGACCAGGTTTTTTACGAAATAATGCCTAATTCAAAGTTAGCCAGCCAGGTTCTTGAGTTAGCCAGGGCCAAGAAATAGCAATAGCTCACTACTACCTTTCGTCGGTAGTAATTTCCACGATTCCAGATTGGAATCGCCTGATCTTTTTTTCGTGCTAAAATCGCCGGTCTTTAAAAAACTGAGCTGATTTGTCAGGAGTTGCTGTGGCCAAAAACCTGTTTCAAAAAGTCTGGGATGACCATGTTGTTGGACAATTGGACAGTGGTCAGTACCAGATATTTATTGCGTTGCACCTGATCCATGAGGTGACCAGCCCGCAAGCGTTCGGCATGTTGAAAGACAAGGGGCTTCCTGTTGCGTACCCGGACAGGACGTTTGCGACGGTGGATCACATTATTCCAACGGACGATCAGAGGCGGCCTCTTGCTGATGAAATGGCCGAGAAGATGATTCAGGTGTTAGCCGATGCCACGGATGAGCATCAGGTTGAATTTTTTGCGCCTCAGTCGGGATCTCAGGGCATTGTGCATGTTGTTGGCCCTGAACTTGGTTTGACCCAACCTGGTATGACTATTTGTTGCGGTGATAGTCACACGTCGACTCACGGGGCATTCGGTACCATTGCACTTGGAATTGGTACCAGTCAGGTAAGAGATGTTCTTGCAACTCAGACTCTGGCAATGGACCCACTCAAGGTACGATGCATAAAAGTAGAAGGGGAACTCAGGCCAGGAGTTGGAGCGAAAGACGTTATTTTGCATATCATTCGCGTGTTAGGTGTTAATGGTGGTGTCGGGTATGCCTACGAATATGCAGGATCAACGATTGAATCCATGACGATGGAAGAAAGAATGACCCTCTGTAATATGAGCATCGAGGGTGGCGCCCGTTGTGGCTATATCAATCCTGATAAAACAACATTTGACTTCTTGAAGGGGACCGAGAGGGTTCCATCCGGTCAAGGATTTGAGCTATTGACTGAAAAATGGCAGTCCTATGCTTCTGACGCGGATGCGATCTACGATGATGAAGTTGTTATTAGTGCCTCGGACATAGGGCCGACAGTTACCTGGGGCATTACGCCCGCACAAGCGATTACGATTGATGAATCGACACCAGATCCGACACAGATGGAAGGCCTTGATAAGAGCCTGGTTGATGATGCACTTAAATATATGCAGATTCCCGCTAACACGCCAATTAAGGGAACACCAATAGATGTGGCATTCCTTGGCAGTTGTACAAACGGTCGCCTGAGTGACTTCAAAAAGGTTGCTGAACTTATCAAAGGCATGAAAGTCTCAGACGGAGTAAAGGCGTTAGCAGTACCGGGTTCTGAGAAGGTTGATGTGGCTGCGCGAGAACTTGGTTTAAACAAGGTATTTACAGATGCCGGATTTGAATGGCGCAAAGCAGGCTGCTCGATGTGTCTTGCCATGAATCCGGACAAACTGATCGGAAACGAGATTTGTGCATCCAGTTCGAATCGGAACTTTGTTGGCAGGCAGGGATCACCGACAGGAAGAACAGTTCTGATGAGCCCAATGATGGTTGCCGCAGCGGCCATCAAAGGTGAAATTGCCGATGCCCGTGAAGTATTTGGCCTGGAGTAGACTATGACTGGACAAGAAGTGACTAAAATTGTGGGCAAGGGCGTCTATGTTGCTGGTAACGACATTGATACAGACAGAATTATCCCTGCTCGCTTTCTTAAATGTGTGACTTTTGATGAATTGGGGCCAGCCCTTTTTTATGACGAAAGGTTTGATATAGAGGGTAATTCCAAGGACCATGTGTTGGACAAGCCAGAGCACGAGGGTGCCGGGATTCTGATATCTGATGTTAATTTTGGTTGCGGTTCGAGCAGAGAACACGCACCTCAGGCACTAAAAAAATTCGGTATCAAGGCGGTGATTGCAGAATCTTTTGCTGAAATATTTCATGGAAATTGCACAACACTGGGCATTCCCTGTGTGGTCATGCAGAAGCAGGATCGTGAGAAAATGGCTGCGCTGATCGAGTCCGATCCGGAAGCAGAAATTATTATCGATGTCGAAGAGTTGCAGGTTGTTTGTGCGAACAATAGTTTTAGCATCTCAATAAAACCATCTGCCCGGGAAGCTTTCATCACAGCTGCATATGATCCACTAGATACATTACTCGTCGCAAAAGATAAAATTGAAGAAACAGCCAGGCGATTAGGCTATTCATCGCGAGGAGAATCATAGGGAAGAAGGATGGCTAGAAAAAAGATCGAAATATATGACACGACCCTGCGAGATGGCAATCAGGGAGAAGGAGTCAGTCTGAGTCTTGGTGATAAATTGGATATTGCTAAAGCACTGGACTCAATGGGTATTGATTTTATTGAAGGCGGGTGGCCAGGTTCAAATCCGAAGGATGATGAGTTTTTTGCTCGTGTATCGTCGTTAGACTTACAGACGGCAAAGATTGTTGCATTTGGTTCTACTCACCGATCTGATGCGATGCCGTCGGATGATTTCTTTCTGCAGAAACTGGTTGCAGCCAAGGCTGACATCACCTGTATCTTTGGAAAGACGTGGGATTTACATGTTGAGCAAGCCCTCAGGGTTACATCAGATGTGAATCTGGATATGATTGCGGGTTCAATCAAGCACCTGAGGGATGTAACCGGAAAACCGGTTTTTTTTGATGCTGAGCACTTTTTTGATGGTTTCAAGAGTGACCCAGGTTATGCACTAGCCTCGATTCAGGTGGCGGTAGATGCAGGTGCGACGCGAGTTATCCTGTGCGATACCAACGGTGGCGTTATGCCGCATGAACTGGCAAACGCTATTCGAGAAGTCAGAAAGGAAATCCCCGGCATCAAACTGGGTATTCATGTACACAACGACGGTGGTCTGGGTGTTGCTAACACCTTGAGAGCCATCGAAGAAGGTGTGATTCAGGTACATGGCACAATTAATGGAATCGGTGAGCGTTGCGGTAATGTCGACCTCACTTCCATTATCAGTAATCTTGAGCTGAAGATGGGCTACCAGTGTCTCCCTGAAGGCAGGCTTCGTGGTTTAACCAATTTGTCAAAAGCTGTCTGGGAATACCTTGCGATACAGGGTCCGCTTGGTCAACCCTTTGTCGGTCCATCTGCTTTTGCCCACAAGGGTGGTGTGCACGTCAGTGCAGTTCAGCGAAACCCCAGTACCTATGAACACGTGGATCCTGAGCTGATTGGCAATTCCAGGAAGATATTGATCAGTGAGCTTTCTGGCGGCTCTAATCTTCGCGCAAAGTTGGCAAATCGATACTCAGAATTGGAGGATACTGCTGCAGTCAAGTCGATTCTGGAAGAAGTCCAGGAAAAAGAACATGCAGGATATTCATACGAGAACGCGGATGGCAGCTTTGATCTGCTTGTACGTCGGCATATTGGGAAGTATCAACCCAGGTTCGAATCTCTTTACTATCGGATCTATAGTCCATCGAATGAGGAGCACAAGGATGCTAATGGATTGATTGAAGCATCAGTCAAGATCAAATCTGGTGAAGAAATACGGTTGAGTGCTGCCGAAGGAATTGGGCCGGTGGACGCGTTGAATAAAGCTCTGCAGAAAGCACTGGTTGAACAGTACCCGGTGTTGCTGGATCTGCATTTAACAGACTACAGTGTCAGAGTTGTTAACAGTACCGAGGAGACTGCTGCAAAGGTGAGAGTTTATCTGGAACATAGTTTTGAAGGTGAAATCTTCGGCACTGTTGGCGTTAACGTAGATATTATCAAGGCAAGTTGGAATGCGCTGGTTGAAGCTTATCAATATGCGTTGATACAGCATCTTGAGTTTGTCGATGAAATTGAGAAGCACCAGTCGACAGGGGATGAAAGTAAGGGTCAAAGCAAAGTATTGAAGAAACAGTCTTGATATGGTCTGGGAGCGTCGCTGGCATCCGTTACGAGAAGAGTGGGTAACTGTTACCAGTCATCGTAACTCTCGACCCTGGTCGGGTTCTGAGATTTCACAGGTGGTGACCGAACAGCCTGCATTCGATCCAGACTGTTACCTTTGTCCCGGTAACACAAGGGTGTCCGGGATTGCGAATGATTCGTACAAGGATGTATTTGTATTCGATAATGATCATCCTTCCTTCAGTCTGAAAGCACCCACTGGCCTGGAAGCGAGTCCTGGCTTTTACAGTAGCGCACCTGCAACGGGAATTACCCGTGTCGTGTGTTATACCCCTGCTCATAATCTTTCATTAGCTGAGCTCGAAGAATCAGCCATCCAAAACCTGTTTGATTGCTGGGCGAGACAAACGGAAGAACTGACCAGCAGACCGGAGATAGATCATGTTTTTGTATTTGAGAACAAGGGTGAAATCATTGGTGTTTCGAATCCTCACCCTCATTGTCAGATCTACGCGACAAGTTTTGTCTTGAAGGCGACTGAAACAGAAGTCAATGCAATTCGAAAATACCACGAGGAGCATGAGAAGTCGTTATTCAGGGAAATAATCAACAATGAATTGAATGATGGAAGGCGCGTTATTGTTGAAAACGAAGATGCCCTGGCATTTGTTCCCTATTTTGCGAGATTCCCCTATGAAACCTATGTTGTACCAAAAAAGACCCATCAGTTTATATTTGAACTCAGTGGAACCGAGCGTATGGCACTGGTTCAGGCACTAAAAACCGTTCTGGTTAAGTTCGATAATCTGTGGCAGATGTCGTTTCCCTATGTATTGACTTTGCATCAGGCGCCTTGCGATGGGGCTCAGTATCCGCAGTATCATTTCCACATTCAGATTCACCCACCATTGCGTCAACCAGGGCTGCAGAAATTCCTCGCGGGTGCGGAACTCGGTGGTGATACTTATCTTAATGATGCTTGCCCGGAAGAAACCGCGTTAGAGCTGCAGGCTCAACCTGATGTGCACTACAAGGAAGCTGGATAATGATTGGTGGATTGCTGTTTTGCGTCTTAGCAGTATGAGCAGTATTGTTACCTAAATGTAAAGGCAGTGAAGCAGGAGCGTTATTATGAAAGTTGATTCTCATCTGACACCGGATTGGTATCAAATCCCTGATCATGTCAAGAAGCTTGAAGCTGAAGGCTATGACGGGACTGGAACTGCTGAGATGAATCACGATCCGTTCTTTCCACTTATGCTGGCGGCCGAGCACAGCGAAAAGATCGAGTTGCATACTGGGATAGCCGTCGCGCTCGCGCGAAGTCCAATGATCCTGGCTAATCTCGGTCACGATCTCAATGCCTATTCGAAGGGAAGGTTTACGATGGGTCTTGGATCACAGATCCGCACTCATATTACCAAACGTTTTAGTATGCCCTGGGGGGCCCCGGCAAGGCAGATGAGAGAGCTGATTTTGGCGATGAGAGCAATTTGGTACAGCTGGTATGAAGGAGAACCCTTAAGGTTTGAAGGCGAATACTACAACCATACTCTGATGACACCGGCGTTCACGCCAGATAATAAAGAACACGGTGCGCCGCGAGTTACTCTAGCAGCAGTAGGTCCAATTATGACCCGTATTGCAGGTGAGGTTGCTGACGGTCTGATTATTCACCCCTTTAGCAATGAGAAGTACATTCGGGAAGTTACTTTACCGGCCGTGGAAGAAGGTTTAAGTCGGTCAGGCCGAAGCATGGATGAATTTGAAATCTCGTACACGCCATTTCTGATTTCTGGCAAGGATGAGGAAACTTTCGATGCAAATAAACTGGCCACAAAAAGGCGAATCGCTTTCTACGGGTCAACACCGGCTTACAAGCAGGTCCTGGGTGTGCATGGTTGGGGAGACCTGCAACCTGAGCTTAACACCATGTCTAAGAAGGGAAAGTGGCAGGAGATGGGAGAGTTAATAACGGATGATATGCTCGATACATTTGGCATCATGGGTGAGCCAGATAGTCTGGTTAGTGAGATTGTGAATCGTTACAGCGATTTTACTGATCGCATCAACGGTAGTTTTAGCTTTGTCGACACTGATACACGTCTGGACATGGCCGCTAAACTCCGAGCTGTGTAGCGAAATTCAAGGAAATTGCGGAACGAACCGCGTTACCCATGCCCACCCTCCCTCTCTCGGTAATCTGGCAAGACAGTGCTGTCCATCTGCTTGACCAGACCCGGTTGCCTCACGAAGAGAGCGTTATCGTCTGTCGGGATATCGAGACCGTTTTCGAGGCTATTCAGACATTACGGGTGCGTGGTGCACCGGCGATTGGTATTGCGGCTGCCTATGGGCTGATTCTTGGATTATCCGGATCGGTGTCGCTTGACTCTCTTGAGAAGCGCGGATCTTATCTGGTTTCCGCGAGACCTACGGCGGTTAATCTGGCATGGTCGGTCAACAGGGTGATGCAGGTGGCGCGAAAGCAGAGGGAAGGCATGGTCTCGATTGAAGTCCTTGAGAGGGAAGCAATATTAATTCACCAGGAAGACATCGCAGCTTGTCAGGCAATCGGTCGTCTGGGTCTGCCGCTGGTAGCGGAACACCCTAATCTACTGACACATTGTAACGCCGGGGCGCTTGCAGTATCTGAACTGGGAACCGCGCTTGCTCCTGTGTATCTTGCGAATGAAAGAGGACATCGGATACACGTCTTTGTGGATGAAACCCGACCGTTGCTGCAGGGTGCCAGATTGACCGCATATGAACTGACCAGGCAAGGTGTTCCGAATACCCTGATTAGTGATAATATGGCGGCTCATGTGATGTCACTGGGAAGAGTTGATGCCGTCATTGTTGGGGCAGACAGGGTCGCCATCAATGGCGATGTGGCCAACAAAATAGGCACTCTGAATCTGGCGATTCTCTGTCGTCATTTCGAAATTCCTTTCTACGTGGCTTGCCCTTTATCGACTGTTGATCCATCAACGGTTCAGGGGAAGGATATCGAAATTGAACAGAGAAGTGCGCAGGAGGTCACTCATATCATGAAACAACAGATTTCGGCCTCGGGCCTGCAAGTCTATAATCCTGCGTTTGATGTAACACCGGCTTCACTGGTTAGTGCAATCGTGACTGATAAGGATATTGTTTATCAGCCAACTGAAGCAAAAATGAAACAATTGCTGTCTTTGTAATAAAGCATCCTGCAACCGAGATAAACTCAATCAGGCTATCGATGGAAGAAAAGTGGAACACGACACCTGGCTATTGTGATAGTGTCAAAATCCCATAATATTAGCGGCAGTTTAAACACATGGTAGATCAATGTCTGAAAACAAACCAATAGTTATCGCACTCGCTATCGTAGGCATTCTCATTCTGGGGTACCTGCTGTACTTTTTCACCTCGAAGGAACCTCAGGAACCGACGGTTACTCAACCGATTGAAATTCCTGTGCAGGAACCTGAGCCCGTTGCGCAAGAGCCGGAGCCGGAATCGGAACCTCAAATTATCGAAGAACCTGAACCAGCGCCAGTTGTAGAAGAGCCTGAACCTGCTTTTGTCTTGCCTCGACTGGATGACAGTGATCAATTAATCAGAGACGGTGCAGTCAGCCTGACGCGACATGAAGGTATTAATGCCTGGCTGGGACTGGATGAATTAATCAGGAAGATTGTCGTTTTTGTAGATAACGTCGCCAACGGAAATATTGCCAGAGAACCGGTCGCTGTCCTGGCACCGCAGACCGCTTTTTCTGCTACACCTGTCTCAAATAAATTGTTCATGCTGGATGAGGCATCCTACGATCGTTACAATCAGGTGACAAATATTCTTGTCTCGATAGATGCCCATCGCGCAGTTGAATTCTATGTTTTACTAAAACCATTGTTTCAGGAGGCCTATACTGAACTTGGCTATCCGGACGCAAAATTCGATGATGCCATATTCAAGGCGATAGGAAGATTGCTTGAAACTCCGGTCATCACTCAACCCATTCGATTAGTTCAGCCGGTAGTGATGTTCGAGTTTGAGGATCAGAGATTGGAATCACTTAGTGCTGCTCAGAAACAGATGATTCGGATGGGCCCCAAAAACACCGGAGTTATTCAGGCCAAGTTGAGTGAAGTTGCGTTAGAACTAAGATCCGTCCTCGAGGGTTAACGTTCTGATAGCGCTTTTGCCTGTGCTCGTTTTAATGGTTTCAAAATATAGTCCATTACTGTTTTCTCACCAGTCATGATATCCACGGTGGCAATCATACCAGGTATGATCGGCAACTGAGTTTCATCGGAGCCAAGATAGTTCTTGTTGGTTCTCACCCGGATCTGGAAAAAATGCTCGCCACCTTCATCCGTGATTGTATCGGCGCTAATTAGCTCGAGTACCGAATCCAGTCCACCATAGATAGAGAAATCATAAGCCGTCAGTTTAACGGTTGCAGGTTGACCCGGGTGGATAAAGGCGATATCTGCTGGTCGGATTTTTGCCTCTATCAGTAATGTATCGTTGGACGGTACAATTTCAATCAGATCCATGCCTGGTTGAATAACAGCACCGGTTGTGTTGGCCAGAATCTGTTTGATGGTGCCGTCGACAGGCGATCTGACTTCAGTCCGCTTGACTCTATCTTCCAAAGCCAGGTTTGAAATTGACAGTCGGGAGAGTTGTGTCTGTACTTCGTTGAGCTCCGCCTGAGCTTCCAGCGCAAACTTCTTTCTCTGTTCTGTAATTCTCTCTTCTGCTTCAGCGATGACAGCATGGGCTTTTGGAATTGCCAGCCCATTGACTTCTAATCGACCAACTGATTCGTTTACCGCGACTCTCAGTCGCAAGAGTTCTACCTGTGAGACAGCGCCGGTTTCAACCAGCGGTTCCGTCAGCGTCAGTTCCTCTTTGGCAAGTTCTGCGTTACGCTCAAGTTTCCCTTGCTCAGCTCTTAATTCTGCCAGTGTCTGTTTGTGCTGGTTTAATTGCTGATACAAGATGTCGATACCAGATTTCAATTCAATTTTACGGGCATTGAACAGTGAGGTTTCACCATGAATCAGATCCATGTGCTCCAGTGGGAAGTCGGCTGGCGGGATAAAGGGTTCGTTTGCGATTTCTGCTTCCAGACGGGCAACACGGGCAATAAGAGCCTGTGATGTTAATTTCCCCTCGTTAAAGGAGGAGGCAAATCGGGTATCATCCAGCCGCATGAGAATCTCACCTCGCTCCACAAGGTCCCCTTCCTTGATTGCTACCTCCGCCAGTATGCCTCCTTCCAGATTCTGGACTATCTGAATCTGTGATGAGGGAATAACGCGACCTTCGGCGCGGGCGACTTCATCAACCGATGCCAGATTGGCCCAAATGATGGCGGTGACGAGGAACACGAAAGTCAGCCAGAGCATTGCATGTGCCAGGAAAGGAAGCTCTTCCACGGCTGCCGCGTAAGTGTCTGGCATAAAATCAAGATCATCCTGCTGCATTATTGACTCCGGCAAGGGCTTGCAGGACTTCATCTCTTGGTCCGTCTGCCACCAGTTGTCCTGCATTTAGAACAATTATGCGATCGGCGAGTGATAGCATCGTTGTCTTATGCGTCACCAGGATAAGGGTTTTGTCAGACATTAAATCCGTTAAATGCTGTTTAAAGATTGCTTCTGCTGTGTTGTCCATCGTGTTTGTCGGTTCATCGAGGACCAGCAAAGAAGAATCTTTAATGAAGGCTCTGGCGATAGCGACTGCCTGGCGCTGCCCGCCGGATAAATTACTGCCACGCTCTCCTACCTGAAGGTCAAATCCCTGGGGATGCTGATTAATAAAATCCAGTAAGCCGGACAGTTTAGTGGCACGAAGGACTGCCTCATCATCCGCCAGAGGTGTACCGACCACAATGTTTTCTCGAATAGTGCCATTCAAAAGAATAATGTCCTGGGGGACGTAGGTGATATTTCGCCTCAGGTCAGTGGGGTCAATCTGGTTAATATCAGTCCCTGAAATCAGAATGCTGCCTTCTTTTGGCTGGTAGAAGTTTAATATCAGTCGAAGCAGAGTGCTTTTACCCGATCCCATTTTGCCGATGACAGCAACTTTTTCGCCATCGCTAATGTTGAAACTCACATCTTGCAGTGCAAAGACCTTTTGCTCAGGGTAAACAAAAGTCACACCGTTGAAGACAACGTTACCATCGAGTTGTTTTCGGTGCAGGAATTTCTTGCCAGCTGGTCGCTCAACAGGAAGTGACATGATATTGTCGATTGCCCCATAAGCTGCCAAAGAATGGTGGTACCGGGTTATGATGCCGGCCACCTGGCCCATTGGCGCAAGGCATCGGCCAGTCAGAATCGTGCAGGCGATCAAACCACCCACACTCAACTTGCCTTCCATAATCAGGTAGACGCCAACGATCACAACTGCGACTGTAGACATTTGTTGGATAGTTTGGCTGAAGTTTATCGCGCTGAGTGACAAAACCCGAGACTTCAATCCTAACTTGGCTAGCTTTGCGTTAAATTCTTCCCACTTTCGCTGCATCACACCTTCGGCTTGAGCTCCTTTGATAGCGTCTAGAGCAGACAGTGTCTCGATTAGCATGGCATGCTTTTTCGCTGATTCAGTGAATACCTGTTGGATGACTTCCTTTATTGGGTTCTGCAGTAAGACCCCAACCATTAGAATGAGCGGTATGGCGAGTAGTGGTACCAGGGCGATGATACCGCCTATGCCAAATATTAAGGAGATAAACAGTATGACGAATGGCAGATCGATAACGGTGATCAATGTAGTTGATGTGAAAAATTCTCGAAAGCTGTCGAATTCCTGTAGATTATTGGCAAATGATCCCACTCTTGTAGGGCGTTGATCCATTTTGATATTCATCACTTTTTCAAAAGTTCTAGAGGACAATAAGATATCAGCTCGTTTACCTGCAACGTCGATGAAATATCCTCTTAGAGATTTCATCAGCAGGTCAAACAAGAAAACGATGAAAGCACCAGAAGCCAGAACCCATAGAGTCTCAACGGCATAGTTGGGAACGATCCGGTCGTAAACGCTCATAATGAATAAAGGTGTGACTAGTGCGAACAGATTGATCATCAGCGAAGCGATCAGAACCTCGGAATAAATTGCCTGGGATAGCCTGATGGTGTCCCAAAACCAGTGTCCTTTGGTATCTGCCTCAGAATCTGCTTGACTATCAGGTTTACAGAAAAGACATGTGCCGGTGTACAGCCTTTCCAGATTCGTAATATCCATTTCCTGCTCAACATCTTCCTCTTCAAGAAACAGTACACTGGCCGTGTCTTCGGTCTTATTGAGTAAAATGCAGGTTTGGTTACCTTTCAGCAAAAGCGCAACAGGCAGCACCCGTTCTGAAACGTCGGATAATGGTCGCTTGACTTCTTTTGCAATGTAACCAGCTCGTTCTGCTGCACGGACAAATAGAGATGGCGTGAGTTTACCGTCCACCAATGGTAAGCCAGCAACAAGACTTTCAGCAGAAAATGGCTTGTGGTGGAGGCGGGTCAATGAAACCAGCGCATCCAACAGTGAGTCTCTGGTGTTGTGAGACTGTAGAGTGCCTACTTGTTGAGTGACCATTAGTGGCTCTGTATATGGCGCATAGCGCAATTATATCACTTTGGGACCTACCCAAAAACTCACCCTAAGTGAGGGGTTTAGCAATGTGAATTTGTCCAGAACCCGTGATAAATACGCGTCTGTGGATATTTATCGATAAAGTTGCTTCTGTTATCGGTTTCATAAATCTCAAAGGTAATATTCGTTGCGAAAAGTACAGCTTCTTGTGAGCTTCACTAAGGCCATTGTTCTGCTGCCTGAAGCAGAGACTCCAGAATTCGATATGGCACAGTCAGCAGCCAAGCAAGGAGAGGGAGAAAATGGTGAGTTGGGCCTGGGAGCGGGCGAGCAATCAGGCCATGGAATACGTGACGACCTAAACTTTGAATCCCAGAGATCAGCATCCAAAGTCTGACAACAGAGGATGTTTGCAGGCTATGACCCGGAAGTTAAATTGAGGACTCGAAATATCAAAATGGCGTTACGTTGTTTGAGAAAGTTCATCAGGACAGCAGCTGAACACGAGTTGGATCTTGATGATACGATTCGCAGCACCGCTCGAAACGGAGGATTCCTGGACATCAAAGGGGTGCCGGAGCGTCACAATTGGTGCCGGAGCGTCACAATTAAAGTATCTTGAGTACTACTACTTTCGCAATTTTATTTATGAATCAGTATGGACCAGTAATGACCGTCGTCAGGATGCACGAATTCTCAGATTAGATCTGATCCATCGTTTCGGAAGTGACTGCAAAATTATCTTCGTTGGTGATGCCAGTATGATCAGGCACAAAATTGCTGAACGTGGCGGAAGCGTTCAGCACTTTAATGCAGAACCCGGAGAATTATGGCTGTAGAGAATCCAGGATCAGTTTCGCAAGATAATATGGCTTAACCTGGTTGAGAAAACCAGGTGGCAGGATTCATACATCACTACGATGATTCGCTGGTTACTGGATAATCAGGTGTATCATCTCTGGGTTGAAGGCATTAAGCAGGCGATGAAATATCTTGCCCGTTAGTCCGGCAGGTCCAGTACTCGTTTTGCAATGACATTCAACTGAACTTCTGAAGTGCCACCTTCGATTGAATTTGCTCTCGATCTGAGCCACTCGCGGGTGGTTGAGAGTTCACTACCGGTAAATCCTTCTCCTTCCCAGCCTAGACTGCTGGTGCCCTGGATCTCCAACATGACTTCGAATCTGTCTTTATTGAGCTCGGTACCATATAACTTGAACATTGAGGATGTTGCACTTGGACCGGTGCTGAGCTTTGCTTCCTCGCCTGCCCGCTGCATTGTTAGCGCAAAAGCTGCACCATTCATTTTGTGAGTGACGATTCGATCACGCAATTGCGTATCCGCAATGCGATTGTTTGCTTCTCCTGCATAGCGCTTTGCCTGATTCTCCATAGAGTGTTCCGACGCGCCTCGACCACCACCCATTCCCATACCAGAAATCATGGTCCTCTCATGTTGCAGTAATCTTTTAGCGATTGTCCATCCTTCGTTTAGGGTGCCGACGAGGTCCTTACGTGGCACTTTAACTTCGTCAAAAAAGGTCTCACAGAAAGGGGACGTGCCACTGATGAGTTTAATCGGTTTTGTCGTGACACCCTCGGATGCCATGTCGAATAGAATGAAGCTGATACCATTGTGCTTCGGCACATCCGGATCGGTTCTAACGAGACAGAATATCCAATCTGCCTGATCTGCATAGGAGGTCCAGATTTTTGAACCATTGATAATGTATTCGTCACCCTCTAATACTGCTCTGGTTTGCAGGCTTGCAAGATCGGAGCCTGAACCTGGTTCGCTGTATCCCTGGCACCAGCGAATCTCACCTCGAACGATCTTGGGGATGTGTTCCTTCTTCTGATCTTCATTAGCGAACTCGAGCAGTACAGGACCCAACATGCTGATACCAAATGAAGTGAGTGCTGGTCGTGCGTGAATGCGTCGTAATTCCTGCTGCAGGATCTCATTTTCTTCCTTATTTAGTCCGCCCCCGCCGTATTCTTGTGGCCATGTTGGGCAGGTCCAACCTTTGTGTCCCATACGCTCAAGCCAGACCTTGGAATCCGGGTTTGCGAATGTTTCGTTACGACCACCCCAGACCGTTTCGTTCTCTGTCATGGGGGCTCGAACGCTGTCGGGACAGTTTTCTTCCAGCCAGGTGCGTGTTTCGTTTCTGAATTCGTCGAGATTTGTCAACAGGATCTCCGAGATGAGTCTTATGTGCGGATACTATCATTGGTGGAGATTGACAGCTATCGGGATGATCTTACTTACTACTTTTCTATTGAATAGATTTCCTGTTCAAAAGCGTCCGTTCGATTGATAAGAACACATTTTGATTTCTCGAATTGCCATTGCAATCTCGTAGAAGATTTCTTGCGTCTTAAGCCCATCCACGGGACACTCAGCAAACGGCTGTCTGGCCGTTGGAGCCCCTCAAACCCTTCTGGTTCCTGACTTACGTGCCATTTTTTCTGGGTGGCTCTGGATTTCTCATCAAAGATTCTCGAAAACTAATTAACTTCCAACTTATCCTTCGTTGGTAATTCAGGATGTGGAGCTGAAGGCAGTGTCTGATACCAATATGCTACCGATGCAATATCATCCTGCAGAGGCAGGTATCGTCTGCCTGATTTCCAACCCAGCGCCTGGATGTTGACCTTAAGGTCACTCTCAAATCGTACAGGATCGGAAATATGCCATCGATACATGCCGAATCTCTGTTGGCTGCTGTAGAGACCGTCCGGGCGTATCACCTGATGCAATCCAGCCTGATGTGTTGAAAATGTGGCGTAACCACCTTTGTCTTTGCCAAGGTCAAAATTATAGGATCCACAGAAGTAATCTTCAGTGCCAGTGCCGCAGATCGTCGGAAACTCCTCATCGCCATCCAGGAAGAACTTGATCTCACCCTCACCCCACCAACCTCGATTATTCACTCCCCATGCCAGGTATGTACCAACATATTGTCCCTGGCCTTCGATATCATCAGCAATTGTATAGATATCTTTGTATGGCAGCGGATTGGTACGCCGGAATTGTGCGTGAAAGTAAGCGCAGTCCTGAGGGACGGTGGTTAGTGTGTAGTTGATTTGATAATAGAGCACCATAGGATCCACATTGATGTTAGTCATGGTGATCCTGCAGCGTTTCTTAAATGGCATCTCCCAGTAGCAATTGAATGCACTGCCCGGATTGACACAAACAGGCAGAGAATTCAGCTGAGCGAACTTGCCCCAGCCCATCGCAAAAAAATCCCCAACCGGACATTCGATACTCGGGTGTTCCTGGTCATCCCAGTAGACTCGAAGGATGCTGAATCGCCAGTTTCCAGTGGGTGTCATCCAGATCTGTTGAATGGCACCTTCGTCGTTGATGTCTGCCAGGGTAAAGGTCTCGCCGGGAGCAATGTGAACAGAGGGTGAGATTTTCCAGCCCCTGCCCAGTTCTCGACCAGGTTCAGCACCGGTACCTTCTATTGCCATACCTCCCTTACCCTTGTCGCCAGTGAAATTCTCAGGGCTGATCGAACGACTCTTAGCGTTCGACAGTTGACTAATATTGCCTAAATGAAGTCCCAATCCGTTAAAGCTCACAGTGCTCTCCTTCAAGTTTTTAATGCTGACAGTGTGCCGGAGGTCTTGCGTTCATACCACATAACTCACACTACTTCGCGAATGGTCAAATATTGTTTATCTTTTAATAGGCACTACTTACGTTTATCTGGATGCAGGTACAACTGCCTGAATACAGGTAATAACGGATTTCCAGATGAGCACAGAGTGGTTGACACCGAATAAAGTCGCGGGTCAGCTGCCGCCTAGCGAAGAAGTATCCGGCATTGTCCCGGCATCACGGCCCTGCGGAGCTCTAGCTGTTATTCCACTCGTCTACACGGTCTTTCTGAGCGTCGAGTAATGTCTCGATATCGCCAGCAACCTTGACTGAAACGATCTGATCACCTTGTGCAATCGAGTCGATGACAGCCTGATCGGACGAGTCGTTAACCTGACCGAAGATTGAATGAACATCATCCAGGTGTGGTGTTGGAACGTGGGTGATAAAAAACTGGCTGCCGTTTGTACCTGGACCGGCATTCGCCATTGACAGTTTTCCGGCAGCGTCGTGTCGCAGGGAAGAATCGAATTCGTCTTCGAATTTGTAGTTTGGACCACCTGTGCCGGTACCGAGTGGACAGCCACCTTGAATCATGAAGTTGGCAATGACTCGATGGAAATTCAGGCCGTCGTAGAATCCTTTCTGTGCAAGGTTTACAAAGTTTGCGACAGTCACCGGCGTCTTATGCGGAAACAACGTCAGGTTAATATTGCCTTTTGAAGTCTCAATGATAGCTGTAATGTCCAAAGTTATTTCCCGTAGGTAGTTAGAGTTAGAGCAATTAGTCTGTGATTCAGTGATCGGTTTCTGCTTTGGGGATCTCGGATTCAGCGATCAGAGATAGATACATAGTCGCGACTGGATTCGCCAAGGTAAAGTTGTCGGGGTCGTGCAATTTTGTAGGGTGCACTCAACATCTCGTTCCAATGGGTGATCCATCCAGGCATACGCCCCAACGTGAAAATGACGGTAAACAATTCTGTCGGTATTCCTACGGCCTTCAAGGTGATACCCGAATAGAAATCGATATTGGGGTAGAGTTTGCGTTCAATAAAATAATCATCCTCGCGGGCAATTTTTTCCAGTCTTTGTGCGACTTTGAGAAGGGCATCATCTTCAACTCCCTGTTCTACCAGCACGGCATGACACGATTCCTGCATGACCGTCGCTCTTGGGTCGAAATTCTTATAAACACGGTGTCCGAAACCCATCAGCTTGAAAGAATCATTCTTGTCTTTTGCTTTATTAACGTATTCTTCTACCCTTGATTCGTCTCCGATTTCATTCAGCATCAGCAGGACGGCTTCATTTGCGCCCCCATGAGCAGGTCCCCATAGGGCACAGATACCTGCTGAAATTGCAGCGTAGGGATTACAGTCTGTTGAACCAGCCATCCTTACCGTTGATGTCGACGCGTTCTGCTCGTGATCTGCATGCAGGAGGAAAATTCGATCCATGGCTTTGGCAATAGTAGGGCTCACGTTTGGATCTTCACCAGCAGTACCGAAACACATGTTGAGGAAGTTTTCGGCATAAGTCAGATCGTCATTCGGCTCTACAAACGCTTCCCCCCTGCCGTGCTTGTATGCCATGGCTGCAAGGGTTGGAATTTTGGCTATCAATCTGTGAGCCGTCTGCATTCGATCATCGGCGTTAGTGATATCGGTTTCTTCGTGAAACAGTGATGCCAATCCTGCAACAGCGGCACTGACCATCGACATTGGGTGCGCACCCTGTGTAAAGCCATTAAATATGTTCTGAAAATTGGGATCCACCGTCTGTTGAGACTTAATGCTTGATTCGAAACTGTCATACTGGGACTGGGAGGGTAGTTCATCATTAAGCAGCAGGTAGCAGACTTCCAGATGGTTTGATTGGTTGGCCAGTTGTTCTATGGGATAACCCCTGTATAGCAGTATGCCGGCATCGCCATCGATATAGGTCACTTTTGAGTCACAACTGGCGGTCGATAGAAACCCTGGATCGAAAGTGAAAATCCCTTCGGCAATAAGACCTCTGACATCGACGACGCTCCTGCCCTCTGAGGCCTTAAGTACAGGCAGTTCAGTCGTTTTACCGTCGATGGTGATCGATACTTTTTCAGTCATTACGGATTTCCTAAATTACCGCATAGCGCGTTTTATTGCGATTAAACTCACTTTGTCATGGCGCCTGTGCGAGTATGCCAATCCATTGCAGGGCAGGACATCATTTCAAAAACTGATCGCCTTGTAAAGCTGTGCGGGCATGCCAATCCATTGCAGGGCAGAACATCACTTCAAAACCTGACCGCCTTGTAAAGCCTTGTGTATCGCGGCTTAGCTCGTATTGTTAGTTTGTTTTTTGACACTAAACTCACTATCATTAACGCGCATTAGTGAAGGCGTGGTATACGTGGATGTCGACGCTGATCGCAGGTAACTAAGCCACTACCCTTAAGCAACACGGTTGATCACGGTCAATCAGGTTAAGATATGCTGCTGCAGGCCAACAGGAAGAGTAAAATCAGTGAAAAACGATCATCGTCCCGATAATCTTGACCCGTCAAATATTCTGTTTGGCTTCGCCTGGCCCTTGGCCGCGTTGGCTTCTATTACCCATCGCATTTCAGGTGTCATTCTGCTTGTGGCGATTGGATTCGGCCTGTACGCACTTGATCTGTCGCTTTCATCAGAACAGGGTTTTGAATCTATCAGTGGATTGATCAACACGCCACTGGGGATGTTCATCACATGGGGATGTCTGGCTGCTCTGGCATATCATTTTGTTGCCGGGATTAAGCACTTGTTGCTGGATTTTGGATACGGTGAAAGTTTAGCGGGCGCGAAACGGGGAGCGCAAATTACCTTCACTCTCGCGACCATCTTGATACTGCTTGCTGGCTTCTGGGTTACTCAAGGGTAGGGGGCAGAAAATGGCCACTCAAATTACGAATTTTTCCAGAACCGGATTGTCAGATTTTGTCATTCAGCGAGTCACAGCAGTTATTCTGCTTCTTTACACGGTGGTAGTTGTCGGTTTTCTGCTTCTAGGTGACGTCAGCTATACCAGCTGGCGAGGTTTATTTGATCAAACCTGGATGCAGATTTTCACGCTTCTGGCGGTGTTATCCATCTGCGCCCACGCCTGGATCGGAATGTGGACGGTAGGTACAGACTACATTCGGGAGCACTACTTTGGATCAAAAGCGGATGCCGTTCGTTTTCTTTATGAGGTCATTAGTATTATTGCGCTCGTGGTGTACCTCCTCTGGTGTGTAAAGATTCTTTGGGGGAACTGAGACATGACTGATATTCCAACCTTAGAATTCGATGCCATTATTATTGGCGGTGGCGGTGCAGGCATGCGAGCCGCCCTTCAGCTGACGGAATCCGGGTGTAAAACTGCGGTCATTTCAAAAGTCTTCCCAACAAGATCCCATACTGTGTCAGCTCAGGGTGGAATCACCTGTGCTATTGCCAGTGAGGATCCGAATGATGACTGGCGCTGGCATATGTATGACACGGTCAAGGGATCAGATTACATCGGTGACCAGGATGCCATCCAATACATGTGCAGTGTGGGACCTCAGGCAGTCTATGAACTGGAGCATATGGGCTTACCATTCTCGCGCAATGAAAACGGACGGATTTATCAAAGACCATTCGGTGGCCAATCAAAGAATTTCGGCAAAAGTGGGGAACAAGCCGCAAGAACCTGTGCGGCGGCCGACCGAACCGGACATGCGTTGTTGCATACGCTATATCAGGGCAATATCAAGGCAGGTTCAGTGTTCTTTTCTGAATGGTTTGCAGTTGATCTGGTTAAAAACTCAAGCGGGTCTGTTGCTGGTGCTATCGCGATCTGCATGGAAACGGGTGAAACTCATTACATCAAAGCCCGGGCAACGGTTATTGCAACCGGGGGTGCTGGTCGGATTTTTCAATCAACCACCAATGCGCTGATGAACACAGGTGATGGTGTCGGTATGGCACTTCGAGCTGGCTTTTCGGTTCAGGATATTGAAATGTGGCAGTTTCATCCAACGGGAATTGCGGGTGCTGGTGTTCTTGTAACCGAAGGTTGCCGCGGTGAAGGTGGTTATCTCATCAATAAAGATGGCGAACGCTTTATGGAGCGTTACGCACCGACCGCGAAAGATCTGGCGGGGCGTGATGTGGTTGCGCGCAGCATGATTCTTGAGATCCTTGACGGTCGTGGAGCAGGTGAAAACGGGGATCACGTTTTCCTGAAACTCGATCATCTTGGCGAAGAAATACTGCATTCCAGGTTACCGGGAATCGTGGAGCTGTCAAAAACATTTGCTCATGTTGATCCTGTCAAAGAGCCAATTCCAGTCGAGCCTACCTGTCACTATATGATGGGCGGAATTCCAACCAACGTGCATGGCCAGGCAATAACCCAGGACTCAGATGGTAACGATCATATTGTCGATGGTTTGTATGCGGTTGGTGAGGTCGCTTGTGTGTCTGTACATGGGGCTAATCGATTAGGCGGAAATTCACTGCTCGATCTGGTTGTGTTTGGTCGTGCAGCGGGGATCCACATTAGTGATGCGTTGAACCAGGGTATGGACTCCTATGTCGCCAGTCGTGATGATATCGAAGCTGCAACAGCAGGATTGCGTCGTTGGGATGACTCGACTGATGGTGAAAGCGTAGCAAGTCTGAGAAGGGAGCTTCAGTCCTGTATGCAGTTGAATTTTGGCGTTTTTCGTAAGGAAGAACCCATGCTTGAGGGGATCAAAAAGATTACTGAGCTGCGTGATCGTATCGAAAATGCGGTGCTGACGGACAAGAGTAAAGCTTTTAACACAGCAAGACTTGAAGCGTTGGAATTGGATAATTTGTTGGAGGTCGCGGAAGCCACGGCGATTGCTGCTGAAGGCCGAAAAGAAAGCCGAGGCGCACATGCAAGGGATGACTATGAGGATCGAGATGATGCCAACTGGTTGTGTCATTCAATCTATGATCCGAAGGGAAAAGTGTTGCGAAAGCGCGCTGTCAATTTTACCCCCAGTATTGTGGATACTGACGATGATCTGCCGGAAGGCTTGTTTGAACCAAAAGAGAGAGTCTACTAGATGCAAGTAAGTGTTTATCGCTATGATCCGGAGAAGGATAAGGAGCCTTTTCTGCAGGATTTCGATATAGAAGTCCCCGGGGGTCGTGATCTGATGGTGTTGGATCTATTAGAGTTACTGAAGGAACAGGATGAATCGGTATCTTACCGTCGCTCGTGCAGAGAAGGCGTCTGTGGTTCAGATGGCATCAACATGAATGGCAAGAATGGTCTGGCATGTGTCACGCCGCTCTCAGAGGTCGTAAAGAAGGATAAGTTAGTACTCAAACCTTTACCGGGATTACCTGTGATTAGAGATCTCGTGGTTGATATGGAGCAGTTCTACAAGCAGTATAAGAAGGTCCAGCCTTATCTGATTAATGATGAAACACCGCCGGGAACGGAACGACTGCAGTCCCTGGAAGAAAGGGAAAAACTAGATGGGCTCTACGAGTGTATCCTGTGCGCCTGTTGTTCAACTTCGTGTCCGACATTCTGGTGGAATCCTGATAAATTTATCGGTCCTGCCGGATTACTGCAGGCATATCGTTTCCTGGCTGACAGTAGGGACACGGCAACGGAGGAACGGCTTGCAAATCTTGAAGATCCATTCAGTATCTTTCGATGTCGAGGCATCATGAATTGCGTCAGTGTCTGTCCAAAAGGACTCAATCCCACAAGAGCGATCGGTCATATTAAAGGAATGCTGCTGAAACGGATGATTTAGTTCCGGACTACTCATTTTTTCAACGATGTCACCTGCAGACTGAGTCGCACAGACTGAGTCGCACAGACTGGGTCGCACAGACTGGGTCGCACAGACTGGGTCGCACAGACTGGGTCGCACAGACTGGGTCGCACAGACTGGGTCGCACAGACTGGGCTGTCATCATGAATCCTCCGCAAACGGGGATTCTTGGTATGCACAAGATTCAGGAACGACCCATGGCGGTGAATGGAGAAGTGAAGGTTCGTCCCATGATGTATTTAGCCCTATCCTGCGATCGCAGATTAATCGACGGGCAGGAAGCTGTACGATTTCTTGGGACCATCAAGGATTTTCTCGAGGAACCTGCCCGAATCTTGCTTGGTATTTAGGAGCTGGGGAATGACAAAGAAGTTTGATGTTATCGTTATTGGAGCTGGTCCTGCTGGTTATCACGCAGCTATCAGGGCTGCACAACTCGGACTCAATGCTGCTTGTATTGACAAATGGGTCAATAAACAAGGCAATCCGATCTATGGTGGGACCTGTCTGAATGTTGGCTGTATCCCTTCAAAATCACTGTTAGACACTTCACATAAGTATATCGAAGCAAAAGAAGATTTCGGAGCAATCGGGATCAAGTCGAAAGGTCTTGATATCGATGTGCCTGCAATGATTGCTCATAAAGACGATATTGTTGAGAGCCTCACCAAGGGCATTGCTGGGCTAATGAAATCAAATGGTGTTACCACCTATGATGGAAATGCACACCTGGGTGCCGGTCGAGTTGTCGATGTAACGCTGCATGATGGCAGCACTGAGACACTTGAAGCTGATAGCGTGGTAATAGCTACCGGATCAGTTTCTGTTGAGATTCCATCTTGCCCTTTGACAGGTGAGATCATTGTTGATTCTACAGGAGCGCTGCAATTTCAATCTGTGCCAAAACGTCTCGGTATAATAGGCGCAGGTGCTATTGGTCTGGAACTGGGTAGTGTTTGGAATCGCCTGGGATCTGAGGTGGTGGTACTTGAAGCATTGGAAGAATTCCTGCCAATGGCGGATCAACAGGTTGCAAGGGAGGCTGCTAAACAATTTAAGAAACAGGCCATGGATATTCGCCTTGGTACCAAAGTCACAGGTAGCAGTGTCAAAGGTAAGAAAGTCACAGTGACATATACAGATATGGAAGGTGAGAAGAATGAGGCATTTGACCGGCTTATTGTTGCTGTTGGACGCAAGCCCTATACCGAAAATCTACTGGCACCTGACAGCGGTGTTGATCTTGATGAGCGTGGCTTCATTTATGTTAATGATCTCTGTTTAACCAATGCCCCCGGCGTCTATGCAGTGGGTGACGTGGTTCGAGGACCGATGTTAGCCCACAAGGGAATGGAAGAAGGAATCATGGTAGTTGAGCGAATTGCTGGTCAAAAACCGCTGCTCGACTACGATTGCATACCCTCTGTAATATATACACATCCAGAGGTTGCCTGGGTTGGCAAAACAGAGCAGGAATTAAAATCATCTGGCGACAGCTACAACGTAGGTAGCTTTCCAATGGCGGCTAGTGGCAGAGCGATGGCGGCGAATGATACGACAGGATTCATCAAGATATTGGCAGATGACAAAACCGATCGAATTCTAGGTGTCCATATGATAGGTGCACACGTGTCAGAACTGATTGCTGAAGGTGTCATAGCGATGGAATTTGGATCTTGTGCTGAAGACCTTGGTCTGACAATGTTTGCCCATCCAACACTTTCTGAAGGTCTGCATGAGGCAGCCCTGGCGGTTTCAGGTCACGCCATCCATATCGCAAATCGAAAGAGAAAAAAGTAGGCTAAACAACATTTAGGAAAACTATATATGAACCTCCATGAGTATCAGGCGAAGCAATTATTCGCCGAATATGGATTGCCTGTTTCAAAAGGCATCGCGGTGGATACTGCGGATGAAGCTGTTGCTGCAGCAAATGAACTGGGTGGAGACACCTGGGTAATCAAAGCACAAGTCCATGCCGGTGGTCGCGGAAAAGCAGGCGGTGTCAAGTTGGTATCGTCAGAGGCTGAAATCCGTGAATTTAGCGATGAGTTTATTGGTACAAATCTGGTTACATTCCAGACGGATGAAAATGGCCAGCCGGTAAGTAAGATATATGTTGAAGAGTGTGCGGATATAGAGCGAGAGCTGTACCTGGGTGCTGTAATTGACAGATCATCTAGGCGGGTTGTCTTCATGACATCGACTGAAGGTGGTGTTGAGATCGAAAAAGTTGCAGCGGAGACTCCCGAGAAGATACTTCGTGCGGTTGTTGATCCTGCGCTTGGTGGTCAGGCCTACCAGGGTCGGGATCTCGCGTTCCAGTTGGGTTTAGAAGGTAAGCAAGTGAATCAGTTTGCAAGCCTGTTTACCACACTGTCAAAGATGTTCATTGAACGGGACTTGTCTCTGTTGGAGATTAATCCCCTGGTGGTCACCGGGGATGGAAATATCCACTGTCTGGATGCCAAAGTATCTATTGATAGTAACGCCCTGTATCGCCAAAAAGAACTCGCTGCGATGAGGGATCCTACCCAGGAGGATGAGAGAGAGAAACAGGCCTCTGAATTCGATCTGAATTATGTGGCTCTCGATGGAGACATTGGTTGCATGGTCAATGGTGCGGGACTCGCAATGGGGACAATGGATCTGGTCAAGTTACACGGCGGTGAGCCAGCGAACTTTCTGGATGTAGGTGGAGGTGCCACAAAAGAGGCTGTTAGTGAGGCGTTTAAGATTATCCTGTCTGATACAAATGTTAAGGCTGTATTAATCAACATATTTGGCGGTATCGTGCGGTGTGACATTATTGCTGACGGCATCGTTGGGGCGGTTAAAGATGTCGGTGTTGACGTGCCAGTGATCGTCAGGTTTGAAGGTAACAACGCGGCACCTGGTGTAAAAACACTTGCAGAGAGTGATGTCGATATAATAGCAGCAACGAGTTTAACGGACGCTGTGCAGCAGGCAGTTAACGCAGCGGGAGGTGCGGCGTGAGTATATTAGTAAACAAGGACACGAAGGTGATTTGCCAGGGTTTTACTGGTTCCCAGGGCACGCTTCACTCAGAACAGTCAATCGCCTATGGAACTCAAATGGTTGGCGGCGTAACTCCTGGCAAAGGAGGTCAGTCCCATCTTGGTCTTCCGGTATTTAACACTGTAAAGGATGCAGTCGATGATACTGGTGCAAAAGCATCTGTTATCTATGTGCCAGCACCGTTTGCCAAAGATGGGATTCTTGAAGCGGCTGATGCTGGTATTGAGATTATTGTCTGTATTACTGAGGGTGTGCCCACGCTGGATATGTTAACAGTCAAGGCCAGTCTGGATGCTCGGGGCATCAGGCTGATTGGACCGAATTGCCCAGGTATCATTACACCCGGAGAGTGCAAGATTGGCATCATGCCAGGTGAAATTCACTTGCCTGGAAGAGTTGGCGTTGTGTCTCGATCAGGCACCCTGACCTATGAGGCAGTAAAACAGACAACTGATCTGGGATTTGGTCAGAGCAGTTGTGTCGGCATAGGCGGCGACCCTATTCCCGGCAGTAATTTCATCGATATTCTCGCCCTGTTTGAAGAGGATGCAGCCACTGAAGCAATTGTCATGGTGGGGGAGATCGGCGGCAATGCTGAAGAAGAAGCGGCAGCATTTATTAAGGCGAATGTCACAAAACCGGTGGTTGGATATATTGCCGGTGTGACTGCACCTTCTGGTAAACGCATGGGTCATGCCGGTGCGATTATCGCGGGCGGTAAAGGCACAGCAGACGATAAATTCGCTGCCTTGCAGGCAGCTGGCGTCACAACCGTAAAAAGCCTGGCCGAGATCGGCAATACATTAAAAGAGGCGACTGGCTGGTAATTCCGCTTCGCGGAAATACAGCCAGTCGTCCCCGACCAGATCGGGGGTCCACCATCGCCAGCCCCCAATTCGCACCCTCAATCCAACGGCTAATCAGCCCACATCTGGCCGCTGGTTTCGGCTGAGGGGCTTAAACTGCCCTTGAAATCACTCATTCGAAGCCCCATGTAGGCCCAGTATTCAAATTTTGTAAGCAAAGGACGACGTATCCGATGGCAGTCAAGACAGAAAAAGAAACGCTGGGTTTTCAATCAGAAGCCAAGCAGCTTCTTCATCTAATGATTCATTCGCTTTACAGCAATAAAGAGATATTCCTGCGCGAATTGATTTCCAATGCATCTGATGCCATCGACAAGCTCAGGTTCGAGAGCTTGTCGAATGCCGAACTGCTTGGCAATGACAGCGATCTCAAAATCACGATTGATGTTGATAGTGAAGCTAAGACATTGACGATTACGGATAACGGAATTGGGATGAGTCGGGAAGATGCAATTGTCAATCTCGGCACTATCGCCAAGTCAGGTACCACTCAGTTTTTAGAGGCTCTCACAGGAGATCAGCAAAAGGATGCTCAACTTATTGGCCAATTCGGCGTTGGATTTTATTCCTCCTTTATCGTTGCTGAGAAAGTTGTTGTTGAGAGTCGTGCAGCGACTGTCGATGTGAATGAAGCAGTTCGCTGGATTTCCAGTGGGGAGGCGGACTTTGATGTTGAAACTATCGAGCGTGAACAACGAGGAACATCTGTCACCCTGCATTTGAAATCCGATGAAGGCGATTTTGCTGACAACTGGCGTATCAAGAGTATCGTCAAAAAGTATGCGGATCATATTTCAGTGCCGGTTCTCATGCTGGAGGAGCCGATACCATCAGCGGATGATGAGGACAATGATAATGAAGAAGAACAGGTTCCCGAGTATCAGTCGGTAAATACGGCCCAGGCACTTTGGACCAGATCCAGAAATGACGTCAGTGATGAGGAGTACCAGGAATTTTATAAACATGTGTCTCACGACTTTCAGGATGCACTCAGTTGGAGTCACAACAAGATTGAAGGCAAATTAGAGTACATAAGCCTGATCTATATTCCGTCTAAAGCGCCGTTTGATATGTGGCAGCGTGAAGCACCTCATGGGCTCAAACTCTATGTCCAGCGGGTCTTCATTATGGATGATGCTGAACAATTCCTGCCTTTGTATCTACGCTTCATCAAAGGTGTTGTTGATTCCAATGATCTTTCTCTTAATGTTTCCAGGGAGATTCTGCAAAAAGATCCTGCCATTGAATCAATGCGCAACGCACTCACAAAAAGGGTGTTAGATAATCTTGAGAAGCTGGCAAAGAGTGATCAGGAAAAATACCAGTCCTTCTGGGATGAATTCGGTCAGGTTTTGAAAGAAGGTCCTGCGGAGGATTTCACTAATCGTGAGAAAGTCGCGAATCTCCTCCGATTCTGCAGCACACAAAGTGAGTCAGAGGTGCAAGATCAGTCTCTTGCGGAATACATTGAGCGCATGAAGGAAGGACAGGACAAAATCTATTACGTTGCCGCTGAAAATCACCATACTGCCAAAAACAGTCCGCACCTTGAAGTCTTCGCAAGAAAAGATATTGAAGTGCTGCTCTTGTCCGATCGAATTGATGAATGGCTGATGAGTCATCTGATGGAGTTTGATGGTAAACAGTTCCAGGATGTCGCAAAAGGCGATCTCGATCTTGGTGAACTCGAAGACAAGGAAGACAAGCAAGAAAAGGAGAGGGTTGAGCAGGAGTTTAAGAGCCTGATTGATCGCATCAAAGAAGTTGTTAGTGAAAATGTTGAAGAGGTCAGGGTCACACACCGCTTGACTGATTCACCGGCATGTCTGGTAGTCAACAATGACGAAATGGGTATGCAGATGCGGCGGATTCTTGAATCTGCTGGGCAGGCGATTCCTGACACAAAACGCATCTTTGAAATCAATCCGGAACATCCTCTGGTAGTCAAATTGAATGACGAAACTGATATGGATCGATTCGAAGATCTCGCTCTTGTGTTATACGATCAGGCGATGCTGGCTGAGGGTAGCCATCTGGATGAACCTGCAAGCTATGTACAGCGATTGAACAAACTCCTGCTGGAGCTGAGCGCCTAGTATCGCTCAGGAAAGAAGCCTATTTGACTGATCTATGCCATTTATTCAATGTTTAGGTTGATAGGCACCTCTGGTTTGTTGTTCATGCTGAGAGTCTCGCAGGTCACCAATTACCGATTCAAGTGCTCGGCTGAATAACAGAAAATCGCTGATAATCTTTACTGTGGCTTCTTTTAATTCACGTGCCAAGTTTGCGCGAGTCTTCTCAACAACCTTGGCACCTTGCCGATTCACGAAGATGAATATGTCGATAGCGTTGATTTTGGCTGCTAACTTGCGGCGCGCGGCCTGAGTATCTTCATCACCCGCAAACTTAACCCAGGTTCCAACTGATAGATTATCTAGTTGCTTAAAGACGGGATTATCTGACAAGGTGTCGGCGACCTGTTGCATCTGTTCGGGATGCGCCTTTTGTTGTAGTTGGTTTTACTTTGATGCTGTCCATACCGAGATCTGGAATCACGCTAGGGTAACCAGTAGCGGTTAAAAGGCATTTTAAAGAGAATCCTATCCTATTATGTCGTATTGTATAGAAAATGTGGCGAAATCGGCATTGTAGATTGAAATAATATGTATATGTATCAGTTAGTTGCACATGCTATCTACACTTGATTCGAGACTTATTATCAAATCTGCCAAGCTCATACAGTAATTCTGGCTCATCAGTTATAGTGGCCTGGCGTTTGAAATAATAAAGAGATGAAAAAACGATCTATGGCTGACACGTCTGGATTACAGGGAGCGAGGTTGCTCTTTATCAAAATTGTACCTGCTTCAACGGGACGCCTGCTGATGGTCTGGCACCGCTCGCAGGCCAAACTGCAGCCTGATCTGCTTCATTTCGCGCGTTTCTGCTGATAATGAACATGCTGATTATGCGACATGGGATTGCCGAGCAGCCCCGGGGATCAGACTTTACTCGTAAGCTGACAGAAAAAGGGGTGGAAGGCATACAACGCAGCATTTCCAGGCTAAAGGATTTGCAGATTCAACCTACCAGGATATTTACGAGTCCTATGACACGTGCCCAGGAGACGGCCATGCTGGTGATGGGATACGCGAACCAGGTGCAGTCAGTCGAAGTCCTTGAAGAGCTTTTGCCATCGGGAGCACCTGAGGAAGTGGTATCCAAACTGAATCAACTGAGAGAGAATGACATTTGTCTCTTGGTAAGCCATCAGCCTTTTGTTAGCATTTTTGTTGAGTATTTAACGACAACCAGAATATTCCTGGATACAGCTGATATTGCCTGTGTTTCGTTAGGTGAAATTGCACACTACCACGGTGAGATTGAATGCTTCATCCACGAATAGTTTTCCTGATACTGGCGACGACATTGCCACAAATTGTCCTGGCAGCAGATGATGATCAGGTAATATCGCCCTTCCCTGGATCCAGGCTGGTTGGTCAGTCGGTCGATACCGAGGTGGTTGATTACCAGATTATCACGGGTCCGGTTGAGAGGGTTGCAACAGAATTTCTACCCGAATCTTCAGTCTACGTTCGTGGTGTGAAGAGTGTGAGAACCTTTGAGATATTGAACGAACGGCGAACTCGAGTAGTGGGTGATTATTTTAAGGAACAGATCGTTCCCCGGGGTGAGATCCTGTTTGAGTGTGAGGGGCGATCCTGTGGGAGCAGTAACTATTGGGCAAATTCTCTGTTCAAAAGGGCGATCCTGTACGGCCCTGAGCAATTTCAACATTATTTCCTGGCAAAACTTGAGACTGACCGGTTTCACTATGTGATCATCTATGTCGCACAGCGTGCAACGGGAAAGCTCTACAGTCACATAGAGACTATTGCGGTCCCGGCAGTTCGCATTGTCGTCGATGCCGAGTTTGTGAAATCGGCTCTGCAACAGCAGGGTAAATATATCGTTGAAGGTGAAGTTGATGATGCGTTGTTGGAGGCCATTGTTACCGCTGTGGATAGTAGTGATTTTCACCAACTTGCCCTTGTCGCTCACGATAAGTTGCAGAAAGGGGAGACGATTGATTCCGCAATCGAAAGAACTCGAGGGGTCGCTGAAGGCCTGAAGTCTCGTCTGCTTGAAACCGGGATGGTTTCAAGCATGATTTCAACTCACGGTGCTGGTCCGATAGCACCACTCAATTCGGAGATGACAGCCAGAATTGAGCTTGTCGTTGTAAGTGATTAGGTCAAAATAGGCTTCGTTCTACCCGGTCAGGTTGAGCAGTGACAGGAATTCCATGCGTGTTGCAGGATTGTCCCTGAATTCACCCAGCATGACCGAGGTCTTCATCAAAGAGTTCTGCTTCTCAACGCCACGCATCATCATGCACATGTGTCTGGCTTCAATGATGACACTGACCCCGGTCGCATCGGTGACTACCTGAATTGCTTCTGCAATCTGCTTCGTCAGGTTTTCCTGAATCTGAAGGCGGCGTGCGAACATTTCGACAATACGTGCAATTTTAGACAATCCAAGCACTTTGCCTGTCGGGATATAGGCAACATGACATTTGCCAATGAATGGTAGCAGGTGGTGCTCGCACAACGAGTATAATTCGATATCTTGAACAACGACCATTTCACTGGTATCTGAATCGAAAAGTGCATCATTGATGATTTCTTGCAGGCTCTGGCCATAGCCTTTGGTAAGAAATTTCAGAGCCTCGGTGGCACGTGATGGTGTATCCAGCAAACCAGTACGATTTGGATCTTCACCAATGTCTTCCAGAATCTGTGCAAAAGCTTGCTCCATAGTTGGCTGCATAGGGGCTTTTCGTATTGTTTTTAGGGATCGCTACCCTAAGGCATCCGTGCCAGCGGGTCAAAAATAATTATGCAGCCGACAGCTTGAGAATGTCGGTATAATGAGGTCGATTTCAGGAGTAGATAAATGCCCGGTAGTTCAATTGGCGATTTGTTTCGCGTCACAACCTTTGGTGAAAGTCATGGGCCCGCATTGGGGTGTGTAGTTGATGGTTGCCCGCCGGGTTTATCTTTAACAGAAGAGGACTTGCAGATTGACCTGGACAGGCGTAAACCAGGTACCTCAAAATATTCCAGCCAGAGAAAAGAGTCTGATCAAGTACGGATCTTGTCTGGTACCTTCGAGGGTCGGACGACAGGGACACCCATTGGGCTGATCATTGAAAATACAAATCAGAAGTCGACAGATTATTCTGATATCAAGGATCTGTTTCGGCCAGCTCACGCAGACTATACCTATCTAAAGAAATATGGCATTCGAGACTATCGTGGCGGAGGGAGAGCTTCGGCGAGGGAAACTGCCATGCGAGTTGCGGCAGGTGGAATTGCAAAGAAATATCTTGCCGAAGAATGTGAGATTCAAGTTCGCGGCTTTCTTTCACAGATGGGCGACATACATGTGACATCAGGCGCACCTGAGTCGATTGATTGGGATGAGGTTGCCCGAAATCCGTTTTTCTGTCCTGATGAAAGCAAGCTTGGTGCGCTGGAAAAGATGATTGATCAACTGCGTCGTGATGGTGATTCTATTGGCGCCAGAATTACGGTTGTTGCGCAGGGAATGATCCCCGGGTTAGGAGAGCCTGTTTTTGACAGGTTAGATGCGGAGATAGCGCATGCACTCATGAGCATCAATGCAGTGAAAGGTGTGGAAATAGGCGCTGGATTCAATTCAGTGTTACAGCACGGCAGCCAGCATCGTGATGAGATGACACCGAACGGTTTTTCTTCGAACAATGCAGGCGGAATCCTGGGTGGTATTTCGACGGGTCAGGATATCATCGCAAATATCGCGCTAAAGCCAACCTCAAGTATTACCCGGGCTGGCCAGACAGTGGATATGGCAGGTCAGCCAACTGAGGTGGTTACAAAAGGCCGTCATGACCCATGCGTCGGTGTTAGAGCGACACCAATCGCGGAAGCCATGTTGGCGATTGTTCTGATGGATCACCTTCTCAGACACAGGGGACAGAATATGACTGCTCCTGACGTGGGTCCGAGGATTTAATCACATCGAAGAGGTATACCCGCTCGCGGGTCAGTAGACTAATCAGTAGATTCAGAGTATTGCGACTGGCTTTTAACCAGATCAAGAAAAGCTGTTGCAGCATTTGAAAGTGTTCTTTGCACATGGTGAATAATGCCAAGTCGCCTTTCAATAGTAATGTTTGGGACATCAATAACCTGAATCGAGTCATCCAACATGGACTTAGGCAGTACACTCCAGCCAAGTCCGACAGAGATCAGCATCTTGATGGTTTCAAGATAATTCGTCGACATGCTGACATTGAGCGTCAGCCCACGCTCCGTGAACAGCTCCTTGACGATTCGTCCGGTGAAAGTCGTCATGTCCGGCAGTATGACTGGGTATTCAGGCAGCTGTTCAAGATATATTTTATTATTCTGAGCAAGAGGTTGGTCAGCGGAACAGACGAAGACCAGTTCGTCCCGCCAGATTGGGATGGACGCCAGTCTTTCATGGGAGGTTGGTGCAAGTGTGATGATACCCAGTTCCAGGTTCCCCTGAACGATCTGTTCGTACGCAACTTCTGAGTCCATGAAATGGAGATCCAGAGCTACTTTTGGATGTTGTGCAGAAAATGCCCTTAGTACCTGAGGCAAGTGCCAGAGTCCGATGTGATGACTTGTCGCTAACGATAATTGCCCGCCAACGTCACCTGCCAGGTTGCTGATGACCCTTTGTGTGTCCTCTATGCTCAAAAGGATTTCCAGTGCCCTTGGCTCAAGTGCACGACCAGCTTCGGTAAGGGTCACGGTTCGACCAATACGATCGAAGAGTCGTACACCCATTTGGCTCTCAAGTAATGCAATTCGTTTACTAACTGCCGGCTGGGTTAAGTGCAGGCGATTTGCTGCCAGCGAAAAAGAACTGGTTTCCGCGACTGTCGTAAACGCCTTGATGCCGTCTAGATCTATCATTCCAATGAATTATCAAATTAATAAATAATATGAATTTGAGTTATGTCAAGAATGATCATAGCATCATTTCAGTAGAACGGTGCCTGTTCAATTTCCTACATTTTGATATAGGCACTAATCTGATTTCGGTGATTTGCAGCAACAGTGCAGGAGATAATAAGTGGATACGGTAAACGTAGCGATCGCTGGCGCAACAGGGGCGGTTGGCGAGGTGATGCGAGAAATACTCGAAGAGCGTGAGTTCCCTGTGGATAAGCTCTCTCTCCTGGCCAGTGAGCGGTCAGCGGGAACCCGGCTTCAGTATGCGGGAAGTTCCATTGAGGTTGAGGATCTCGACCAATTTGATTTTTCGGATACTCAGGTTGCGCTGTTCTCAGCGGGCGGGTCTGTATCTGCCAAATACGCGCCAAAGGCCGCTTCTCAAGGTTGTGTTGTGATAGACAATACCTCGTATTTCCGGCGAGATGACAATATTCCGCTGATTGTGCCTGAAGTTAATGGGCATCGGATCGATGACTACAAGAATACCAATATCATCGCCAACCCCAACTGCTCGACCATTCAGATGCTTGTGGCACTAAAACCCATCCATGATGCCGTGGGTATTTCACGCATAAATGTGGCTACATACCAAGCAGTCTCTGGCGTCGGGAAGTCCGGTGTTGACGAACTCGCGTCCCAGACCGCCCGATTGCTGAATGGTCAATCCCACGAATCATCAGTTTTTACCAAGCAGATAGGCTTCAATGCCATACCCCACATTGGTGCCTTTGAGGAAAATGGGTACACCAACGAGGAAATGAAGATGGTTTGGGAGACTCAGAAGATATTTGAGGATGAAAGCATTCTCGTGAACCCGACCTGCGTTCGCATACCCGTGTTTTACGGCCATTCAGAGGTTGTTTCTGTTGAAACAAGGGATCCTATAAGTGTCTCAAAAACCAGGGAACTGTTGACTGAAATGCCAGGAATTGTGCTGATCGATGAACGTACAGACGGGGGTTATCCAACCGCCGTCACTGAAGCCGCCGGAGCAGATCCTGTCTATGTTGGCCGGATTCGACAGGATATTTCCACGAGCAATGGACTTACCCTTTGGATTGTGTCCGACAATGTTCGTAAAGGCGCAGCGCTAAACAGTATACAAATAGCGGAAGTTTTGATAAAACGTCTGTAATAAGCGATACTTAACGCAACAATTAGAGATCATTTCTAGGTTTGCCAGCCGATCTTAAAATGGATTTGCGGCCTTCTATTATGAATGCTCTGGCTCTCTTTTGGGGTGAAAGAGGTATAAAAATGATTCGAAGGCTCACGTTGCTCATCGCAGCTTCGGCAATATTAAGTGCACCTGCATGTTTTGGCCTTGGGCTGGGCGAATTGGAGCTGAAATCAGCACTCAATCAACGGTTTGAAGCCGAGGTTGAGTTGACCAATGTTCGAGGGCTCGAGATCGAAGAGATTTTGCCCAATCTTGGTTCACAGGATGACTTTGACCGGGTTGGCGTTGAGCGCGGCTATGCTCTGATAGATTTGAGATTCAAGGTTGCATCCAGAGAGAACGGCAAACTGTTTGTCAGAATCAGTAGCAGCAGACCCATTATTGAACCTTTTCTGAACTTCATTGTTGAAGTCTTGTGGCCAAGTGGTCGAATCCTTCGTGAGTATACGGTTCTTCTTGATCCACCGGTTTTCGGAAAAGATGGTGTAGAGCCGATTCAACTAGGTGAAACCGAACAACGAGCCTCTCCAGCTCGGCAACCAACGCCGGCAGCGCCACAATCCGGCAGGCAGGAAGCTGACTTGGGTGGTTTGAGTCAATCTTCTCAGGAAGGAAGGATATCTAGCGGAGAGTACGGGATTACAGGGCCAGGCGATACTCTATGGAAGATTGCCTTAGAGGTTCGTCCTGACCGTTCGGTTTCGGTACAACAGACAATGTTGGCGTTGAAAGCGGCAAATCCAGAAGCATTTATCAATGACAACATAAACCTCCTGAAAGCCGGGCATGTGTTACGAATACCAGAAGCCAATACGATACGGTCCGAAAGTTTAGGCTCTGCTGTAGCCGAAGTAAGAGTACAGAATGAACAATTTGACGCGTACAAGACCGGAAGTGTTACTCAACTTGATGCTTCAAGACGCCAGGTACAGAGCGATGCTGGTGCAAGCACCGAAGACGATGGTGAGTTGAAGCTACTGGCCTCGAGTGAATCCAGTGGCGATCGTGCTGGTAGTGGGTCCGATGCACGAGCGCAGGAACTCCAGGATGATCTGGCGGTAGCGGAAGAAGATCTAGATAGAGCCCGTCGAGCCAACACTGAACTCAATGTGCGGTTCGAAGATTTACAGGGTCAACTTGATACACTAAACGAGATATTGACCCTGAAAGACGACCAGTTAGCAGCATTACGTGCCGAGGTTCAGAAGATGCAGGCGTCAGCAGGCCCGGCACCAGCTGTAACTCCAACCCCCCAGTCTGCTGCATCCGGTTCATTGCTGACCAATCCTCTGGTCCTGACTGGTCTGGGTCTGCTCTTAGTCGGTGGTGTTGCTGCCGGGCTAATATTGGTAAGGCGTCGACAACAATCCTCAGCAGTTGATGATGATCTGGAAGAAGAAGTGGAAGAAGAGGCACTACAGGTTGAATTAGAGGAAGATGCTGAGGCTCAAATTGAAGTTGAGGATGCAGCAGTCGCAATGGATGCAACAATAATCAGTACAGAACCAATAGAAGCGATAGTCGATTCTGATGATCTTGATCTAGATGCGGCTGAAGATGATGAAATTAGTCTCGATCTTGAGGACGATGATGATCTGGAATTGGATCTTGGCGATGAGGATGAGGATGAGGCTGAGGATGAGGCTGAGGATGAGGATGCGATCTCCCTTGATCTGGATGATGACGATGACGCGATTTCCCTGGACCTGGATGATGACGATGACGCGATTTCCCTGGACCTGGATGATGACGATGACGCGATCTCAGTTGATCTGGATGATGACGTGATCTCCCTTGATCTGGATGATGACGATGACGCGATCTCCCTTAATCTGGATGATGACGATGACGCGATCTCAGTTGATCTGGATGATGACGATGATGAGCTTTCATTAGATCTGGACGATGATGATGTGATATCGCTGGATCTGGACGATGATGGTGGGAACAAGCTTGATCTTGCTCGCGCATATATCGATATGGGCGATGGTGACGGGGCTAGAAGCGTACTTGAAGAAGTGATCAAAAAGGGATCTGAATCCGAAATTCAGGAAGCAAACGAACTCCTTGAGAAAATCAAGTAGGAATCTGTATCCAGCCAGCCGGTTCTTCTCCTGATTGTATTGTGAACAGGTTAGTTCAGCCCCAGGTAATCTATTTCCTGCAAGGAAACTAACCGGTTCACATTTCAGATTTTCAACTTTTCGAACAGGAAATAGCTAGTTGTCCTCACCATGTACCATAGCACTTGGCGTCAGTTATTCCGGAACGAACTATCATGGTTGGCAGTATCAGGGAGAATCAATAGCCACGCTTCAATCGGCACTTGAAGAAGCGCTTGGTAAAGTGGCTGATGAGCGTGTACGCGTTACCTGTGCGGGTAGGACTGACAGTGGCGTCCATGCTACCAAGCAGGTGATCAATTTCCCTTGCAGGGTTGATCGACCGCTGCAAGCCTGGGTGATGGGCACCAATACTCACTTGGCTGACACTATTTCTGTCACATGGAGCAGAATGGTGCCGATTGAATTTGACGCACGGAAGTCAGCTGTGGCCCGAAGATATTACTATCTGATCTACAATCAGAAAGTGCGATCAGGCATCTTTCCGAATATGTACACGCGTGAGCATAGACTGCTGGATGCAGATCGAATGCACTCAGCTGGTCAGCATCTCCTTGGAGAAAATGATTTCAGCTCTTTTCGAGCAGCTAACTGCCAGTCACACACGCCGAGGCGTAATGTCCAGTACATTAATGTCTCGCGAAAGGGAGAGCTTATTCTCATCGACATACAGGCTAATGCCTTCCTGCATCATATGGTACGTAACATCGCCGGTGTTCTGCTTGACATTGGTGCGGGTGAGAAACCAGTAGACTGGACAAAAGAACTGCTGGCGTTGAAGGACAGAAAGAAAGCCAGCATTACCGCAGCTGCCGAGGGATTGTATCTGGTTGATGTGATTTACCCGGATTTTCCACAGATCCCCGAAGGGCCTGAGCTACCACACATTCTCTCGTTGCTGACGTAATAGTCAGAAACAAACATCGCTGAGCTGCACTCAAGGGCAGTTGTTGGTACACTCTCGCCCCTTCAGTTTGGGGCAGCAAATGCGCACTCGAATCAAGATTTGCGGGATTACCAATATCGATGATGTGCGGGTCGCTGTGGAAGCAGGTGTTGATGCCCTGGGATTCAATTTGTATTCCGGCAGTTCCAGATATATTGATGTTGATACGGCACGGTATCTGGTGAGTGAGTTGCCACCCTTTGTTGCTTCGGTGGGGCTGTTTGTGAATGAATCAGCTGACAATGTGGCAAAGATCTGTGATCAGGTGGATTTTGATTATTTGCAGTTCCACGGTGATGAAACTGCGGACTTCTGTAGTCAGTTTTCAAAACGCTATATCAAGGCAATGAGGGTAAAAAATGCTGATACTCTGCTGGTGGACTGTGATGTGTACTCAACGAGTTCTGCGGTAATGTTGGACGCTTATGTTGCAGATGAGTTTGGCGGAACTGGGTCGGTCATCAATTGGCGCGAATTACCCGTATTTGAACGACCGGTGATTCTGGCAGGTGGTTTGAATGTTCATAATATTATCCAGGCGATTGCACTGGTGAAGCCCTACGCGGTTGATGTAAGCAGTGGTGTGGAATCCAGGAAAGGCCTGAAAGATGCGGGCAAGATTCGAGATTTTATCTCCGCAGTTGCAGCGGCAGATCGGAGTAGTTTGAAAAATGATTGACGGTACTGCAGACAGAGATGCAGGCGACAATACAGACCTTGCGTCGATGCCAAGTGATGAAGGTCGCTTTGGTATATATGGTGGTCGCTATGTTTCCGAGACTCTCATGGCAGCGCTTGATGAACTGGCCAGTGAATATGATCGTCTAAAGAAAGATCCAAAATTCATAGCAGAGTTTGAGAGTGATTTAGCCAACTATGTTGGACGACCCTCGCCATTGTATTTCGCTGAGAGGCTAACAGCTGAAATGGGGGGTGCGAAAATCCTCCTGAAAAGGGAGGACCTCAATCATACTGGTGCACACAAGATTAACAATTGTATCGGCCAGGCATTGTTAGCAAAGAATATGGGTAAACCCAGGGTCATTGCTGAAACCGGGGCAGGCCAGCACGGTGTTGCCACAGCAACTGTTGCTGCTCGATTCGGGCTTGAGTGCCAGGTATATATGGGCACGGAAGACATAGAGCGACAGAGTTTAAATGTTTATCGCATGAAATTACTTGGCGCGAACGTTGTCCCGGTGAGCGCCGGATCCCGAACGCTAAAGGATGCACTGAGTGAAGCGATGCGGGATTGGGTTACGAATGTGGACGACACTTACTACATCATAGGTACTGTGGCGGGACCACATCCATATCCCATGCTGGTGCGAGATTTTCAATGTGTCATCGGTCGGGAAACCCGGAAGCAGTGTGACTCAATGTTTGGACAGCTACCAGATGCAGTCGTCGCGTGCGTCGGCGGCGGGTCAAATGCAATGGGAATATTCCATCCCTTTATTCAGGATCAGACGGTGCGATTGATTGGTGTCGAACCAGCAGGTCGTGGCATAGAAACAGGTGAACATGCTGCCCCCTTGAGTCGCGGAGAAGTGGGCGTACTACATGGAAACAGAACTTATCTGATGCAGGATGAGAACGGTCAGATCCTGGATACCCATTCGATTTCAGCCGGACTCGACTATCCAGGTGTTGGGCCGGAGCATAGCTGGTTGAAAGATACTAAACGTGCGGAATACGTTTATGTAGATGATCAACAGGCATCGGATGCTTTTCGCCAGTTGAATCTCCTGGAGGGGATTCTGCCCGCACTGGAATCAGCTCATGCACTTGCTTATGGCGCACAGATGGCCAGTCAAATGAGTACAGATAAGATCGTGATCATTAATTTGTCCGGCAGGGGCGATAAAGACATTCCTACCATAGCCAAAATAGACGGCATATCCATAGCGTGAGCTTGAGGGCAGTTGAGTGAGTCGTATTTCTGTTTGTTTTGAACGCCTGGCCAGTGAAAAAAGGAAGGCCTTAATTCCCTACCTGGTCGCTGGTGACCCGATTAAGTCCACAACGGTTCAGGTTATGCACTCGATGGTAGAAAACGGCGCAGACATCATTGAACTCGCGATGCCTTTTACCGACCCCGAAGCTGAAGGGCCCGTGATTCAACTCGGCCATGAGAGGGCATTGGTCCACAACACATCTCTTGTTGATATCTTTGCAATGGTCGATGAGTTCCGAATGACGGATAAAGATACCCCGGTGCTCTTAATGGGCTATCTGAATCCCATTGAGAGAATGGGATACGAGAAGTTTGCCATTTCTGCCGCAAAAGCAGGGGTTGATGCGGCACTTGTCGTCAATCTGCCCCCTGAAGAGGGCGAGCTGCTTGATGAATCACTGAGGGCAAACCATCTGGATTCTATCTATTTGCTGGCCCCTACAACGACAGATAAGAGGGCCAGGTTTATTTGTTCTAGAGGCCGGGGATTTACTTACTATGTCTCGCTCAAAGGCACAACAGGAGCGTCGACAATCAATATGGAAGAGGTGGAGGAGAGATTCAGGCATTTAAACCAGTTCTGCGAGATTCCCATGGTGGTCGGCTTTGGTATTAAAGATGGTCCTTCAGCCGCCAGGGTTGCAACATTTGCCGATGGTTCAGTGGTGGGAACAGCCGTCGTCAGCATATTTGAATCATTTAAGGACTCACCTGAACAAATTCCCAGTGAAGTCGGTGCCTTGATGCATGAGATGCGACAAGCTATGGATACTATCATTACGTCATGACACTGAAAGAGTGGCTGGAGAAAATACACCAGTTACATCCAAGAAAATGGGATCTTGGTCTAGAACGGGTTGGAAGTGTTGGGCTGCGACTCGATGTGCTGAAACCGGCTGAAAGACTGTTTCTCGTCGCTGGAACCAACGGAAAAGGATCAACTTGTGAATTTCTGAGCCGACTGTGCCACGAACTCGGCATTTCATATGGCACAACCACTTCACCATTCCTACTCGACTACAACGAACAGATTAACATCAACGGACAGCCTGTTGATGATGCAGAGATAGTCTCAGCGTTTGAAACCATAGATGAAGCACGTCGCGATATTTCACTGACCTATTTTGAATTCGGCGCCCTGGCAGCGTTACTGATTTTCTCTCGGTATGAGCTTGATGTTGCTATCGTTGAGGTGGGTCTGGGTGGTCGGCTTGATGCGATGAATATAGTTGAACCTGACTTAAGTATCGTGACAAGGGTCGACATTGATCATCAGGAATGGTTGGGCATTGATAGAGAGAGAATTGGCAGAGAGAAAGCAGGCATATTACGTGCGGGTCGACCGGGTGTTTTCGTTGATAGCGACCCACCTCAATCTTTGTTTGAAGAGGCGGAAAAACTAGGAGTGAAAACCTATTGTATGGGGGAAGACATTTCCTTCGAAAACGATATTTTGACGTTCAAGGACCAGCGATACAATCTGGCGAACTGTTCGTTGCCTGCCCCAAGCCTTGTGGCTGCTATATGTGCATTGCAAATTGAGGGATTCCAAATTAGCCAGGAACATGTCGATAGGACAAAATCGAAAGCAAATCTTGCGGGTCGATTTCAGGTTATAGACACAGAACCTAAGGTCATTCTTGATGTGGCACACAATCAGGATGCCGCACGATTTCTTTTGAATAAACTAAAGAGCAAGGGATACACGAGTGTGCGTGCGGTTATCGGAATGTACACAGACAAAGATGTCGAGCAGGTATTTCAGATTCTGAGCCCATTGATTCGTGAATGGTACCTGTGTGATCTTGATGTTGAACGCGGTTCATCAGCACAGGAATTATTGAGACGTTTGTCAGACAGTTGTGGGTGTGAAGGTAAGACTTATGATAAAGTAGCGGTCGCATATGAGGCAGCGACAACAGATTCTCAGGAAGGGGAAGTTGTCCTTGTTTTTGGTTCTTTTGCCGTTGTAGCAGCGGCTCTCAGGTGTCTTCAGATACCTGTCCGTCAGAGCTGGCAACGGTAATATGACCACCAGCGAGTGAATAGGGTTTAAGTGGAAACAAAACTCAAACAACGAGTTGTTGGCGCCGTGGTACTGACCACCTTGGCGATTATCATCCTACCCATGCTGTTGGATGGCTCTGTGGAAGACAGGGCACGAGTCACAGCGAATATCCCAGAAGCCCCCAGGATTGAACTCAAAAGCCTGATCGTCAGTCAGGTCAAGCAACAGATGCAAGCGATGGAACAGGAGAGTACGAAAAGACTGCCTATCGAGCTACCTGATGACAAAACTATTGAGGCAGAAGAGGATACTGCTGCATACGAACTCGATAAGAACGACTTGCCTGTAAGTTGGACCCTAAAGCTGGGAAGCTTCAGGCAAAGAGATAACGCCGTCAAGCTGCGAAAGACACTTCGAGATGCAGAATTCAAGACCTACGTTTTAACGGCAGATTCCTCTGAAGGCCAGGTTTTTCGTGTTTACGTAGGGCCTATGATAAACAAGAGCAAACTGGAGGAATTCGCGGTTGACATTGAATCCAGATTTGATCTGCGAGGTCAGATTATCCGATATCGAATTGAAAATGACTTGAATCAACTTAGTGGATAGGGTCAAGGGTTGAATTATCTGGTATGCAGGGATTTTGAGTGTCGTCAGTAGCAGCGATTGATTGGGTCATTCTGGCTATAATCGCTTTCTCGACGCTGATAAGTATTGCGCGTGGATTCGTCAAGGAAGCGTTGTCGTTGGCGACACTCGTGGTGGCTATGATCATCTCTCGGATGTTTGGTTCACAGGTCTCGACTTTGCTGGTGGACGTGATTGAAGTCGCAGCAATCAGAAACGTAGTTGCATACGTGGGTTTGTTTTTTGCTACGTTGATTGTAGGTGGTTTGTTAAGTCGCCTGGTAGTCCAGATGGTGAGAATGGCAGGCCTTGGTGGAATGGACAGGGTGCTTGGCATGATGTTTGGTTTTGCCCGGGGTGGATTAATCATAGTGGTGATTGTGGCCGTGGCGGCACGTTTAGGGGTCGCTGAAGAAACCTGGTGGCAGGATTCATTGTTGATTCCCAGGTTTATTGCCTTTGGTGACTGGATACAGATGACAGGTTGGGAAAATGCGGACGACGTTCTGCAGCGAGTGCAATCAACTTGATGTTCTACATTAATTCTTAAGGGTGGGCTGAATATGTGTGGCATAGTCGGAATTGTGGGCCGAGGTGAGGTTGCTTATGATCTTTATGATGCATTAACGGTTCTGCAGCACAGGGGCCAGGATGCAGCAGGAATTGTGACCTGTGAAGGTGATCATGTCCGTTCTCGAAAGAGTAACGGTCTTGTTCGAGACGTATTTCATCAGGGCCACATGAACCAGCTCAAAGGTAATATGGGTATCGCCCATGTGAGGTATCCTACTGCTGGAACTTCGAGTTCAGCTGAAGCTCAGCCGATGTACGTTAACTCACCATTCGGCATCTGCCTGGCCCACAATGGCAACCTCATCAATGATGACGAACTCAACGAGGATCTGTTTCGAGCTGACCGCAGACATATTAATACGTCTTCAGATTCTGAAGTCCTGCTTAATGTGTTCGCACATGAGTTGCAGGATGTTGCTGGAATGCAACCTGCACCGGAGGAAATATTCAAGGCAATTGAGCGGGTTCATGAAAGAGCGGTGGGAGCCTATGCAGTTGTTATGATGATCATAGGGCATGGCATCGTTGGTTTCCGTGATCCTAATGGGATTCGGCCTGTTTGCTATGGTAAACGCCAAACGGCTTCAGGTGTGGAATACATGATTGCCTCCGAAAGCGTTGCCTTGAGTGTTCTTGGTTTTGAATTTATCCGTGATATTAGACCTGGTGAAGTAATCTATATTCAGACGAATGGTACGCTTCATACAAAGCAGTGTGCCAGTTCACCGACCTATCATCCTTGTATTTTTGAACATGTATATCTGGCACGACCTGATTCGATAATTGATGGCATCTCAGTCTATAAGGCCAGACTCAAGATGGGTGACAAACTGGCTGACAAGATCTTGAGATTGTATCCAAAGCATGACATTGATGTGGTAATTCCTATCCCAGATACCAGCTGTACTGCTGCCTTGCCGCTAGCTCACCGACTGGATGTGAAGTATCGCGAAGGTTTTGTGAAAAACAGATATATCGGTCGTACTTTTATCATGCCCGAACAGCAAGAGCGGATCAGATCAGTTAGAAGGAAATACAGCACAGTTGAGCTGGAATTCAAGGATAAGAATGTCCTTCTGGTCGATGATTCAATTGTTCGTGGTACAACTTCAAAACAAATTGTCCAGATGGCCCGGGATGCTGGCGCGAGGAAGGTCTATTTGGCGTCAGCTGCTCCACCGGTTCGTTATCCTAATGTTTACGGAATCGATATGCCTTCAGCATGCGAATTTGTGGCACATGGCAACAGCGAAGAGGAAATCGCTGAGTACATAGGCGTCGATTGGCTGGTTTACCAGGATATGGATGATCTCGAAGCTTGCGCATTGGGCATCAATGAGAATGTGACAGAATTCGATAGCAGCGTTTTCAATGGTCATTATGTGACTGGTGGTGTTGACGAAAGTTATCTGAGCAGGCTTGAGACCAAACGAAGTGATGGTGCCAAGACCAGACAAGCTAATATCGACCTGGAGGTTATTGAACTGCCCAATCAGGCATGATTACGCAAGATTGGCAGTACCTATGCTATGCAAGACGTAATCCGCAATACCATTGAGCAGATCGGAACGATTCTTCTCGGCAAAGAGCACCAAATCAAACTTGCTCTGACTTGTCTAATCTCTGGTGGGCATCTGCTTATTGAAGATCTTCCTGGCATGGGCAAGACGACTTTGTCGCAAACCCTTGCCAGGGAGCTTGAGTTAAGCTTCAACCGCATTCAATTTACCAGCGATCTCTTGCCAGCTGATATCCTCGGCGTCTCGATCTATGAAAAAGAACGGGGAAGTTTTACGTTCCATCCGGGCCCGATCTTTAACCAGCTGATCCTGGCAGATGAGATCAATCGTGCGACACCCAAAAGTCAGAGTGCATTGCTCGAAGCGATGGAAGAACGGCAGGTTACTATTGAGGGTAAAACAAGAATTCTGCCCTCACCCTTTTTTGTTATTGCCACCCAGAATCCTAATACTCAGGCGGGGACGTTCCCGTTACCTGAATCGCAGTTAGATCGTTTTCTCATGCGTATTGAACTGGGTTACCCGGACCCTGTCGCTGAGAGAATTTTATTGAAGGGAGAAGACAGAAGGGCGGTTCTCAGTCGGTTAAAACCAGCAATGAACAGCCGTCAGTTGGTTGAGGCGCAGACATTGAGTTCGGAAGTCAAAGTATCTGAAGCATTGATTGACTATATACAGCGGCTGGTCCAATACACTCGTCAGTCTCCTGATTTTGCCTACGGACTGTCACCTCGTGGTACCCTGGCTCTACTCAATTGTGCGAAGAGCTGGGCTCTTATCGAGGATCGAAGCCATGTTGTTCCGGAAGATGTACAGGCGGTTTTACCAGCCATCGTGGAACATCGGTTGAGAGAAGCGGCTGATTTTACTGGTCACGGTGGCAGTGCACTGGCTCAAAGATTACTTACCAAGGTTGATGTTATCGGTTAGAGATCACTGTAATGGCAGATGTGACTGATAGGGACAAAGCAGTTCCTGAAAATCGTTTTTGGCGTTCCCAAACTTTTCAAAGCTGGCTTAATCGGCGTATGCCGCCATCGAATGCTGTGACACTGAACCAAAAAAACGTATTTATCTTTCCTACCCGGCATGGAGTTTATTTTGTTGTTCTAGTGATTTTCATGTTATTTGCCGGTATCAACTACCAGAACAGCCTTATCTTTGCGTTGGCTTTCCTGCTATTGAGCATGTTCATGGTCAGCATTCTTCATACATTTCGAAATCTGTCTGGGCTTACTCTGCAGGCTGGTCATGCGAAAGCAGCCTTTGCAGGAGAGGATGCAGAATTCAATGTCAGACTGTTTCGTCGTGGAAAAAGAACCTATGAGGCCGTTGTGCTGGGCTGGAACCAGGATCTGCTTCAGGGAGCAGATCTGCTTGATGAGATAGATGTAAAAGTGAAGCTGTTTGTGGAATCACAACGGCGGGGTATTCTCAATCCCGGCAGATTACTGATTCAGACACATTACCCCGTTGGCTTGTTCCGTGCGTGGTCCTGGATTGACCTGGACATGACGTCAGTTGTTTATCCCAGGCCCATTTTTGCGGGCGAACTCCCGATCGCCATGAGTGCCTCAAATGAAGGTGAGATGTTACAGAAACATGGTGTGGATGATTTCCATGGTCTGCGCGAGTATCAGGATGGTGATTCTCTTCGACATATTGCGTGGAAGTCCTATGCGCGAACCGATGATTTGCTGGTGAAGGAATTTGCTGCGTTTGTTGATCGAAGAGTCTGGTTGGAATGGGACTTTTTCCCGGGTATGGACAGAGAGAACAGACTGAGTCGGCTATGTTACTGGGTTCTGCAGCTGTCTCAAACAACCGATGAATATGGGCTGCGCCTTCCCGGGGTTGAGATTGAGCCGGGCAATGGCCCTGACCATAAAGAAAATGTGCTGCGAGAGCTGGCATTGTTTGAGCTGGAAAACAGCTCATGATCGGCTATCAGATTCCCAGAAACAGTCTCGCCTGGATGCTGGCAGCACAGATCGCGGTAATAGCACCTCATGTGCTCAGACTGCCGGTATGGGTTACCGCAGTTTGTATCGGATGCGGTCTCTGGCGGGTTATGGTGTATCAGGGTCGTTGGTCGTATCCGGGCCGATGGATAAAAGTAGGATTTGTTTTTGGTGGGCTGATTGGAATTCCTCTTGGCTATCAGAAGTTTTATGGTCTCGAACCGATGGTCGCACTCCTTATCGTTGCTTTCGTACTTAAATTGCTTGAAATGCATCATAAGCGTGATGCTTATATTGTCATCCTGCTGGCCTATTTCGTTGCTATCACCGAGTTTCTGTTTTTTCAGACGATTCCGTACACAATCTACATGTTTGTTGCTGTGACAATGATTACAGCAGCGCTGATAGGGTTGCATCAGACCAAGTCTCATCTGAAGCCTATGCGAACTTTTCGCACCGCAGCAATTCTGTTAGGGCAATCTGTTCCTTTAATGATTGTGTTGTTTGTGCTCTTCCCGAGAATACCTCCTCTGTGGACTGTGCCGATCCCTTCTGAAATTGGCAGGACAGGTGTTACTGACACCATGTCCTTTGGTGATATTGCGCTCCTCACCCGGTCGGACAGATTGGCGTTTAAAGCGACTTTCGAAGAGAAACCGCCACCCTTCAGCCGTCTCTATTGGCGCGGATTGGTACTCTCAGAATTTGATGGCAAAACCTGGAGTCAGGATCCATTGCTGAGTCGAAGTGTATGGCGTCATCGCCAGCTGGTTCCGGGTTGGGTAGATGGTATTGAGTATCTGGGTAATGAGCAGCGCTACAATATTATCCTTGAGCCCACGCAGCAGAACTGGCTGTTCAGTCTGGCAATCCCTGAACTGCCGGAAGATAGAGATCTGGTTATTCTTCACGATCATCGTTTGGCGACTAGGCTGAAAGTCAGGCAACGTCTGCGTTACGAAATTAATTCGCACTTGAACTATGTACTTGACCGTGAATTGGACGACTTCTGGCGCTACCGCTATACGCGTATTCCCGATGGGAGTAACCCTCAGAGTCAGGATTTGGCAAAAGACATACTTGTTGGTTCAGTCTCTATACAGGATTACATCAACAACGTTCTTCGAATGTATAACATTGAAGAATTTGTGTACACATTGAAACCACCCATGTTGGATGAACAACCCATTGACGAGTTTCTGCTGGAGACGAGACGAGGTTTCTGTGAACACTACGCAGGTTCATTCGTATTTATGATGCGTGCTGCAGGTATTCCTGCGCGAGTTGTTGTCGGCTACCAGGGGGGAGAATACAATCCACGTGGAAATTATGTATCAGTCCGCCAGTTTGACGCTCACGCCTGGACAGAAGTATGGCTCGAAAATCGGGGCTGGGTGAGATTTGATCCGACATCTGCTGTAGCACCGGAACGCGTTGAGTTTGGGCTGGAAGCCGCGATAGATGAAGCAGACATATTTCTTGAGGATTCACCCTTATCGATCTTTCGCTATCGACAGTTACTCTGGCTGACGGAGCTGCGCCTGCAGATAGATGCTGTTGGTCACTACTGGGATACCTGGGTGGTTGGCTACACCCCTGAAACTCAAATGAGCGTGCTGAATGAGTACCTGGATGTTGTTGACAGGAAACGATTGGGGATGATCATGTTAACAGCCTTCTTCAGTCTGCTTACCATCATTGGTGCGATAATACTGGCCAAAAGAAGCAGGGCGGTCCTTCCGCCAGTTGACGCCGAATATCTCAAATTCTGTCGATTCATGGAAAGGCAGGGATACCCAAGAAAGATTGGTGAAGGACCTTTGGACTATGCAGTTCGTATAGGATCAGAAAGGCCGGATCTTAAGGCGGAAGTTGATGCGATTACAGCCATGTATGTGCAGATGAATTATATCGATACAGCGATATCCGATGCGGAAATACTCCGAAAAGCAGTCAGGGGCCTGAGATTCAGGACCCTGACTGCCAATGCCTAGTCTGCTTAAATCATCTGGGATCAGGTTGAGATTCAGTTGTTGATTCTACATCGATTACTGGAACGACTCGATCTGATCAAAATTCAGATATCGATAAATATCGTCGGACTTTGCGTCCAGACTACTTGCGTGTTCGAGATATTCTTCGGTCGTTGGTAGTTTACCTAACAAGCTGGCAACAGCGGCAAGTTCCGCGGATGCCAGATACACATTTGCGTCATCACCAAGCCTGTTTGGGAAATTCCTGGTTGATGTCGAGACGCAGGTTGTATTAGCAGCGACCCTTGCCTGGTTACCCATGCACAGAGAACAACCCGGCATCTCAGTTCTGGCACCCGATCGAGCGAATACATTGTAGAGACCTTCTTCACGCAATTGGTTTTCGTCCATTTTCGTCGGTGGGGTTATCCACAATCGGGTTGGAATTGAATCAGATTGACCAAGCATTTGAGCTGCAGCGCGGAAATGCCCGATATTGGTCATGCATGAGCCAATAAAGACTTCATCGATTTTGTTGCCAGCTACCTCTGACAGAGGTTTAACATCATCTGGATCGTTAGGACAGGCAAGTAGTGGTTCCTTGATTTCGTTAAGATCGATTTCGATGATCTCTGCATATTCTGCGTCAGCGTCTGGTTCCATCAAAACTGGGTTTTTAAGAAATGCCTGCATGGCTTGGATACGTCTGGCGATGGTTTTTTTGTCGCCATATCCATCAGAAATCATCCATTTCAGGAGCGATATGTTTGAATTGATATATTCAAGTACGGGTTTTTTCGCCAGGCGAATAGAGCAGCCACCAGCAGATCGTTCAGCTGATGCGTCACTGAGTTCGAATGCCTGCTCGACCTTGAGATCGGGTAGCCCTTCAATTTCAAGAATTCGTCCACTGAAAATATTCTTCTTCCCTTGCTTGGCTACTGTCAACAGTCCTCGCTGGATTGCTGCATAGGGAATTGCATTAACCAGATCTCTCAATGTTATTCCGGGTTGTAGCTCACCTTTGAATCGGACCAGAACCGATTCCGGCATATCCAGTGGCATGGAGCCTATTGCAGCAGCAAATGCAACGAGTCCCGAACCCGCAGGAAAACTAATGCCGAGAGGAAAGCGGGTATGAGAGTCACCTCCTGTACCGACGGTGTCCGGTAAGAGCATTCGGTTTAGCCATGAATGAATAATGCCGTCACCTGGTCGGAGAGATACGCCTCCACGAGTCTGAATAAACTCAGGCAGTGAATGTTGAGTTTCAATATCAACTGGCTTGGGATAAGCGGCAGTGTGGCAAAATGACTGCATAACCAGATCAGCATTGAATTCAAGGCAGGCGAGTTCTTTTAACTCATCTCTTGTCATGGGTCCGGTTGTATCCTGGGAGCCAACGGTTGTCATTTTTGGCTCACAGTAAGTACCTGGTCGAATACCATCGACGCCGCAAGCCTTGCCTACAATTTTCTGTGCCAGTGTGAATCCCTTGTCTGATCCCTCGACTGGTGCGGGCTGTCTGAATGCATCACTTGGACCAGCACCCATTGCATTCCTGGCCTTCTCTGTAAGGCCTCTGCCTATAATGAGAGGAATACGTCCGCCGGCCTGAACTTCATCCAACAGTACTTCAGTGGCTAGTTCGAAACTGGATATTTCCTCTCCTGAATCGTCAGTAATTTTCCCTCCGTAGGGATAAACGGTGACCACATCGCCGGTGTTCAGCTTGCTTACGTCGCACTCAATTGGAAGCGCTCCCGCATCTTCCATTGTGTTAAAGAAGATGGGTGCGATTTTTCCGCCAAGGACCACACCGCCGTCCCTTTTGTTTGGAATATTAGGAATGTCATTGCCTATGTGCCAGAGCACAGAGTTAGTTGCAGATTTTCTCGACGAGCCTGTCCCGATCACATCGCCCACGTATGCAACTGGATTACCGGTGTTCTTCAGCTGATCGATAGTTTCGAGAGGTTTGTCCATTCGCTTCTGAAGCATAGCCAGAGCATGCAACGGAATATCTGGTCGGCTCCAGGCATCTCCCGCCGGAGACAGATCATCAGTGTTTGTCTCACCTGGAACCTTGTAGATAGTTATCTTGATCTGCTCGGGTACTTTTGTTTTTGATTTAAACCAATCAGCGTTTGCCCAGGATTCCAGTACAGCCTTCGCATGCTTGTTATTTTTTGATTTCTCGACAACGTCGTCAAAGGCTTCAAACATAAGCAGCGTTTTTGATAGCCCCTCAGCCGCAATGGACGCGACCTCTCTATCATCAAGGAGGTCCACTAGCGGGTTGATGTTGTAGCCACCCAGCATGGTCCCCAAAAGCTGCGTGGCTTTGGATTTGTCAATTAGCGGGGATGTAACCTCACCTTGGGCAACAGCAGTGAGGAAGTCTGCTTTAATTCGTGCTGCGTCATCGACACCGGCTGGAATGCGATTGACGATAAGATCAAGGATAAAGTCTTGATGACCTTCGGGGGGATCTTTTAATAGTTCAACTAAGCCGTTAACCTGTTCTGCGGATAATGGTTGTGGATCGATACCTTGTTTGGAACGTTCGGCAACATGTTGTCGATAAGCCTCTAACACAACTTATGTCCTCGTAGATGTTGAAAGTGCTCTGTCAGGTGGCTCAAGCGGTGACGCACAGCCCCCAAAAAAAGGGGCGTCAGTGTACCTTAAAGCATCATATAAGTTAAGTTATACGGTTTTTCTGGGATCAGCTTTGATATGAATGTAGAGCAGTTTTTGTATTGTGAAACGCCTGATAATTGGCTGGTCAGTGCCCTTGAGCACGTGGATATTTTGCTGATTGATCACGCAAATTGTGAGAAGAAAGCAGCCTCAACACCACTGAATCTGATTTATCGTTACGTGGATAAATCCGACATGCTGATGCAGTTATCCAAGATAGCTCGAGAGGAGCTGAGACATTTTGAACAGGTTTTGGCTATTTTGAAGAAACGTGACATTGACTATGTGCATGTGCCACCTGGTCGATATGCAAGAGAACTGAGAAAAGAAGTTCGGACGTTTGAACCAGCTAGACTCGTGGACATCCTGATTGTAAGTGCGATACTCGAAGCCAGAAGTTGTGAGAGGTTTTCTCGGCTCATTGGCGTACTCGATGATGAACTGTCAGAGTTTTATTCATCCCTGCTCAAGTCAGAAGCCAGGCACTTCAAGGTATATCTTGATCTTGCGAAGAGATTTTCTGAAACCAGTTCTGGGACCAGTATTGATGATCGCGTTAAAGTCTTCCTGACTGAGGAGAAAAGACTCGTAACTGAGTTCGATAATGAGCTCAGGTTTCACAGTGGACCCATGTTTTAGGCGATTTCAAATGATACTAGGTTCAAACCCTTCCTCGAGCTCTCAAGGAACCAACCCTGCCTGTCCCAGTCACCTAAAACAATTCTTTGTGCCGGTACGGTATCAAGTGTCAGATCATGTACCCCGGGTCTGTGTGTGTGACCGTGAATAAGGGTCCTGGAGTGATGGGCTGTCATTGCCATCTCAACCTCAGTGGGGGTGACATCCATAATGTTATCGGCAGTTTCTCGCGTGAGCTCCTTGCTCTCATCTCGAATGCTGTCGGCAATCACCTGGCGTTCAGCTATCGTCTTTGAAAGGAAATCACGTTGGAAATTTTCATCTCTAAGCTGTTGTCGCGCAAGCATATACTGCTTGTCCTGTGTGCAGAGGCTGTCACCGTGCATGAGTAAGATGGGCTCCCCATTGATATCGATGACCGTAGGATCCACGAGTAATGTTGAACTAGTCTGTTCACAAAAGCTGCCTCCCAGAAGGAAATCACGATTTCCATGCATGATAAAGATGGGAGTCTCCAAATCAGCGAGCGCATTAATGACTTCCTGATTAAAGGTAGTCTGATGGTCGTCTCCGAGCCAAATCTCGAAGAAGTCCCCGAGAATGTAGAGTTCATCAGCTTTCTGAGCCTCATTGTTGAGGAATTGATAGAATGCAGCACAGATTTCCGGTCGATTTTCATCAAGATGCAAGTCTGAGATAAAGAGTTTTGACATGAACTACTTCCAATAATGCATCAGGCTTGCCCAGCCTGGTGTTTGACGGCTCAGGGTTTCGTTAAGTAGAATGCGCCCCTTTTGAAGAGAGACGTTTTTAGATCAAGAGACGTTCCTCTGATAACATGTTGTGTATTATCTGGTGCTGCCCACCCGATGTGCAACATACATTTCGGGGTATAGCGCAGTCTGGTAGCGCGCCTGCTTTGGGAGCAGGATGTCGGGAGTTCGAATCTCTCTACCCCGACCAATTCAAAGTTAGATGGCAGGTAGACCAGGTCCTAACATTTTGGTTTCTGCGCCCGTAGCTCAATCGGATAGAGCATCGGCCTTCTAATCTAATTATTAAAAAATACCCAATAAAATTAATAAGTTATCATAGTTTTTGTTCTGCAAATGTAGGACATGCTGGGGTATTCGCTACTTTTGTGCGATCATATAGGACAAATGTAGGACAAATTAGCGAATTATGTTCGATGCCCATAATTGATGACCCAGTTGGAAAGATTTATCTCAAAGAAGACGCATACCTCTTTGCAAGACGTGGAATCTATTACCTCCGCATAAACCTCCCCAAACGTGTCCAATTCATCCGTTCACTCAAGGTAAAGGTAGATGAAGGGGATGATGCAAGAAAGACGGCTATAGCGAAGGGAGGGATTCTTTACGATGAAATTAAAGCACGTCTTGAGCAAGATCTGCCTATAAACAAAATAACGATTCCCAAACTCTGCGAACTTCTTATGAAAGAAGGAACAGAAGGAGTAAAAATAAACCAAGAGTCTGGAAGAGATATAACTCGGATAACTGGAGGTCGAGGAGTCTGGACAAAGCAAACCTTTTCACTTTTCAAGACAACCATTGATCGTCAAATCAGCCCGTTCTTCGATAAGGGCAATCTTTCCAATAAAGATGTCACACAAATCACCCAAAGGGACATTGATAGGTGGATTTCGTGGAGACTAATAAACTTTCCAGAAGAGGCCCCTTCAACATTCGCCAAGCGAAATATAACAATGAGACACTTGTTTCGAATTGCTCAAAGAATGGGAGAACGGTTTCAGCCGCCCAAGATCGATGATATTCCTAAAGAAATCTCAAAGCGTCGCAGACCAGAGATTTCAGAAGATCAATATACGGAACTGCTCAGGCACGTTAAGGACATTTACACCAAAGAAACATACTATTCAGGAAAACTATGGGGCAAAAATCAAAAATACGCCTATCTCTTTTATCAATGGTTGGAAACGATAAACCACACGGGCATTAGGCCTTGGAATACTCTCAAAAATGCAATCAAGATGGAGCATATTCAAAGGAAGACCGATAAAGATGGAAACGAGACTCTTACTCTTCAAAGATATGAAAAAAACCATGCTTATGTCGCTATCGCCTCTCCATACTGGAAAAGGACTTTAGATCGTTTAGAGGTTTTCTATAAATCGTTCGGAATATCTAACGATCGGGAATACCTTTTTGTTCATCCAGAAACATACGACGGAAACAAAATCGTTAAAGGCAATCCTATTATCAACTTCAGGCGACAATGGACGACGGCCATGAAGCATCTTGGCTGGAATGAAGGGAAGACCGAGCAATCTGAAAGAATAAGTCCTTATGGGATTCGCCATAGATACGCCGGTTATAGGCTAATTAATAATGAAATCTCACCGATCGAGTTGGCTCAGATAATGGGAACGTCTTTGAAGATGATCAGCGATATTTATTTGCATTATTCATCGGTCGCTAACTACGCTCGTCTAACGAAGGGTGACCTTGAAGCAAACCTTGACGCAGACTTCTTTCATCCAGAGACAGGCATGAGAGAGGGCGCAGTTGCTACAAATAGCAGAGCCCATCAAATACATCACGCCATATGGCCAGATTCTATAGCCGCGCCAGATAAACCTTTCGATCCAGCATTACTTGAAGCCGCTCTCGTTGAAAAAGGAATGGAAGATCTATTAATTCAAGCAGAAGAGGGAACCGATGAAGCCACCGCGAGAGAGCATATTCGTTCGATCAAGGAAACGCTTGCTAACTATTGGGCGAAGAAGAACCTTGAATGATGGGTGGTGAGGACGAAGATACGATTATCACGATAACCATCACCCTAGAGATTATTTGTACAGGTCTTGTCATAACTTGAAGCATATAGTCTTGCAGTTTTCTCAGAATAGGGCGTTAATAATTCCTATATTTAATCTACCTATCTGTTAGTCAGACAATTGAAGTAACTTCAAAGGTTTGAATAATTTTTCATCTGTTAACTAGATGCCCTAACATCTTATTAAATTCTATTAGTCCTTGTTTAACAAAGGAGCGTCTGAATACTTCAAAGAGTGCCTGAGATAGCTGTAGAACTTAGCAGGGTTTGTCAGGTTTGTTCGGCTGCAACTCATTACGCAAGTTAAATTAGGGGCAAAAACCTACATATTTGTGACTATAATTGCATCTGAATCTACAGGTAAAACTACTAATGTGCCGTCTTCAACAAGCGTCCAGTCTTTTCTAACTTCATTAACCCCTCGGACAAACATCAATTCTGTTAGATAATTTCGTGGAGCTGGGGTCAAGTGATAAAAAACTAATTTTTTTACATTGGCTTTGTTAGCAATATCTGCCGCCTCAATAAGTGTTGTGTGGTAGGTCTTAATATCAGCCATGACTTTAGCTCTTAGTTTTGCTCCATTCTCTAAAGCAAAGTTCTCTAGAACTGAGACCATATGGTTTGCCTGAGCTTCATGAAAAAGAACATCTACCCCCATAGAATTATCAATCACACTTTGAGCATAAGAAGTATCACCAGTGATGACTAATGATCTGCCTTTGTATTCAAATTTATAACCAAGTGCTGGTTCGATTGGTTCATGAATCACTTTAAAAGCTGTGATTTTAAGACCGTCCTTGTTAAATAACACAGGCTCATTAAGGTCTATCGTTTTAGCATTAAAACCAGCATATTGACGAGGTGCAATGGCTTCTCCGTGATGCTCACTTCTAAAATCATAATCAAGCTCATAGGCCTTTTCGAAGCCTTCTGTAACTAAAGATACTCCTTCGGGGCCATAGACTTTTAGTTTTTCAGTTTTGTTTTGTAGAAGCCAAGCACCTTGATGCAGAGCAGGTAAATCAGAAATATGGTCTGAGTGTAAATGGGTTAATAAAACTGCTTTAATCTTTCCAAATAGAATATTCCAACTTCGCAGATTAGCGGCACTGCCACCTCCTATATCCACAACAAACATTTCTTCACCTGCCTTGACCAAAATACACGTCTCAGCTCTTCCAGGACTAGGGATAGGAGATCTGGATCCACAAACTGCCGCGCTCAGTGCATCTTCTTGTGGAAGATTATTGGAAGCATTTGCCATTCCAGAAACAACAGACACCATGAGTCTGTCCTGAACTGAAGGGATTTGAATAATTACGAAAGAAGCAACGCCTAAAATTAAAACCACAATAATTATTTTAGTTAAAGTTCTCATGTCTATCCTTTAGAGTACCAAATAGGAGAAGACCAAGCCCTTTCTTGAATAGTTGAAGGTATATCAGATCTAGGTATTTCTCCGTTTCTAATAGCATCCCAAGTTGACCATCTGCAAACTGGATTTTCAAGAACTCTAGAATAATAAAAAGCTTCTTGATCTTGTCGAAATTCAGGATCCTGCCAAAAAGCTTTTATTTCTCTGGCTCCATAATCGGCGCTTATTGAACAATCTCTGAGATCGACACGAGCTCCATTATCAGGGCAGCGATTAGTTTCTGGATCAACGCTTAATCCATTGGAACAAGCAACATCATAAACTTTTTCTTTATGTTCTCCATCCTCTAACCATCCCTTAATGATTTGAATTCTTTGCAATGGTGCCCCAAGAGGATCAGAAATCGCCCAAACAAGAAATGTAGGATTGTAGTGGCACACTAAATTTGGCCACCTAATAAGAGGTGATAGTATCATCTCGTTACAATCAGGTGGCTACATGAAGAAACGAACAAGAAGGCGCTTTGACCCGGATTTTCGGCTAGAGGCTGCG